>Ga0207649_10000406_pt1 | contig 31986 bp, 9 predicted proteins | sample KBSC43metaG_FD_184317 | JGI IMG/M metagenome (GOLD analysis project Ga0207649, IMG submission 184317) | Corn rhizosphere microbial communities from Kellogg Biological Station, Michigan, USA - KBS C4-3 metaG (SPAdes) (version 2) | ecosystem: Host-associated > Plants > Roots > Rhizosphere > Soil ... | reverse complement strand
GGCCGGGATGGACGGATGCCGACACGACCACGGTCAAAAACTACTTCCTGAATGTTCTCTGGCCGGCGACGCTTGCCTCCGGGAACGTGGTGCTGGGCCCCGCGAACAAAGGCTCTCTCTACATGGCGGCAGCCATGGCCGTCGCGGTTTTCTGTGACGACGCCGCCAAATTCGACAGCATCATCAACAGTTACCGCACCGTTTACAGCTCCGGCCTGCCGAACACGCTGCCCACCGGGCAAATGGGCGAAACCGGGCGGGATCTGGGGCACGGATATGTGGATCTCTTCTCCCGCACCCTGGTTGCCGAAATTGCCTGGAAACAGGGCGTGGACCTCTATTCGGAGTTGGACAACCGCCTGCTCGCCTGCGGCGAATATTACGCCCGCAATAATCTCATGACCGGCACGCCGTTCGTTCCGTTCGGCACGATCGATTATCACTATTTCACTCCGTCCGGCGATACGGGTTCCGCATGGACGGGGAAGCGCGATGCCTTTTACCTTCTCCAAAACGCCTACAGGAATCGCCACGGTCTCCCCACGCCGTGGATGGACCGCAAACTCGAACAACAGCCGGTCGATGCCAACAACTTCATGTATGCCAAAACCGCCGACTTCACGACCGCCAGCCCGCCGGCGACCATCAGCTTCCCGGCGGTTTCCCTGGCGTCGAGCGGATTGACGTTGATGACCCTTGGCAACCAGACCGCGGGCCGCAGCGCTGCTTATTCGAACGGGGTGTGGACGGTGACCGGGCTCGGGAATGGCCCCTGGAATGACACGACCGACGATTGCCAGTTCGTTTACCGAACGATGACCGGCGACTGCGCGATCGTGGCCCAGGTCACCTCATGCACCTATTCGGGCAGCAACAGCGGCAAGGCGGGGTTGATGATCCGCGACACGCTCAACGCCACCACTTCGCAGCGCGGCTGGGTCGGCATCGTGCCCGCGGCCACCGTCCTCTACGAATCCTACATGCGCGGCTGGACCGAGAATTGGGGAGGGACGGGATGGGACGACCGTTCGCAATCCCTGCCTCCCGGCATGCCGTATTGGCTCAAAATCGAGCGCCGGGGCAAGTTGATCACCACCATGGCCTCGCAGGATGGCGCCAGCTGGTCGCCCGTGAACTGCTCCTATTACGGCAATCTCCCGTCCATTCTTTACATCGGCCTGTTCGTATCCAGCGGAACGACGACGCCCACGACCGCGACCTTCGCCAACGTGGCGTTCACTGGCGGCGCCGGAGGGCTTGTCACGACTCCTGCGGCTCCCGCGGCCTTATTTGCCGTTGGTTCCAGTAAAGCCATTACCGTGCGCTGGCTGCCTTCCTTTGGCGCGACCAGCTACGATTTGCTCCGCTCCACCACGTCTGGCGGCGGCTATGCCGTTATTGCCAGCAATCTCACCGCTGCCAGGACGAGCTACGTGGACACGGCTGTATCCGCAGGCACGACCTATTACTATGTGGTTCAGGCAAGGAACTCCGCCGGCACGAGCGGCAATTCACCCGAGTTTGGCGACTCTTTGCTGCTTCCTGCTCCGATGGTCAATCTCGCCTTCAGCGGCACCGCCACGGCATCCAGCTATGCGTCCAGCGCGGAAGTTCCCGCCAAGGCCTTCGACCGCGATCCGGGGAGCAAGTGGTATGATTCCGCCGCGCCGACGGGCTGGATAAAGTATGATTTCGGCGCAGGCAACGCGCAGGTCGTCAAGCGCTACACGATCAGCTGCGCCGATGTGGCGACCCGCGACCCGAAAGACTGGACGTTCCAAGGCTCACAGGATGGCTCCAATTGGACGACCCTCGACTCGCAGAGCGGGCAGCTTTTCGCCAATCGGCTCCAGCAAAACACGTATGACATCGGCAACACCACCGCCTACCGATACTACCGGCTCCAGGTGACCGCCAACAACGGAGCGACGACCCTGGCTGTCGCCGAACTCGGCCTTTGGGGAGACAGCGGACGCACGATCCCGGACGGCCGCTACCGCATCGTGGGTCGCAAGACCATCAAGGTCATGGATGTTTCCGGCGGTTCCATTGCCAGCGGCGCGCAGGTTGTCCAGGGGACCTACAGCGGCAGCGACAGTCAGAAGTGGGACATCGCCTGGCAGGGCAATGGCCAGTATCGCGCCACGGGTGTCGCCAGCACCAACGTCATGGACAACGGTGGCACTTCCAACACGGGCGCGAAGCTGACCATCCAGCCCCGGAGCGGAGCCACCAGTCAGCTCTGGAACGTCGTGCCCGATAGCGACAAATCCTTCTTCCACATCACATCCGTCAAAAGCGGCCTGGCCGTCGACATCGCCAGTGGCTCGACTGCGGATGGGACAAACATCATCCAGTGGACCTTCAACGGCGGCGATAACCAGCAATGGATGCTCGGCCTCGCCGGCACCCCGCCTCCCGCTCCGACCGGATTGATTGCCACGGCGGCTTCCGCCAGCCAGATCAATCTCTCGTGGACAGCCAGCTCTGGCGCCAGCGGTTACAGCGTGAAACGCGCGACCACGAGCGGCGGACCCTACACGGCCATTTCGACGGGCTTGACGGCAACGAGCTACTCGGACACCGGACTGGATAGCAGCACGACTTATTACTACATCGTCACGGCAACGAATGCCGGGGGCGAGAGCGGCAATTCTCCCGAAGTCGGCGCGATCCCCCTGCCGGCCTTGCAGGCCTTTTTGAAGTTTGACGAAGCCAGCGGGACCAGTGCCGCCGATGCGACGGGCAACGGCTGGACCGGCACGCTGGTGAATGGCGGCACGTGGGTCGCCGGCTACAGCAACAACGCGGTGAACTTGAGCGGCTCCAATCAATACGTGACGCTGCCCGCCGGCATCGTGAGCAATCTCAATGACTTTACCATCAGTGCATGGGTGAAGCCTTCGAGCCTGGACACCTGGGCGCGGGTGTTCGATTTCGGCACCGGCACCGCGACGAACATGATGCTCACGACGAAAAATGGCGCGAATGGCAAACCGAGATTTTCGATAAGGATCTCCAACAGCGCCGAGCAGCAGATCGACGCCTCCAGCCCGCTTCCCATTGGCACATGGACGCACATTGCGGTCACGTTGTCGGGTTCCACCGGAACCCTCTACGTCAACGGAGCTGCGAGCGGCACCAACACAGCCATGAGTCTCAAGCCATCGGGGATGGGCAGCACGACTCTGAACTATCTTGGCAAATCCCAATACAACGATCCGTATCTCAACGGTTCGATTGATGACTTCCGCATTTACACTCGCGCGCTGAGCGCGGGCGAGATCAGCCTTCTTTCCGCGGGGCCGCTTTCCGCGCCGCAAAACGTCACCGCGACGCCGGGCAGCTCGCAAATCGCACTATTGTGGAGCGCGGTGAACGGCGCCACCGGCTATGCCGTTCAACGCGCATCCAGCAGCGGTGGACCTTACACGCTCGTTGCGGCGGGAGTCACGGCCACGAGCTACACCGACTCGGGATTGGCCGATGGGGCCACTTGGTATTACACCATTGCGGCGCAAGGATTGCCGGGCACCGGTGCGGCATCCGCTCCGGTTTCAGCGACCACCTACACAGCTGCCGAAAACTGGCGGCTCGCCCATTTTGGAACCGTCGCCAACTCCGGCAATGCGGCAGACGCAGCCGATCCGGATGGGGACGGAATGACAAACGCGCAGGAGTTCGCCGCCGGCACGGATCCGAATGACAAATCGAGCGTTCTCACGATCACTCAGATTGCGGCAAGTGGAAACGACCTGGTGGTCAGCTTTACGAGTATGGTTGGCAAAACCTACCGGGTGGACTGCTCCGTCACGCTGCAAAACGGATCTTGGACGACCGTGCAGGATAATATCGTAGGGACGGGCGGTGTCGTGCAGGCTACGGATACGGATGGTGCGGCGCAATCGAAGCGATTCTACAGAGTCGTCGTCGTGCCATGATTTCGCGATGGCTGAATCTGCGGGCCACAAGCTTGGTCGAAGCCTATTGAGCTCTGACCCCACATGTCTCTACCCTCTGTTTCAAAAATGAGCATCCGAGCTGCGCGTGACAGCGCAACATCTGGTGGTGAGTTCGCCACGGTTGCCGGGCAAGCCAAACGCTTCTACAGAATGGTGCTTCTTCCGTAATTTTCATGAAATTCAGTTGTCCGCATTGCACGCAAAATCTCGAAATCGCCGACGAATGGGCGGGGGAGGTCGTGGATTGCCCGAACTGCCAGCAAACGCTCACCGTGCCGACGTTGACGGTGTCGGCTCCAGGGCGTCAGGAAATTCCAAGACCCCCGGCGAAGGCGCTGCCGCCCCAGCCGCGCCGTCCCGTGCCAGGCCGTCCCACGCCGGGCCGCACCACGCCCTCGAAGCCGCCGCGTCGCGGGGGTGGGGGATTTGGGAAATTTCTGCTGACGCTCCTCGTTCTTGCGGGCGCGGGATTCGGCTACGCGATGGTGCATTTCCACGAGTCGCCGGAGCAGGTTTGGAAGCGGCTGCTCGGTCTTGTCGAGACGATGACGAAGCCGGCTCCGGTCCCCACGCCGACACCCGCGCCCACGCCGATTTCGACTCCCACGCCCACCCCGGCTCCGACCCCCGAGGCCACGCCGGAGCCCACCGCGACGCCGACGCCGACCCCGGTCGATCCGTTCGCCTGGCTGCTCGAGCACAAGGAACGAGCGCCGAAGGAGGTCGCGCTGCAGCGCCCCGCGACGCTTTCGGTTTCGGCCAATGGCAAGGTGATCGGCTCCGTGACGGTTCCGTCCGGAGCCAAGGCGCAGGTCGTGGGATTCACCGCACAGACCGTGGACGTGCGGGTGGGAAATGCCGCCGGGCAGGTCCCGATCGACGCGACGAATCTGCGCGCACTGGCGAAGGTCGAGCAGGAGAAACCCGAGCCGGTGGCGGGCGCTTCCGCGTTCCCGCCGCACCAGGCGCCGCTCATCAGAGCCGTGGAATTCCCGACGCCGCGATTCGCATCGCCGGGGGTGATCCTGACCCGCGAGGATCTCGAGACTCTCAAGGCCAACCTCAAGCGCGAGCCGTGGAAGAGTGCTTTCGAGGGTTTGTCGAACGACGGGAAGTCGAAGCTCGATTACAAGATGGCGGGGCCGTTCAAGGAGATCAAACGCGCCCCCAACGAGAATCTCTGGCCGTGGCGCAACGACATGGTCGCGATCTGGAATCTCTCGCGGATGTGGTATTTCACCGGCAACTCCGCCTACGCGAAGAAGGCGCACGACATCCTGCTCGCATGGGCGACGACGAACACGTCGTTTGGCGGCCGCGAATCGATGCTCGATCTGGGCGACTACGCCGCCGCGTTCGTGGGCGGGGCGGACATTCTGCGCGGCACCTGGCCGGGCTGGACGATGGCTGACACGGCCGCGGTGAAAAAATATTTCAACGACGTCCTGATCCCCGCGAGCAACCCGTATGGCGAGAGCCAGTTCGGAGCCGCGAACAAGGGCGCGCTGGCTCTCTGCGCCAAGGGGTTGATGGCGATCTTCAATGAAGACCCCGCCCTGCTCAAGACGATCGTGTATCAGATCCGCACGCTCGCGCATATCGGCCTGCGCAGCTCGAACGACATCGGCATGATCGGCGATTCCCTTCGCGACCAGGGGCACGCCCATGGGCAGCTTGTTTCGCTGGCCATGCTCTCCGAGGCGCTCTGGAAGCAGGGCATCGACATTTATTCCGACTACGACGACCGCCTGCTCGCGGCCGGCGAGTATTTCGCGCGGATGAACGAGAACGTCCCGACGCCGTCTCTCCCCTTTGGGACCACCGATGCGTATCACACCATCAACGAGACCGGCCATGGCGGGCCCGGTGGAAACGTGGCGCTCAATCTCATCTACAACGCCTATGTCACCCGCAAAGGCCTCCAGGCTCCCTACATCGTTCAGAGACGCCCCCGGATGCCCGTGGATGCCGGGAGCTTCATGTTCCTCAAGGAGGTCGATCGCTCCGTGGCCACGCCGCTGCTGCCGCCGCCGATCCCCGCCACCACCTCGATCACCTCGGGGTTTGCCAACGCCGAAATCGGGGGCGCGACCCCGACCGGCGACGCGTCCTGGTCCGGCGGCGCCTGGAAAGTGCAGGGCGGGGGCGCGGACATCTGGAAGGCGGCCGACAGCTGCCACTTCACCTACAAAGCAATCACGGGCAACTGCGCCATCATCGCGAAGGTCGAGTCCGTCCAGAATACCAACCCCAACGCAAGAGCGGGCGTGATGATGCGTGCGAAGCTCAGCCCCGGCGCGCCCCGGGCCTGGATGACCCTCAGCGGCGAGGGCAATCTCGAGCAAAATATCCAGGGGCTCACCGTGTATGGAGGCAACAACTACGGCAACAAGGTCCTCGCCAAATCCTTGCCCACGTATTGGGTGAAGCTCGAGCGCATGGGGAACATCATCACGGGCTATGTGTCCCCGGATGGCGCCAACTGGGCGGCCACCGATGTCGGCCGCATCGACGCCCCCGTTCCCGAGACGATCTATGTCGGCCTGGTCGTCTGCTCGGCCGCCAACGGCACGCTGAACACCTCCACCTTCCGCAACGTCCAGATCACCGGCGGCAACGGCGGCGCGCCGGTCGTCACCCCCGCCGCGCCCGCCGCCCTGCTCGCTTCGCCGGGCGATGGCGTCGTTCCGCTGCGCTGGCAGTCGTCATTCGGAGCCGTCAGCTACACGGTCAAGCGCGGCACCACGAGCGGCGGCCCTTACTCGACCATCGCCTCGGATCTCACCGTCCCCAGCTACATGGACCCGGCGGTGACCAACGGCACGACCTATTACTACGTCGTCACGGCGACCAACTCCGCCGGCACGAGCGGCAATTCGCCCGAGGACAGCGCGACGCCGGCCAAGCCGCCGGTGAACGTCGCCGTGGGCGGAAAGGCCACGGCCAGCGTAGAAGGCACGGGCCCGGAGAAAGGGTTCGATCAGAACATCTGGTCGAGGTGGTTCAACCAGGACCGGGGATCGACCGGCTGGCTCGAATACGACTTCGGCCCCATCTCCACGCGGACGATCACGCGTTACTCCGTCGGGAGCGCCAACGACGTGCCCGAACGCGATCCGCGGGACTGGCAATTCCAGGGTTCCAACGACGGTTCCACCTGGACCACGCTCGACACGCAGAACAACCAGGCGTTCTCCACTCGCTTCGAGATGAAGACCTTCAAAGTCGGCCAGCCTGCCCCGTATCGCTACTACCGGCTCAACATCACCGCGAACAACGGCGCCAAGGGCCTGCACGTCGCCGAGATCGAGCTCTTCACCGACCAGAAAGTCGTCGAATCCAAAAAATGACATCGCCTCGGGGCCGAGCAAGAGAACCATGATCCCCACCCGAACTCCGCCGATGCGCCTTTGCGCGGTGGCGCTGCTCGCGGCGCTGACAGGATGGCTCTGTCCGCTTGCCTACGGGCAGAGCTACGAGTGGAAGCCGGTCACGATCAAGGGCGGAGGGTTGGTCACGGGAGTGATCACGCATCCCGCGGTGCCGAACGTCATTTATTGTCGGACGGACGTCGGCGGGGCTTACCGTTGGCAGAACAGTGCCAATCGCTGGGTGCCGCTGCTGGACTTCGTGGGCTACAGCGATCCGAATCTGATCGGCGTCGAGAGTCTGGCGCTTGATCCGGCGGACGCCAATCGCGTCTATCTCGCCTGCCAGGCCTATACGGGCAAACCGGCTGTGATCTTCCGCTCGACGGACATGGGCGCGACGTTCACCCGCTTCAATGTTCCTTTTCAAATGGGAGGCAATGCCGACGGACGCACTAACGGCGAGCGCCTGCGCGTAGATCCAAACAAGAGCAACATTTTGTTTTTCGGTTCGCGGCTCGACGGTCTGTGGAAGAGCACCGACTTCGGTGCCACCTGGGCGCAAGTGACCACCTTTCCCGTCACGACCACGGCGAACGGTAACGGCCTCGTGTTCGTGGAATTTGTCACCGGCAGCGGCACGGCGGGGAATGCCACCCCAACGATCTTTGTGGGCGTCTCTCGGCCCACCAGCGAGGGTGCGAATCTCTACCGCAGCACCGATGCCGGCGCGACCTGGAATGCGGTCGCCACCGGCGTGGCGTCCACGCAGATGCCGCATCGCGCGGCGCAGGACGGAGTCGGGAAAATGTATCTGACTTTCTGCGATCACGAGGGGCCGAACAACGTCAGCACCGGCAGCGTCTGGAAGCTCGACCTTGCGACGCTCGCCTCGACCAATGTGACGCCGCCGTCGATCCCCGCAGGCGCGCAGGGCGGTTTCGCCGGTGTGTCGGTGGACCGGCAAAATCCGGCGCGCCTGGTCGTCAGCACGATGGATCGCTGGTGGGCGCCATCGCCCCTGCCGCCGTGGGATACGATTTATCTCAGCACCAACGGCGGCGCATCATGGACGGTGGCGGGGCCGACTTCGACGCCGGCCTCGAGTTCCGCGCCCTGGTCGTCGTCACGCAACCCGCACTGGGCTGGAGACGTGCAGATCGATCCTTTCAATTCCAACCGCGCGTTTTTCATCACCGGCTACGGTATCAACGCCTGCACCAATCTCACCGCGGCAGATTCCGGGGGCACGGTCAACTGGGCCTTCACCGACGACGGGATGGAGGAGACGGTGCCATTCGAAGTAAAAAGCCCGCCCTCGGGCGCGCTCGTGTTGAGCGCGTTGGGCGACATCGGCGGCTTCCAACATTACGACCTGGACACGTCGCCGCCGCTGGCAAACTACGTGCCGCATCCTGTCTCGTCGCCTTCTGTGGATTTTGCGGGCGCCAACCCAGCCGTGCTCGCGCGCACTTTTCAGTCGTCGCCGTATGGCGGCTATTCGCTCGACAGCGGCGCGAGCTGGCAGGATTTCTCCGCCTCGCCGCCGACCGCCGCCGCCAACGGCTCGGGCAACATCGCCGTCGCCGCCGATGGCAGCCGCTTCGTTTGGAATCCCTGGAACTCGATCGCGTATTGGTCAACGAACGGCGCGACATGGACTGCATGCACGGGTTGCCCGTCAGGCTCGCTGACGCCCCTGGCCGACCGCGTCAATGCCGCCAAGTTCTACATTTGCACCGGCGGCTCGATGTATGTGAGCACCAATGGCGGCGTCTCCTTCGCGCAAGCCGCAGCGGTGCCCGGGGCGCTCTTGCCCTGCGCCGTGCCGGGACACGAAGGCCATCTCTGGGTGCCGTGCAGCGGGAGCGCCAATGGCCTTTGGCGCACGACCGACTCCGGAGCGACTTTCGCGCAAGTCAGCGCGGGCGTGGTGCAGGAGGCGCATTCGGTCGGCGTGGGGAAAGCCGCGCCTGGGCAGAGTTATCCGGCTGTTTTCATTTTCGGAAAAATCAGCAACACCTGGGGTCTTTATCGCTCGGATGACGAGGGCGCGAGCTGGGTGCGGATCAACGACGACCAGCACCAATACGGCGTGATCGGGTCGATCACCGGTGACATGCGCACATACGGACGGCTTTACATCACCACCGGCGGCGCAGGCATGGGACGCGGTATCCTTTATGGCGACATCCCGGACACCTCGACCGTGCCCGCCGCGCCGTCGGGCCTCGTGGGGAGCATGCCCGAGGGCCATCAGATCAATCTCGAATGGAACGACAACTCGACCGCCGAGACGGGATTCAAAATCGAGCGCTCGACCGACGGCGTGAACTTCGCGCAGATCGGCGCCGTCGGCACTGGCACGACGTTCTTTCTCAGCACCGGCCTCGCGCCGGGCACGACCTATTACCACCGCCTGCGCGCCTACAACGCCGCGGGCAATTCCGCGTATTCCAACATCGTCAGCGCCACGACCCCCGCCGGCCCGCCCGCCGCGCCCGCGGGCCTCACCGCCACCGCAAACAACGAGCAGGTGAGCCTCGACTGGACCGCCACCGCCGGCGCCACGAGCTACCGTGTCAAACGCGCGACCAGCAGCGGCGGACCCTACACGCTGGTCGCCAGTCCCAGTTCGCCCGCGGCGGTGGACACCTATCTCGTCAACACGACCATGTATTTCTACGTCGTCTCCGCGGTGAATGACTTCGGCGAAGGCGCGAACTCCGCGGAAGTGAGTGCCACGCCAATGCCCGCGATCGCGAAGCTGAGCGGCACGATCATCGGCTCCGCCGGTTCCTTCAACAATTCCGGCAACGACAAGACCAAGCTCTTCGACGGCAGCCTCACGAGTTACTACGATGCGGCGAACGCAAGCGGGGACTGGGGCGGGATCGACACCGGCGCGGGCGGTGCGGTCATTACGCAGGTGAAATACTGCCCGCGCACCGGACTCGCATTCCGCATGAATGGCGGACGATTCGAAGGCGCGAACGCCGCGAATTTCAGCGATGCCGTGACACTCTTCACCATCTCCGCTTCGCCTACGGAATCCGTGCTCACCGCGCAGCCCATCAGCAACGCCACTGCCTTTCGCTACGTGCGCTACATCGGGCCGAGCAACGGCTGGTGCAACGCCGCCGAGATCGAGTTCTGGGGCTGGACCACCGGCGCGAATCTTCCCCCCGCGCCGACCGGTCTCGTCGCGACGCCGGGCAACACGCAAGTCGCGCTCACATGGGATCTCGCGGCCGGCCCTTCGACCTACAGCATCAAGCGCAGCGCGAGCAGCAGCGGCCCGTTCACGCCCGTCATCACCGGCCTCACCGGCACGACCTTCACCGACACCGGCCTCACCAATAACACGCAGGTTTTCTACGTCGTCTCCGCCACGAACTTCGCCGGCGAGGGCGCGAACTCCGGCGCCATCGCCGCCACGCCGCACATGAGCTACGCCGATTTTCAGCAGCAATACTTCACGCCCGCGCAAATCGCCGACCCGCTCATCAGCGGCCCCGGCGCGGATCCGAACGGCGACGGCGAATCCAACTTCATGGAATTCGCGACCGCGCAAGACCCGCTTGCCGGCACCGCCGTCGCTTCCGCGCTGGTGATAAAAGACACGGACCTCGAATTCACCTACACACGAGCCAAAAACGCGCTGTCCGATGGCGTCACCTTCAATGTCGAATGGCGCGACTCGCTCACGAGTGGCGTGTGGAGCAGCGGCGGAGTGACGGAGCAAATCCTCTCCGACAACGGCACGGTGCAGACCGTGCGCGCCACCGTCGCTGCCGGAATCCGCTCACGCTTCCTCCATCTGCGCGTGGCAAAATAGAGTCGATCATTTCCAAAATTCGATGGATTTGAGTTATCGGTTGAACGTCGCCGCCAACCACGGCGCCGACGGCACGCAGCTCTCCGAGCTCGGGCTTTGGGAGCTCTTGAATTTATGAGAAGAAGTCGTATGAACAAAATTTTTCGTGTCCTTTGGGGCTCCACCGGCGCTTCCATCCTCCCGTTCGCGGGGGCGATGGCGGCGCAAAATCAGACCATTCTGACGGATCATCCGGTGGAGCTTCGGGAGACGATCTCGCCGCAGGGATTCGTCCATCCGGGTATCAGCTGCGACGCCCAGACGCTCGCCACCATGCGGGAGAAGGTGCTCGCGGGCGTGTCGCCGTGGGTCGATTACTTCGAGGGTTTGCGTCGCACCCGTTTCGCGGATTTGAAGGAGCGTCCCAAGTTTGTCCCACAGATCACGAAGGATGCCGACATCGCCGCGTTTGCCCACGATGCGCAGCTGGCGTGGGGACAGACCATCCTCTATGTCGTCACCGGCGACGAGGCCTACCGCAAGACGCCGCTGGAGATCATCCGCTGGTATGGCTCCCGCACGAAGGAGAGTTTTTTCCCGACGTATTTCACCGACAGCCACATCAAGATCGGCAAATACGTTTACACCCTTTGCAGCGCGGTGGACATCCTGCGCGCGACCACGCCGAGGGATGCGAAGCTCGCCGTGACGGAGCCGATGGTCGATGCGCTGCAGAAATTTTGCATCCATCCGATTCGGGAGAAATGCATCCAGAACAAGGGGTATTTCATGAACCAGCACTCGTATGCGATCATGGGATACCTCGCGTCCGCCATCCTCGGGAACGAGGTGGACGACTACCGGCAGGCCGTGGAATGGACCACCGTCAACGCCACGAGCGACAACCAGGGGCGCAATGGGTCCATCAAGCAGCAGATCCGCTTGGTCACGCGCAACGACAAGACCGGCGAGTCCGTGGAGCCGCACCTGCAGGTGGTGGAAATGGGACGGGATCAGCCCCACGCCGCCGGCGACATCGACAACCTCCTGATGATGGCCAAGACGATTGGCTTCCAGAAGACGAAGGTGGACCCCGTTCGAGGAACGGTCACCGACGCGAAAGATGGAGTTTCCGTCGTCCATTTTCTGGACGACCGCCTGCCCAAAGGGGCGGCGTTGTTCGCGAAATATAACCTCGGCTACGATCTGCCGTGGACTCCCACCTGGTCGGAGACCGCGAAGGACAACATGGTGACCTACGACCAGATCAGCTATTTCGGCCGAGGCTCAATCGGCGGCAATGGAATTCCCGCCGGCTACTATTATTACAAGGGGATCGGTCTCGACGTGGAGTCGGGGCCATATCGGTATCTCAAGGTCGCTCTGGATGCCATCGCCGCGGGCAGGGAACAGGCGGCGAGGTCCGGCAAATACATCGATCAACTCCACAACTACGCCTTTGATTTCTGGATCGGGCTGCCCGCGTCGGCGTCCGACGCCGCGCCGGACCCGGAGAAAGCGAAGCGCGCCCTGGCGGTGCCGCTGCCGCCGCTGAAGGTGACCCGCGACGGCGTTCCCGTGGAGGGCGAGCAACTCGAGTTCGAGTTCGTGGATCTGCCCGCCCACGCGCAGCCGGGCGACCGCTACCCGGGTTCCGCGGAGGGCAAGCCCTTGCAGGTTTTGCGGGATGCTGATGGCACGGGCTATCTCCGCATGTCGCTCGACAAGGAGCCGCGCAGCTTCGTGGCTTTCACCCGTTTCCCGCGCGGCGCCGGGCTGCGCGTGCGTTCCAACTCCCTGGTGAAGTTGAGCTTTTCCCGCGACGAGGATTTTTCTCGTGGGACTTACGCCCAGGAACTCATTGTTCCCGACACGAAGGGCCAGTGGAACCACGTGCTCACCACCTTCGAGGGCGGCGGTCGCCTCCATGTCCAGGCCACGCCCCTGGCCGGTCCCGCGACCATCGATTTCGATCGGGCCGAGACGGAGAAACCCACCCTGCGGCCCCTCGCGTTCGAGTCCGGCGCCGACACCGTGTCGATTCCTTCGTTCGTCGGCGCAAACATTCGCCAGGTGTTCACCGCCACGGGCGGGGAGGGGGCCGTGACCTACAGCGCGATGAATCTTCCCGCCGGCGCGCAATTGGATTCCGCCGCGGGCGCGCTCTCGTGGTCTCCCTCGGCGGAGCAGGCGGGCGATCATGCGCTCTATGTCACCGCGCGCGCCGGCGACACCCTGCGGACGATGCGCGTGGATGTCCACGTGGCCCGCGACCTGCAAGCGGCGCTGGACGACGTGGCGCGCGCCTACGATCCGGCCAAGCGGTATGTCTCGACGACCGAGCAGGCGTTCAAGGCGGCGCGGAAATCCCGCGACCTGGCGGCATTGAAGAAGGCTGCGGACGAATTGGAACTCCTGAATCCGCGCCTGCCCGACGGCACCCTGGATTATCGCAAGATCGCATCGACTCGCCGGGACTACGGACTCACCAAGATGGCCGACGGCGATCCGCTGAGCTATGGCGGCCTCTGGGGCTTCGACAAGAGCTTCACCCTGGATTTCGGAGCTCCCTTCAAGGTGCGGTCCGAGGCCTTCCGCATTCAGGCCCGGAATGGTTTCCCCATCCGGGTCTCGGAGGCGGTGGTCTATGGCTCCAACGACCGGAAGCAATGGACGCTGTTGACGGAGAACAAGGCCAAAAGCGTCGCCGAGATGCAGACTTTGACGGTGAAGAAGGAGGAGCAGCCGAAGCCTTACCGGTATCTGCGCTTCTTCATGCCCGCCAAACCGTATCCCATTTTCGAGATCGGGGAACTTCGCATCGTCGGCGAGCGCGTCGAAGATCACACTCCCACCTGGAACGCGGCTTACATCCAGGGATACGACGACGGCACCTTTCGCCCGGACCGAAAGCTGACCAAGGCCGAGGCGGTCTCGCTGCTGGCCGGCCTGGTGGACGACTATACGGACAAGGGCGCTTACACCTGCGACTTTGTCGATGTACCTCGGGATGCGCCTTACTTTGATGACCTGGCCTACATGGCGAGCAAGATCGTCAGTCCGACGGGGCCCGCGGTGAAGTATGTCACCGGCGACTCCGAGAAGCGCTTCCATCCGGACGCGCCGATCACGCGAGGGGAGTTAGCCGGCATCATGGCGCGCATGTGGGGGTTGAAAGGGGACGACGGGCCCAAGTTGAGCGATGTGAGCGCCGATACGGCCAAAGCCGCCGAGATCCGGCGCGTGGCGCGGGAGGGTTGGCTGATCGGGGACAAATCCGGCCGGTTCCGCCCGGATGCTCCGGTGACCCGTGCGGAATTCGTGGTGGCCGCGAACCGGTTGATCCAGCGGACCCAGCTCCCGCGCGAGGGGATGCCGTCCTTCTCGGACGTGAATCCCTCATTCTGGGCCTATGACGACATCATGAAGGCCGCCACCACGTATCCGGTGGAGGCGGCTCCCGTGGCCGCGGAAAAGAAAACGGAGAGCCGCGCCGCCCCATGAACGCCTCTTCACTCGGCGAGCACGATGCACAAAGGCTTGGGCGCGTTGGCGCCGTTGATCGATGAGGAGATCGCCAGGTTTGTTATCATCCACGGATGTTCTGGCTCAGCGCGCTGGCCCGCGCGTTTCCGGCCCCTGCTCGATGAGCGCCTGGGCCTCGCGCAGCATGATGTTCGCGTCGAACCAATCGAACCAGCAACTCCCGTCCGCATCGCTCACTACGAGAGGTAGCTTGGACCGCTCCTCCACGATCTGCCGCCCTTGCTGAAGCAGAAAGCGCGCTTCGGTCGGACGCTCCATTCGCCAAATGGCCATGGCCTGCACGAAATAGGAAACCGCATCTCGCGAGGTCTCGCGGATGGGAAATGCCAGGCTACGCTGCGCCCAATCCCACGCCGCCTGGTCGTTCCCCTGACGATACTCGAACATGGCGAGCACCATGCAGCGCCAGGATTCCAGACCACCCCTTGGCACGGTTTGACCGCGCAGGGAATCTCTTGCCACGCGAGCTAATGGCTCGGCGGCCGCGAGAAGCTCCTTGTCCGTCGGCAGGAGCATGCTGATTTTGAGAATCTGCTCGGCCGCAATTGCATTCCGGCTGCGGCCAAAGCGCGCTATCGATTCGCGTCGAACGCGATCGTAGGTGGCGATATCCCCCGCCTCGATGAGCGTCGGGGCGACGGGAAGCAAGTCGTGTGTGGCGGCGGACGACTGGTCATTCTCGTCGAAGCGATTCACTTGAATGAGCGCAAGCAGGCACTGCGCCGCGCGGCGCAGATTTCCACGCAGCGCGTTCCATTCCGCTAGCTTGTGAAAGACCTGCGTCGCTTCGAGTGAGGGCTGGGTAAGGCGGAAGCTTTCCTCGCTGAGCAGGGCATCCGCCTCGGCGGGTTTTCCTTGACTCAGCAGAATCGCCGCACGTGAGATTTTCTCGCGCTCTTCGGCGTTCCGGCGCAGGCTCGCTTCGCGGGAAAGCGCCTCCTCGGCGACGATGCGCAACCGCGTCTGCTGGTGCTCGGCATTCGAGGCGCGCACGAAGAGCCATGTGGAGACCCCGAAGCCCGCAACCAGCGCGAGCGCGGTCGCGCCGAGGGCGACGAACGTGGCCTTGTTGCGGCGCACGAGCTTTTGCAACCGGTAAAAGCGACTCGGCGGTCGCGCCTGCACCGGCTCGTCCCGGAGATAATTCTCGATGTCGATCGCGAATCCGCGCGCCGTGTGGTAGCGGCGGTCGCGCTCCTTCTCGAGCGCCTTCATCACGATCCAGTCGAGATCGCCGCTCAATATCGCCGCCTGCCGGGGATCGCCCGCCGCCACCGATGGTCGGGCCGGCTCCACGTGACACAACACGCGCCGCATCTCGTCCAGGCCTTGCCGCAGCAGCTCCCCGGTGTCGAACGGCGGCCGGCCGGTGAGGAGCTCGTAAAGCACCACTCCCAGGCTGTAGATGTCGCTGCGGGTATCCACGTCGGCGCCGCCCTGGATTTGCTCCGGGCTCATGGTGGCCGGCGTGCCGAGAAGCTGCTCGTTCGCCGTGAAGGCCGTTCCATCCCCCGGCCTCGTTTCGATCGCCTTCGCGATACCGAAGTCGATGACCTTTGGCGTGGGCGCGCCATCCTGCAACGTGACGAGAATGTTCGACGGCTTGATGTCGCGATGGATGACGCCCTTCTGGTGCGCATGCTGGATCGCGTGGCAGACTTGCTGGAACATGGCGAGCCGCTCGCGCAAGGGCACGTCGTGCTCGACGCAGTAGTCGGTGATCTTCACGCCGCGCACGAGTTCCATCACGAAGAACGGCCGCCCGGCTTCCGTCGCGCCCGCATCGAGCACGCGCGCGATGTTCGGGTGTTCCATGAGCGCGAGAGTTTGCCGCTCGGCTTCGAACCGCGCGATCACGCGCCGTGTGTCCATGCCGAGTTTGATCACCTTCACCGCGACCTCGCGGCGCACCGGCGCCTCTTGTTCGGCCCGGTAAACCACGCCGCCGCCACCCTCGCCGAGCCGTTGAGCCAGGCGATAAGGCCCGATCAACGTGCCCACACTTTCATCGACGAAGGTGTCCGACCCGGTGGGAAGCTCTCCGGGCGGCTTCAACGTTGCGCTGCTCTCGCGAAAAAATGCTTCCGCGCACGCGTGATCCGCTAGCAGTTGCTCGACGGTCTCTCGCAGAGCCACATTTCCCGCGCAGGCCTGCCGCAAATAGGCTTGCCGCTCGGTCGCGTTGGGCCGTTGCAGCGCCTCGTAGAAAATGGCTTCCCCCGCGGACGTCGCTGTTTTCATTCCGCCTCCCGCGCTTGCGACACCCAGCGGAACAGCCACGTCTTCGCGCACGCCCACTCCCGGTTTACGCTGCTCCTGCTGACGTCCAGGCTCTGCGCGACCTCTTCATTCGTCAACCCGCCGAAAAACTTCAGCACCACGATCTGCGCGCGTTTGGGATTCACCTTTTCGAGTTCCTTGAGCCCCTCGTCGATGAGCAACAGTCTTTCCTCGGACGCAATCTCGGCCACGGAATCCATGAACGTCGGATCGATCCGCTCATATTGACCGCCGTGGCGCACGCGCGCCCTGCGCCTCGCGTTATCGATCAGAATGCGGCGCATCGTCTCCGCGGCCGCCGCATAGAAATGCTCGGGATTCCGCCAGGCCTGATTACTGCTTGCAGACAGGCGGAGCCACGCCTCGTGCACAAGCGCAGTCGCCTGGAGCGTGTGCGCCTGCGGTTCCCGCGCCATGCGGATCGTCGCCAGACGGCGAAGCTCCTCGTAAACGTCGGGGAGAAAGTCTTGCGAGTGCCCGCTCTCCGGAGTGGGGGAGAGGTGTTTGGAATCCGTCATGATCTCGGGGAGGGGACGCTCGCCTCCGGTCGCCTGGAGGCCAGTCCACCGATATACACGAAATTGGCTGGACACCAAAATTTGTATTCCGCCAGTCCGCTTTTCGTCGGCGAATGAACGATCGCAATCGCGAGCTCGTGCGGCTCTTCCGCACCTGTCGCAAAAAATTGCTGACACGGATTCCCGCGATAAAGCGCTCCCTAAAATGTAGGGGAAGTTGATGGGTTGCGGAGACTTCCCGGCAACCCTCTCGACTTCTTCCTCTAACTCCCCCCAAACCATGTTGTTGCCTCATTCGCAGTCGTGCCACAAGGCGCCCTGCAGCCTGTGGCAGCACCACCCCTCCCCAGAACATGAAAAAACTCGTCGTATTCACGGCCGTCGCGCTTTTCGGCGCAATGGCCACCCCCGCGCGTGCCTACACGCACCCATGCATTCCCGCTACCACGCAGGACTTGGATTACATCAAGGCAAACCTCAACCAGCAGCCTTGGAAACGTGGCTACGAGCTACTCGCGGCCGCCAATACTTCCCAGCTCACCTATACCATGAACGGTCCCTACACGACCGTCCAGCGCAGCCCTGACTTGAACCTCAGCGGGTGGAAGTTTGACATGAACGCCATCTTTAATCTGGCGCGGATGTGGTATTTCACTGGCAACAACGCCTACGCACAAAAAGCGCACGACATCCTCCTCGCGTATGCGAACACGCAGACGACCATGGGCGGCAGTGAAGCCGGCCTCGCCCTCGGCGATTACGCTTACGCTTACGCTGGCGGTGCAAGCATTTTGCGCGGCACCTGGCCGGGCTGGACGGCTGCCGACACGGCCGCGGTCAAAAACTTCTTCCTGAATGTTTACTGGCCCGCAACCGCCAACGCGTGGCACCTCGCCGGTCCCGCCAATAAAGGCTCCCTTAACATGATGGCTGGAATCGCCATTGCCCTTTTCTGCGATGACACCGCCAAGTTCGACAGCGTCCTTGACATGTATCGCACCTATCCGGGCTCCGGCCTGCCCAACACTCTGTCGATCGGGGAAGCGGGCGAGACGGGCCGTGACGCGGGCCACGCCTACGGCGACCTCCTCGGCAAAGCCTTCCTCGCCGAATGCGCCTGGAAACAAGGCATCGACCTCTATTCCGAATTGGACAACCGGCTGTTGGTCGTCGGCGAATACTACTGCCGCAACACCTTTCTCTTGGATAATCCCTTCGTGCACTACGGCACCGTTGATACCCCCTACTTTGTCAATGCGGCGGGGCCTTATGGCGCCAATCGTTCGGCTATGTATCTCCTCCAAAACGCCTACAGAAACCGGAAGAACCTTCCCACTCCGTGGATCGACCGGAAACTTCAGGAACAACCGATCGATGCCGACAATTTCATGTATGCAAGGACGGCAGACTTCAGCACCGCCACTCCACCAGCGGCCATTGTTCGCCCGGCGGTTTCGTTGGCCTCGAGTGGATTGACTTTAACCACCCTCGGCGCCCAGACCACGGGTCGTAGCGCTTCTTACGCCAACGGTGTGTGGACTATGAGCGGCTTGGGGAACGGCGTCTGGAATGCTGTAGGTGCGGCCGACGATTGCCAATTTGCTTATCAAACGATGACTGGCGACTGCGCCATCGTTGGCAAGGTCACTTCCTTCTCATTTTCCGGATCTCAACGGCAAGGCTGGATTGATGATTCGAGACAACCTTTCCGCCACGGTTTCCCAACGCGCATGGATTGGACTGACATGGCAGGCCTCATCACCAACCACGAATTTGCTGGAAACCCGCGTAGATGGTGCGACTGAAATCTGGGCCGGAAGGCTCTCGCGGTCGACCCCCATGCCTTCCCCCGGCATCCCTTACTGGCTCAAGATTGAACGCAGAGGCTCCATCCTTACGACCTACAGCTCGCAAGATGGCACCAGTTGGGCGCCCGTTGTCAGTTGCTACTATGGCAATCTGCCGTCCACCCTTTATGTCGGCCTGTTTGTAAACAGCGGGAACACAACGGTCAGCACCGCCACCCTCACCAACGTGGCGTTCACCGGTGGCAGCGGTGGTCTTGTGACGACTCCGGCGGCTCCGGCTGCGGTGTTTGCCGCCGGCTCCGCGAAGGCGATCACTGTGCGCTGGCTGCCGTCCTTCGGTGCCACAAGCTACAATGTGCTTCGCTCCACCACTTCCGGCAGCGGCTATACGGCCATCGCCAGCAATCTCTCCGCGTCCGCGACAAGCTATGTGGATACGGCTGCGGCCGCAGGCGCGACTTACTACTACGTGGTTCAAGCGGCAAACTCCGCCGGCACCAGCGGCAATTCGCCTCAGTTCTACGGCGCTCTGCTCCCCACCGCGATGGTCGACATCGCCTTCGGCGGCACTCCGACGGCGAGCTTCAACGGCGGCTCTGCCACGGAAGGCGCCGACAGGGCTTTCGATACCGACCCGTGGGATAAGTGGTATGGCTACAACTCGCCCACGGGATGGATTCAGTATGACTTCGGTGCGGGCAACGCGCAGGTCATCAAGCGCTACTCGATCAGTAGCGCCGACGTGGATACACGCGATCCGAAAGACTGGACCTTCCTCGGCTCCCAAGACGGCTCCACCTGGACCACTCTGGACACCCAGAGCAACCAGACCTTCGCCAACCGGATGCAGATGAACACCTACAACCTCGGCAACACCACCGCCTACCGCTATTACCGGCTCAACATCACCGCCAACAACGGAGCCGGCGGCACGGCGCTCTCCGAGCTCGGCCTCTGGTCCGACACCGGCCGCACCGTTCCCAACGGTCGCTACGCCCTCGTCAGCCGTCTGAGCAACAAGGTAATGGAAGCAGTCGCGGGCGGCACCGCCAACGGCACGGCCTTCGACCAATGGGGCTACTCCGGCTCCGACAGCCAGAAGTGGGACATTGCCGACCAAGGCAACGGCCAATATAAAATCACCGGTGTTGCCAGCGGTCGGGTGATGGATGTCAACCAGCTCAGCACGGCCAACGGCGCGAAAATCCAGCTCTGGGATTGGAACAACCAAAATAATCAGAAATGGATCATCACCCCGGCCGGAGATGGGTTCTTCAAGCTCACCGCCGTCCACAGTGGTAAAGTGGCCGACGTGAAGGACATTTCGACCGCCGACGGAGCGGCCATTCAACAATATCTCTATTGGGCCGGCGACGGTCAGCAATGGACCTTCCCGATAATGCCGTAATCCGCAGATCCCATCGATCGAAAGCGGCAGCCCGCCAGCCGGGCTGCCGCCTTTCGCATTGAGAGACAGCAAGAAATTCACCGGGGGTCGCTCGTTTGGCAAAGCACCGGATATTATTCATCACAACCATCCCATGCATTTCTTCACCACCGGTCTTGCCCTGATTACACACGCGGCCTGTTTGCTCGCGATCTTCGCAGGCCTTTCCGGCCAGGCCCGCGCCTTCGTCCACCCCTGCATTCCGACGACCACGCAGGATTTGGACTACATCAAGGCCAACCTGAATCAGGAGCCTTGGAAAACCGGCTATGCCCAGCTCCTGGGCACGTGGGACCCCAATCGGGTGCCCCAGCCGTATGCGACCGTCACGCGCAATCCCAACCTAAATCTCGGCGCCTGGTCGGGAGATATGAGCGCCGTCTGGAATTATGCGCGGCTATGGTATTTCACCGGCAACAACGCCTACGCCCAGAAAGCGCACGACATTCTCCTCGCCTGGGCGAACACGCAGACGAAGATGGGCGGCAATGAAGCCGGCCTCGCCCTCGGCGATTACGCTTACGCTTATGGCGGCGGCGCCAGCATCCTGCGCGGCACCTGGCCGGGATGGACGGCCGCCGACACGACCGCGGTGAAAAACCTCTTTGCGAATGTTTACTGGCCCGCAACCGCGGCCGCGGGGAACCTCGAAGGTCCCGCTAATAAAGGCTCGCTAAACATGGAAGCTGGCATGGCCATCGCCCTTTTCTGCGATGACACCGCCAGGTTCAACCACGTCCTTGACCTTTATCGCACCTATCCGGGTTCGGGTCTGCCCAACACGCTGCCTACCGGAGAAATGGGCGAAACGGGCCGTGACGCGGGCCACGCCTACGGCGACCTCCTCGGCAAAGCCTTCGTCGCCGAATGCGCCTGGAAACAAGGCATCGACCTCTTTTCCGAATGGGACAATCGGCTCCTGGCCGTCGGCGAATACTACTGCCGCAACATCTTCGAGACCGACAATCCCTTCGTGCATTACGGCACGGTGGATGCCCTCTACACCGAGAATGCGGAGGGACCTTACGGCGCCAATCGCGCCGCCCTTTACATCATCCAAAACGCCTACAAGAACCGAAAGGGCATCCCGACCCCATGGATCGATCGGAAACTTCCGGAGCAGTGGCTTGACGTTAATAACTTCATGTATGCCAGGACTGCGGACTTCAGCACCGCGACTCCGCCCGCGGCCATTGTTCGCCCGCCGGTTTCCTTGGCATCGAGCGGCCTGACGTTGACGACCCTTGGCAATAATTCCGCAGGCCGCAGCGTTTCTTACGCCAACGGCGTGTGGACGATGACCGGAGCAGGAGCCGATGTCTGGGGGGAAGTCAATGACGACTGCCAATTTGCTTACAAGCAGATGACCGGTGACTGCGCCATTGTTGCCCGGGTCACTTCGGCCCAATCGATAAACGCTGCCACCAAGGCAGGGGTGATGATTCGCGACAATCTTTCCGCCGCTGTTTCGCAGCGCGGTTTTACTGCGGTGATACCCAACACCCCCACTCAGGTGCAAAGCCGCCTGGCGGGTGATACGGAACGCTGGGCCGGAAGGGTCGCGCAGACGACCACCCTGCCAGATCCCGGCATGCCTTACTGGGTCAAAGTCGAACGCAGAGGTTTCATGCTTACCAGCTACACGTCACAAGATGGCACCAGTTGGTCGCCCAATGTCAGTAACTACTTCGCCAATCTGCCCTCCACCCTCTACATCGGCCTGTTCATTGTGAGCGGGTCGTCGACGGTCACCACCACCGCCACCTTCGACCACGTGGCCTTCACCGGCGGCACGGGCGGCTTGGTGACGACTCCGGCGGCTCCGGCTGCCCTGCTCGCCTCCGGCTCCGCCAAGGTCATTACCCTGCGCTGGCTGCCTTCCTTCGACGCCACCGCCTATGACGTGCTCCGCTCCACCACCTCGGGGAGCGGCTACACCGTCATCGCCAGCGACCTGCCCGCCGACAAGCCGAGCTACGTGGACACGACCGCCGTCGCCGGCACGACCTATTACTATGTGGTCCAGGCGAAAAACTCCGCCGGCACCAGCGGTAATTCGCCCGAGTTTTACGGCTCTCTGGTGTCTGGAGCGATGGTCAACCTCGCTTTCGGCGGCACCCCGACGGCAAGCTTCAATCAGGACTCTGCCATCGAAGGCGCCAACCAGGCGTTTAACAGTGACGGAGGCTCCAAGTGGTATGGCTACAACTCGCCGGCCAACTGGCTCCAGTATGACTTCGGCGCGGGCAACGCGCAGGTGGTCAAACGCTACACCATCAGCGTCGCCGACGTGGATACGCGCGATCCGAAAGACTGGACCTTCCTCGGCTCCCAGAACGGCTCCACCTGGACCACTCTGGACACCCAGAGCGGCCAGACCTTCCCCAACCGGCTGCAGAACACCTACAACCTCGGCAACACCACCGCCTACCGCTATTACCGGCTCAACATCACCGCCAACAACGGCGCGGGTGGCGTGGCCGTCGGTGATCTCGGCCTCTGGGGCGACACCGGCCGCATTTTTCCCGATGGCCCCCGAGTCATCGCCAGCCGCAACGCCAACAAGGTCATGGATGTGACCGGCACCGCCAACGGCGCCCAGGTCGTGCAGCAGACCTTCGCGGGCGACAACACCCAGCAATGGACCCTCGCCTGGCAGGGCAACGACGTGTATCGCGCCACCAACGTCGCCGCCACCAAGGTGCTCGACAACGGCGGCACCTCCACCGCGGGCACTAATCTGGTCATCCAGTCTTCGAGCGGAGCCACCAGCCAGCTCTGGAAGCTTACCCCCGACGGCGACGGCTTCTTCCGCATGACTTCCGCCAACAGCGGCCTGGTTGCCGACGTCGACAGCGGCTCGACCACCGATGGCGCGAGCATGGTTCAATTTGCTTACAGCGGCGCCAATAGTCAGCAATGGCGGGTAGCCATCGCCGGTGCACCGCTGCCGCCACCTGCCACTCCGACCGGCCTGGCTGCCTCGGCGGCTTCCATCAGCCAGATCAACCTTACATGGACGGCCAGCCTCGGCGCGATCAGCTACACCATCAAGCGGGCGGCCGTTAGTGGCGGACCTTACACGACCGTTGCCCTGAGTGTGAATACACCGAGCTACTCGGACACCGGTCTGCTCAGCAGCACGACTTATTACTACGTGGTGTCCGCGATCAACGGTGGCGGTGAGAGCGCCGATTCCGCAGAGGCCAGCGCGACGACCCTGAGCGCCCCGCCGGCCGCCCCGACGGGTCTCACCACGACACTCGGCCAGAATCAAGTCACCTTGAATTGGACGGCTCCCCCCGCGGCGACGAGCTACACTGTGAAGCGCGCGACCACCCCCGGCGGCTCCTACTCGACGATCGCCAGCGGCATCACCGCCACCAGCTACACCGACACGGGCCTCAGCAACGGCGTCACCTATTATTACGTCGTCGCTGCCGCCAACGCCAATGGCACCGGCTCCGACTCCGCCGAAATCTCCGCAATCCCGAGCAACCTGGTCGCCCACCTCAAGTTCGACGAGACCGGCGGCACCACTGCCGCCGACTCCAGCGGCCGCGCTTACCACGCCACGCTTTTCGCCACTCCGACCTTCTCCCCCGGCACCTTTGGCAACGCCCTCAACCTCACCGCAGCGTCCTCCCAATACGCCAAGCTCCCCAACGGCATCACCAGCGGCATCACCGACTTCACCGTCTCGACCTGGATCAAGGTGAACGCCTTCGCCACCTGGCAGCGCATCTTCGACTTCGGCACTGGCACGAACAACTACATGTATCTCACCACGCAGTATACCGCGACTGCTCCGAACGCTGCCAAACTCCGCTTCGGCATCCGCACCCCCTCCATCACCGAACAAAGCGTGAGCGGCAACGGCGTCGCGCTTACCACCGGCACCTGGACCCACGTCGCCGTCACCCGCTCCGGCACCACCGTGAAACTCTACGTCAACGGCGCCATCGCCGGCTCCGGCTCCATAACCCTCAACCCCTCCGCCCTCGGCACGACCACGCTCAACTACCTCGGCAAGTCCCAGTTCGCCGACCCCTACCTCGACGGCGCCCTCGACGACTTCCGCTTCTACAGCCAGGCGATGAGCGCCGCCGAGATCGATGCCCTCGCGCATCCCGCCGCCGGCGCCCCGGCGCAGTTCGCCATCGTCCCCGGCGACACCCAGGCCACCCTCACTTGGCTCCCCAACGCCACCGACACTTACACCATCAAACGTTCCACCACCAGCGGGGGCCCCTACATGACCGTGGCCACCGGTCTGACGGACCTCACCTACACCGACACCGGCCTCACCAACGGCGTCACCTATTACTACCTCGTCAGCGGAGCGAACGCCGACGGCTCCGGCCCCGACTCCGCCGAGGTCTCCGTCATCCCGAGCACGCTGGCCATTTACCTCAAGTTCGACGAGACCGGCGGCACCCTCGCCGCTGATTCCAGCGGCCGCGCCTTCCACGCCACGCTCGTCAACGGCCCGACCTTCGCCACCGGAAAACTCGGCAACGCCCTCGGCTTGACCCCGACCTCCTCCCATTATGCCAAGCTACCCAGCGGCGTCGTCAGCGGCTTCACCGACTTCACCGTCTCGACCTGGGTCAAGGTCAACGCCTTCGCCACCTGGCAGCGCATCTTCGACTTCGGCACCGGCACGAACAATTACATGTTCCTGACGACGCAGTATACCGCCACCGCGCCGAACAACGCCAAGCTCCGCTTCGCCATCCGCACCGCCAGCGTCGGCGAGCAAACCGTCAGCGGCACCGTCGCGCTCACCGCCGGTGCTTGGACCCATGTCGCCGTCACCCGCACCGGCACCACCGTGCGCCTCTATGTCAACGGCGCCCAGGCCGGCTCCGGCACCATCGCCCTCAGTCCCTCCGACCTCGGCACGACCACGCTGAACTACCTCGGTAAATCGCAATTCAATGACCCCTACCTCGACGCCGCCCTCGACGACTTCCGCATCTACAGCCAGGCACTGAGCGCCTCCGACATCACGAGTCTCGCGTCGCCCCTCGCAGCTCCGCAAAACCTCGTCGCGACGCGCGGCCCGCTCTCGCTCAACCTCTCGTGGAACGCCGTGGCCAACGCCACGCGCTACACCGTGAAATATGCCACCACGAGCGGCGGCCCCTATATCACGCTCGCCACCGGCCTGTCCGGCACGAGCCAGCCCCATTCCGGCCTCAGCTACGGCACGACCTACTACTACGTTGTCTCGGCTGGAAACTCCGTTTACGACGGCCCGGCGTCCGCCGAACTCGCCGCCACGCCCGAATCCGCTTTGATCAGCGAGGCCGAAGCCGCGTCGCCGGCCTTCACGATCACGCCCGCCACTGCCACTGCCAGGCTGACGACCGCCACCTCCGTGGCCGGCCACAGTTACCAGCTCCAGACCACCACCAATCTCGCGACCGGCCCGTGGGTCAATGTGGACGACCCCGTCGTCGGCGACGGCACGGCGATCGTCTTCGAAACGCCCTATGACTCCGCCGAGCCTCGCCGCTTCTATCGCATCTTCATCAATCGTTGACCATTGACGTGACGACTTCTTCCCGCCTTCGACGCGTCGGCCGACGTTGCCCGTCTGGGCATCCGCATCGCGCCATGACCCCAAGCCCGCTTTCCCCCCTCGTTCTCGCGTTCACGCTTCTCCTGGCTCCACTGACCGGGATGGCGGAGCCGGATCCGCGCACCGCGCCCCTCGCAAAGGAGCATCCGCGCTATCTCGACACCCAGGCATCGATCGACGACCGGGTGGCCGATCTCGTTTCCCGGCTCACGCTCGAGGAGAAGGCCCGGGCGCTCAATCACAACGGCGCCGACATCGCGCGCATCGGTCTCCGCAGCGACAAATGGAACCAGTGTCTCAACGGGGTGCAGTGGACCGAGCCCACCACGCTCTTCCCGACCTGCATCGCGCTGGCGGCCACGTGGAATCCCGAATTCGTCCAAAACGAGGTGGCGCGCGTCCTCTCCGACGAGGCCCGCGGCATCTACAACGGCTGGCGGCGCGATTCCGCGGCGCCGGGCTTCCACAAGGGCCTCATCTACCGCGCGCCGGTGATCAACATCGAGCGCAACCCGTATTGGGGACGCAACTACGAGGCCTGGGGCGAGGATCCGTTCCTCACCGGCCGCATGGCCGTGGCCTACGTCAAGGGCTTGCAAGGCGACGATCCGCGGCACCTGAAAGTCGCGTCCACGCTCAAGCATTACGCGGTGAACAACGTCGAGATCGAGCGCACGCAGCTCGACGCGAAGGTGGGCGAGCGCATGCTCCACGAATACTGGCTGCCGCATTGGCGCGACGCCGTTGTCGAGGGCAAGGTCGCCTCGCTCATGGCGAGCTACAACGCGATCAACGGCACGCCGAACAACATCAACCATTGGCTGCTCACCGACCTCCTGAAAACGCAGTGGGGCCACGAAGGCTTCGTCGTCTCGGACCTCGGCGGCGTGAAGACGATGGTCGAAGGCCACGAGAAGAAGCAAATGACCTACGTCGACGCCGTGGCGCAATCCTTGATGGCCGGCTGCGACTTTTCCGACCGGGAATACGAGCAGAACATCCCGGCCGCCGTGCGCGCCGGTAAGCTCACCGAGGAGCGGTTGAACGATGCGCTGACCCGCGTGTTGAAGGTCCGCTTCCGGCTCGGCGAATTCGACCCGCTCGACGCGAGCCCCTACGGCCGGATTTCCCGCGACGTCGTCAACAGCGCCGCGAACCACGCCGTCGCGAGGAAGGCCGCGGAGCAATCCATCGTGTTGCTCCAGAATCGCGACGGCCTGCTCCCCCTCGAGACGGTGAAGCTCAAGAAGGTCGCGGTGATCGGTCCCTTCGCGAACCTCGCGATCACCAACGGCTACAACGGACGTCACGAAGGCGTCGTCACGCCGCTGCGGGGCATCCGCGATGCGTTCGGCAAGGATATCGAGATCGTCTCCGCGCAGGGCGCGCGCGCGGTGACGAACCCCGCGCTTCAAAACGACTGGGGCAAGGCGAGCGGCGGTCGAAGCGTGAAGATGCTCTCCGAGTCGAAGGGCGAGTTCATCGAGTTCCCGATCGAGGCGCCGATCGAGGGCGCTTACGAACTCGCCCTGCTGTTCAAGGGAGATCCCGCGCGCGGCGCTTTCCAGGCCAGCGTGGACGGGAAGGAGATCGGCGCGCCGATCGACATGTATGCCTCCGACAACCGCCCCGGCCTGCAGGCCGTGCTCGGGACCACGACCCTGTCGAAGGGCCGCCACCTAATCCGCTTCACGGTCGCGGGGAGGAACCCGGCGAGCCACGGCTACACCGGCAGTTTCGACAAGCTGACCCTTTCGGGCGCGGCGCGCGGGGGCGTGGAGGTCGAGAGCGCCGGTGCGGTCAGCGGCCTCGGCAGTGGAGAGACTTTTCTCGCCGAGGGCGTCGCGGCCGCGAAGAGCGCGGACACGGTGATTCTCTGCCTCGGCAGCGACACGCGCAACGAGATGGAGGACATGGATCGCACGTTCCTCGGCCTGCCCGGCAATCAGCAGGAGCTCGCCCAAGCCGTGATCGCGGCGAATCCCCGCACGGTCGTCGTGCTTTTCGGAGCGGGACCGCTGACCGTGCCCTGGCTGAAGGAACACGCGCCCGCCATGCTGCAGGCGTGGTGGCCGGGGCAGGAAGGCGGCGCAGCCGTCGCGGACGTGCTCCTTGGCAAGGTGAACCCCGCCGGCCGACTCCCGCACACCGTCTATGCCTCGGAAAAACAGGTGCCGTCCATCGACGAATACGACGTCACCAAGGGCTTCACCTACATGTATCTCAACGGCGCACCGCTCTACGCCTTCGGCCACGGCCTCAGCTACACGACCTTCGCCTACGACAATCTCCGCCTCAGCACGAAGAGCATTCCCGCCGATGGCACGCTCACCGTTGACATCGACGTCAAAAACACCGGCAAGCGCGCCGGCGACGAGGTCGCCCAGCTCTACGTCCACGAGGTGAAGCCCGTCGTGAAGCGCCCCGTCAAGGAACTCCGCGGCTTCCAGCGCGTGAGCCTCGCCCCCGGCGAAAAACGCACGCTCACCTTCACCGTCCCCGCCGGGAAACTCGCGTTCTGGGACGAGACCAGGCACGCGTTCGTCGTAAACCCCGGCGCGTTCGACATCCTCGTCGGCGCCTCGTCCGACGACATCCGCGAAACCGCCCGAATCGACGTGACTCGGTCCTGAAACATCCGCGACCCTTTTCCGGTCCATGAAACGACTCCTCTCGTATCTTTTTGCCGCCACACTCCTCGCGTCCCCGCTGCCGGCTCAGAATGCGTCCGCGCCGGCCATCGGCGGCTTCCTGTTCGTCACCTTCAAGGCGCAGAAAGACCCGATGGACGAGCAGATCTACTTTGCCCTCAGCAAGGACGGTCGCAACTGGACGGCCCTCAACGACGGCAAGCCCGTCCTCGTGAGCGAGTTCGGCGAAAAGGGCGTGCGCGATCCCTACCTCCTGCGTGCGCAAGACGGGAAAAAGTTTTACCTCATCGCGACCGACCTCTCCTGGGCTCGCGACCGCAGCGTGCCGCGCTCCGTCCGCGCCGGCAGCCGCTCGCTCGTGATCTGGGAATCGACCGATCTGGTCCACTGGTCCGAGCCGCGCCTCGTCGCGGTCGCACCTCCGGACGCGGGTTGCGCGTGGGCGCCCGAGGCCGTTTACGACGTGGATAAGCGCGACTACCTCGTCTTCTGGGCCTCCACGACCAAACGCGACAACTTCGCGAAACACCGCATCTGGGCCGCCCACACCACGGACTTCAAGACGTTCAGCGCGCCTTTCATCTACATCGAGAAGCCGAGCGCCGTTATCGATACGACCATCACCTACGACGGCCGCCGCTATTACCGCTTCACCAAGGACGAGACGGTCAAGGCCGTGACCCTCGAGAGCAGCCCGAAGCTGATGGGTCCGTGGACGCCCGTGCCGAACTTCTCCCTCGCCACGCTGCGCGGCCACGAGGGGCCCGAGTGTTATCTCGTCGACCCGGCGTCCCCCGGCAAGCCCGCCACCTGGTGCCTCATCCTCGACTTTTATGCCAAGGGACTCGGCTATCAGCCGTTTGTGACCCACGATCTCGCCAGCGGACAGTTCACGCCCGGAGAAGGCTTCACCTTCCCGTTCCATTTCCGCCACGGCTCGGTGATCCCGCTGACGAGCGCCGAATACGACCGCTTGCAAGCCGCCTATCCCAGCACCGGCGCCGCCACGACACCGTAAATCCCCATCGCAATCCCTTTCCACATGCGTTTCGTTCCCATTCTCCTCGCATCCACCGCGTTGCTTACCGCCTCGGCATTCGCCGCCGAGCAGCGCGTGACCTCACCCAACGGCAAGCTCGCTCTCATCGTCTCCGACGCCGCCGGTCTTCACTACCGCGTCGAACTCGATGGCAAGCCCCTGGTGGCCGATTCCGTCCTCGGCCTCGCCTTTGCCGACGGCACGACCCTCGGCCCCGCCGCGAAGATTACCGCGAGCAAGACGGCGGCGCGCGATGCCACGTGGGACGATCCGTTCGGCCAGCGCCGCACCGTGCCCGACCGTTTCCGCGAGCTTCGCCTGGAACTCCGCGATGCTGCCGCGTCCGCAAAACCCGCCCGCGCGTTCGCCCTCGTCGCCCGCGCCTACGACAATGGCGTGGCTTTCCGCTACGACCTGCCCGAAGCCTCGGGCCTCGGGGAGTTCACCCTGCAACGCGAGCTCACCGAGTTCCATTTTCCCGCCGATTACCGCGCCTGGGTGGCGGACTCGGACGGCGCTGAAACGACCTACCGCGAGCACAAGCTTTCCGCCATTCCGTTGGAATCTCCCGACAAGCGTCACCAGGGCCAGCCTTTCCGCTTCGTTCTCCCGCTTCTCGTCCAGACGCCCGCCGCCTACGTCGCCGTCGCAGAGTCCGACCTCCTCGATTGGGCGGGCCTCGCCCTTGCCCGCTCCGGCGAGACCGCGGTGCGCGCCGAACTGACTCCTCGCCAGGACAAACGCGGCGTTGTCGTCGGACGTGTCCCGATGGTCAGTCCCTGGCGCGTCCTCATGGTCGGCCGCACTGCCGGCGACCTTGTCGTCAATGACCTCATTGCCACCCTCGCCACACCCTCCCGAGTCGCCGACACCACATGGATCAAGCCCGGCATCAGCGCGTGGGACGCGTGGTGGACCGGCGTCAACTCCTCTCAACCCAAATACACCGGACTCACGGCTCGCGGCGACAACCGCTCTCACCGCGAATACATCGACTTCGCCAGCGAGATGGGTTGGCCCTATCAAATCGTGGATTGGTATTGGTATGAACACATGACCGATTGGAAGAAGAACCTCTTCTCCCGGCCCAACAATCCCTCTGGCGACTTCACTAAGAGCGTTCCCGATATCGACCTGCCCGGTCTCGTCAAATACGCCCGCGCCAAAAACGTCCACCTCTTCGTGTGGGGACACTCGCTGGATCTCAAGACCGCCGGGGTGGACAAAACCCTCGCCTATTTTGCGGCAATGGGCGTGGCCGGCGTAAAGATCGACTTCATCGGCGGCGACTCCCAGGAAGCCGTCCAGTGGTGCGTCGGCACGCTCGAAGCCGCCGCTCGTCACCACCTCATGGTGGACTTCCACGGCATCTTCAAACCCACCGGCATCGCCCGCACCTATCCGAATTTCGTCACGCAGGAAGGCGTTCTCGGCAACGAATACAACAAGCTCGGCGGCAATCGGGTGGACGCCCGCCACACCCTCATTCTGCCCTTCACCCGCGGCCTGCTCGGCCCGATGGACTTCACCCCCGGCGGCTTTCTCAACCGCACGCCGTCTGCGTTCAAGGTCACCTATCCCGCGCAGGTGATGGGCACCCGCGCCCGCCAGCTTGCCATGACCATCGTCTATTTCAGTCCGCTGCTCGTGCTCTGCGACAGCCCCGCCAACTACCGCGGGCAACCCGGCGTCGAGTTCTTCCGCGGGCTGCCCACCGTGTGGGACGAAAGCGTCGTCCTCTCCGCCGAAGTCGACAAACACATCGTCATCGCCCGTCGCTCCGGCGAGCGCTGGTATGTCGCCGCGATGAACGGCGCCGACGCTGCCACGCTGGACGTTCCGCTCGATTTTCTCGGAACCAGGGGCGGCGATTGGAGCCTGCGCGAGTTCGCCGATGGCACCGATCCCGCCGCGCCCGAAACTGTCGTGGAAAAAACGCGCGCCCTCGGCGACACTCGCACGC
>Ga0207649_10000405_pt1 | contig 32001 bp, 30 predicted proteins | sample KBSC43metaG_FD_184317 | JGI IMG/M metagenome (GOLD analysis project Ga0207649, IMG submission 184317) | Corn rhizosphere microbial communities from Kellogg Biological Station, Michigan, USA - KBS C4-3 metaG (SPAdes) (version 2) | ecosystem: Host-associated > Plants > Roots > Rhizosphere > Soil ... | reverse complement strand
GGCTTTTCCAGCTGAGTGCCTCATGCACGAGGAGACGGAAAAAGAGAGCGGGTAGCGGGAATCGAACCCGCATGGCCTGCTTGGAAGGCAGGAACTTTACCACTAAGCTATACCCGCGTTGGTAACCTCGGAATTCGTAGCACGTCCGGCTTGCGAGTCAAGACGACGACGTCATTCGAAGCGCACGGCCGCCGCGGGCGGGACGCAGGCCGCGCGCCAGGCCGGGAGGAGCGCGGCGAACAGGGCGACGGGGATGATCCAGAGCGGGGTCGAGAGGAGGACCTCCGCGGGATAGTGGAGCTGGATCGTCCAGCCGAAAAAGGCCTTGTTGACGACCCAGGTGAGCACCATGGCGAGGCAGGCGCCGGATGCCACGCCGACGGCGCTCGCGATCAGGCCGATGAGTCCGGCCTCGCGGAGAAAGATTCCCACGACCTGGCCGCGGGATGCCCCGAGAGCCCGAAACACGCCGATCTCGCGTTCGCGTTCGGCCGCGAGGATAAGCAGCGCGAGCATCACGCCCGTCGCGGCGACGGCGATGGAAATGGCGCGCAGCACGAGCGTGACGGCAAAGGTCTGGTCGAAGATGTCGAAGATGCGCGCGCGGAGGGCGCGATTCGAGAAGATGGAAAACTGGCCCTGCGCGCCGAACTTCGCGCGGAAGGCATCGCCGAGCACGGCTGGGTCGGCCTTCGGCGCGAGGTTCACCGCGATCGATTGCGTGCCCAGCGAGGGCCAGGATCGCTCGTAGTCCGCCTGCTTGATGAAGAGGAATCCGGCGCTGCGGGCGTAGTCCTGAAAAATGCCGGCGACGCGAAACGTGACTGGTCCGCGCGGCGTGGCCAGCTCGAGCTTGTCTGCTCGCTGGATATGGAAGCGGCTTGCAAACGGCTCGGAAACAGCGATTGCGCCGGGGGCTTCAAAGTCGCGAAATTGTTGGGCCGCATTTCGGCCGAGGAAGCGAATCGTCGGTTCGCGCTCGCCGGTGACGACCGCCATTTCGACCGGTTCGTCGCGATAGGTGACGGTGGTGTCGGCACGGGTGGCGACGTGTTCGACCCCAGGCTGGGCGCTCACCCAGGGCAGAGCCTCGGGCGGAAGCGCACCCAGCGGCGGGCCGGATACGTCGGCCGCGAGGCCGATGAACAAATCGTCCACGAGCGTCGAGTCGATCCAATCGTTCACGCTCGCGCGAAAGGAATGGATCATCACGGAGACGCTCACGGTCATGGCGATGGCGGCGGCGAGTGCGGCGATGGTGACGGCGTTACGATGGACGGATTGGCCGAGATTGCCGGCGGCGAGCCGCCAGTAACGAGGGCTGCGCGCCAGAGCGAGCGCGCTCGCGCGGACGATGGTGGGGACGGCGAAGGAAAATCCCGCGAGCACCGCGAGGGCGCTGAGAAATCCGAGCGGAGGGAGATGGAAACGCAACGTCGCCCAGCCGGACACGCCCGCCAGGACGAGCAGAACGATGGCGATTCCGAGCCAGCGGTGCGGAACGGCGGCGAGGCGGTCGCGGGCGGAGCCCGGATGCAGGACGCGAGCGGGTTCGGCGCGGGCCGCTTCGTTGGCGGGAATCCAGCTTGCGAGCAAAGCCGTGCCGAGGCCGACGGCGAGGGCTTCGGCGAATTGCCACGGGGAGACGTAGAGCCGGTCGATGCTCGTCAAAATGTAAAGGGTGCGGACGGTTTGTGCGACGGGCGCAGAAAGCGTCGAAGCGAGCGGCAGAGCGGCGATGCAGCCGATCGCGCTGCCGAGGAGGCCCGAGACGGCGGCCTCGCCAAGGAAGAGCAGGCGCACCTCGGCCCGGGTGGCCCCGAGCGCGCGGAGGATGCCGATCTCGCGCTGCCGACGGACGACGGACGCGGAGATCGTGTTAAAAATGAGGAACGCGCCGACGAGCACGGAGACGAGGCTGAGCGCGGTGAGGTTGAGCTGAAACGCGCCGAGCATGGAGTCGATTTGGCGGCCGCGTTGCGACGGGGATTCCACCGTGACGTCGGCGGGTGCGATCTTGCGAATTTCGTTTCGCACGGTGGCGAGGTGATCCGGCGTGACGAGCAGCAGAATGGTGTTGAGCCGTCCGCGGCGGTGAAGAAGTTCCTGCGCCCAGCCAATGTCCATCGCCGTGAGCCGCGAATCCCCCGCGGTGGCGGCCGTCGCTGGCTCGATAACGAATCGCGGGTGCAACGAGTGCGGCTCGCCGGCTGCGAGCACGCGGAGGGGATCGCCCAGTTTCGGGAGCACGCGCTCGGAATATTCGCGGGAGACGGCGATGGCGTCGGGATCGCGCAGCCAGGTCTCGAGGTCGATGCGCGCGCGATCCGCGCCGAGGAGTTCGAAGGTGCGCAGCTCGTCTCCGCTGAAGGGATCGAGTCCGACGATGCGCAGATATTCGCCGGGATGCGCGGGCAGGGTGACGAGGCCCTCGACGAGCGGGGTGGCGGCGCGCACGCCGGGCAGCGCGGCGATGCGGGGAAAAAGCGTCTCGGGAAAATCCCCACGCACTTCGAGATTCGCGCGACCCGCGACAAGGTCGATGCCGGCCCGGAAACTGGCCGTCGCGCTGCGGTTCGCGATTTGGATCGCGAGAAAGACGGCGACGCCGAGCGCGATGCTCACAATGTTCAGCCCGAGGAGCACGGGATGCCGGGCGAGTCCGCGCCCGCATTGCCGGAGGAAGAGGATCGGAAAATGCCGCGTGATCACGGCGGGAAATTACGTGCGCGGACGCTCGGAGGCCGCCCGTTGCAGCAGGCGCTGGAGGCGTTCGATGGCCGCCTCGTCTCCGATCTTCTTATCGTCGCGACCGGTGACGTAGAACGTGTCCATCGCGACTTCCATCTCGGTGGTGATGCGGGAGGTCTGGATGGAGATTCCGACGTTGCCGAGCGCGCGGAGCAGGCTGTAGAGCAGGCCGAGGCGGTCGGGGGTCTGGATTTCGACGATGGTGTAGAGCGGGTGGGCCTCGTTATCGACGACGATGCGCGACGGGAGTTCCGCCTCCTGGGACATGCGGTAGCTGCGGAGGCGGCTGGGTTCGCCGAAGAGCGGCGTGAAGTCGTATTCCTCGTGGAGCAGGGCGTCGAGCAGGCGCGTCTCGACGCGCTCGTGATCGCGCGTGCTGGTGACCGGCTGGTGGCGGGAGTCGCTCACGCGGAAGATGTCGAGCGCGAGGCTGTCGCCACGGGTGAAGATGTCGGCGCTGAGAATGTTGATATTTGCGGAGAGGAAGGCGCCGGCCAGGCGCTCGAGCAGGCGTTCGCGATCCCAGCCACACACCCACACCTCGGTGTGGCCCATCTCGGGCCGGTGAATCCATTTGAAGACGGGAGCGAGCGCGAATTTCGGTTCCATCCGGCGCTCGAAGAACGTGCGGAAAAGCCGCAGGTGGCCGACCATGCTGGCGGCGTCGAAGGCATGAAAGTAGCGCTCGGGCATGAACGCGAAGTGGGCCTCGATTTCCTCGGCGAAATCGGCCGGCAGCAGATGACGCACGGCGTCGCGCAGGGATTCGCGATCCTTGCGGCGCTCCTCGGCCCAGCGCGGGCCGACCTCGAGGTATTCGGACGTCTTGCGGTAGAGCATCCAGACGAGCGACTCCTTCCAGTCAGACCAGTTCTGGTCGCTGGTGCCCATACCGTCGGCGAGCGTGAGCAGCATGAGGGCGTCGAGGTTGAGGCGGTTCTGGACGATGCCCGCGAACTCCGCGGTCGTCGCGGGATCGTCGAGGTTACGTGACTGCGAGGTATGCGACATCGTGTAATGCGCATCGACGAGCAGGGTGAGCATGCGCCGGCGGTCGGGCGAGAGCTGCAAGCGACGGGCGACCTTGTGAGCGAGGATGGCGCTCTGCTCCTCGTGGTGGCGGGAGTTCGCGGCCTTGCCCACGTCGTGGAGAAGCACGGCGAGGTAGAGGATGGCGGGGTCCTCGAGCTTTTGAAACAGCGAGCGGTAGCCGGCGAATTTGCGCTCCTCGGCGAGGAGGATGCCGTCGAGTTTTTCGATGCAGACCAGCGTGTGCTCGTCGGCGGTGTAGCGGTGGAAAAACTCGTGCTGCACGAGGCAGGTGAGCGCGCCGAATTCCGGCACATAGCGGCCGAGCACGCCCACGTCGTGCATCGCGCGGAGGATGCGGCCGACCTCGCCCTTGTGGGAGAGAATATCGAGAAAGATTTCGCGGCCGGCCCGGGCGTATTGAAACGTGCGGTCGATGAGTGAGAGCCGGCGGCGGATGAGGTCACGCAGCTCGGCGCTGAGCAGGAGTTTGCGTCGCTGCGCGTGGCGGAAGACGCGCAGGAGCCGGAAAGGATCCTCGTTGAAAACGTCGCGCGCCACCGGGAACATGCGCCCGTCGCGCGCCACGAAGCCGTCGAATTTCACGGTCTTCGGCTTGGTCGCGATGAGCTTGAGGAGGCGGGATTTAGCGGGGTGATCGCTCGGCAGGTCGAACCGCTCGAGGGCGGAACTCGTGATCTGCGCAAGCTCGCGCGTGTGGCTGTAGTAGTCACGCATGAACGCCTCGCAGCGGCGCAGAATGTGCTTCTGCGGGTAGTGGAAGGCCGTGGCGACCTTTCCCTGAAGCTGGAGCGTGAGTCCGTCGATCGGGCGGCCGTTGATGTAGTGCATCTCGGTGCGCACGCGCAGGAGGAAGTCGTAGGCCTTCTCGAGGGCGCGCCGTTCGGAGCCGCGCAGGAAACGCCGCTCGGCCAGCTTGGCCGTGCTGTTGAGCCGCTGCACGACGAAGGCGATCCAGAGCAGATTCTGATAGTCGCGCAGGCCGCCGGTGCCGTTCTTGACGTTCGGTTCCTGCACAAAAACCGTGCCGCCGAATTTTTCGTGATTCTCGGTCTGACTCTGGAAGCGCCATTTCACGTAGGCCTCCTCCTTGCCGGCGATGCAGTCGCGCTCGAAACGCGCCTTGAACTCGGTGAACAGGTCGCGGTCGCCGAGAAGAAAGCGGCACTCGAGCATCGAGGTCTTCGTGACCATGTCGTCGTTCGCGGCCTTCATCGCCTGCGCGACGGAGCGAGTGGAGTGCCCGATCTTGAAGCCGAGATCCCACAGCCCGGTGAGCGTGAGGCGGATGATGTTTTCCAGTCGTTCGCTGGGCTTGCCGCGCTCGAGGAGGAACATGATGTCCACGTCGCTGAAGGGGTTCATTTCGCGCCGGCCGTAGCCGCCGAAGGCCGCGACGACCAGCCGCTCCTTGCCGGGTTTTCCGCCCACGGTGCCGGAGATCGTTTCGAAGAGTTCGCGGAAAATGATGTCGATGAGGTCCGCGCGTTGCCGGGCGATCTCGCGTCCGCCGCCGCCGGCGTTGTGCCACATGCGCAGGCGGTGCTCCTCGAGTTTGAGGAAGCGCTTGAAGATGGGCAGCCAGTCGTCACGCCGCTTCCGCGTGCTCTCGGCAAGTTCCCGCGCGGCCTCGGCCAGCACCCGTTCCTTGTAAAGTGGAACCATCGACGCGCCCGGCTGATAAACTCTCATCAAGGCGTTCCGGCTCGGTCGTGGAGGACGATTTCGACGCGGCGATTCGCGCTTTCCCGCGCTTCGTCAAAAGGTTGCGTGGCGGGCACGATGAGGCGCGTGGAGCCGTAGCCTTGCGTGGTCACGCGGGCGGGATCGACGCCCATGTTTTGCACGAGCCAGGCTTTCACGGACTCCGCCCGGAGCTGGCTGAGCTGGAGATTGTAGTCGGCGTCGCCCGAGGAATCGCTGTGGCCCTCGATGGAAAAAATGAGCTGCGGGTTGCGCTGGATGAGGGTGCCGAGTTTTTGGAGACTCGCGACGGCCTGCGGCTCGAGCTGGTAGCTGTCGTAGGCGTAGAGCACGTCGGCATCCATCTTGATCGGCGCGGTTTCCTTCGAGAGCGGCCCAGTCTGCGCGAGGAGATCGTCGAGATTGCTGAAACCGGGGGTCGTCGAGCCGGCGAAGGCGCCCTGCTTCGCCGGGGAGCCGCCGGAATCGACGTCGGGCCGCGCAATATCCAGCAACGGCTTGCCCGTCACGCCGGGTTTCTCGGCGAGAAGGTCGCGCTGCACCTGGTCGCGATCGGTGGCAACGCTGCGCACCCCGCCGCTCTCGGCCTCCTGCACGGTGCGCTCATAGCTGGTCGCCTCGATCTTGGGCTTGTCGGCCAGCATGGGATTCTTGATTTCCGGCGCGGCGGGCGCGCCGTGATTGTCGGCCATCATTGCAGCGAAGGACGGCTTTTCCTTCGGCAATTTTACGGCCTGCGGGGCGGCGGCGGGCTTCGGCTTATCGGCGATGCTGGGCTCGAGGACGCGCGGATCCAGCTGAATGCGCTCGAGCTTGAAGGTCACCGGCGGCGGCTCCGGCGCGGTGACGCCGAGCGGACGAAAAGGCAATTCGTGTAAGCCGAGCACCAGCAGCACGTGGAGCAGCAGCGAGATGATCAAAGCCGGTATCATCCAGCGCGCGAACCCCGTCGGCTGGTCGTCGAAGAGCTCATAGTCGTCCATGCCGAATTCCATCGTTGCCAAGCTGGCCACCCTAATGCCGCACCCGCGAAATTCAATGCTGGAAAACCGACGCGGCCGCTGTTTGGTTGCGAGGCTTCCGTGAAGAAAGTGTTTGCCCCCATCTCCGCACAATGCCGCCGGCTGTTCGATTACGTCCGCACCCTCTGTCGCCGTCTGCTCGAGCTGCGCGACACGCCGCACGCCATCGCCGGCGGCGTCGCCATCGGCGTCTTCTACGGCTTCACCCCGCTGTTTGGAGTCAAGACGCTCCTCTCGCTCGTCACGGCCTGGCTGGCGCGATGCAGTAAGATCGCCGCAGTCATTTCCGTCAGCCTGCACGACGTGGTCACGCCGCTATGGCCCTTTCTGCTGCGCTTGGAATACGAGATCGGATTCTGGATCCTGAGTCATCCCCACCAGCTGCCTCCCAAGCTGGCGCTCCACCACGTGAAGCTGTTCGAGCTGCTGAAATGGTCGACGTTCCCCAAGCTGGGCCTCCCGACACTTCTCGGCTCGGTCGTCATTGCCGTCCCGTCCGCCGTTATTGCCTACACCATTTCCTACTGGTTTATGCGCCGGCGGCACCCACGGCCACTCCCGCCGTCCGCCTGAAAATGCGGCTTCGGAAAGAAAGTCCTTCATTCCGCACTTTGCGTTTGACCCCGCAGACTCAATCGCTTTGATACGGCCCGTGAAGCATGTGGGAAGACTCGGCTATCTGACTGTTTTTGTGATCGCCAGTGTCATTGGTGTTCACGACGCCGCCGCCACGCGCCTCGTCTTTACCAACGGCCAGGCGATCCCGGATGCCCGCATTGTCGCGCGGACCGATCAGTTCATTTCCGTGCAAGTGGCCAGCGGCATCATCCGCTACCCGCTCTCCACCGTGGCAAGCATCGACGGCCAACCACCCGGCCCGGCCGCCCTTGAAGGCGGCGGGTCATCCGTAGCCTCGGCAAACGCCGGCGCGACGACCGTCGTCAATGTCAATGCCCCCGAGGCCGCCGCTCCCGCGCCCGGCGCCGCCGCCGGAGCAAATCCCGCCACCGCCCCGGCTGCCGCCGCTACCGCCGGCGCGCCCGCCGTCGCGACTCCCGCCGAGTCCAGCGCCCCCGACAAATGGAACTTCGAGTTTTTCCTGCTCGGCCTGCTCGTCCTCGCCGGCCTGTGGATGCGCAGCCTGCAAGCCGTGCAACGCGATCTGTTTGAGCGCCATGCGGAGCCGCGTTACTGGACGCTCGCCGCCCTTCTGCTGCCGGGCATCGGCGCCGGTGCGTATTTCGTCACGCTCGCCGCGCAGCAAAAGCTCGCCGCCGCCCGCGTCGCCAAGCTCCATGCCGCCACGAATGCCGACGCCGACACTTCGCCGAAAACCAGCGGCACCGGCCTCCCCTTCCCCATCAATCTCCCGAAAAAATTCGATCCCGCCGCGCACCTCGCGCGCAAGGGGACCACGCGCCACGGCCTCACGTTTCTCGACACGGAGCGGCAATCCATTGCCATCAAGGGTGACGGCGAACTCGCTTCCGGCCTTGATAACGCGACCGACGTCCTCGAAGAGGCCTTGCTCGAAAAAGCCAGCGACATCCACATCGAGCCCACCAGCACCAGCTACCGCGTGCGCTTCCGCCTCGACGGCATTCTTCACGAGCGCATGTCCTTCGAATCCTCGGACGGCATCCGCATCGTCACGGCTCTGAAATCGCTCGCCGAGATCGACGTCGCCGAAAAGCGCCGCGCGCAGGACGGAAAATTCCGCGTGCGCTCGGAGGGCCGTGAGGTCGATTTCCGCGTCGCCACCGCCAACTCGATCTACGGCGAAAAAATGGTCATCCGCGTGCTCGATCATCGCGGAGGAATTTTCGATCTCACCTCGCTCGGAATGTCCGAGGAAATGCTCGCGAATTTCCAAAGCGTCATCCACTCGAAGAACGGCATGATCCTCGCCACCGGGCCCACCGGCTCGGGCAAAACCTCCACGCTCTACGCCGCGCTCCGCCAGCTCGACGCGACGAGTCTGAACATCATGACGATCGAGGACCCCGCCGAATACGAGCTCGCGGGCGCCACCCAGATCGCGGTGAACTCCCGCGCCGGCATCACCTACGAGGCCGGCCTGCGTTCCATCCTGCGGCAGGATCCCGACATCATCCTCATCGGCGAGATGCGCGATGCCGAAGCCTCCGCCGTCGCCCTGCGCGCCGCGCTCACCGGCCACCTCGTTCTCAGCACCCTGCACACGAAGGACGCCATCGGCACCATCTCGCGGCTGCAGGACATGAACATCGAGCGCTACCAGATCGCCTCCGCGCTGCTGATGGTGATCGCCCAGCGCCTCGTGCGCGTGCTCTGCCCCGAATGCCGGCAGGAATATCCTGCCGTCGGAAACGAGCTCGAAAGCATCGGCTTCAACTTCGAGCCCGGCTCCCCGCTCTACGCCGCGCAAGGCTGCGACGCCTGCCTCGGCACGGGCTTTCGCGGCCGCACCGGCCTCTTTGAATTGCTCGTGCTCGACGATGAATTCCGCCGCTTCATTGGCGAAAACGCCGACGAGGCCGCCATCACCGAGATGGCGCTCCAGCGCGGCTTCAAGAGTTTCCGCTACGATGGCGCGGAGAAGGTTCTTCTCGGCATCACCACCGTGGACGAAGTGCTCCAGGCCTCATGAATCCCGCCCGCCGCCAAACCGCATGAGCCCATCCGAAATTTCCCTTCTCGTCGTCGCCGCGCTGCCGGTCTTTTACCGCGCGTGGATCGGCTGGCGTCACGGCGCCAGCACGGAGATCCGTCACCTCCTCGTGAATTTCTTCGGCGTGCTCGTCGCCATTCGTTACTGGCAGCCGTGGACGCAAACCATCGCGGGCGGCCTCACGTTCGATCCCCGCTGGGTCGCGCTCAGTTCCTTCGTGCTTCTCTACGCCCTCGGCTCCGCCGTGGCGGGTTTCGCGGTCCGGCTGAAAAGCCAGGTCTATCAAAGCGTGAAACCCGACTATGTGAATCGCGGCCTGGGTCTGCTCTCCGGGGCCTTCACCGGCGCGTTGCTTGGCGCCTGCCTGCTCTGGCTCGCCACGGTTGCGATGCCGGGAAAATTCAACGCCGTTCCGCAGGCCGTTTCGCTGGCTGCATGGCCGCGCGACATCGTCCGCGGGATCGAAACAGGCATCGCCGGCGTCGCGCCCGACAGCACCGGCCGCACGAAATATCCGCAAGTCACCGTCGCGGAAGTGCCCGTCGACGGCGCGGATGCCTCCCCCGCGGGCGGCGCCGTCCTCATGCAACAGCGCGGCCGGGTCACCTGGCAGTAAGCCCTTCCACTGCGGGCGACGCGTTCCGCTTGCCGTTCCGCCGGCGCCCGCCTAAGCTCCTCGCCCCTTGCCATGAGCCAGAAAATTCTCACCGTCGGCCTGCCTTCCGGCAGTTTGCTCGACGCCACCATTGATTTGTTCGCGAAAGCGGGCTTCGCCATTTCCGGCTCGAAGCGTTCCTATCGTCCGTCCATCGACGATCCGGAGATCGAGATTCGCCACTTGCGCGCGCAGGAAATCAGCCGCTACGTCGAGCACGGCTTTCTCGATTGCGGCATCACCGGCAAGGATTGGGTCGCCGAAAACAACTCGCAGGTCGAGGCCCTCGCCGAGCTGCCCTACAGCAAGGTGAGTGCCCGGCCCACGCGCTGGGTGCTCGTCGTGCCCGAGGATTCGCCCATCCGCACCGTCGCCGATCTCGCCGGCAAACGCGTCGCCACCGAGGCGGTCGGCATCACGCGCCGATTCTTCGAGGAGCGCGGCGTGTCCGTCGAAATCGAATTCTCGTGGGGCGCCACCGAGGTCAAGGTGCCCGAACTCGTCGATGCCATCGTCGATATCACCGAGACCGGTTCATCGCTGCGCGCGAATAAGCTCCGTATCGTCGATACGCTCATGGAGTCGTTCCCCGTCTTCATCGCGAACTCGCCCGCCGCGGCGGATGCGTGGAAGCGCGAGAAGATGGACACGCTCATTCTGCTGCTCAAGGGTGCCCTCGCCGCCCGCGATCTCGTGGGCCTCAAGATGAACCTTCCCGCCGTAAACTTGAAGAATTTGCTTGAGACACTGCCCGCGCTACGAAATCCTACAGTTTCGCCCCTGGCCCAGGAAACCTGGGTGGCGGTGGAAACTGTGATCAATGAAAAAACCGTCAGGGAGATCATCCCGAAGCTGAAGGCTCTCGGGGCGGAAGGTATCATCGAATACCCCCTGAACAAAGTCGTTTACTAGAAGTATTTGCATGGGCTCGATTAAGAAGAAACGTAAGGCGAAAATCGCCAAACATAAGCGCCGCAAGCGCATGAAACTCAACCGCCACAAGAAGCGGTTGCGCTACAAGTCGTAGTCGCTATCGTGACCGCATGAAAACTGCGGTCCGGCTCCATGCGGCTCCATCCCTCGGATGGGTGGCCGCGTGGATTCTAGCTCCGGCCGCAAGTCTGCAATTTTCCGTCGCATCGTCGACGGATTACCTGTTCGACGAGGGCGAACTCGCGCCCACGCCATCCCACCTCAGCGTCAAGGCCGAGCGTCAGGCCGACGCCATGGCGCATTTCATCACGGGCGTCTTCGAGGAGGAAAGCGCCGGGCCGGAGAAGGCTCTCGCCAGCTACCGACAGGTTCTCGCCATCGATCCGAGCTTCACCAAGCTTGCGATCGAGGTCGCCTACGACTATTTGCGCCGCGGCGAGGCCACCGAGGCCATCGGCGTGCTCAAGGATTCGATCCAGGCGTGCCCGGGCAATCCCGACCCCTCGCTCGCGCTCGCATCCATCTATCTGCGCCATTTGCGGAAGCCGGATCTCGCCACGCGCTACGCCGAAGCCGCCTTGAAGGCCGATCCCAGCCGTTTCGCCGGTTACGAATCCCTCTGGGAAATTTCCCAGGCCCAGGGCGACGCAAACGGCTGCGCCCGCGCGTTGAATCGGGCGCTCAAGGCGAAAACCACCGACACGAATTACTGGCTGCAGCTCGCCGATTTCATCACGAACTCCGCGGATGGCGATGCCAGCACGGCCGGCGACAAGGTGCCGCCGCAACTCGTGACCTGTCTCGAGCGGGCCAGCCAGAACGCGGGCAAAAACGCCGAGGCGCTTTCCCGCATCGGGGATTTCTATATCGTCGCGCGCCGGACCGACAAGGCCTCCGCATTTTATCGCCAAGCCGCCGACCTCAATTCGGAACTTCCCGGCATTCACGCCCGCCTCGCCAGCACGCTCATCGAACTCGGCCACAAGGACGAAGCCATCCCCGAGCTGGAAAAGGTCATCGCCGCCAACGCCCTCGACGTGCAGGCCTACGATCAGCTCTACCGCCTCTACGACGAGCGCGGCGACCACGAGAAGGCGCTCACCGCCGTCGAGCAGGCGCTCATCATCGACAAGAGTTACTACCCGCGGCAACGCGATCTTCTGGTCCTGCTCATGCGCACCGGACGCGTCAACGAAGCGATCAGCCGCGCCTCGGAGGCGCGCCGACTCTTCCCGCGCGTGCCCTTCTTCACTTACATCGAGGCCCGCGCGCTCGCCGCCGCAAATCGCAACGAGGAAGCCCTCGCCGCGTTCGAGCATGCGCTTGCGGAGGCCGCCGCGAACGACGTGCAACTCATCGACGGCGGATTTTATTTCGACTACGGCTGCACGGCGCAGGCCGCCGGGCATTACGTCAAGGCCGCCGAGCTGTTTAAAAAATCCATCGAGCTCGATCCGAAAAACGCCGAGACCTACAACGCGCTCGGCTACATGTGGGTCGAGCGCCGCGAGAATCTCGCCGAGGCGGAGCAGCTGATTCGCAAGGCTCTCTCGCTCGATCCGGGCAGCGGAGCCTTCCTCGATAGTCTCGGCTGGCTCCATTACCAGCGCGGCGACTATGCCGCCGCGCTCGACGAATTGCTGCAGGCCGCCAAGGCCATGCCGCAGCCCGACTCGGTGGTCTTCGAGCACGTCGGCGACGCCTACCGCGCGCTCAATCGCACCGCGGAGGCGCTTCTCTACTGGCAGAAATCCTCGCAGCTCGATCCGTCGAACAAGCCGTTGCTCGCGAAGATCGACGACGCCACCGCCAGGATGGCCGCACAAAAACCGTAGCGGCTACTCGACGAATTCCAGCTCGACCGGCTGCGGAATCAACCCCGCCGCGTGCGCCTCGCCGAGGAACAGTCGGATCGCCCGCCGTCCCGCATCGCCGTAATCGAGCGTGTAGTCGTTCACATACATGCCGATGAATTCGTCCGCGAGCGGCGTGTCCATGCCGCGGGCGTGGTCCATGCTGTGCGCCACGGCCGGCGCGCGATGCTCCAGGCCATAGGCGATGCTCTCGTGCAGGATGTCGGCCAATTCCAGGCGCACCTCGGCTGGGATGTCCTTGCGCACAACGTTTCCGCCGAGCGGCAATGGCAGGCCGGTGCGCGCCTTCCACCATGCGCCGAGATCGAGGATCAGCTCGAAGCCGTCACGAGCATACGTGAGCTGGCCTTCATGAATGATGAGGCCGACATCGACCGTCCCCGCGCGCACCGCGTCGAAAATTTGATCGAATGGCACGACGACGAAGTCGAATTCCTTGCCCAGAAAAAGCTGCGCCGCGAGGAACGCGCTCGTCATTTTGCCGGGCACCGCGATTTTTTTGCCGAGCAGCCATTGACGGCGATCCGCCTCCGTCGCATCCGCCGGCAGACCCGCGCCCGCGTTGACGATGAACATCGGTCCGTAGCCGTCGCCCATGCTCGCGCCGCTCGGCAGCAGCGCGTATTTATCGAGCAGATAGGCCAGCGCGTGGATCGAGACGGCTGTGATGTGCAGCTCGCCGCGGGTCGCCCGCTCGTTGAGCGTCTGGATGTCCTGCAGGATGTGCTGAAATTTGTAGCCGCGCTGGTCGATCTTGTTCGCGGCCATCGCGTAAAACATGAAGGCGTCGTCCGGGTCGGGCGAATGGCCAAGGGTGAGCGTGAGGGATTTCCAATCGGTCATAAGGTCGAGCTAAACAGGATTTACAGGATTCGCCGGATTGACAGAATTTTCGGCGATCTCGCGAATTAACCTCGGTCCGCGATAGACAAAGCCGGTGTAGATTTGCACGAGCGCCGCGCCGGCCTCGAAGCGTTCGCGAGCTGCCGCGGCGTCCATGATTCCGCCCGAGGCAATCACGGGCCGGGTCGATCCCGCGCAGAGCCGCCGGGTGATCTCCGCCGCCCGCGCCTGCAACGGAGCACCGCTCAAGCCGCCCATCTCGTCGGGTCGCCCGGCAAGCGCCGAGTGATCGAGCGTCGTATTCGTGGCGATCAGGCCGGAGAGATTTTCCGCCGCGGCCAATTCGAGGATGGCGTCGAGTTGCGCGTCGTTCAGATCCGGCGCGATCTTCACGAAGAGCGGTTTCGTCGCGTCGTGATCGCGCAGCGTTCGCACGATGCGGGTAAGGGCGTCCTTGTCCTGGAGCTCGCGCAGGCCCGGTGTGTTCGGCGAACTCACGTTCACCACGAAATAATCGCCGAAGGGCAGCAGCGCGCGAAAGCTGTGCAGATAATCCTCCGCCGCTTCCTCGAGCGGCGTCACCTTCGACTTGCCGAGATTCACGCCCACCGGAATCCGCGGCCAGCGCCCGGATTGCCGCAACGCCGCCAGTCGCGCGGCGACGACGTCCGCGCCATCGTTGTTGAATCCCATCCGGTTGATGAGCGCGCCAATTTCGGGATAGCGAAACAACCGCGGCGGCGGGTTACCCGGCTGCGCCTTCGCCGTGATCGTGCCAACCTCGACGAACCCGAAGCCCAATGCCTCCCACGCCGGCAGCGCGACGGCATTTTTGTCCATTCCCGCAGCGAGCCCGACCGGATTACGAAAGCGAATGCCCGCCACCACGCGCTCGGCCTGCGGCGGCAAGCCAAAGGAGGCGCGCAACACGCCCAACGGCGTCCGTGCCAATGCGCCGAGCGCGAAGTGATGCGCGGTCTCGGCATCCATCCGAAATAAAAGCGGCCGCAACCAGTCGTAAAAACTCATCAGTTCCGAGATTCAGCCACGAAAAGGCACGAAGAAGCACAAAAATGGCATCATGGTGTCAGGAGATATTTTTTGATCTGAAGCACGGGCGCGCCAAAATTAATCAGTAACCCCGTCTCGACCCGGGAAGACTTCAAGTAGCCGAGAATCTGCGCGACATGGTCGTCGGTGACGGTGCGCACGGCCTTCAATTCGACGATCAATTGATTCTCGACGAACAGGTCCGCGAAGAACTCTCCAAGCGGCGTGCCATCTTCGTCGAAGACGTTGAGCGGATGTTGTCGTTCAACCAAGAGGCCTGCCTTCTCCAAACGATGCATCAGAGCTTTCTCGTAGATGCTCTCGAGATGTCCGTGCCGGTGATACCGATGGATCGCAAAACTCGTCTCCCGCACCACATCGCAAAGCTCATTAATGTGCGTCCACGTCGGCATCCCGTTTTTGTGCCCTTTCGTGACTCTTTGTGGCCATCGAATTCATTTTCCAATGCAAAACGATCCGAAGATTCGCCCGAGAATGTCGTCCGTGTCCACCACGCCGACGACTTCGCCCGCGGCGTCGAGCGCCACGCGTAAATCGAGCGCCACGAATTCCGGCGCCTCGCCCGCGGCGAGCTTGGTCGCCGCTTCCTCCAACGCGCCCTCGGCTCGGAAAAGACAGGCCTGATGCCGCGCATTCACCGCCGCCAAGGAATCCCGCGCCGGCGCCGGCTCGTTTCGCACCCGCGCCGCGAGGGCATCGACGAGCGCATCGATCCCCGCTCCCGTGACGCAGGAAACAGCGAGTGGATTTTGGATTTCACTCGCCAGGTCGCATTTGTTGAACACGACGATTTCGTTTTCCGCGGCGGCGGGATCGTCGAGCGCATCGGCTTCCGTGGCATCCACCACGCGCAGCACGACGTCGGCGGCGGCGACGGCCTCGCGGGCACGGCGCACGCCCTCGCGCTCGATGGCGTCCGGCGTCTCGCGCAGGCCGGCCGTGTCGATCACGCGGAACGGAATGCCGCGGAGATTGAGCACTTCCTCGATCGTGTCGCGCGTCGTTCCCGGCGTGGGGCTCACGATGGCCCGCTCGTAACCGGCCAGACGATTCAGCAGGCTCGACTTGCCGGCGTTGGGCCGGCCGCAAATCGCCAACCGCACGCCCTCGCGAAGGATGCGTCCCTCGTTCGCCGTCGCGAGCAATCGGGCGATGTGCTCCCGCGTCGCTCCGATGCGCGCCAGCAACGCCGCGCCGGTGTCGGGATCGATATCCTCGTCCGGAAAGTCGATGTGCGCCTCGACATGCGCCACGACATCGAGGATCGCCTCGCGGATCGCGAGAATTTCCGCGCCGATTCGGCCGGCCAGTTGCTCCGCCGCCGCGCGGGCCGCGAGCGGAGTCTGCGCGCGGATGAGATCCATCACGGCCTCGGCCTGCGTGAGGTCCATCTTGCCGTTGAGAAAGGCCCGCTGGGTAAATTCCCCCGGACCCGCCGCGCGCGCGCCGGCCTGCAAAACCGCCCGCAACACGCGCGCGGACACCAGCACGCCCCCATGGCCGCTGATCTCCACGACGTCTTCCCCGGTGTAGCTAGCGGGTCCGTGGTAGGCGGTCAGCACGACTTCATCGACGATTCCCTCCGCATCCACGATGCGGCCTAAAACCGCCATGCGATGCGTCGGAGCTCCGCCGCGAAAAACCCTGCCCGCAATCGTCAACGCTGCGGGTCCCGACATCCGCACGACGGCAAGCGCCCCTTCGCCCGGGGGCGTGGAAAGCGCGGCAATCGTGTCGTCAGCAAGCATTGCTCAGGCTCGCCCGGAAGCCGCCCGCGAGGCAAGCGCGGCTTGTCCGCCTAGACGGCGATGTCTTCGTTCCAAAGCTCCGGCTTGTCCGCGATGAAGTCGCGCATGAGCTGGATGCATTCCTCGTCCTGCAGCACCTCGAGCTCCACGCCGGAGGCGCGCAGCCAATCCTCGCCGCCCATGAACGTCACGTTCTCGGCGATGACGATTTTCGGAATCTTGTAGAGCAGCGACGTGCCGCTGCACATCGGGCAGGGGGAGAGCGTCGTGTAGAGCACGCACTCGCGATAGACGCTTGCCGGTTGCCGGCCCGCGTCCTTGAACGCGCTCATCTCGCCATGCAGCAGCGGATCGCCGAGCTGCACGCGCATGTTGTGGCCGCGGCCGATGATTTTCCCGCGATGCACGATGACGGATCCGATCGGAATGCCGCCCTCGGCCAGTCCCTGCTTCGCCTCGTCGATCGCCGCCTGCATGAATTCATCGCGCATTCCGCCGCTTGTAGCGAAATCCATGCCCGCGGCAAATATCGCTTTGCGCCCGTCGCGCCCTTTGCGTGAACCTCCCGCGATGGCCAAAAAACTCCCCGCCGAAGTCCGTAATGCCGCCTGGATCGGCGACGCGGTGCTCAGCCTCTACGTGCGGGCCTGGATCCTCCGCGAGCACGGCGCGATGGACGGCGAACGGCTGACGGCCTTCAGCTCGAACCAATTCCTCAGCGCATTCGGAAATCCCACCGAGGTCGAGGCCGGCATCGGTCACATCTACGAACGCGAAGGGCTCGCCGCCGCCTTTGCGGACATCGAGGCGCGATTGCTGCCCGTCTTCCTCGCCCAGGAAAAACGCCGCGCACGCGAGCGGCGGGGCTGAGGCCGCTTACTCCGGCCGCTCGAAGTCGAACCGCAGCTGGCTCGGGCCGACCAGCGGTTGGAACCGGTGCGAGACCGGATCGTAAGCGAAGAGTTCCGCGGTCGCGATCTTGAAGAACCACGCATGCAACCGCAGGCTGCCTTCCGCGAGACGCCGCGCCACCGCGGGATAGGTCTTCAAGTTCTCCAGCGCAAAGAGCACGTTCTCTTCGCCCGCCGCGTTCACGCGCGCCTCCTCCCCGGCAAGATGCTGGTAGCGCTGCAGCACGGTGTCGCGCACGGGTGCGGCGACGGAGAGCCAGCCTTCGAGATGCGGCATCGAGGCGAGATCGGGCGTGGTCATCAGCGCCTTCATCGCGCCACATTGCGAGTGGCCGCAGACCACCACGTCCTGCACGCCGAGCGTTTCCACGGCGAATTCAACAGCCGCCGCGGTGGAGTTCGTCGAGCCGGTCGTCGTCGAGGGCGGCACGATGTTGCCCACGTTTTTGACGACGAAGAGGTCGCCCGGCTTGCTCTGCGTGATCAGCTCCGCGAGCACGCGCGAGTCCGAGCATGTAATGAAGAGTGTATGCGGATTCTGGCCTTCCTTCGCGAGACGCTGAAAAAGCGCCTTGTAGTGGCCAAATTCCTCCGAACGAAATTTATGGATCCCGGCGATGAGTTCCTGCACGGCGCACAGAAAAGGGAATTCCGCCGCCGCCAACAAGGCTGGATTCTCAAATTGCCCGTGGAACTCGTGAGATTCGCAGCGGATTGCGCGATCCGCTTTCACGCGTGGCCTGCGAGGCGGTTGACGGTCCGTTAATTCATTGATATTTTAATCCGTAATCACCCGGAGGATCGTTGGATCGAATGAAAGTTTCCTCTTTTCTGTTTTGTCTTTTTCTGGTGTGTCGATCCGGCTTCGCGGACTTCACCAACGGGCAGGCGGCCGACCTCATCGTGGGCGGACCGGACATCTTTTTGACGATTGAAGGCATCACCGTGGATAACCAAGGGAGGCTTTACGTGAGCGATTCCGGGAACAATCGCATTCTCGTTTTCCCTGCCGGCATGGAGCCGGGCGACGCTCAAGCGCCGATCGCGATCCTCGGCCAGACCACCATGGCGGGCAAGTTGCCGAACAAAGGAGCGACGCCCTCGGCGACCTCGTTGAGTGGCCCCAGTGGCATGGCTGCCAGTAACGGGTTTCTGTTCGTCGCCGACCGGGGAAACTGCCGGGTGTTGCTTTACGATACGGACAGCCTTGCGACCAATCAGGCGGCCTTCCTCGTTTTGGGACAGCAAACCTTCGCCACCTCGGGAGCAGCTGGCACCGCCCAGGGCTTGAACTCGCCCTACGGGGTCGCCTTGGACTCCGGCCACAATTTATGGGTCGCCGATAGCGGAAATGCACGCGTGGTTCGCTTTCCGGAGATCCAGTCAACCGGCATGCCGGCCGACCGCGTGCTGGGCCAGAGCAGCCTCACCGCTTTTGGCGGCACGACCATGGCTTTCCCACTCGGCCTCGCTCTCGATGGCTCGGGCGCGCTCTACGTGACGGACGAACTGTGGAACCACGTCATCCGGTTCAAGTCCGCGTCGGCCCTGGGCGATGGCTCGCCGCCGGATGGCGTGCTCGGCCAGAGCAACTTTGGCCTGATTGGCGCGGCCTCGGGTCCCGCCGGCTTGCACACGCCATGGGGGGCGGCTGTGGATGCCCAAGGCGACCTGTGGGTGGCCGACTCCCACAATAACCGCGTGGTCCGCTACAACAACGCCGTGAGCAAGGCGAACGGCGCGGCAGCCGATCTCGTGCTGGGCCAGCCGAATCTCACTTCCAACGGGGGAGGGGCCGGCGCCAATCAGATGAGTTCTCCCACCGGCGTCTGCGTCACGGCCGCCGGCGACGTGTGGGTCTGCGATTACGACAACCAGCGCGTGCTCCGCTTCTCCGCGCTGGCCGCCCCGAAATGCAAGATCGGCTCGGCCTCGCTGAAAACGCTCGACGGAAAAAAGATCCGCCTCGCCGTCAAGGGCACGGCGAGCGGCGGAAGCGGCATCGCTTACGTGGAGTTCAGCGTGAACGCTGGAAAGAAGTGGCTGCCCGCGAAGGGAACAACGAAATGGCACTTCATCAAGACGATCAAGGCCGGCGCGTTGAAGGTGCAGGTGCGCGCCGTGGACACCCGTAAAATCAAGTCCGCCGTCGTCAAGGTCACGGGCAAGGATTTCAAAAAATAGCCGTTCGGACGACGGATGCGCAGTCCGTCGTTGACGCATCCCGCCCCGGGCCTATTTTCAACCCCAACGACAGGGGAGCCAATCGAGGCTGAGAGTCCCGCAACGACGCGGGTGACCCTTTGAACCTGGAACGGGTAATGCCGGCGCAGGGAGAGAAGGTGCGGTGTGCCTCGAGCGGTTTTCCGAATAACGAAAGCACGCCATGATCGCACCCAAGGACTCCCTCGAACCCCACAGCTCCGACCAGCTGCCGAACTCCACCCGCGTCTATGTCGGCGGCACCCTGCACCCGACGGTGAAAGTGCCCTTCCGCGAGATTTCGCTCGCGCCGACCCGCTCGATGAATGGCGAACTCGCGCAGAACGAACCAGTGCGCGTCTATGATTGCAGCGGCCCGTGGGGCGATCCGGCCTTTGAAGGCGACGTCGAGCAGGGCCTGCCCTCGCCCCGCGCCGAATGGATCCGCGCCCGTGGCGACGTCTCGGAATACGACGGCCGCGCCGTGCTCCCCGGCGACAACGGCTACCTCAGCACCAGCCACGCCCAGCAGGCCAGCGAGCGCCGCGGCGGGCTTTCTCCGCTGCAGGCCCCGACCAACGCCTCCCGCCGTCCGCTCCGCGCCAGCGCCGGCCACCCGGTCACGCAATATTGGTATGCGAAGCAGGGCATCATCACGCCGGAGATGGAATACATCGCCATCCGCGAGAACATGGGCCGCGCCCGCATTCTGGATCAAACCGGCGACCTCATCCGCGACCAGCTCGACAAGCAGCACGCCGGCTCCTCTCAACTCTCAACTCTCAACTCTCAACCCTCGGAATTTGTCCCCAGCGTCTTTCGCAAGTTCCCCCAACGAATTCCGAGCGAAATCACGCCCGAGTTCGTCCGCAGCGAAGTCGCCGCCGGCCGCGCGATCATTCCCGCGAACATCAATCATCCCGAGCTCGAGCCGATGATCATCGGCCGCAACTTCCTCGTGAAGATCAACGCAAACATCGGCAACTCCGCCGTCGCGTCCTCCATCGACGAAGAGGTCGAGAAAATGCGTTGGGCCACCAAGTGGGGCGCCGACACCGTGATGGACCTCTCCACCGGCCGGAACATCCACGCCACCCGCGAATGGATCCTCCGCAACTCGCCCGTCCCCATCGGCACCGTGCCGATCTACCAGGCCCTCGAGAAAGTGAACGGCAAGGCCGAGGACCTCACCTGGGAGCTCTACCGCGACACCCTCATCGAGCAGGCCGAGCAGGGCGTCGATTACTTCACCATCCATGCTGGCGTCCTCCTGCGTTTCATCCCGCTCACCGCGAAACGCATGACCGGCATCGTCAGCCGCGGCGGCAGCATCATGGCGAAATGGTGCCTCTCCCATCACAAGGAAAACTTCCTCTACACGCATTGGGACGAGATCTGCGACATCTGCGCCGCCTACGACGTCAGCTTCTCCATCGGCGACGGACTGCGCCCCGGCTCCATCGCCGACGCGAACGACGAGCCGCAATTCGGCGAATTGAAAGTCCAGGGCGAGCTCACCGAGCGCGCCTGGGCAAAAGGCGTGCAGGTCATGAACGAAGGCCCCGGCCACGTCCCCATGCACATGATCGAGGAGAACATGGCCAAGCAGCTCGAATGGTGCCACGAAGCCCCCTTCTACACTCTCGGGCCGCTCACGACCGACATCGCCCCCGGCTACGACCACATTACGTCGGGCATCGGCGCCGCGATGATCGGCTGGTATGGCTGCGCGATGCTCTGCTACGTCACGCCGAAGGAGCACCTCGGCCTGCCGAACAAAAAAGACGTCAAGGACGGCGTCATCACCTACAAACTCGCCGCCCACGCCGCCGACCTCGCGAAAGGCCACCCCGGCGCCCAATACCGCGACAACGCGCTGAGCAAGGCCCGTTTCGAGTTCCGCTGGGAAGACCAATTCAACCTCGGCCTCGATCCCGAAACCGCCCGCGAATACCACGACGAGACGCTCCCGCAAGAAGGCGCCAAAACCGCGCATTTCTGTAGCATGTGCGGCCCGCACTTCTGTTCGATGAAAATCACGGAAGACGTGCGCAAATACGCCGCCGAGCAAGGCCTCGCTGAAGAAGAAGCGCTCAAGGCCGGCATGGCCGAAAAAGCCGCCGAGTTCAACGAAGCCGGCGCCGAACTCTACGCGAAAGCATAGGTCCCATAGGTCTTATAAGTCCTATAGGACCTATCGAAATTCCCCACCAAGATGCCCGACCGCCTCGAAGGATTCCTCCCCAAGGGCGGTAACTACCGCGAGTTGCTCTCCTACCGAAAAGCCGAGATCATCTATGATTTCACCTTCCGGTTTTGTGAGAAGTTCCTCCGGCGAGGCGACCGCACCATCGACCAGATGGTGCAGGCCGCGCGCTCCGGCAAACAGAACATCGCCGAAGGCAGCAAAGCCTCGCTGACCTCCACCGAAGCCGAACTCAAACTCACCAACGTCGCCCGCGCGAGCCTCGAAGAACTCCTCATCGACTACCAGGATTTCCTCCGCGCCCGCGACCTGCCGCAGTGGCCGAAAGACTCCCGAGAAGCCCTTTATGCCCGCCGCCTCGGCAAAGCCTCCGACGAAAGCTTCGATACCTACCGCCCCTTCTTCGAAGACCGTCCGGCCGAAACCCTCGCAAACATCGCGATCTGCCTCATCCACCAGGCAAACTACCTCCTCGATCGCCAGATCAAGCGCTTGGAAAAAGACTTCGTCGAAAAAGGCGGCCTCCGCGAGCGCATGACCCGCGCCCGCCTCGACCACCGCAACCGCCCGGGCGGTTGACATCTGCCATCCCATCTTCACTTCGTTGAAGTTTACGCGAAAGCGCAACCTCGACAGTTTGGGAGAGAATCAATAACCTGTTCAGCATGGCACTTCCGACGTCATATCTCACCAGCGTAAAGAATCTTGCTTCAATTTTTGATTCGATAAAAACCGCCCAGGCACCGGAGAAATTCACAGTTCGGTTTCTTGAGTCTCTCGAATTTAAATCTACCACCGATCGATTAGTAATTGGTGTTTTAAAATCGTTGGGATTTTTGGCGGACGATGGCAGGCCTACACAACGCTATTTTGACTTTTTAGATCAAACGCAGTCTGAAGCCATTTTGGCGCAAGCTGTTCGGGAGGCCTACAGCGATTTGTTCGCCGTAAATATCCACGCGAACACGCTTTCAAAAGACGAGGTCAAAAATAAGTTTAGGACCTTGTCTCAGGGACAGTATTCAGAAGCTGTATTAGATAAAATGGCGGGCACCTTTACTGTGCTCGTGGGACTTGCGGACTTTAAGGCCTCACGTCAATCTCCGAGTCCTCCCCCCGCATCTGAATCTCCAAATACGGAAGACGAACAGAAAGTCTCCGTTAAGCCAACTGGTCAAAGCTCTGATTCGGCTGGGTTTCAAATCTCCGGTCTCGTTTATAACATCCAATTGGTTTTGCCTGAGTCTCGAGATCCAGCGGTTTACGATGCATTCTTCTCAAGCCTGAAAAAGCATCTGGGCTGATGAGCAAGCTGGATGACATTTACACTTTTACGTTCAAAGGTCTGCTAGCTGAGCAGGCTTTGGATAGTGTTGGTCGAAAGTCCAAATTCCTCTTAGAGCATTCGGACGAACAGTTAGCAAAGACTCTTTCTTTGGATTTGTTAGATGAATCAATGGTGCAGGCTGCTCAAAAGATGGCGGTCGTCTATGCCGCAGTCGCTGCATTTGAAAATTCGGTCAGGAGTTTAGTTTCTAAAACACTTTTGGAGACTAAAGGTGAAAATTGGTGGCTTGAAACTGTGTCCGAAAAAATTCGACTGCAGGTTAATCAACGAATTGAGGACGAGAAAAAGACACGCTGGCACACTCAACGCGGTCAAGATCCGATCAACTATACCACGCTCGGGCAACTTCATAGCGTCATACATAATAACTGGGATGTCTTTGAGCCTTATGTCCAAAACGAAGAATGGGCTCGAGGGATATTTGATGGAGTTGAACGCTCTCGAAATGTTATAATGCATAGCGGACTTTTAGATGAGCGCGACATAGCTAGGTTGGGTATTTTTATCCGAGATTGGGTTAAGCAGGTGGGCTCTTAGTTTTTCGAACCATCCGGTGACGATTGCTTGAGACGTTGGGAGGATTGCCGAGACATCAAAGCTCGAATCGTTGCCCTGCCCTCGATGTGCGCCCCATAAATACGAAGGATCGATCTGCTTTCCCGATTCGCTTCTCGTCGATCCGGCCGGGGGCATGCACTGTGCGGGATGCTTTGCGGCGTTGGGCCGTCGGCGATGCTTTTTTATACGATGTCTCAATTTTCCAAACTTGGCGTTCCGGAGGATCTGGTGCGCGGCCTCGATGCGCTCGGGATTTCCACTCCGACTTCCATTCAGGCCAGCGCGATTCCGTTTCTCATCAAGGACGGCGGGGACTTCGTCGCGCAGGCGCAGACCGGGACCGGCAAGACGGCGGCGTTTGGCCTGCCGCTGCTCACGAAGATCGATCCGGCGAATCCGAAAATTCAGGCCCTCGTGCTCGCGCCCACGCGGGAACTTGCCAAGCAGATCGGCAAGGCGCTGTTCCAATTCACCAAGTTTTCGCAGGCGAAGATTTTCGTCGAGGTCACCGGAGGCGGCGACAAGATCGGCGAGCAGGTCGCGCGATTGAAGCGCCCGACGCATATCGTCGTGGCCACGCCGGGGCGGCTTTTCGATTTGCTGAAGCTTGGCGCGCTGCGGCTCGATTCCGTGCGGTATCTGGTGCTGGACGAGGCGGACGAGATGCTGAGCATGGGGTTTCGCGAGGAGGTGGTGCGGGTTGCCGAGATGACGAAGTCGTCGCGCCGGGCGACCTGGCTTTTTTCGGCGACGTTTCCCGAGAAGATCCAACGCCTCATCACGGACTCGATGTCGGCGCAGCCGAAGGTGATCAAGGTCGAGAAAAAGCAAACCGTGAACCGCAATATCTCGCACCGCTATGTGGTCTGCGCCCGCGAGGACAAGGACGACTGGGTGGCGAACTTCCTGCAGTCGCAGGGGACCGAGCGCGGGATGATTTTTTGCCGCACGCGGGCGGGGGCGATCAAGCTCGGCAGCGAGCTGGAGAAGCACGGCATCACGGTCGGCGTGCTCCAGGGCGATCTTGGCCAGAAGGATCGCGACAAGGTGATGCGGGCGTTCAAGAAGGAACGCGCGCAGTTTCTCATCGCGACGGATGTGGCCGCGCGCGGCATCGACGTGGAGGGGCTCTCCTTCGTAATCCACCGCCAGCTACCCGAGAAGCGGCAATATTACACCCACCGCGCCGGCCGCACCGCGCGCGCCGGCAAGAAGGGCGTCTCGATCTGCCTCATTGAACCGGAAGAGCGCGCGCGGATCACGGAACTCGAGCAGGAATTGGGACTCGTCTTCCAGCCGCTGGACTGGGAGTAGCCCCGCGACCAGGCGCATCGCGGCGGCCGACAGGGAGTCCCGTCGGCGAACGGAAGGGACGGCTTCCCTGGCGTTCATCCCGGGGCGGGATGAACGCCTGAGGAAGCCGCGGGAGACCGTCAGTAGGGTCGGGTCACCACCACGTAGCCGCTGTGATGACGGCGGTAATAGACGCCGCGATTCACGTAGTAGACGGATGGGCCGTAGCGAACCGTGCGGTAGCCGACAGGCAGGGTGGTGACAACGTAACCCGGGCGATAAACGGGCTCGGTGGTTACGGTTTGCACGGCAACGGTGGGCGGTTCCGGCGTGGTGACGACGCAGCCGGTGAGAAGCAGCACCGTGAGGCCGCCGAGGAGAAGCGAAGTTTTCATGGTTTTATAGATCCATGAAAGAATCGCAACCCGACCCGGCGGCGGCGGTGCTGACGCGGAATTATTTCACCTCGCGCAGGTGGATGGAGTCGAAGCGCTCCTCGCCGGCGAGGATATCGCTGACGACGACGAGGCGGTCGCCGGGTTTGGCGAGGCCAAGCTTCTTGAGGAGGTTTTCGGCGTCCGCGACGGTGTGCTCGGGACGGACGTCGAAGGGCATGCGAATCGCGTGGGTCGCCCAGTTGAGGGCCAGCCGGCGCACGACATCCTCGGTGGGGGCGAAGGCGTAGATCGGCGCGTGAACGGGGCGCAACTGGCTCGCATAATCGGCCATGATGCCGCGACGGGTGAAGATGACGAGGATGCTGTTCTCGAAGGAATTCGCGAGGACGACGGCCGCTTTCACCGCCTTTTGGCGCGGATCAGTGATACGGGCGTCGTTGGCATAACCAGCGCCGCCGCTACGTTCGATGCGCTTGGCGACGCGGTCGAAGATATTCACGCAGTCGATCGGATATTTGCCGACGGTGGTCTCGCCGCTGAGCATGATGGCGTCGGCCTGCTCGAAGACGGCGTTGGCGATGTCGGTGATCTCCGCGCGGGTGGGCAGCGGGTTCTCGATCATGGACTCGAGCATGTGGGTCGCGACGATGACGGGGCGGCCGAGCGCGAGGCATTCCTTGATAATCTTGCGCTGGATGATGGGGAGTTCCTCCATCGGGCATTCGACGCCGAGATCGCCGCGGGCGATCATGATGATGTCGGTGGCCGCGATGATGTCATCGATCACCTTGACGGCGTGCTGATCCTCGATCTTGGCGATGATCTTGGCGTCGCTGCCGTGCTCCTTGAGCACCCTGCGCAGCTCGGCGACGTCGGAGGCCTCGCGGCAGAAGCTGAGGGCGAAGAAATCCACGCCGGCCTCGACGCCGACGGCGATGTCGGCGAGGTCCTTGGCGGTGAGGGGCGGGAGGTTCACCTTCACGCCGGGGAGATTGATGTGGCGGCGGGAACCGAGCTTGCCGGGGGTGAGCACCTCGCAGCGAATGCGATGCTCGATCTTGTCGAGCACCTTCATGTGCATCACGCCGTTATCGACGAGGACGGTGTCGCCGACGTGGATGTCGTTGATGAGGCCGTCGTAGTTCACATCGACGGAGTAATCCTCGGGACTGCGCGCGCCATGGACGGTGAACTCCATGATGTCGCCGATCTTGAGGTCGAGCTTCGTGGGCAGGTCGCCCGTGCGAATGGCCGGGCCCTGCGTGTCCATCAGGATGCCGGTGGGGGTGCCGAGATCCGCGGCGACCTTGCGGATCGAGCGAACGATGGCGCGCACCCAGTCGTGGTTTGCGTGGCTCATGTTGAGCCGGAAGACGTTGACTCCGGCCTCGATGAGGGCTTTGAGATTCTCCGGCGACTCCGAGGCCGGTCCTAATGTGGCGATGATTTTAGTTTTCCGCAGCATGCAACCGTCCAGAAACCTGATTGTTTCCGCAAAAGCAAGCAGTCGGCGCGCGAGAATCGTGCGGCGAGATCACGCGCGGCGGCGAACTACGAGCGCTTTCGCGCGCGGGTGAACCAGAGCGAGACGAAGAAGAGCAGCAGGAGGAGCGTGCCGAGGGCGGCGCCGAAGGGCTGGTTGCGGGCGGAGGTGAATTGCTTCTGGATGACTTCGCCGACGGTGGGGTTCGCGCCGCCGCCCATGAGCGTGGTGATGGCGAACATCGCGATCGCCGGCACGAAGACGAGGAGCGCGCCGGCGGCGATGCCGGGACGGGTGAGCGGAATGATGACCTTCGAGAAGGCGCGCACGGGGCCGGCGCCGAGATCGTAGGCCGCCTCGACGAGCGAGTTGTCGAGTTTTTCCACGCTCGTGTAGATCGGCAGGATCATGAACGGGAGGTAATTGTAAACGAGGCCCAGCACGACGGCGAAGGGCGTATACATCATGGCGAGCGGCTGGTTGATGAGGCTGCTGGAGAGCAGGGCGGCGTTCAGGAAACCCTCGCTGCTCAGGATCGTGATCCAGGCGTAGGTGCGGATGAGGAAGCTCGTCCAAAACGGGATCATGACGAGCGTCATGAGCAGATTGCGGTAGCGCTCTGGCGCGCGGCCGATGAACCAGGCGGCAGGAAAGCCAACGACCATGCAGATGAGGGTCGTGAGGAAGGCATACCAGATCGAGTAGAGGAGAATTTTCAGCCACTGCCAGTCGAAGGAGCGGAGGTAATTCTCCCAGGTGAAATGGAAGACGACGCGGCCCAGCGAGTCCCGCTCGGCGAAGCTGTAGATGACGAGCAGGATCGTGGGCGCGATGACGAACAGCAGCAGCCACAGGAGCAGCGGCGCCATGAAGAGCCACGCGCCCCAGCCCGGCCGCCGCTCGTAGGCGGAGGATGATTCCGTTGAGAGTTGAGGGTTGATAGTTGAGAGGGTATGTAAGGCCGCTACGCGGCGGATTGGCATTGGCTTGGCCTCTCAACGATCATCTCTCAACTCTCAACTCTCAGCTTGTTTCACTGGACCTTCAGCGTCGTGACGAGATCGTCGATCTTCGAGGCCTGAGTCCCGATGTCCTTGAACGTTTCCATCTTCGAGATTTCCTCGGGCGTCGGGAAGCTGGCGGGGTTTGCGAGCTGCTCGGGCGTGAGGAGTTTGCGCGCGGCGAGGTTCGGGTTCAGATACGGGAAGTCGTCCGAGATGAGGGTGGAGATGCGCGGACGGAGGATGAAATTCATGAAGAGCTGGGCGTTCTTCGGGTGGGCGGCGGCCTTGGGAACGGCCAGGCTGTCCACGAAGAGATGCGCCCCTTCGGCGGGGATGACCCATTTGAACTTCTTGTCCGCGTTGAGGAGGATCGCGCCTTCGCCGCTCCAGACGATGCCAATGGCGACGTCGCCGTTGAGGAGCGCGGTCTTCGGACTGTCAGAGTCATACACTTTCACGAGCGGAAGCCACTTCGAGACGACGGGCTTCACTTTTTCGAGGTTTTCGTCGCTGACTTCGTTGACCGGGATGCCGAGCGTATCGAGACCCCAGCTGACGATCTCGCGGGCGTCGTCGAGGACAACGATCCGGCCCTTGTATTTGTCCTGGAAGACGTCGTTGTAGCCCTTGATTTCGTCGGGAACGAGCTGGGTATTCACGACGATGCCGACGGTGCCGGCCATCCAGGGGACGGAGTATTCGTGGGTGGGATCGAAAGGCAGATCCTGAAACTCGGGGGCGAGGTTCTTCAGGTTCGGGAGGAGGGCGTGATCGAGCTTGAGGAGCTGGCCGTCCTTGATGAGCGCCTCGATGACGTATTCGCTCGGCTGGATGAGGTCGTATTTGCCGCCGCCGGAGAGGAGCTTCGCGAGCATTTCCTCGTTGGAGGCGTAGTTCTCGACGTTGACCTTGATTCCGGTCGCTTTCGTGAAGCGGTCGATGACCGTTTGCGGCACGTATTCGGACCAGCAGAAGAGATTGAGTTCCTTCGGCTCGCCGGTGTCCATTTTGTCCTCGTTGTCCGCGGCCGGAGCGGTGGCCGCCGGCGATGCCGCAGCGGTGGTCGGTTTGGCCGGTTCGGGAGTGGACTTCGGTGCCTCGGGGGTGGCAGGCTTTCCGCAGCCGGTGAGGACGAGGGCGGCGGCGGCAAAGGCGACCGCGAAGAATGCGTGGCGGCCGAGGGCGGCGGGATGGCGGGTGGTTTTCATTGGGCGTGTTTTCGATTTTGAAGCATTTGGCTGGCCAGAACGAGGAGAAGAGTGCCGAGGACGAACAGGGCGCTGAGGGCGTTCAGCTCGGGGCTGAGGCCTTTTTTCGCCATGCCGAAGACCTTGAGCGGCAGTGTCTGCGAGCCGGCGCTCGTGAGGAAGGTGCTGACGATGTATTCGTCGAACGAGAGGGTGAACGACATGAGCGCGCCGGAAATGATCGCGGGCATGAGATAGGGCACGATGACTTTCCAGAAGGCCTGCACCGGCGTCGCGCCAAGGTCCATCGCGGCCTCCTCCAGGAAGGGATCGATGCCCTCGAGCCGGGCCTGCACGCCGACCAGCACGAAGGGAAAGCAGAACGTCGTGTGGGAAATGATGAGCGCGACGTAGCCGAAGCCCGAGTAGCCCACCATGACCTGCAACTGCACGAAGAGCGCCATCAGACTCACGCCCATGAGCACCTCGGGCATGACCATTGGAATGAAGATGAGCAGGCCAAGGGCGCGCCGGGCCGGGAAGCGGTAGCGAAACATGAGCCACGCCCCGATCGTGCCCAGCAGGGTCGCGAAGGCCGTGGTGAACGTCGCCACGATCAGGCTGTTTTGGAAGGCATTTCCCAGCACCTGATCGCGGAAGAGCACGCCATACCATTTGGTCGTGAAGCCGGTCCACCGGATGCCGAGCTTCGACTCGTTGAACGAGAAAATGATCAGCAGGAGGATCGGGATATAGAGAAAGGCGAAGACGAGGAGGGTCCAGCCGCCGAAAAGCCACTGTTGCAAAGCCGGACCGGTGGGAAATCGCCACCGGTTGCGCGCCATCGGGAACCCGGCCGCTGCTTCCGCCATGGGGGACAGCCTAGGACCGCCGGTTCCGACCGTCCAGCGGGGAATGGTCGTGGCTATGCTTCCGCGACGGTGATCGCCGTCTTCACGGAGTTGGCGATGAAACACTGCTCGTGCGACCGGTGATGGAGCGACGCCAGCTCGGCGGGCGTGGGCTGACGCTCGCCCCACGCGATGCGCGGCCGCAGCGTGACGGCGCTGATCCAGGGCACGCCGCGCTCGTCTTTTGCCAGCGTGCCCACGGCGTCGTCCTCGTAACTCTCGACGACGAATCCCGCCCGCGACGCAAGCCAGATGAAGGTGAGAAGGTGGCAGCTCGCGATGGACGCCACGAAGGCCTCCTCGGGATCGACGGCAGCCGCGCTGGACCAGGGCGCCGGAACGACGGAGGGCGAGGCCGACGCGGGAACGGTCACGCCGCCGTCGAAGGTCCAGGTGTGCTCGCGGGAAAATTGGCCGCGGAGAAAGTCGCCGCCGGATCGGATCCAGCGCAGGGCGGCGGTGTGTTCGGACATGGTGATCAGGCGGCGGTTCGTTCGGCGGCGGTCACGGTGTTCGCCATGAGCATGGCGATCGTCATGGGGCCGACACCGCCGGGAACGGGCGTGATGGCGGCGCATTTCGGGGCAACGTTCTGGAAATCCACGTCGCCGACGAGGCGGTAGCCCTTCGGCGCGATGAGATCGTCCACGCGGTTGATGCCCACGTCGATGACGACGGCGCCTTCCTTCACCATGTCGGCGGTGACGAACTCCGGCCGGCCAATGGCGGCGATCACGATGTCGGCCTCGCGGGTGACGGCGGCGATGTCCTTCGTGCGCGAATGCGCGACGGTCACGGTGGCGTCGCCGCCGGGGCCCTTGGCCATGAGGAGGAGCGCCATGGGCTTGCCAACGATCATGCTGCGGCCGAGGACGACGGCGCGGGCTCCGGAGGTCTGCACCCCGGCCTCGATGAGGAGACGCTGGCAGCCGAGCGGAGTGCAGGGGACGAAGCCCGTGGGATCGTCGAGCGCGAGCTTCGCGACGTTGATGGGGTGGAAGCCGTCCACGTCCTTCGCGGGATCGATGGCGCGAACGATGGCGGCTTCGTCGATGTGCTTCGGCGGCGGCGACTGGACGAGGATGCCGTGGATGGCGGGGTCGGCATTGAGTTCGGCCACAAGGGCGAGAAGGTCGGCCTGTGTGGTCGTGGCGGACAGCTCGTGCTTGACCGAGTGAATGCCGAGCTCGGCGGCGCGCTTGTCCTTCGCGCGGACGTAGGCCTGCGAGGCGGGATCCTCGCCCACGAGGACGACGGCAAGGCCGGGGGTGACGCCGCGGGACGCAAGGGCGGCGATGCGTTGCTTCGTTTCGGCGTGGACTTTTTTGGCAATCTCGGTGCCGTTAATCAGCTTCATTTTTGAGGAGAGTTTCAATGCGCGCGCGCTCGGCCTCGAAGGCTTCGGGCGTGGGCGTGGGCGGGATTTGTTCGTAGGCGCCGACCGTAACATCGACGCGGGAAAATGGCCACGGGATGCGGAAGCCGTCCCAGCTTTTCACCTCGAAGGCACGGGAAAATTTCACGTGCATGGGCATGATGCGGGCGCCGGTGGCCTGCGCGAGCAGGATGAGACCGGGGCCGAGCGAGTAGCGTGGGCCCTTGGGTCCGTCGGGAGTGACGGCGAGGTCGGCGCCCGATTCCAGCCAGGCGACGCATTCGCGCAGGGCGCGGGAGCCACGGCGGGAGCTGGAACCACGAATGGCGCCCATGCGGAAGCGGGCCATGAGCTGCGCGAGGATTTCGCCGTCGCGACTCGGGCTGGTGAGGACGGCGACACCCTTGCGAAGGCGAAACGGATAATAGCGTTGGTGCGTGATCGTGATCGCGAGGATGCGATTGTGCCAGAAGGTGAAGATGACCGGGAAATCGGGGGACTTCGCGAGGAAGCCGGCCTCGTCGCGGATACGAACGCGCAGCGTCACAAACAGGGCGCGCGCGATCGCGGAACCGATGTGGGAGAGGAGGACTTCGCGCGTCACGCCGGAGATTTAACCACGGAGGACACGGAGGACACGGAGAAGAAAATCAAATTACTTCGACTGGCCGTAGTAGGCGCTCGGGCCGTGCTTGCGGCGGAAGTGTTTGTCGAGGAGCGGCTGCTGGAGCGGGACGGCGGCGGGGTTGATGCTGCGGGCCTTCCATGCCATTTCGGCGATGATTTCCAGCGCCTGGGCGTATTCCACGGCCTTCGCCGCAGTC
>Ga0207649_10000392_pt1 | contig 32840 bp, 30 predicted proteins | sample KBSC43metaG_FD_184317 | JGI IMG/M metagenome (GOLD analysis project Ga0207649, IMG submission 184317) | Corn rhizosphere microbial communities from Kellogg Biological Station, Michigan, USA - KBS C4-3 metaG (SPAdes) (version 2) | ecosystem: Host-associated > Plants > Roots > Rhizosphere > Soil ... | reverse complement strand
GATCAGCTCTTGGCGCAACTCCTGCGCGAACTGATTGAGCTGCGACCTATCCAAAGCGCGCAGCTGGTGTGGTTCGGTAACTTGGTCGAGTAAGGGCGTCTTGGTGGGCAAACTCATCAAATGATCCGATTGTTGGGACGCAACATGCGCGCCACCACGAACTCCGCCGCCGCGGCCCGAAAGTCGGCTTTTTTACCGAACAAATCAAGGCGATAGGGAACCCTGGCTGTCAAAGGCGGCCTGCCGTTGTATGGAGCGCACACTGCATGATTTTCAACGCGGATATGGGGGTTTGGCCTCAATATCCCGAAAGTTTCTACGGTCTTCTTGTGGTGTCAGCCGAGGTCCATCGGCTCCGACCCGGTTGGCCCCCCGGCCCCGTGGACGATCTTTTCGAGGCGGCTTTCGGCGGCCTTCAACTTCTGCTCGCAGTGAGCCTTGAGTGCCTGTCCACGCTCGTAAAGCGCAATGGAATCTTCGAGGTCGACCTCGCCCTGCTCCAGACGGCCGACGATGGACTCAAGCTCGCGCAGCGCCGCCTCGAAACTCAGCGTTTCGATCGGGGTTTGCGCGGTCTCGGCCTTGGCCTTGCTGGACATGATCAGAACTCCATCAGCGCCCGCACATGCGCCGAAGCGGATCGGGCGAGCGCGGCGAGGTCATACCCGCCTTCGAGAGTCGAAACAACGCGGGCCCCGCAGGCGCGGGCTGCATAGCTGCAAAGCGCCCGCGTGGCCCAACCGAAGTCCTCTTCGGTGAACGCGAGATTCGCCAGGGGGTCGCTCGCATGGGCGTCGAAGCCCGCCGAGATAAAAAGGAAATCGGCACGGAATTCCTCCAGCGCCGGAAGCGCGCGCGCCTCGAACGCTCCGCGCAACTCCCGCCCGCCCGCGTCCGGCGGCAATGGCAGGTTGACGATGTTGCCATGCGCGCCGCGTTCCTTGCTGCTTCCCGTTCCGGGATAGAGCGGCATCTGGTGCGTGGAGATATAAAGAGCGTCCGCATCGTCCCAGAAAATGTCCTGCGTGCCGTTGCCGTGATGCACGTCGAAATCGACAATCGCAATGCGATGGAACCCGCGTTTCCGCGCGTGATAGGCGCCAACGGCGACGTTATTGAACAGGCAAAAGCCCATCGCGCTCCCGCGCTCGGCATGATGGCCCGGCGGACGCACGGCGCAGAACGCATTCGAAACATTGCCCGCCGCCACTTCATCCACCGCGAGGCACGCCGCCCCCGCCGCTCTGAGGGCTGCTTCCGCCGAACCGGGCGACATGGCCGTATCGGGATCGATGGAGGCAAACCCGTCCCGCCGGGCCTGTTGGTCCAACGGCCCGAGGATAGTCTCGACCAGCGCGACGTGATGCGCCCGCTCCAGCGCCTCTCGCCCTGCCCTCGGTGCCTCCAGCCTGACAAGCGTCTGGAACTCCGGTCCGTCCAAGGCGCGCAATATTGTTTCAAGTCGCGCCGGTGATTCCGGATGTCCCCTGCCGGGGTCGTGCTCGCGGCAGGCAGGATGGGTAATGAGGGCGGTCGTCATGCCGCCACGTTACCGGCCGACGCGCCGATTGCACAGATTTGGCAGCGCGAATATCGAAGCCCAACGGCAAACAAGAAGCGTGCTCGGACAAGTTCAAAATTCTCGCGTTGTAGTACGCGGCCCGACATTCGATACGACGAAGGACGAACAATCCGGATACGGATCAATTTGCGAATTGCTCTCAGATACTGGTGCTCGCTTCCAAGCGCAGTTTCCGAGTCGCAAAATTGACCGCGAGTGATAAAGCGTGCGCTGCAATATAAACCTGCCTCATATCTTTCGGTTTCTTAATTGTACTTTCGTTCCCAAGAAAAACCGCAAACTGGTTTTTTTGTTTCGCACACTACGCAGACATGATGCGCAAAAGACACTCGCATCGCTAGAATACGAACGTGCGTTGAAACTGTTTTGACCGGCGATCATTCCCGCTCCTAGTTTTGTTCAACGAGCAAGTCCGCGCGGCGGATGAGTTTCGCACACAGACCCAAACGCCATTCGGCGCTCGTTGGTGACGTTTCGTACGACCATCAAAGGGGGTTCTCGTGACCAGACCTAACACATTAGGCCTGCGTGCGGCTCTGTTTGCCGGCAGCGCAGTAGCACTCGTTCTTTCCTCCGCAGCGCCGGCCTTTGCAGATGACGTCGAAACCGTCGTCGTCACCGGGTCGCGCATTCCGCAAACCAATGCCACCAGCCCCAGTCCGGTTTCAGTGAAAACGGACGCGGAAATCCGCATGACGTCGGCCTTTAGCCTGGAAGATGTATTGCGAACGATGGTTGGGCCGGACCAAACAAACGGTTCGGGGAACAACTCCAGCAACGGTGGCGTGGGCGTATCCGAAATCGGCCTGCGCAATCTTGGTCCTGCGCGAACGCTCGTTCTCGTCGACAATGAACGCCTCGTTCCCGTCTTCACGAATTTCGTAGGCGCCGCGTCGCTTGCGGATTTGAACTCCGTACCGCTCGCCATGGTGGATCGTATAGAAGTGCTGCGTGACGGCGCTTCATCGATCTATGGCGCAGACGCCATCGGCGGCGTGGTCAACATCATCACCAAGAAAGATTTCGAAGGTTTCCAGATCGATTTGCACGGCGGCGTCAGCCAACACGGCGGCGGCGACGACTACGGCGCCACCGGCACGTTGGGCTTCAATGTGGATCGCGGCAATCTGACGATCTCAATCCTGAACGAACACAGAAGCACCGTTGACGGAGGCGATCGCGATTGGGCGCAGGACCCGCACATCGGCGACCCCGACAACGAAGGCGGCTCCATCTACCGCAGTCAGTTGAATATCTTGCAAGATGAAAACTCGAATACGGTTTGGAACGATGGCGTCGAAACAACTTACAACGACGCTTCGCTAGGCTCTCTTCCCTGCCTAGCTTATTTGCCGACGCTCGGGCGGGTGAAATTGAATGCGATGTGCCCTCAGTACAAGGCCACGTTGCAAGGAAGTCTTGGCCGAACGCAATTCGCCTTGAATGGACACTACGACATAACGCACGACGTGACATTCATTGCGCAGGCCTTCTTCACGCGGCGTGATTCCGAGCAGCGGTTGAGACCCGAACCGTTGCTTGGCGATCAAATTGCATCCACCAATCCGTCTAGTGGAGCGTCTGTGTACGGCGGCTTCATGGTGCCGGTCAGCTGGCCCGGCTTCTCAGATCCAAACGATACGGCCAGCATTACTACATTCGATCCGACGAACCCCGTCGGATGTAAAGATCCTGCCGGGTGTATAACCGCCTATCTCACACCCAACGAATTCGGACCTCGGACATACAAACAGGTGTCGGACACCTATCGAGTTCGTTTCGGCCTGGAAGGCAATATCTACAACGACTATCACTGGGAGGTCGGTTACGTTCTACAACGCAACGACACAACGCAACGCACGCTAAATTCCGGCAACTGGCAGCATCTTGCACAGGCAACAGGTCAGACTCCTTGCGTGGACGTGCCAGGTGGCTGCACCTTCAATCCGGCTTTTGGCTACTTTACTCCGACGACGCCATTTAACTTCTTCAATGGCGTCGGCACACTGACTCCCGAGCAGGTCGATTACCTTACCTACACGATGATCGACACCAACAATTCGTATCAGAATTACGGCTATGCAAACATCAACGGTCCTTTGTTCGACCTTCCTGCGGGCAAGGTAGAAGCGGCTCTCGGCTTCGAGCGCCGGTTCGAACACCTCGAAGATTCTCCCGATGCGTTGGTGCAAATGGGTTACGCAGCCAATCCCTCGGCTCCAACGTCAGGAGGATACGGTGTGACATCGGTGTACGGCGAACTGCGCATTCCAATCCTCAAGGACATGCCAATGGCCGAATCGCTCATCGTGACGCCAAGTGCACGCATCGATCACTATTCGACATTCGGCACCGCCAAAACATGGAAGGTTGGCGGCGACTGGCAGGTGATCGACGATCTGCGCTTCCGCGGCACCTACGCTACCGGTTTCCGCGCACCATCCACTGCAGAATTGTTCGGCGGACAGGGTATCAGTTATGTGCCGGTATCCGGTGATCCTTGTGACAGTCGCGTTAATGTCAACGGAAATGCCAACTCCGGACTGGGTTCTCGCGCCCCGGGGTCGGCATGTTATAATGCGTTGGTTGCCCAAGGTTTCTCGCCGGCGGAGATTGCCAATCACATCTCTTCCGAAAACACGTTGGCGAATGACCAGCGCGGCCTGATTGTCGGCGGCAATCCCAATCTCAAGCCTGAACAGTCCCGTTCTTGGAACATCGGCGCGGTCCTTACGCCGACGTTCATGCCGGGCTTCTCGTTCAACATCGACTATTACGAGATCAAGATCACCAACAGTATCCTGACAGGCGGCATCGCGCAGAATGCGGGGCCGGATCTTGTCGTACTCGGCTGCTATGTCGATCAGAATCCCGATTACTGCAGCCAGATCACCCGCAACAATGGCGGCATCTTCCAGATCGGCAGCCTCAACACCAATTTTGGAACCTCACAGGTGCGCGGCATGGACCTGCAGGCCACATTCAGCACTGCCGCTGCAGGCATGGAATTGCCGATACCGGGCGATTTCACGATCAACATCGAAGCCGAACGCGAATTCATGAACACGACCGAAAACCCGGACGGCTCGACCAACTCCTATGTCGGCTATTTCCTCTATTCCAACGACTCCATCCAGCCGACCTGGCGGGGCACACTCAACCTCAACTACACGCATGACTGGCTGGGCCTGCACTGGGATACGTCCTACATCGCCGGTGCGAAGGACTTCGACGACCCGACGATCATCTATGGCAACTACATCCCAGCCTACTGGTATCACAACATCAGCGCCGCGTTCGACCTGACGAGCATGGTCGGCGACACCGATTTCGTGAAGGGAATGAACCTGATCGTCGGCATCAACAACCTGGCCGACAAGGACCCACCCTTCGTGAACGGCGACGGCATCTGCAAGTGCAACAGCTTTGCGGGCGGCCCCTACGACTTCGTCGGCCGGTTCTTCTATACCCGCATCACGCTCAAGGACTGACCGGGCAAACCGACAAAGGCCGCGAGGGCACCCGCGCCCCCGCGGCCTTTTTCTTTGCCTTGCCAAACAGGGCCCACCCGCGCATTACAATCCGGCCTTTGCCGACAACCCTCGCGGAAATTCACGGAACCCCGACATGACAGAACAAAGCTCCTCGCTCGAAAGCCTGCGCCAGGTCGTTCATGGAGCAGGGTTTCCGGCTTTTAATCGGTTTGCCGCTTCGCCTGCGCAATTGCAGCGCATGTTGGACGAAGGCATCGCCCACCATCGGGAAGACCGGAAGACCGAGGCGGAACGCTGTTATCGCCAGGTGCTCGAAATTGCCCCGAACCAGCCAGACGCGCTGAACCTTCTGGGTGTGCTGGCGGCAGACGCCGGACTGCGAGGCCTGGCCGTCGAACTCATGCGCAAAGCGCTGCTCACGCGTCCCAAGGATCCCAACATCCTGAACAATCTGGGCCATGCGCTTGGCGAAATGCACCAATATGAAGAAGCCCGCGATTGTCTCGAGCGCGCCGTTGCTTTGAAGCCCGATTTTGACGAAGCAAAATACAATCTCGGTAAGGTGCTGCGCTTCCTGGGCGAGACCGAGATGGCGCTTAGGCTGTGGCGAGAAGTCTGGGAAGCTGACGACCGCGTGTTTGCGGCCCTCGTGGGCATCACAAATATCTACGCCGATGAAGGCCGCTTCGAAGAAGCCGAAAACACGGCCCGCGAGGTGATCGATCGGCTGCCTCACCGGCCCGCCGGATATATAAGCCTGTCGCAGGTCCACAAGTTTCGCGAGGACGACGGCACGCTGGCCGAAATCGAGTCTCAGCTCAAAGATGATACGATCGCCGAACAGGACAAGATCGCGTTGCACTATGCAGCAGGAAAAGTCTGTGACGATCTGAAATTGTTCAGCCGCGCTTTCGAGCATTTCGATCTTGCCAACCGCACGGCGTGCAAGACCTACGACTACAAGCCGGTTGAAACCTACCGGCAGAGAAAGAAGACCGTTTTCTCCAAGCGCTTCTTCGCCGATCGTTCCGATTGGGGCTTCGCGTCGGACATACCCGTTTTCATCGTCGGCATGCCGCGTTCGGGTACGACACTAACCGAGCAAATTCTCGCCACGCATCCGGATGTTTTCGGTGGCGGCGAGATCGAAACCCTCGATCGCATGGCAACGCTCTCGGAGGAGATTTCACCGACACGGGAGGATTTTCCGGTAAGCGCGCTCAAACTGACAAAGTTCGGCGCCGAACTCGTGGGGCGCCGCTATATCGACGATCTGCGCAATCGGGCGGACCGGCCAGCGAAGCGCATCACCAACAAGATGCCTCACAATTTCGAGTTGCTAGGACTGATCGCGCTCACCTTGCCCAATGCGAAGATCATTCACTGCCGGCGCAATCCGATGGACACTTGTCTGTCCTGCTGGACCAAGAATTTCAACGATGCTCACGGCTACAACCGATCGCTTGAAGACCTTGGCCGCTACTATCGGGGTTACACTGACCTCATGGACCATTGGCGCAAGGTGCTGCCGATCCCCATCCTGGATGTCGACTACGAGACATACACGACCGACCTCGAATCGACTGCCCGCCGCATCGTCGAATTCGCCGGTCTTGAGTGGGATCCGCGATGCTTAAACTTCTATGAATTTGAGAGGCCCGTACGCACGGCAAGCCAGTGGCAAGTCCGGCAACCGATCTACCAGACGTCCGTCGAACGTTGGCGCAATTATATGCCTCACCTACAGCCCCTCATAGATGTTTTGGGACCGATTGCCGCGAGTTCCTAGAATAAGGTTTCGCGTGCTCTAATTGCCACAGAATATCGGGAAATCCCTGTTCCCTCGACTCCGCTATTGCCGGAGCAACACCGTATTATAAAAATACAACAACGAATTTGTGTTCGTTTTTCTCTCTTTACTCCAACTCTAGCGGGGGTCCAGTGACACTGCGCAAACTCCTATTGGCAAGCGCCGCCGTTGTTTCGCTTACTGCAACCATGTCGTCCGCGGAGGCTGCACAGCCTTATGCAAGTCTCTTCGGCGGTGCGAGCTTCCTGCAATCACAGAACATGGCTGGAAGAAGCTTCACACGTACGACGACCAGCCTGACGTTCCAGTCATCGCAATCTGTCGATACGTCGTTCAAGACAGGATTTGTGCTCGGCGGCAACGCGGGCATCGAATGGGGCAATGGCCTCAGAACCGAACTCGAACTGGCCTTCCGCCAGAACAACTCGAAGAGCCACGCTCGCGTGAGGACCACCTATAAGATCGGTTACTCGACGACGTCTGGCGAAGGCGGTGCTCCCTACCGCGTGACGTCGACGCTTTCGAGCCGTGACTCGGTCGTACCGTCGAACATCAGACTTCGTGCCTGGTCGTTGCTGGCCAACGCCTGGTATGATTTCGACCTCGGTTTGCCGATCACGCCTTATGTCGGTGGCGGCCTTGGCATGGCGATGGTCAAGATCAGCGGCGATCTCGATGGCGCCCGTCTCTACGAGAAGAACGACACCGTGTTTGCATGGCAGGTCGGCGCGGGCGCGAGCCTTCCGATTTCCGACACGATGAAGTTGTTCGCGGACTATCGCTACTTCTCTGCCAGCGACGCACATTTGAAGCTTGAGCCCGGCTATCATGGGGGCAACATCGATGCTGACTTCAACAGTCACACGGTGATGCTCGGTGTCCGGTTCAACTTTTGATGAACAGGCAGGCAACATCCATCGCGCTGCACGTGGCAGCAGTCTCAGTCAACAGGATTGGGGGACATTGTGAACCTCTCGAATAAGACTCTCTATCGTTCCTTGTTGCTCGGCGCCGCTTCGGCAGCGCTCGCGAGCGGCACGGCGTTTGCGCAGGACGCAGGCGTCGAAACCGTGGTCGTCACCGGCTCGCTGATTCAGCACACCATGGGCGACCAACCGATCCCCACGATCATCATCGATGCCGATGCGATCGCGAAGACCGGTAAACCCAACATCGCCGCGGTTCTCGCACAGCTGCCTCAGATGCAGACGGCGGGCGGCGGTGTCGACCTGACGCCCACCAACTCGAACTTCCTCACGTCCGGCTTCGGCGTGTCGAACGTCGACCTCCGCCAGTTGGGCGCGACGCGCACCCTGGTGCTGGTCAACGGCCGCCGCTGGGTCACGGGTTCGCCCACCAGCTCCGCAGTCGACTTGAACACGATCCCGACGCAGCTCATCGACCGCGTGGAAACCACGACTGGCGGCGCTTCGGCAGCCTACGGTTCTGACGCCATCGCCGGTGTGGTGAACATCATCCTCAAGCAAGACTTCGAAGGCATCAACGCGACCGCCCAATATGGCGGTACCTCGCGCGGTGACGGCGGCGATGCCTATGGCACGCTGATGGTCGGCGGCAACTTCCTCGAGGGCAAAGGCAACGTCACCGTCGTGATGTCCTATGAAGACTCGCAGAAGATTTCTTCCGGCGATCGCGATCTGACTTCGACGGACTATACGCATCTTCCCGGCCTGTTCCCTTGCGTGGGTACGCAAGGCTGCTTGCTGCTCGGGTCGGCTTATAGTTCGTTCGGCCTCAACGGCCGCTTCCGCTATGCGAACACCACCACCCCCATTAGCGGCAGCTTCAATCCGGACGGAACTTCCTTTAGCTCGGCGGTCAACGGTTTCGATCGGAATCCGAACCGTTACATTCAGGTTCCGGTCATTCGCCGTACGATTTCGGAGACCGGTCACCTGGACCTTGCCCCATGGCTGCGGTTCTTCGTCGAAGGGACGTACGCTTACACTTCGTCCTCGCAGCAGTTGGAACCGTATCCGGGCTCTTCCGAAGACGGCTTGAGCAAGCCGACTTCGGCGGGCGGCACGGGCATTCTGATCCCGTTGACCAATCCGTTCATTCCGGCTGGGCTTGCAGCTCAGGACCCCGGCGGAGCCGCGGGTATTTTCTTCTATCGCCGCTTTGCAGATCTCGGTGATCGTACCGGCCGCGCGGACCGCGATATGGGACGTGTCGCGCTTGGCTTCGAGGGTGACTTCGGCTCCATGAAGAACGGCACGTTCCTCGAAGACTGGAAGTGGAGCGCGTCGTACGTCTGGGGCCGTACTGCGGACAGCCAGACGAACGGCGGCTACTACGATAAGATCAAGATGCAGGAAGCGCTGAATGCACGAGCGCCAACGCCTGCAGAAATTACTGCAGGGATCGTTCCTGCGGGCGGCGGCGGATTCGTTTGTAACGATCCGATCGCACAGGCCGCCGGATGCGTGCCGATCAACCTGTTCGGAGCGGGCAGCATCACTCCGGAAGCTGCAGCTTACGTTGGGTCGCTCGTGACGCTGCAGAGCCAGGCTGTCGAACAAGTGGCGACGGTTCAAGCAAACGGCTCCGTATTCACTCTGCCGGCTGGCGCGGTGAAGGTCGCTGTGGGTGCCGAGTACCGCAATGAATCTGCTCGGTTCATTCCAGATGCGGCTTCGCAGGCTGGCACGGTGGCTGGCAATCAGCAGCCGGCAACAAGCGGTGCTTTCGACGTGAAGGAAGTCTTCGGTGAAGGCTTGCTGCCTGTTCTGAAGGACTTGCCGTTCGCTGAATATGTCGAACTGAACGGCGCGGTGCGTTTCGCCCATTACAGCACGGCGGGCGACGCCACGAGTTGGAAGTACGGCGCCACATGGCAGGTCTCCAGCGACCTGAAATTCCGCGGATCGGAAGCGTCGGCGACCCGTGCTCCGAATATCGCGGAACTGTTTACACCCCGCGCACAGACCTTCCCCGGCATTTCGGGCGATCTGTGCGAAGGATATACGGGCAGCGGTAACGCCAACGTGGTAGCCAACTGCGGTGCTCAGATCGGAGCGCTTGGACCGGGTCTTCCTGGCGAGCCCAATGCTCCGTCCTATGATCCGACGTACACGGGGCCAACCGGTCAGGCTGCTCTGCAAGGCGTGGGTGGCTATACGTCGGGCAATCCTAACCTGAAACCGGAAACGGCCTACACCTTCACGGCAGGTCTGGTGTACACCCCGAGCTGGCTGCAAGGCTTCCAGTTGACGTCCGACTTCTACGATATCCGCATCCACGGATATATCGGCGGACTGGACCCGCAAACCACTCAGGCTGCTTGCTATCAAGCCGACCCGTCACAGTTCGCGACCAACATCTTCTGCCAGCAAATATTCCGGCAGCATGATCCGACGTTGGGCGCGATCATCAAGCAGATCGACTTCCCGACCTTCAATCTGGGTTCGATCAAGACGGCCGGCGTCGACACGACCATCACCTACGCTTTCGATCTTGGTGATTTCGATGACTCGCTCAGGGATGCGGGCAGCTTCTCGTTCACGCTCAACACGACCTACATCTCGCACTTCGATACGGATCCGGGCCTTCCGGGCACGGAGCTTATCAAAAGCGCGGGCGATGCCGGTCTGCAGATGTGGCGGGGATTGCTTCGCATGACCTATACCAACGGTCCGTTGGAGGTGACGCCTTCGCTGCGTTACATCGGCCCGGCTTACGTCTCGAAGGAGTCGGCACTGGGAGCGCCCGCGAATACCACGGAGCTCGAAGGCAACCGTCTCCCGTCTGTCTGGTACACGGATATCAACGTGTCCTACGACGTGACGGAGCAGGTGCAGGGCTATGTCGGTGTGAACAACCTGTTCGACGTTCGCCCCCCGGAAACCTTCCAGGGTGCGTTCGACACGACAGGTACAGGCACGATCACCGACGTGTACGACCCGATCGGCATGTTCATCTATGGCGGTGTCAACCTGAAGCTCTAAGCTTCACCGTCGCGGAAAACGAAAACGGCGGCCCCAAAGGCCGCCGTTTTTCTTTGTCTCGACCGCTTCGTTCAGGGTTGCGGCAGGTTGGGTGCCCGCAATTCCACTCCGCCCTTCGGCAGGCTTTGCATCGCTTCCAACGTGGCGCGGATCGGCGGCAGGTTGACGATGCGCACCAGGCCTTCCATCGCCTGCGCGCCCGCCTCGGTGGAGCCGAACAACTCGTTCATCGCATCGAAGAAGCCTTTCTCGCGCGGATAGCGCTTGAAGACCAATGGCTGCTTGGTGTCCATCTTGGCCAGCTTGCGCGCGGTGTCGCCCGCGTCCCACACGCTACCCAACTGGTCGACGAGGCCCTTGCTCTTCGCGTCGGCCCCGCTCCACACCCGGCCCTTGGCGATCTCGTCCACCGTCGCAAGCGGCAGCTTGCGGCCTGTCGCCACCTTCTCCTTGAAGTCGGCATAGATCGCATCGGCCTGCGCGTTGAGATTGGCAAGCTGGTCCGGCGTGAACGGCTCAAGCGGCGAATCGAACAGCGCATTCTTGCCCACGCCGATCTGTTCGCCCGTCACGCCGATCAGGCCCAGCGATTTGCCGAACGCCACCTTCCCCGTCAGCACACCGATGGAGCCGGTGATCGTGCCCGGCTGCGCCACAATCTTGTTGGCGTAGGCCGAGATGAAATAGCCGCCCGAAGCCGCCACCCCACCCATGCTCACCACCACGGGTTTGCCCTTCTTCTGCGCCTTCTTCAGCGCATCGAGGATCTGGTCCGACGCCGAAACGGAACCGCCGGGCGAATCCACGCGCAGCACGATCGCCTTTACGTCCTTGTCATAGGTCGCTTCGCGGATCGTCTTGGCCATGTCGTCGCTGGCGATGACATCGGCCCGGCCGAACAATCCGTTGCCCGCAACCGTCCCGTCCACGATCTCGCCCGACGCCTGGATCAGCGCCACCTTCGGCCCGTGCGCATAGGCGCTCGATCCTTCCCGCGCGCGCAGGAAATCGCCCATCGCCACTTTCTTGGCGCCCTGCCCCGCCTTTCTCAGCGCGGCGAATTCGGCGTCGTCGTCATAGGCTAGCTTGTCGATCAGCCCTTCCTTCTGGGCTGCTTCCGCGAATTGCGGGCTCTTGTCGAGCGACGAAACGATCAGCTGCGTCGGCAATTTGCGCGCCGAAGCAACGCCCGAAGTCGCCGAGTTGTAGACCGATTGCAGAAGCGCGGTCAGTTGCTCGCGATCCGGATCGGTCATGGATTTCTCCATGAAGATGTCGGCCGCGCTCTTGTAATCGGCGCGCTTCACGATCTGCGGCTCAGCATGGATCTTGTCGAGCAAGCCGCGCAGGAACACTTCGCCCGCGCCGGCGCCGGCCGGGCTGAACGTGCTGTGCGGCTGCATCCAGATCTCGTTGGCCGAGGTCGCCAGCAGATAATCGCCCAGCCCCGTCGACAGGAAGCCGTGCGAATAGGCGGTAACGAACTTGCCCTTGGCGCGAAAGCGGGCGAAGGCCGCGCCCAGTTCTTCGGCCTGCGCCGTCGAAACGGACCCGTTGCCCAGTTGGACGATCAGCCCCTTCACGCGGGCATCCCGTCCGGCCTCATCCAGCGCCGTTTCTACGTCCATCACAGTCGGGCGCCTACCGATATCGAAGGGCGTAGGCGGCGCGGAGTCGGCTATGGGCTTCCTCAGGTCCAGCGTGAGAACCATGTTGCCTGGCAGCCCATCCCCCCGGATCAGGCCGATGACGAGCAGGACCGCCAGGATCAGAACAAGGGCCAATGCGACCTTGGCCAGTCCGTTGAGGGCGCCGAACAGGATCGACCGCAACCAGTGCAGAAAAGCGACCATGAAATTTCCTTGCGTTTGACCGCCGGGACCGGCGGGCTCCTCCGACTATTGCATATAGTTACGCAGACATTCCCCTTGTAGCGGGCGCCCCTCTTACCTCCCCCCACGCGGAGAGGTCGACACCGCGCAGCGGTGGCGGGTGGGGCCCCGCTTGACGGCCTGCGTTCCCAAGCCGATATACCCGATGGATTTTACAGGGTTTACGTCGTGCTTTCCCAAAAGGCCCGTTATGCGTTGCGCGCGCTGATCGTTCTGGCAGAGAAGAACGATCACGAGCCGATCATGATCGCCGACATCGCCGCCGAAGCCGATGTGCCGCGCAAATTCCTCGAACAGATTCTCCTGGAATTGAAAAAGCGCGGAATCGTGCGGTCCACGCGCGGGCGCCAAGGCGGATATCAACTCGGAAAATCCGCGAAAGACATCACGTTCGCCGACATCATCCGCGTCACCGATGGCCCGCTTGCCTTGAGTCCCTGCGTGAGCGTCACCGCTTATCAGAAATGCGAAGATTGCTTCGACGAAGCGATCTGCCCCATTCGCAAAGTCCTTCTGGCGGCGCGCGATGCCACGGCATCCGTCCTTGAATCCCGGACTTTGGCCGCCGCAGCCGCGCAAACCAAAAAAGCGCGCTCCGCCTAACTATCTCAAATCAAAAAGAAATATCCTCCCCGCCATTTTTCATCTCAATACCTCCTAATCTCTATTGACTCGCTAGAGTATATCTAAGAACGTGACTTTAACGGCTGCGCCGAAAGCGGCCAACGGACACGAATTTTCATCGAGGGATGAGGGGAATGACAATTCGTTTGAATGGATTGCGCGCCGCATTGCTTGCGGGCGTCACGGCACTGGCCTTCGCGCCAAGCGCACAAGCCGCCGCGAAGAACAGCGATGCAAAGCTCGACGCGCTGCAACAGCAGGTGCAGCAACTGAACGCCGAGATTCAGGATCTGAAACAACAACGTGCCGCCGACGAAGCACAGAAAGCCGAAGAGCCCGATGCGCAAGCCGCCATCGCCGATCTCAAGCGCAGCACCAGCGCACAATATGCCGATCTTCAGGCGCAACGCGCCAACGACGTGCAGATTTCGCTGAAGAACGGCCGCCCGACGTTCACCTTTGGCGACGGCAATTTCAGCGTTTCTCTGCGCACGCTCGTGCAATACGACACGGCCTATTACGGCCAGGGCAAATCGCCCGCGAACACCGATTTCTCCAGCGGCAACAATTTCCGCCGCGCCCGTTTCGGCGCCAGCGGCACGCTGTTCAAGGATTGGTCCTACGAATTCATCTATGATTTCGGCGGCTCGGGCGTCGAAGCCTCGACGATCTCCAGCGCCTTCATCCAGTACGATGGTTTTGGCCCCGTTCACATCAAGCTCGGCGCCTATGCTCCGCCGGAAGGCTTCGAAGACCAGACCTCGGCCTCCGATCTCCTGTTCCTCGAACGCGCGCAGCCGACCGATGTGGCGCGCAGCATCGGTTCCGCCGATGGACGCGATGCGGCGACGATCTTCGCTTATGACGACAACTACTTCGCCTCGCTGTCCTACACCGGTGGCGTTGTCGGCGATTCCGCGGTGTTCGATGAACAGCAGGCACTCGTCGGCCGCCTCGCCTATCGTTTCATCAAAACGGCGGACGCCAATCTCGTGATCGGGGGCGACACAACCTATGTGTTCAGCCTCGCCGACACGGCCGCGGGCCTCAATTCACCATCCGCGTTCCGTTTGCGTGAACGTCCGGAACTGAATGTCGATAGCAACAATATCCGCTTGATCGATACCGGCACGATCGACGCCGATCACGTCTGGGAATGGGGTGTCGAAGCCGCTGGCAACTGGCAGAACATCTATGGTCAGGGCGGCTATTACGGCTACACCATCGCGCGCCGCAACAGCATCCTGCCCGATCCGTCGTTCAATGGCTGGTATGCGCAGGCAAGCTGGGTGCTCACCGGCGAGGCCAAGCCCTACAAGGCGGATAAGGCGGCTTTCGGCCTTCCGACGCCTGCAGATCCGCTTTCGTTCGACAGTTCGGGCATCGGTGCCTGGGAACTGGCCGCGCGATACAGCGTTCTCGACCTTAACGACAACGCCGGATTTGCCGGATTCCTGACGCCCGTGGGTGGTGTCCGCGGTGGCCGCCAGAACATTTGGACCGTTGGCTTCAACTGGTATCCGAACAACGCCATCCGCTTCTTGCTCGATTACCAGCACACCAACGTGTCCCGGTTGAATACGGCAGGCGCGGATATCGGCGCCCGCCTTGATGCCGTGGCGTTGCGTGCACAGCTTTCTCTTTAACCGGATCGGAGATCAGACCATGAAACGCCTGACCGCCTTAATTGTGGCTGCGAGCTTCGCGCTTGCAAGCGCGGCCCAAGCCGCCGACGTGAAGCTGCTCAATGTCAGCTACGATCCGACACGCGAACTCTACGTCAACATCAACAAGGCATTCGTCGCCGACTGGAAAAAACAGAGCGGCCAAAACCTCGACATCAGTCAGAGCCATGGCGGCTCCGGCAAACAGGCGCGCGCCGTGATCGACGGCCTCGATGCAGACGTTGTGACGCTCGCGCTCGCCGCTGATATCGACGCGATCTCGAAGAACGCCCGTCTTCTTCCCGCCGATTGGCAGAAGCGACTGCCGGAAAATTCGACGCCCTACACCTCGACCATCGTATTCGTCGTGCGCAAGGGAAATCCGTGGAAGATCAAGGATTGGGGCGATCTCGTGAAGCCCGGCATCCAGGTCATCACGCCGAACCCGAAAACCTCCGGCGGCGCGCGCTGGGCCTATCTCGGCGCGTGGACATGGGCGCTGCATCGCCCGGGCGGCAATGCGGATAAAGCGAAGGCTTTCGTCGCCAATCTCTACAAGCACGTCCCCGTGCTCGACAGCGGCGCGCGCGGCTCGACAACAACCTTCGCGCAACGCGGATTGGGCGACGTTCTTCTTTCTTGGGAAAACGAAGCGCACCTGACTCTGGAAGAATTCGGCGCGGACAAGTTCGATATCGTCTATCCGCCCTCTTCCATCCTTGCCGAACCGCCGGTCGCGGTTGTCGACAAGAATGTGGACAAGCACGGCACGCGCAAGGTTGCCGAAGCCTATCTGAAATTTCTCTACACCAAGGAAGCGCAGGAGATCGAAGCGAAGAATTTCTATCGTCCGCGCGACAAGGAAATATTGGCCGCGCACGCCAAGGATTTCCCGAACATCAAACTCTACGATTTCGGCGAGGAATTTGGCGACTGGATAAAAGCCCAGAAGATCCATTTCGCCGACGGCGGCATCTTCGACCAGATCTACAAGCCAGGCCAATAACCATGGCAGCGTTGACGCTCGGCGGGAGTTGGAAGCGAAAGAACGCTCTCCCCGGCTTCGGACTTTCGCTGGGCTTCACCCTTTTCTACCTGTCGGTAGTCGTCCTTATCCCGCTGGCGGCGCTCATCATACGCCCATGGGAATTGGGCGTTGACGGGTTCATCAAAGCGGTCACCGAACCGCGCGTGCTCGCCGCACTCAAGCTCTCGTTCGGCGCGGCTGCCATCGCGGCAGTGGTGAACACGTTCTTCGGCCTGCTCGTGGCCTGGGCGCTGACGCGGTACCGTTTCCCCGGTCACCGCCTCGTCGATGCGCTGGTCGACCTGCCCTTCGCACTCCCAACATCCGTCGCCGGTATCGCGCTTTGCACGCTCTATGCGCAGAACGGATGGATCGGCGAATTGCTCGTGCCGTTGAACATCAAGGTCGCCTACACGCCGCTGGGCGTGGTGGTGGCGCTCATCTTCATCGGGCTGCCTTTCGTCGTGCGCACCCTGCAACCGGTTCTCGCCGATCTTGGCCGCGACCCGGAAGAGGCCGCCGCCACCTTGGGCGCGGGCCGGTTCCAGGCATTTCGCCGCGTCGTGCTGCCTGCGCTTGCGCCCGCCCTCGTCACGGGCGGCGCGCTCGCCTTCGCGCGCGCCGTGGGCGAATACGGTTCGGTGATCTTCATCGCGGGCAATCTGCCGATGAAATCGGAGATCGCGCCGCTTCTCATCATCATCAAGCTCGAACAATTCGATTACGCGGGTGCTGCCGCCATCGGCGTGGTGATGCTTGCCGCTTCCTTCCTCATCCTGCTCGCGCTCAACGTGCTGCAGGTCTGGACCGCCGGGAGACGCTGATGCGCGGGGCTACCGAAGACCATCCGCTGATCCGCTGGGCGCTTGTGGGCATTACCATCGGCTTCGTCGTGCTGTTCCTGCTCTTGCCGCTTCTCACCGTGTTTTCGGCGGCGCTCGAAAAAGGCATTGGCGCGGCATGGGAAGCATTGGGCGATCCCGATGCGCTTTCTTCCATCAAACTCACTTTCATCACGGCTCTTATCGCCGTTCCGTTGAACACCGTGTTCGGCGTCGCAGCCGCCTGGGCCGTTTCCAAATACGATTTCCGGGGCAAGAGCCTTCTCACCTCCTTCATCGACCTGCCGTTCTCGGTGTCGCCCGTGATCTCCGGCCTCATCTATGTGCTGATTTTCGGTCTTCAGGGTTGGCTCGGCCCGTGGCTGCGCGAGCACGATATCAAGATCATCTTTGCGCTTCCCGGCATCGTGCTCGCCACGATGTTCGTGACCTTCCCGTTCGTCGCGCGCGAGCTCATCCCGCTGATGACCGATCAGGGTCGTGACGAAGAAGAAGCCGCCATGTCGCTCGGCGCATCGGGCCTGAAGACCTTCTTCCGCGTCACGCTGCCCAGCATCAAATGGGGCCTGCTCTATGGCGTTCTGCTCTGCAATGCGCGCGCCATGGGCGAATTCGGCGCCGTGTCGGTGGTGAGCGGCCATATCCGCGGACAGACCAATACCATGCCGCTGCATGTCGAAGTTCTTTACAACGATTATCAATTCGTCGCCGCCTTCGCCGTCGCTTCCGTGCTGGCGTTCCTGGCGCTTGTCACATTGACCCTCAAATCCTTTCTCGAATGGCGGTACGCGGACGAGATCGCGGCCGTGCATCGCCACTGACGGAGATTTCCATGTCGCTCGTAATCGATTCCGTGACCAAGCGTTTCCGAGGCGGCGCCGCGGCCTTGCAGGGCGTAAGCCTCACAGCACCGCAGGGCGCGTTCGTTGCCCTGCTGGGCCCGTCCGGTTCGGGCAAGACAACCCTCTTGCGCATTCTGGGCGGGCTTGATTTCGCCGATACAGGCACGGTGCGTTTCGCAGATGTGAACTGGCTCGCCGTGCCGGCGCGCGAACGCAAGGCGGGCTTCGTGTTCCAGCACTACGCCCTTTTCCGCCACATGACCGTCGCCAAGAACATCGCGTTCGGCCTCGAAATCCGCCCACGCCGCTCGCGCCCCAGCAAAGTCGATATCGCGCTGCGCGTGAAGGAATTGCTCGCGCTTGTGCAGCTTGAAGGATTGGGCGAGCGCTACCCCAGCCAACTCTCCGGCGGCCAGCGCCAGCGCGTGGCGCTCGCACGCGCACTCGCCATCGAACCGCGGATGCTGTTGCTCGACGAACCCTTCGGCGCGCTCGACGCCAAGGTGCGAAAGGAATTGCGCATCTGGCTGCGCGCATTGCACGACAAGATGGGCATCACCACCATCTTCGTCACCCACGATCAGGAAGAAGCCTTCGCCGTCGCCGACCTGGTGGCGGTGATGAACCAGGGCCGCATCGAGCAATATGGCCAGCCCGATGCGGTCAAACGCGCACCGGGAACGGCCTTCGTGCAGGACTTCATCAGCACCTCTGCCTGACCCGCTTGCGAACGCCCGCTTCTGGCTTTAACCAGAGGTATGGCCACGTTCACCTCCGGCGACGTCACCATCGCCTATGACGACATAGGCCCGCGCGAGGGCGGTCGCCCCATCGTGCTGGCGCACGGCTTTGCCTCCAACCGCTACGAGAACTGGCGCCGCCTCGGCTGGTATGGCGCGTTCGAGCGCAAGAACATCCGTTTCATCGCGCCTGACATGCGCGGCCACGGCGAAAGCTCCAAGCCGCACGAACCGCAAGCCTACACGCGCGAGAAATTGGTGGGCGATGTTTTCGCCCTGCTCGATCACCTCGATATCGCCAAGGCCGATGTGATGGGCTTTTCGGTGGGCACGCGCACCGCGATTGGCATGGCGCTCGCCGATCCCAAGCGCATCGATCTTCTCATCCTCGGCGGTATCGGCGGCCGCCTGTTCGAGCCGCCGCTCGCCGGAAATCCGATGGCGGCCGCGATGGAAGCCGAAAAGATCGACGACATCTCCGAACCGCTTCTGAAAAGCTTCCGCCAATTCGCCGACGAGCAGGGCGAAGACCGCCTCGCGCTCGCGGCGCTGACGCGCGCACCCTATTCGCCCTTCACGCGCGAAATGATTTCGCAGATCGCAAACGAAACGCTGGTGGTCGCCGGAAGCCGCGACGTGCTGGCGGGCGATCCCGGAGAACTCGCCCGCGCGATGCCGAATGCAAAGGCCGTGACGTTGCCGGGCTGCGATCACTTCTCGGCCATCGCGCACGCGCTGTTCAAGGCAAGCGTGTTCGATTTTCTCGACGGCACGCTGGAATAGACAGGTTGGAGCAATACCGATGCAGAACCCGATCAAAGGAAGCTGCCTTTGCGGCGCGGTGACGTTTGAGATCACAGGCAAGATCGGCCCTGCCGGGCAATGCCATTGCTCGAAATGCCGCAAAGTCTCCGGGACCGATGGAGACGCGGTGTTCTATACAGCCGCGAACAGCTTTCGGTGGTTGAGCGGGGAAGACGAAATCAAGAGCTTCCGCGTCCCCGGAGGCAATGGCTGGGAATCGAGTTTCTGCGGCACCTGCGGAAGCCCAACGCCACATACCGATGCCAACGCCAAGATCTATTTCGTGCCCGCAGGATTGCTGGACGACGATCCGGGTTTTCGCGGATATGCAGCACACATTTTCGTGGGCTCGAAAGCACCGTGGGTGTGCATCACCGATGATGCTCCCCAGTTTGAGGAGGGCTTCGCCTCGAAGCGTCTCAATCCGGTGTCGGCCCAGGAATAGGCAGGCTCGTCAGGCTCGTTTTATCATCCGCAGCAATGCAATCAGAATGATCGCGCCGACTGTCGCCGCGATGATCATGCCGATGATGCCGCCCGCCGCGATGCCCAGCCTCCCGAACAGCCATCCGCCGATGAACGCGCCGATGATGCCGACGATGATGTCGCCGACCAATCCATACCCGCCGCCTTTCATGATCTGGCCTGCGAGCCATCCGGCAATCGCACCAATCAGAAGAAAGATAATAAGTGATTCAACCGTCATATGGTCCTCCCGTCATTGTTGAAAGGGAGGTTCCAGATCGCATGGTCATGGCAACTCCCGCGCATGGCAGAACTGTGCCGAACCGCCCCGACAACCGGACGATGAAACGATCCTATCAGGTATAGGGGTGCCGGTCGAACGCGCCGGTTTTCACGATCTGGGTCTATTCTTTCGCGCAATCGGCGCACCCCATTTGTGCGGTGGCGGGATTTCGCTCTTGCCGCCCGTCTGGATAGGCCGCGCCGGATAGCCGCCGAGGCTAAGCAGCCGATCATAAAGAACAATCGCGCCCGCCATGCCGACATTGATCGAGAAGCGTGTCGGAATCTTCACCACGAACTCGCAGCGCGACAGCGTTTCGGGCGAAAGCGACATGCGTTCGGACCCAAACACATAAGCCGCCTGCGCGGGGTGCTTGAACCGCGGCAGCTCCACCGCGTCGTCGGTGATTTCCACACCCACCAACCGGCAACCCACAGGCAGGCGCAGATCGGCGGGGCTATCGAAATCGTAGAGCGGTATCTGCCCTTCCGCGCGCGAGGTGTCGGATTGCGCATCCGCCATGCGCACTTGGCCTGCAATGGTGAAGAAGAAACTTGCCCCGAACGCATGGGAAATGCGCAGGAGATTGCCCAGATTCATGGGCTTGGAAATCCCGTCCACCCCTGCCGCGAAATAGCCGCGCATCGTCTATACTCCCCGCTCGGAAAGGGACGCTACATGGCAAACCCCATCCTGGTCGAGGTCACGCGAGGACCGCTGGTGGAAAGCATCCATCGCGGCAGTATCGCTATAGCCGATGCGTCTGGCACACTCATCTTTGCGCTCGGCGATATCGATACGCCCGTCTATCCGCGCTCATCGCTGAAACCCATCCAGACCCTGCCCCTGATCGAATCCGGCGCGGCGGAAGCCTTTGGTCTCACCGAAGAAGAAATCGCGCTTGCCTGCGCGTCGCATTCCGGTGAACCGATGCATACGCAGCGTGTGGCCGCGTGGCTGTCGTCCATCGGTTGCGCCGAAAGCGATCTCGCCTGCGGTCCGCATCCGCCGCGTTACGAACCGGCATGGGAAGAAATGGTGAAGCGCGGCGAGCATCCTTCGCGCCTTCACAACAATTGCTCGGGCAAGCACGCGGGCTTTCTCACGCTCGCCAAGCATTGGGACATCGCCACGAACGGTTATGAGCGTGTCGACCACCCCGTGCAGCAGGAAGTGATGGCCACGCTCTCGCGCCTGTCCGGCGTAAGTAACCTCCCCTACGGCATAGACGGATGCGCCGCGCCGAATTTCGCGTTGCCGCTTCTCGGTTTCGCCCGCGCGCTCGCGCAACTCGCCGACCCGTCTGCGCTCGATCCCATCCGCGCCGATGCCGCGTGCCGCGTCGTGCATGCCATGGTGAGTTTCCCCGAACTCGTTTCCGGCACGGGCCGGGCCTGCGCCATCCTCATGCGCGCCAGCGCCGGACGCGCGGCGGTGAAGACGGGCGCGGAAGGTTTCTACGCCGGCATCATCCCCGAACGCGGCCTCGGCATCGCACTCAAAATCGACGACGGCGCCAGCCGCGCCGCCGAAACGGCCATCACCTTCGTACTCGACCGCATGGGCCTGCTCGGCGAAGACAAGGCGGCACGCGCTATCCTCGATGCACCCGTGCTCAACACGCGCAACGAAACCGTCGGCACGCGGCGCGTATCGGAAACGCTAGCGAGATCAGCTTTGCGGTAAAGCAATGCGCTTCTTCTCACCGCCCCCCGCGCGGGGCGGTCGACACGGTCCGTAGCGCCAGCGTTCGGACGCGTGGCGGGTGGGGGCCGCGCAACGAATACCGTGCGTGAAACCCCACCCGTCGTCGTGCCGATGCACGACGCCGACCTCCCCGTAAAGGGGAGGTAAGTTATTACATCTAAAGCGGCTTGGGCGATTCCTTCGGTGCCTCGCCCGCTTTCTTCGCGGCTTCGGCGTCCTTGTCCGCCTTTTCCATTTCCGGCGTGTAGGCACTCACCTCTTTCACGGAGCATTTCTGCTTGCCGAGCGTGCTGTCGCGGAAGAACACGGTGTCGCCGCCCGAAAGACACGACAACGACGTGCCGCCCGGCGAAGCGAAACCGATGCGCTGCTTGAATGTGAGATTGATACACGACCCGAGCAGGTCCACCTTGAACTTGCGGTGGAACGTATCCTCGACGATCAGCGTGCTCGAATCCTTCGCCTTCCAATCGTAGATCTGACCGACCCTCAAACAACTGTCTCCGGCAGCGAGTGCCGGCCCCGCCAGCAGCATCAAACCTGCCGCCGCCAATAGCGCTTTCCTCATATTGTTTTGCTCCGTGATAAAAGCTCTGCCCTTCCCTTTGGACTCGCGCACTATACGCCTTTCCGCCGCGACATTCAGGGCGGCTTGGCGAGACCGCGGCTCTTGCCTATGGTCGCGGGCAATAGCTATCGCAACCGGATTGCCCGAGAGGAAAAGCCCATGAAAGCAATGCTCTGCAAGGAATATGGACCGCCGGAGACGCTGCAATTAACAGAAGTGTCAAATCCGGTGGCGGGCAAGAACCAGGTCGTGGTCAGCATCAAATCCTGCGGGGTCAACTTCCCCGACTTCCTGATCATCGAGAACAAATACCAGTTCAAACCCGCGCTGCCGTTCGCGCCCGGCGCCGAAGTGGCGGGCGTGGTGAAATCGGTCGGCGAAGGTGTCACGCGTTTCAAGCCGGGCGACCGCGTGATCGCCTCCGTCGGCAATGGCGGCATGGCCGAAGAAGTGGCGATTGACGCAGGCCGCCTCATCCCGATGCCCGACAGCATGGATTTCGAAACCGGCTCCGCATTGATCCTCACCTATGGCACGTCGCACTACGCGCTGAAGGATCGCGCCAAACTCAAGCCCGGCGAAAATCTCGTTGTGCTGGGTGCCGCGGGTGGCGTCGGCCTCGCCGCCGTCGAACTCGGCAAAGCGATGGGCGCGCGCGTGATCGCGGGCGCATCGAGTCAGGAGAAAGTCGATCTCGCGAAAGAGCACGGCGCGGATGACGGTTTCGTCTATCCTTCCGGTTCGCTCAGCCGCGACCAGCAGAAAGAACTTTCCGAGACGATCAAGAAACTCACCGGCGGCAACGGCGCCGACGTGCTCTACGATCCCGTCGGCGGCGATTATTCCGAACCCGCGATCCGCGCGATGAACTGGGAAGGCCGCTTCCTCGTGATCGGTTTCGCGGCGGGTGAAATCCCGAAAATCCCGCTGAACCTCACGCTGCTCAAAAGCTGCGATGTGCTGGGCGTATTCTGGGGCGCCTTTACCGCGCGCAACCCGAAGCGCAACCAGGAGCACCTCGCCGAAATCGCGCAATGGGTGGCTGAAGGCAAGATCAAGCCCTACATCTCCGCCCGCTTTCCCCTCGCCCGCGCCGGCGAAGCGATCCGCCTGCTCGCCGACCGCAAGGCGACCGGCAAAGTGGTTGTAACGATGTAAGTCCGGCGAGGGGACGCGAATGGGACAAACGGGGAAAAGGCGGCGGCAACAGATAGCCGCCTTCTTCTCCCGCGTCCGCTCAGTCGCCCAAAAAGAACAACTGGGGCCCGGCTGGATCACGGGCGCCGCCGACGACGATCCTTCCGGCATCGCCACCTATTCGCAAGGCGGTGCGCAGTTCGGCCTCGGCCTTACCTGGACATTGGTGCTCACCTTCCCGCTGATGGCGGCGATACAGCTTGTCAGCGCGCATATCGGCCGCGTAACCGGGCGCGGGCTTGCCTACAACATGGCGAAGATCATGCCGCGCTGGCTCGTGATTTCGCTTGTGACGCTTCTGTTCATCGCCAACACCATCAATGTCGGCGCGGATATGTCGGCCATGGGAGCCGCGGCAGAACTTGTCTTCGGCTGGGGCCAGCACACCTTTACGATTGTGTTCGCAGCGGTATCCCTTCTGCTGCAGATGTTCATCTCCTACCAGAAATATGCCCGCTTTCTGATGGTGCTGACGCTCAGCCTCTTTTCATATGTCGCGTTGGTCTTTTCGCTTCACGTCGATTGGCCGGCCGTGGGACTTTCGGTGATCGGCGCGAGCGCCGTTGTCTCCAAAGATGCCGCCATCACGGTGGTCGCGATTTTCGGTACGACGATCAGCCCCTACCTCTTCTTCTGGCAAAGCGCGCAGGAGGTGGAGGAAGTCGAACATCACGCAAATGAAAAGCCGCTGCTGGAAGACCCCGACGAAGCGCCCGGCGCATTTGCCCATATGCGGGTCGACACCATCGTCGGCATGGCGCTTTCGAATCTTGTTGCGCTCGCCATCATGATCTCAACCGCCGCCACGCTCCACGCCGCGGGCAAAACCGATATCGCAACCGCCGCAGACGCCGCACAGGCGCTTCAGCCATTGGCCGGCAATTTCGCGTTTCTGCTGTTTTCGCTGGGCATCATCGGGACAGGATTGCTCGCCATCCCAGTGCTCGCCGGATCGGCTGCCTATGCCGTGGGCGATACGCGCGGCTGGAAGATGAGCCTCGACGACAAGCCCTGGGAAGCGGTCGGCTTCTATTCGGTGATCGGACTGGCCGTGGTGTTGGGGCTGGCCATCGACTATTCCGGATTCGATCCGATGAAGGCGCTGTTCTGGAGCGCGGTGGTCAATGGCGTCATCGCCGTGCCGTTGATGGTGGCGATGATGGTGGTGGTCGGCAGCCGAAAGCTGATGGGCCAGTTCACCGCCAAGATAGGCCTCGCCGGTCTGGGCTGGCTCTCCACCGCCGTCATGGCCGGTGCAACGGTGGCAATGGCCTGGTTCTCCCTCTGACCCTTGCGCTCGAGCAGCGGTGTCACCATTTTTGGTTCGAACAAAGGGGCAGACTTCTCATGCATGTCATCGGGTGGGTCATTGTCGGACTCGTGAGCGGCTTCATCGCCAGCCGCGTCGTCAACCGCCGGGGCGAAGGCTGTCTGGTCAACATCGCCCTCGGACTCGTGGGCGCGCTGGTAGGCGGCGCATTGTTTCAGGCGCTGGGCCACTCCCCCGAAGGCGGCTTCTTCTATTCCACCTTTGTGGCGGTGATCGGCGCCATAATTGTGCTGCTGATCTATCACGCGATCACCGGACGCCGGGGATTGCGGTGATCGTGCTACCGGGTCAGAAAATCGACAACGAGGTTCGTCGTCGCCTCCGGGTTTTCTTCCATCACCCAATGGCCTGACGCCGGAATAACGCCGCCCTTCACATTCGTCGCGACGAATTTCAGTTCCGTCTCCATGCCCGCGCCATAGGATTTCTCGCCGCCCAGCGCGAGCACCGGCAAAGTGAGCTTTCCCTTCGCGAGAAACGCACGGTTGTCCACACCGTCCTGTGGAAACGCGACGAACTGTTCGAACGCATCGTGGATAGCGTGCGGTTGCGCGTAAAGCGCGGCATAGTGCTCGCGCGTTGCCTCGTCGATCTTCGACGGATCGCCGCCCAATTCGTTCCAGAACCGATCCAGATAAATACGTTCGCGCCCCGCCACCAGCCGTTCCTCGTCCGGCCCATGGAAATTGAAGTGCCATGTCTTGGGATTGCTGAGTTGCGCCGCCCAGTTGCCCACACCCGGCAGAGGCGCATCGATCACCACCCATTTGGTGATGCGCGCCGGAAATTGCGCGATCAGCGCATATCCCACCATGTTACCGATATCGTGCGTGACGAGATCGGCCTTCCGCACATGCAGCGCATCCATCACGCCAGCGATGTCGAGCGCCTCGTTCGCCTTCGTGTATCCCGTATCGGGATGCGCCGAGAGGCCCATGCCCCGCAGATCGGGCACGACAACGGTATGATCCTTCACCAGCTTGGCCGCAATCGGCGACCACATATCGCCCGTATCGCCGAACCCGTGCAGCAGCACGACCGCCGGCCCCTTCCCGCCCACGCGCACATGCAGCGTGGTGCCGTTGGTCTTGATCTCCTGCGTAGCAAACGAACCCGGAAACGGCATGACGCCCGCTGAGGCAGACAGGGCCAAAAGCGGCATCGTCAGCGCTGCCAGAAGCAGATGGAATTTCATGATGTTTCCCCTTTGAAGACTGCTTGATCATCGGCCGGGCGAGAGCACCGGGGGTCGAATAAAACGCCCGCCAATTGTCGGTTGTTGCGGGAATTTCGCAAGGGATAGGAGCCACATTTTCATTCATTCAGCCCGCCTTAACGCATTTGTAGTATCCGCGAAGCTGCATATGCCGCGCACGACCGGGCGGAGCGGATGGACGTTCTCGATTTCCTGAAACCCTTCGTCGGCTGGCAAGGCCCTTTTGCCGCCGCGCTGATTTTCATTCCGCTCGAACGCCTGCTGCCGCTGCACCGTCAGCCTCTCCTGCGGCAGGGCTGGAAGACCGATGGCGCCTATATCTTCATCAACAGCGTGCTGTTCCGGTTCTGCTTCGTATTGCTCGCCGCGATTCTGATTTCGGTTGGCGGAATCCATTCCATTTCGTGGTCGTCCGCATTCCTGTCGCAACAGCCCCTGTGGCTTGAGGCGGCGGGCGCGATGATCGTGGGCGATTTCTGCCTCTATTGGGCGCATCGCGCGCTGCACAAGAACAGGCTGCTCTGGCGCTTCCATTCCGTCCACCACGCCGTCGGGGAAATGGATTGGGTCGCGGCCTATCACAGCCATTTCATCGACGAGATGGTCCTGAGCGGAGCCGCTTTCGGCAGCGTGGCCTTGCTCGGCTTCTCTACCGGGGCCATCGCGATCTATGGCGTCGCCTATTCCTGGGTGTCGTTCGCCGTTCACACGAACACCAGCCTTACCATCGGGCCGTTGCGCCGCCTCTTCTCCTCGCCGGAATTCCATCACTGGCACCACAGCAATGAAACGGATGCGCGCGACCGAAATTTCGCGTCGATATTCTCGTTCTGGGATTTCGCCTTCGGCACCGCGTTCCTGCCGAAAGGCCGGATACCCAAGGTCTACGGCACCGATGGCAATCTCCCGGCTGCCTATATCGATCAGCTGGTTTACCCGCTTCGGCCGAACAAACCGGTGCCGGAAACCGTGGTTCTTCCCACGATCACGGGGCAATCCTGAGGCCCAAGCGACGATGCTTTTTATTCCGCCGCGTCCTTCGGCAGATAAATCTCTCCGCCGTGCTCACGGAATTCCTCGGCCTTCTTCGCCATAGCCGCGCGGATTTCGGCGGTTGAAAGCGTGTCGTTCTGCCCTTTCGCCGCGTCGCGGACTTCCTGGCTGATCTTCATCGAGCAGAATTTCGGGCCGCACATCGAACAGAAATGCGCCACCTTCGCGCCGTCCGCCGGAAGCGTTTCGTCGTGATAGAGTTGCGCGGTTTCGGGGTCGAGCGCGAGCGCGAACTGGTCGCGCCAGCGGAACTCGAAGCGCGCCTTGCTCATCGCATCGTCCCAGATGCGCGCGGCGGGATGGCCTTTCGCAAGGTCGGCCGCGTGCGCGGCGATACGATAGGCGATCACGCCCGCCTTCACGTCATCACGATCCGGCAGGCCCAGATGTTCCTTCGGCGTGACATAGCAAAGCATCGCCGTGCCGAACCAGCCGATCATCGCAGCGCCGATGGCGCTCGTGATGTGGTCGTAACCCGGCGCCACATCGGTCGTCAGCGGCCCAAGCGTATAGAACGGGGCCTCGTCGCACGCCTTTAACTGGCGATCCATGTTCTCCTTGATCTTGTGCATCGGCACATGGCCGGGGCCTTCGATCATCACCTGCACGTCGTGCTTCTGCGCGATCTTGTTCAACTCGCCCAGCGTCTCAAGCTCGGCGAATTGCGCCGCATCGTTGGCATCCGCAATCGAACCGGGCCGCAACCCATCACCGAGGCTGAACGACACGTCATAGGCTTTGAGAAGTTCGCAGATCTCCTCGAAATGCGTGTAGAGGAAATTCTCTTTGTGATGCGCAAGGCACCATTTCGCCAGAATGGAACCGCCGCGGCTCACAATCCCCGTCACGCGATCCGCCGTCAGCGGAATGTGCGCCAACCGCACGCCCGCATGTACCGTGAAATAATCCACGCCCTGCTCGCATTGCTCGATCAGCGTGTCGCGATAGATGTCCCACGTCAGTTCCTCGGCAACGCCGCCCACCTTCTCCAGCGCCTGATAGATCGGCACCGTGCCGATGGGCACAGGCGAATTGCGAATGATCCATTCCCGGATCGTGTGAATGTGCCGCCCGGTCGAAAGATCCATCACCGTGTCCGCGCCCCAGCGGATCGACCAGACAAGTTTCTCCACTTCCTCCGCCACCCCCGACGTGACGATGGAGTTGCCGATATTGGCGTTCACCTTGGTCAGGAAATTCCGCCCGATGATCATCGGCTCGGTTTCGGGGTGATTGATGTTGGCCGGAATGATGGCCCGCCCGCGCGCAATCTCGTCGCGCACGAATTCCGGCGTGATCTCGTCGGGGATCGAAGCCCCAAACGAATTGCCGTCGCGCAGCAGCGAGCGCCCAAGGTTCTCGCGCGCCGCGATGAATTTCATTTCCTGCGTGATGATGCCCTGCCGCGCATAGTGAAGCTGGGTGACGTTGCGCCCTGCCTTTGCCCGCAGCGGCGCGCGCCCCGCGCGGTCGAATTGCGGCACGGAAAGAAGCTCGCCGCGTTTCAGCCCGTCATCTTCGGGCTTGCGCGCGCGGCCCTCGTATTCTTCCACGTCGCCGCGCGCCAAAATCCATTCGCGGCGGTGCGCGACCAATCCCTTCTCGATGTCGATCTGCGCCGTTTCATCCGTATACGGACCGGATGTGTCATAAAGCCGAACGCTCGGCTCGCCCCCCGAAAGCGCCACCTCGCGGAACGGCACAAGCAAATCGTCTTTGGCCACCATCAGCTTGCGCGAACCGGGAAGCGGCCCCCGCGTGATCTCGACGGATTTCGAATTGAGGATAGGTTTGTTCATTCGCCTCTCCCTACGCCGGTTCTAACCGGATCAGGTTCTAAGGGACCCGCGTGATTGCGATCTCAGCCTCCATGGCCGGGCGTAACCGGCCACCAAGGCGCCCCTGGGATGAGTCGAAATTAGAGCAAACACACACACTTGTCATGGCCCGCATTCGCGGGGCCTTGACGGTGAGCTATTCGTTCAGGCCGCCGCGAATTGTTGAAATTCCCGGATCACGCCCTTGACCGCAGCCGTCACAATCTTCTCGCCCGCTTCCGGCGTGGCCTGCGACGGATCGGAGCCGATGCGCCCATCCGGGAACCGGCGGCGATAATCCTCCGCGTCGTAGATCGGCCCCACGGGCGCGATGCGCGGGCTCATGGTCACGCGCTTCTGCGCCTCGGGATAAGCGAAATATGTCACCGAAACTTCGGAAGGCGTGGCATGGCTGCCCTCGCCCACCGGAAACAGCTGGCGGCAGATGTCCATCACGCCCGGCAGTTCCCACCAGTTGCGCAACATGCAGCGCAGAGGCCCGTGATTGTGGCCCACCCGCGCCAGGCTGATGCCGTGATAGATCTCGGAGAACGCCGCATTGATGGATGGAATATTGCCCCCATGCCCGTTCAGCCAATAAAGCCGTTCGAACCCGTGATGCGAAAGGCTCTGCGCCCAATCCGTCATCGCGGCGATCATGGTGGACGGGCGCAAGGTGATCGTGCCCGGGAAACTCATGTGGTGCTGCGCCTGCCCGACATTAAATGTCGGCCCCACAAGAAAATTCGCTTCGTCGCCCGCGCGCTTGCCGATGATTTCCGGGCACAGCGCATCGGTTCCCAAAAGCCCGTTCGGCCCGTGCTGCTCCGTCGATCCGATGGGAATCAGGATCGCCTTCGACCTTTCGAGATATTTCTCGATCTCCGGCCAGGATGAAAGATGAAGCTGCATTCAGCCTTCCAGAAGGTGCGATAACTTTGCCAGTGCTTTCTTCCACACTGCGCGTTCGTGCTCAACGGCGCGTGCATCTCTCAGCCTGTCGATTTGCACGGCAATCTGCGCTTTTTTCGGTCCCTTGGCCACAAACCCGAAATCAATTCGATTTCTACTCTTCCAGCTTCCGCGGACATATTTGTCCTTTGTTCGGGAAGAGATTTTGAGCTCGCCTGTAGGGAACCATCTTACATGGCTGGCAGTGGTCACAACGGCGCGATAAAGCGTGGCGACATCTGCCTGCATCGTTTTGGACACGCCGACGGAGAATCCGCCCGCTTTCTGATGTTTCGCACGCAAACCCCGCGCGCGTTCGAAATTCACCGTGACGGTCTGCGCCCACCAGCCGGGCACCTTGTGCATTCCGTGAAGCCCTTTGGCGATGTCCTTGTGGCTCAGGTTCGCCGCCTTCGCCTTGTCGAGAACGTCGAACCAGCCCGCCCAATCCTTGACCGTGGCGGCCTTTACCGCGGCGTCGGAGACCGAAGGCCGGAACGCTTGCTCCTTGGCGGACATGGCTTAATCTCCCTGCCACTCGCTATTCTAGGGAAACACCCATGCCAGACAATCGGGGCCCGCTCGCCGGCGTCCGCATCATCGACCTGACCGAATTCATCTTCGGCCCCTACGCCACCCAGACGCTGGGCGACATGGGCGCGGAGGTCATCAAGGTCGAGAATCCGGGCGGCGACCGGCAACGCCATTCCGGCAAATACGGCAAGAACGCCGACATGGGCTCCGTCTTCATGGCGCTCAACCGCAACAAGAAAAGCATCACGCTGGACCTGAAGGACGAAACCGCCCGCGAAAAACTCCGCGCGCTGATCCCCACCGCGCAGGTGTTCATCCACAACGTGCGCGTGGATGCGATGGCCCGCCTCGGCTTTGGTTACGACGAAGTGGCGAAGCTCAATCCCTCCATCGTCTATGTGCATTGCGTCGGCTACGGTTCCGACGGCCCCTATGCCGGGCGACAGGCATTCGACGATCTGGTGCAGGCGGCATCCGGCGCGTCCGATCTTTTGCCGCGCGTCGACGGCAATGACGATATGCGCCTCCTTCCCTCCTTCGTGGCCGACAAGGTGTCGAGCCTGCACGCGACCTATGCCGTGCTCGCCGCGCTCTTCCACCGCGAACGCACCGGCGAAGGCCAGTTTGTGGAAGTGCCGATGCTGGAATCCTTCACCCATTTCCTGATGGTCGAACATCTCTACGGCGCATCGTTCGAACCGCCTTCCGGCCGCATCGGTCACACGCCCGCGCTCGCCAACGACCGCCGCCCGCTGAAGACGAAAGACGGCCATATCGCGATCCAGCCGGTCAGCCGCGCGGCGTCCGCAAAGTTCTTCGAACTTGGCGGCATACCCGATGCGTATGAAAGCGAGCGCTTCGTCAACGCTCCCAAGGGATCGAAGGTCGCCGTCTATTACGAAATGCTGCGCGAAGCCGCCCTCACGCATACCACCGACGAATGGATGAAGCTCGGCGACGAACACCGCATCCCCATCATGCGCGCCAACACGCTTGACGAAGTGCTGGAAGACCCGCACCTGAAAGCCGTGAACTTCTTCCAGCTCCGCGACCACCCCACCGAAGGCAAATGGCGCGCCATGAAACCGCCGGTGAAATTCTCCAAGACCCCCTCTTCCATCCGCAGCGACCCGCCGCGGCCGGGAGAGAACGGGGACGAGGTGGGTTGAAATTTCCGGCCAGTTTGTATACAATGTATACAAATGAATACAGGAGTTTCCATGGCCAAGCGCGTCAACAAGTCCGTCGTCGTGACCGCACGCATCAGCCCCACTCTCAGCAAGAAACTCGACGGATACGCGAAGATCACCGGCAACACGAAGTCGCGCGCTGTCGAGAAGCTGCTGCAACACCACATCGACTATGAGACGTGGTTTATCAAAGAAGTTCGCAAAGGCATCGCATCCGCCGATCGCGGCGAGTTGATCCCGCACGATGAAGCCATGCGGCAAATCCGGGAGCACATCGCAAAGAGAAAGCGCGAGAAACGAAAAGCGGCCTGATCGTTCATGGCGAAATGGACACCGGATTCGATCGCCGACGCGCGGGACGCTTGGGACTTTATCGCGCAAGACAATGAAATCGCGGCCGACCGGATTGTCGAGACCATCGAACTGGCGGCAAAAAGGCTCGATGAATTCCCCGAAATGGGCCGCAAAGGAATCGAACCAGGTACACGGCAACTCGTTGTCGCGCGAACGCAATATAAGCTCGTCTATCGCATTCTCGAGAGCGAAGTCGAGATCCTCCGTATAATCCATGGTGCGCGAGATTGGCCTCCAAAAGGTTGAAGGCGCGCTTCAGTCCGGTCAATATCGTCAAAACAACATTGGAAACGCCATGTCCGACACCCTGATCTCCGTTACCGACGAATGGAAAAAAAGCGCGCTGATCGACCGCGCGAAATACGAGGAGACGTATGCGCGCTCGATCAAGGACCCGAACGGGTTCTGGGGCGAGGAAGCCAAACGTCTGGATTGGATCAAGCCGTTCACCAAAGTGAAGAACGTCTCGTGGGAGCCGGAGAACCTTTCGATCAAATGGTTCGAAGACGGCTCGCTCAACGTCGCCGCCAACTGCATCGACCGTCACCTGCCCAAGCGCGCCAAACAAACGGCGATCCTCTGGGAAGGCGACGATCCCTCCAAATCCAAAGCCATCACCTACGAAGAACTGCATCGCGAGGTCTGCCGCTTTGCCAATGTGCTGAAAGCGCAAGGCGTCAGGAAGGGCGACCGCGTCACCATCTACCTGCCGATGATCCCCGAAGCGGCTTACGCGATGCTCGCCTGCGCGCGCATCGGCGCGGTGCATTCGGTGGTGTTCGCGGGCTTCTCGCCGGACAGCCTCGCCGGACGTATCGAAGATTGCAGAAGCAATATGGTGATCACCTCCGACGAAGGCGTGCGCGGCGGCAAACCGATTCCGCTC
>Ga0207649_10000388_pt1 | contig 32980 bp, 39 predicted proteins | sample KBSC43metaG_FD_184317 | JGI IMG/M metagenome (GOLD analysis project Ga0207649, IMG submission 184317) | Corn rhizosphere microbial communities from Kellogg Biological Station, Michigan, USA - KBS C4-3 metaG (SPAdes) (version 2) | ecosystem: Host-associated > Plants > Roots > Rhizosphere > Soil ... | reverse complement strand
GGTGCCGAGGCCCATGTTGAGCGTGATCTTCTCCAGGCGCGGGGCCTCCATCGGCGTCGAGTAGCCGAATTTCTGCGTCAGCGCCGGCAGCACGTCCTGCTCGTATTTGTCGCGCAGGCGCGGCGGCGGCGCGGCCTGCGAGGTCGATGCCACGGTCGCCTCCATCAGCCGATCTCGTTTCCGGACCGCTTCGCGTAGCGGACGCGCTTGCCGCCTTTGTCGACGCGGACGCCGATCCGGGTCGGCTTGTTGTCTTTGGGATCGAGCAGCATCACGTTGGAGACGTCGATCGGCCCCTCCTTTTCGACGATCCCCCCGGCCTGGGCGTTTTTCAGGTCGCCCTGCGAGCGCGGCCGTTCGTGGCGCTTGATGATGTTGAGGTTCTCGACGTAGACGCGGCGCTTCTTCGGGTCGGTGCGGGTGACGCGGCCTTTCTTGCCGGCGTCCTTGCCGCCGATGATCAGCACCTGGTCGTCGGTGCGGATGCGCATGGACTTGCCCATCGCTAGAGCACCTCCGGGGCGAGCGAGATGATTTTCATGAAGTTGCGGTCGCGCAGTTCGCGCGCGACGGGGCCGAAGATGCGGGTCCCGCGGGGGTTGTTGCTGGCCGGGTCGATCAGGACCGCGGCGTTCTCGTCGAAGGAGATGTAGGTGCCGTCGGGGCGGCTGAGCGGCTTGCGGGTGCGGACGACGACCGCCTGCACGACCTCGCCCTTGCGGACGCCGCCCTGCGGGCTGGCCGATTTGACAGTCGCGGTGATGACGTCGCCGACGCTGGCGTAGCGCCGGTGCGAGCCGCCTTTCACGCGGATGCAGAGGATCTCGCGCGCGCCCGAGTTGTCGGCGACCTTGAGCCTGGACTCCTGCTGGATCATCGCCCTACCTCGCCTTCTCCACCACGTCGACCAGGCGCCAGCGCTTGGTCTTGGAGAGCGGCCGGGTCTCGATCACGCGGACCACGTCGCCCTCACCGGCCTCGTTTTTCTCGTCGTGGGCGTGCAGCTTGGTCGAGCTGCGGACGATCTTCTCGTAAGTGCGGTGACGGCGGGCGATGTCGATGCGGACCGTGATCGACTTGTCGCCTTTGCTGGAGACGACGATCCCCTGGCGCACCTTGGCCGCGTTCGACTCGCGCTCGGCCGGCGGGGTGCCGGTGCCGGCGGTATGTGCGGCCTTGGCGGCGGCACGCTGTTTGCGCCGCAGCGTCGCCTTGCGCTTGCGATCCTCGGCGCGCTGCGCCTTGCGGTCCTCAGGACCAGAGGGACCGGCTTTCCGCGGCTGGCGCCGCGATTTCTGCAGCCGCCGCCGCTCCTTCCACGGAAGGTCGTCCTCGGGGTTCGGCTCAGCGGCAGCTTCCTCGGCGAGAGCCTCTTCGGCGGCAGGGGCCTCCTCCGCGGGACTTTCGTCCTGGGGCGCCTCGGCCTGCGGCTCCTCGTTCTGAGGCTCCTCGGTCGTCTCGTCTTTTTTCTGCTCGTCGTCGCTCATATCCGTCGGGTCTCTTTCTCCACATCAATGCCGCGCTGCCGCGCGACCGTCAAAAGCCTTGCGATGTCCCGCTTCGCCTGTCCGAGGCGGGCGGTGTTCTCGAGCTCGCCGGTGGCGTTGCGGAAGCGCAGGGCGAACGCCTCCTGCTTGGCGTCGATCAGTTTCGCCACCAGCTCGTCGTCTTTCAGGTTATGCACCTCGGCCGCCTTCATCACTCGCCGGCCCCTTCGCGCATGACGAATTTGGTTTTTACAGGAAGCTTGTGACCGGCGAGGCGCAGCGCTTCGCGCGCCAGCTCCTCGGGGACGCCCGCCAGCTCGAACATCACCTTGCCGGGCTTGACGACGGCGACCCAGCCCTCCGGGTTGCCCTTGCCGGAGCCCATCCGGGTCTCGGCCGGCTTCTTCGTGTAGGGCTTGTCCGGGAAGACGTTGATCCAGACCTTGCCGCCACGTTTGATCTTGCGGGTCATCGCCACACGGGCGGCCTCGATCTGGCGGTTGGTGATCCAGCCGCGCTCGACGGCCTTGATCCCGTACTCGCCGAAGGCGACGGAGCTGCCGCCCTTGGTGTTGCCGCGCATGCGGCCGCGGAACTGTTTGCGGTGCTTGACCCGTTTCGGCATCAGCATCAGCGACCACCTCCGCGCTGCCCGCCGCGGCCGCCGCCGCCGGGCCCACGCCCGCCGCCGCCGCCACGGCCACCGCGATCTCCACCGGGGCCGCGCCCACCGCGGTCGCGTCCGCGCCCGCCGCCGCCGCCGCGATCGTCGCGACGGCCGCCGCCGCGGCCCGACTGCGGGGCCTCGTCGGCGGAGATGAGGTCGGAGCGGAAGCCCTCGGGCATCACTTCGCCCTTGTTGATCCAGCATTTGACGCCGATCCGGCCGGTCGTCGTGCGGGCCTCGAAGAAGCCGTAGTCGATGTCGGCGCGCAGCGTGTGCAGCGGCACGCGACCGTCGGAATACTGTTCGGTCCGCGCCATCTCGGCGCCGCCGAGGCGACCGGAGACCTGGACCTTGACGCCCTTGGCGCCGGAGCGCATCGCCGAGGTGAGAGCGCGTTTCATCGCCCGCCGGAAGGCGACCCGGTTCTGCAGCTGCTCGGCGATCGACTGGGCGACCAGTTTGGCGTCGAGCTCGGGGCGCTTGACCTCGCGGATGTTCACTTTCACCGGGCTGCCGGTGAGCTTGTGCAGCTCTTTGCGCAGGGCGTCGACTTCACTGCCGGACTTGCCGATGACGATCCCCGGACGGGCCGTGTGGATGTCGACGGCGACCTCGCCGCGGCGCTCGATCGTGATGCTCGAGAGGCCCGCGTGGGAAAGCTTGTTTTCGATGTGGTCCCGGATCTGCAGGTCTTCCTGGAGGACGTCGGCGAAGTTTTTGTCCTCGTACCAGTTCGACTTCCAGTCGTGGATGTAGCCGACGCGGAAACCCTCGGGGTGGATCTTCTGTCCCATGCTTAGTCCTCCACCGGGGTCAGAGCCACGGCGATGTGGCTGGTTCGCTTGTTGATCGGGGTCGCCCGGCCCATCGCCCGCGGGCGGAAGCGGCGCAGGGTCGGCCCCTCGTCGACGGTGATCGAGGAGACGCGCATCTCGTCGCCGATCAGGTCGTGGTTGTTTTCCGCGTTGGCGGCGGCGGAGTTGATCAGCTTGTGAATCGGGTGGGCGGCGCCGCGGGGCGAGAACTCCAGCAGCGCCCGGGCCTGCTCGATGTGCATGCCGCGCACCTGGTCGGCGATCAGCCGCGCCTTGCGGGGGGCGATCCGCACGTAGCGGGCTTTCGCCTTGACGACTGGAGGAGCGGCAGGTTTTTTGGCTTTTTTCGGAGCGGCTTTCTTGGCCGGCTCTTTTTTGGCTTTCGACTCTTTCTTGCCCGCGGCTTTTTTCTCTTTGCCTTTGGCTTTCGAGTCTTTTTTCGCAGCAGCTTTTTTGGCCGGAGCTCTTTTCGCTTTCGGCTCTTTTTTGGCAGCCGGTTTTTTGGCTGCGGATTTCGCCGCTTTTTTGTCTTTTTTCTCGTCGGCCATCGTTATTCCTTACCGCCGTGCGAGCGGAAGGTCCGGGTCGGCGCGAACTCGCCGAGCTTGTGCCCGACCATCGACTCCGAGATGAAGACCGGAACGTGTTTTTTGCCGTCGTGAACCGCGATCGTGTGGCCGACCATCTCCGGGAAGATCGTCGAAGTCCGCGACCAGGTTTTCAGCATCTGTTTTTTGTTGGCCTCGTTCAGCGCCGTGATCCGCCCCATCAGGCGCTCCTCGACCCACGGGCCCTTTTTCGTCGAACGTCCCATCTCTAACGGCCCTTCTTCTTGCCGCGGCGTCGGCCGCGGACGATGTAGCGGTCGGACTGCTTGCCCTTCTTGCGGGTCCGGTAGCCGAGCGTCGGCTTGCCCCATGGGGTCACCGGGTGGCCGCCGGGCGTGTGGTGTGCCTCGCCGCCGCCGTGCGGGTGGTCGACGGGGTTCATCGCGACGCCGCGGCTCTGCGGGCGCTTGCCCTTGTGGCGACTGCGGCCCGCCTTGCCGACCTTCATGTTCTGGTGCTCGGCGTTGGAGAGGACGCCGACGGTGGCGCGGCAGTTGGCGCGGACCATCCGCATCTCCGAGGAGGGGAGGCGCAGGGTCACCATCTCCCCCTCCTTCGCGACCAGCTGGATCGAAGTGCCGGCGGAGCGGCCGAGCTTGCCGCCCTGTCCGGGGATCATCTCGACGTTGTGGACGATCGTGCCGGTCGGCATCTGGCCCAGCTCCAGCGCGTGGCCGGGTTTGATGTCGGCCTCAGGGCCCGATTTGACGACGTCGCCGACCGCCAGCTGCGCCGGGGCGAGGATGTAGTCCTTGTGCCCGTCGGCGTAGTGCAGGAGGGCGATGTAGCAGGTGCGGTTGGGGTCGTACTCGATCGAGGCGACTTTGGCGGGGACGCCGTCCTTGAGCCGCTTGAAGTCGATCTTGCGATAGCGCCGCTTGGCGCCGCCGCCGCGGTGGCGGGCGGTGACGCGGCCGTTGGAGTTGCGGCCGCCGGACTTTTTCAGCCCTTCGGTCAGCTTCCGCTCCGGCTCGCTCGCGGTCAGCTGCTCGCGCAGCGGGTAGGTCGCGAAGCGGCGGCCCGGGCTGGTCGGTTTGGTTTTGCGGTTCGGCATCTCTCGGTCTCCTAGGCGGTCTCGGCGCCCTCGAACAGCTCGATTCGTTCGCCCGGCGCCAGCTGGACGATCGCCTTCTTCCAAGCGCGGGTCTTGCCTTTGGTGAGGCCGCGGCGCTTCGGCTTCGAGCGCACCTTCGCCGTCCGCACGCCGGCCACGTCGACCCCGAAGACCTCTTCGACCGCCTGCGCGATCTGGGTCTTGTGGGCGCGGTCGTCGACCCGGAAGGTGTACTTGCCCTCGGCGATCAGCGCGTAGCTCTTCTCCGAGATCACCGGGCGGATGAGGATCGTGCGCGCGTCCATCAGCCGAGCCTCTCCTTCAGGGTTTCGAGCGCGGTTTCGGAGATCACCACGGCGGCGGCGCCGATCACGTCGGCGACGCCGGCGGCGCCGACCTCGAGCACGTGGGTGCGGGGAAGGTTGCGGAAGCTCTTCATCGCCCCGATCTCCTCGGCGGTGACGAGGAGGAGGATCGGGTTCCTGGCGCCCCATTTGGCCAGCGCCTGGGCGGCCGACTTGGTCGACGGGGTCTCGAAGTCCTTGGCGTCGAGGACGGCGACCGAGTCGCGCTCGGCATGGACCGAGAGGGCCGAGCGCATCGCCCGGCGGCGGGCTTTGCGGTTGACCTTGACCGTGTACTTGCGCGGCTTCGGGCCGAAGGCGACGCCGCCGCCGAAGCGGTTGGGGACGCCGAGCGTGCCGACGCGGGCGCGACCGGTGCCCTTCTGGCGCCAGGCCTTGGCGGTCGTGAAGGCGACCTCGCCGCGGGTCAGGGTCGAGGCGGTGCCACGGCGGCGAGCGTTGAGGTCGGCGCGGGCGGCCTCGTGGACCAGCGACTGGTGGAAGGGCTCGGCGAAGAGCTCTTTCGGCAGGTCGGCTTTGGTCGATTTGCCGAGGACGGGTGCTTTAGCCATCGGTCCTCACCTCGACGATCCCGTTGCGGGAGCCGGGGACCGAGCCCTTGATCAGCAGCAGATTGCGCTCGGCGTCGATGTCGGCGATCTCGAGCCCCTTCTGGGTGACCCGCTTGTTGCCCATCTGGCCCGGCATCCGCATCCCTTTGAAGACGCGGGCGGGGAAGGCGCTGGCGCCGATCGAGCCCGGGGCGCGGACGTTGTGGGAACCGTGGCTGACCGGTCCGCGGCTGAAGTTGTGGCGCTTGATCCCGCCCTGGAAGCCCTTGCCGATCGAGATCCCGGCGACCTTGACCTTCTGGCCCGCCTCGAAGCCCTCGACGGTGACGTCGTCGCCGACCTTCGGACCCTCCTCGGAGCCGAGGTCCTCGTCGCGGAACTCGACCAGGTGGCGCATCGGCGCCGAGCCGGCCTTCTTCAGGTGGCCTTCCTCGGCCTTGCTGAGCTTGCCCTGCTTGACCTCGCCGAAGGCGAGCTGGACGGCGGCGTAGCCGTCGCGATCGGAGCTGCGGACCGCGGTCACCTTGCAGGGGCCGGCCTCGATCACGGTCACCGGGATGACCCTGCCGTCCTCCTGGAAGACCTGCGTCATGCCGAGCTTCTTGCCGAGGATCGCCGCCATCAGGAGCTAGAGCTTGATCTCGATGTCGACGCCGGCCGGCAGCGAGTCGAGGCGCTGCAGCGAGTCGACGGTTTTCGGCGACGGCTGGAGGATGTCGATCAGCCGCTTGTGGGTGCGGATCTCGAAGTGCTCGCGCGAGTCCTTGTCCTTGAACGGCGAGCGGATCACGCAGTAGACGTTTTTCTCCGTCGGCAGCGGCACGGGACCGGAGACCGTGGCGCCGGTGCGCTCGGCGGTCTCGACGATCTCTTTGGCAGCCCGATCTATGGCGTCGTGGTCGTACGCCTTCAGTCGGATCCGGATTTTCTGTGCCGCGATGGTTGCCACTTCGGTGCGTCTCTTGTCTTTCTCTTCGCTTTACCGCGCAAAGAGGGCGGGGCCCCTTGTGCTTGGGGCGCCGCCCCGGTCGTATGTCCTTGCAGTTGTCTCCCCACCCGGAGGCGGGGTTCGGGACGGGCTGTCGCCCGCCCCTGGTGGCCTTGCTACTCGATGACCTCGGCGACGACGCCGGAGCCGACGGTGCGGCCACCCTCGCGGATGGCGAACCGCAGACCCGGATCCATCGCGATCGGCTGGATCAGCTCGATCGTCATCTCGACGTTGTCTCCCGGCATCACCATCTCCGTCCCCTCGGGGAGGTTGGCGATCCCGGTCACGTCGGTGGTCCGGAAGTAGAACTGAGGCCGGTAGCCGGAGAAGAACGGAGTGTGGCGACCACCCTCCTCCTTCTTCAGGCAGTAGACCTCGGCTTTGAACTTCGTGTGCGGGGTGATCGAGCCGGGCTTGCAGAGAACCTGGCCGCGCTCGATCTCCTCGCGCTTGGTACCGCGGAGCAGGGCGCCGATGTTGTCGCCCGCCTGACCCTCGTCGAGGAGCTTGCGGAACATCTCGACCCCGGTAACCGTGGTTTTCGTGGTGTCCTTGATACCGACGATCTCGACCTCGTCGCCGGTGTTGACGATCCCCTGCTCGACGCGGCCGGTGGCGACGGTGCCGCGGCCGGTGATCGAGAAGATGTCCTCGATCGGCATCAGGAAGGGCTTGTCGAGCTCGCGGACCGGCTCCGGGATGTAGGAGTCGAGCGCCGCGGCCAGCTCGAAGACGGCTTTCTGAGCTTCCTCGTCGCCTTCCAGCGCCTTCAGGGCCGAGCCTTTGATGATCGGCGTCTCGTCGCCCGGGAAGTCGTACTCGTCGAGAAGTTCCTTGACCTCCTCCTCGACCAGCTCGACCAGTTCGTCGTCGTCGACCTGGTCGATCTTGTTGAGGAAGACGACCACGTGCGGGACGTTGACCTGACGGGCGAGCAGGATGTGCTCGCGGGTCTGGGGCATGACGCCGTCGGCGGCGGAGACGACCAGGATCGCGCCGTCCATCTGCGCGGCGCCGGTGATCATGTTCTTGACGTAGTCGGCGTGGCCCGGGCAGTCGACGTGGGCGTAGTGCCGGTTGTCGGTCTCGTACTCGACGTGGGAGGTCGCGATCGTGATGCCGCGTTCCTTCTCCTCGGGAGCGTTGTCGATCTCCTCGAAGCTCTGTGCCTCAGCACCGCCCACGGTGGAGAGGGTTTTGGTGATCGCGGCCGTCAGGGTCGTCTTGCCGTGGTCGATGTGACCGATGGTGCCGACGTTCACATGCGGCTTATCGCGCTCGAATTTCTCCTTGGACATCTCTCTCCGTTTCGCCTTTCGAAATCGTGTTCTGTCTGATCTAAGTGCTTGAGTCTTGTGGGCGGACTTTCCGCAGCAGCTTCTACCTGCCTGCGGGCAACCCGGGAAATATAGCCAGGTTCAGCGTTCGGCCGCGGTTGGGCTCATGAGGCTGCACCCACCGGGTCTCCTGAGCGGTGTTCGACGATCTCCTCGGCGATGTTCGAGGGGACCTCTTCGTAGCGCTCGAACTGCATCGTGTAGGTCGCCCGGCCCTGGGTCATCGACCGCAGTTCGGTCGCGTAACCGAACATCTCGCCGAGCGGGACGTAAGCCTGGACGGCGAGGGCGTTGCCGCGCTGGTCCTGGCCCTGGACTTTGCCGCGGCGGCGGGAGAGGTCGCCGATCACGTCGCCGAGGAAATCCTCAGGCGTGACCACCTCGACCGCCATCACCGGCTCCAGCAGGACCGGGTTCGCCTTGCGGGCAGCCTCCTGGATCGCCATCGAGCCGGCGATTTTGAAGGCCATCTCAGAAGAGTCGACGTCGTGGTAGGAGCCGTCGACGAGTTCGGCTTTGACGTCGACCATCGGGTAGCCCGCCTTGACACCGTTCTCCAGCGCCTCGCGCATCCCCTGCTCGGCCGGGCCGATGAATTCGCCGGGGATGACGCCACCCTTGATTTTGTTCTCGAAGACGAAGCCCTCTTCGGGCGCCGGCTCGAGGTTGATGACGACGTGGCCGAACTGGCCGCGACCACCGGTCTGGCGCACGAACCGCGCCTCGACCTTCTGGACCTGCTTGCGGATCGTCTCGCGGTAGGCGACCTGCGGCTTGCCGACGTTCGCCTCGACTTTGAACTCGCGCAGCATCCGGTCGACGATCACCTCGAGGTGGAGCTCGCCCATCCCGTGGATCAGGGTCTGGCCGGTTTCCTCGTCGGATTCGATCCGGAAGGTCGGGTCCTCCTCGCCGAGCCGCTGCAGGGCGTTGCCCATCTTCTCCTGGTCGGCCTTCGTCTTCGGCTCGATCGCGACCGCGATCACGGTCTCCGGGAATTCGATGCTCTCCAGCGCGATCGGAGCGTCGGGGGCGGCGAGGGTGTCGCCGGTCCCCGTTTCCTTGAGGCCGACGCCGGCGCAGATGTCGCCGGCATAGGTCTCGTCGATCTCCTCGCGGCTGTTGGCGTGCATCATCAGCAACCGCCCGATCCGCTCGGTCTTGCCGGTTTTCACGTTCAGCACCCGGCCGCCTTTCTCGAGCTTGCCCGAGTAGACGCGGAAGTAGGTGAGCTTGCCGACGTAGGGGTCGGACATGACCTTGAAGGCGAGCGCCGCGAAAGGAGCGCTGTCGCTCGCCTCGCGGGTGTCCTCGACGTCCTCGGCCTGGCCCTTGCCGGCGGGGATGACGCCGGTCACCGGCGGCACCTCGAGCGGCGAGGGCAGCAGTTCGACGATCGAGTCGAGCAGCGGCTGCACGCCCTTGTTCTTGAACGAGGTGCCGCAGAGGACCGGGGTCAGCTTGGTCGAGAGGGTCGCCTTGCGCAGGGAGTCGATCAGCTTGGCCTGCGGGATCTCTTCCTCGCCGAGGAAGGCTTCCATCAGCTCTTCGTCGTAGTCGGCGCAGGCTTCGATCAGGGCGGTGCGGTATTCCTCGGCCTGGGCCTGCAGGTCCTCGGGGATCTCGATTTCCTCGTAGGCGGCGCCGAGCTCGTCGGTCCAGACGAGGCCTTTCATCTTCACCAGGTCGACGACGCCTTTGAAGTTCTCCTCGGCGCCGATCGGCAGCTGGATCGGCAGCGGGTTGGCACCGAGCCGGTCGGTCATCGTCTGCACCGAGTAGAAGAAGTCGGCGCCGGTGCGGTCCATCTTGTTGATGTAGGCGAAGCGCGGAACCCCGTACTTGTCGGCCTGGCGCCAGACGGTCTCCGACTGGGGCTCGACGCCGGCGACGGCGTCGAAGACGGCGATCGCACCGTCGAGGACGCGGAGGCTGCGCTCGACCTCGACGGTGAAGTCGACGTGCCCCGGCGTGTCGATGATGTTGATCCGGTGGTCCTTCCACTCGCAGGCGGTCGCAGCCGAGGTGATCGTGATCCCCCGCTCCTGCTCCTGTTCCATCCAGTCCATGACCGCGGCGCCCTCGTGGACCTCGCCCATTTTGTGGGTGCGGCCGGTGTAGTAGAGGATGCGCTCCGTCGTCGTCGTCTTACCGGCGTCGATGTGCGCCATGATCCCGATATTCCTGGTTTTCTCCAGTGGAAAGCTGCGTGCCATGAGTCCTAAGTCCAGTAGTCGTGATAAGCCGCAAAAAAAGGCCCCCAAGGGCCCGGCCAAGCGTCCTGCGAAGAAACAGCGAAAACTGCCTGAGCGACGGGCGATGATAGCAGCGGGGCGGCGCATGTCACGCCAGGTCGACCGGGCCGGCCAGCGGGGGCTGGAGCGCGCCTATCCACCGCTGCTCGTCGCCTGGCATCACGGCAGCGGCGCCGCTCGCCGGACGTGGGCGTGGACCTGGCCGCGGCTGCGGCCGCTGCTCGCCTTCTTCTTCAAAGCGCTCGCTACCGGCGAACGCTGGATCCGCCGCGCCTGCGCCCTGCTGGCCCGGGCGGCGACCGCGGCTAGCCGGGTGGCAACGCCGGCGCGAGCCGCGGCGCTGGTCTTGATCGGCGCCGGGGCGCTGCTGGTCGCTTCGCAGTTCATCGACTACCGCGCCGTCGAGATCGGCCAGCATGGCTATGCCGCCCTGCCAGGCGTGGCGGCGGCGGTTCCGACCACCGACGCGAAGGCCGCAGGCGACGCCCACCTCTACCTCTTGGTCCCGGTCGGGCTGGCGGCGATCGCGCTCGGCGTCCTCGCCCTGCGGCGCGAGGCGCCTGGACTGGGGCTGCTGGTCGCCGCCCTCGGGCTCGTCTCTCTCGCCGTCATCCTCCTCGTCGATCTCCCCCATGGACTCGACGAGGGCGTCGAAACTTCGCACTTCGCGGATGCCTCGGCGGTGCTCGAGGACGGCTTCTACGCGGAGCTCGCAGCAGCCGGGGCGATGGTCTTGGCCGGACTCCTCTACTATGCGCGGCCGTGCCGAATACGAATCAGCTTGTCAGGAAGGGCCGCAAGAGCCCGAAGAAGAAGACCGCGACGCCAGGCCTCAAGTCGGGGCAGGGTCGCAAGAAGCGCGTAGCCGCCCCGCAGAAGCGCGGCGTCTGCACCCGTGTCGCCACGGTGACGCCGAAGAAGCCGAACTCGGCCCTGCGCAAGATCGCCCGTGTCCGTCTCACCAACGGCATGGAGGTCACCACCTACATCCCGGGCGAGGGCCACAACCTGCAAGAGCACTCCGTGGTCCTGATCAGGGGTGGTCGCGTCAAGGACCTGCCGGGCGTCCGCTACAAGGTCGTCCGCGGCACCCTCGACGCGGCCGGGGTCTCCGACCGCAAGCAAGCCCGCTCCCGCTACGGCGTCAAAGCTTCGTAATGCCCCGCCGCTCAGCAGCACAGATTCGGCCGATCGAGCCGGACGCCAGGCACCGCAACCGCCTCGTCCAGCAGCTGATCAACAAGGTGATGAGCGACGGCAAGAAGAGCCTTGCCGAGCGGATCGTCTACGACAGCCTCGCGATCGTCGGCGAGCGCACCGGTGAGGATCCGGTGGAGACGCTGGAGGCGGCGATCAAACAGCTGACGCCGGTGCTTGAGGTCCGCTCCCGCCGCGTCGGTGGCGCCACCTACCAGGTGCCCGTCGAGGTTCCGGCCCGCCGCGCCCGCACCCTCGCGGTCCGCTGGCTGGTCCAGTTCGCCCGCGCCCGCCGCGAGTACTCGATGGCCGAGCGCCTCGCCGCCGAGATCCTCGACGCCAACCAGCAGCAGGGCAGCGCCTGGAAGCGGAAAGACGACATCTACCGCATGGCCCAGGCCAACAAAGCCTTCGCGCACTACCGCTGGTAGCTCCGCTCTCTAAGCCACTCCTGGCCGTCGACATCGACGGCGTCATCTCTCTTTTCGGCTTCGAGGAGCGGCCTCCTCACACCCAGCTGCAGCTGGTCGACGGCGTGCCGCACTGCATCTCGCTCATCTGCGGGGACCGGCTGCTGCGGCTCTCCGAGCGCTTCGAGCTCGTCTGGGCCAGCGGCTGGGAGGACAAAGCGAACTTCTACCTTCCCCAGCTGCTCGGCCTGCCGGAGCTCCCTCACATCTCATTCGACATCGAGGCCCGCAGCGGCGGCGCCCACTGGAAGCTGACCGGGATGGAGGCCTACTGCGGCGGGCGGCCGATCGCCTGGGTCGACGACAACTTCGACGCCAGCTGCTTCGAGTGGGCCGAGCGGCGCCCCGCCCCCACCCTGCTCGTCCCGACCGAGCCCCACCTCGGCCTCGAGGAGGGGCACGTCGAGGCGCTCGATTCCTGGGCCCGGTCGCTCGGTTGAATCAGATCTCTAGACTTGAATCAGGGTGACGGGTTTCTGGCCAATCTTCTTCCTTGCCGTCGTGCTCAAGATTCCGGTCTTGGCGTCGATGTGGCTCGTCTACTGGGCGTCCAAGCAGTACGACGAGCCGGAGCCGGCGACCGACGAGGACGGCGGCTTCAAGCGCAAGCCGCGCCCTCGCACGCCCCGTGGCCCGCGTCGCGGCGGCCCGCATGGAGGCGGTGCCGCGCTGCCGGCGCCGGACTGCCCGCCCGGCGGGCGCACCCGGGTCGTCAAGCCGGCTGCGCAGCCCGCTTTCGCTCGCGCCGGATCTCGCGCAGGTAAGGGTGGAAGTCGACCTCGACGGTATGACGCTTAGAGGCAACGAAGCGCTTCGCCTGCTTGCGTTCCTCGCGCGCGATCTCCCGCTTCATCTCCCCCGCCGGCGGTAGCGTCGCCCGGCCGGCGAGCAGGTCGGCGACCCATTCGCACTGCGCCTCGGCGAGCGGCATGATCGGCCCCAGCGGCTGGATGAAGCCGATGAAGTAGAGGCCCGGGCGCTCGACCGAGACGACCCGCCGGTAGAGCGGCAACCGGTTCTCCGGCGCCGCGAGCACCTTCGGGTCGAAGAACGGGAAGGTGATCTTGTAGCCGGTGCAGTAGACGACGAGGTCGATCTCCTCCTCGCTGCCGTCGACGAAGCGGACGGTGCGGCCGCCGGTGAAGCGGTCGATGTTCGGCTTCACCGTGATGTCGCCGTGGCCGAGCCGGGGAAGCAGCTCCGAGGAGACGGTCGGGTGGGCCTCGAAGAGCTTGTGGTCGGGCTTCGGCAGGCCATAGGTAGTCATCTCGCCGGCCGCGATCTCGAGGCCTTTCATGGCGAAGAATCGCTGCACCGAGAGCGGCAGGTAGGAGGCCAGCGGATGGACTGCCTCGTCGATCGGCTTCCCATTCAGGTACTTGGGGAGGACGTAGGCGCCGCGGCGCACCGCGAGGAAGGTCTTCCGGGCGATCCGCGAGGCCTCGACGGCGATGTCGGTGGCGGAGTTGCCGAGGCCGAGGACGAGGACTCGCTTGTCGCGGAGGACGTCCGGCTCGCGGTAGTGGTGGGCGTGGAGCTGCTCGCCCTCGAAGCCGTCGGCGCCGGGGAAGGCGGGTTCGGGCCAGCGGGGGTCCCAGTGATGGCCGTTGGCGACCATCACCGCCCGGTAGCGCTCGGTGTGCTCGCCGCCCTCGGGACCCTTCGTCGTCACCGCCCAGGCGCCGTCGGCGGGCTCCACCTTCAGCACCTCGGTGCGGAAGCGGATCTTCTCCCGCAGCCCGAAGTGGTCGGCAAATTCGTCGAAGTAGGCCGCCATCTGGAAGTGGTCGGGGTAGTCGGGGAAGTGGTCGGGCATCGGCAGCGACTTGAAAGCCATCACCTTGCGCGAGGTGTTGATGTGCAGCGAGCGGTAGGCGGACGACATCCCGTTGTCGTTTTCGTAGCGCCAGTTGCCGCCGATGTAGGAGCCCTTCTCGAGGCAGTCGAAGGGGATGCCGCGGGCGTCGAGCACCTGCGCGGCGGCGATCCCGGAGCTGCCGGCGCCGATGATGCAGACCTTCTCGGCTGAGTCCATGGCCGCGAAATCTATCGGACTGGCTGATCAGCCAGTCCGAGGGGTGAGCGAGTTCACCCCTGGGGTCCGTAGTTGCCGAGGGCATTCGAACGGAAGCTGGGCCCATCGAGATTCAAAACCAACGAAAAGGAGACCCTCGATGACCCGCAACACCCGTTCATTCCGCATCTCGCCCGCCCTCGTGATCAGCTGCGTGGCGCTCTTTCTGGCCCTGACCGGCAGCGCCCTCGCGGTCGGGATCGCCAAGAACAGCGTCCGCTCGGCCCAGATCGTCGACGGCACCGTCCGCACGGTCGACCTTCGCGACAGCGCCGTCACCACCCCGAAAATCGCCGAATCCGCCGTCGACTCCTCGAAGGTGGCGGACGATTCCCTGACGATCGCCGACCTCGGCGACAACTCGGTCGGGAAGGCGGAGATCCTCGCCGACTCCGTCGGCTCCTCCGAGCTCGGGCCGGTCACGGTCCGCACCAACGCGACCAGCCTGGCCAAAGGCGCCAGCGGCGGCGTCAGCGCCGACTGCGCCGCCGGCGAGCAGGTCCTCGGCGGCGGCGGTCAGCCCGGCCACTTCGGAACCGAGATGACCAGCAGCAGGCCGCAGGGCAACGGCTGGCTCTACCAGGCCGTCAACAACACCGGCGGGGCGGAGACGATCACCGCTTACGCCGTCTGCCTCGGCAGCTGATCGAGAGCACAGAGACGGCGGGGCCGGGAGCGTCAGCGCCCGGCCCCGCCGTCTCAGGCCCGGCCTGTGATGCAGGGTCGGCTCGCACGTACTTCTCGTATGGGAATCCTCAAGCTCCCGCTTGCCCTCCTCTTTGTCACTGCCATGCTCCTGCGGGCGTGCGCCGTCGAGTCGGGGCAATCCCCTGACCGACCGACCCGACCCCACTCACAGTCGTGCCGGCCATCCAGCTCCGGCGCCAGGGGATTCCTCGACCGGCGCAATCCGCGAAGCCGGCACGTTCTCGCCCCCGCCGGCGCCGAATCCGCCCTCTTGTGCCGCTACTCGGGTTCCGGGCCGGCGACCGAAGGCCACGTCGAGAGGCGCTCGGTGGTTCGCTCGCTGACCCGCGAACTGAACGAGGGCCGACCGGCAAGAGGACAGTACGCGTGCCCCTCTGACACCGGCGGTCTCTTGCTCGTCGTCCTCGGGTACCCCGCCGAACCGGACGCCGTCGTCGAGGTCCAGCTGGCGGGCTGCAGGTTTGCCCTCAACGGCTTCGGCAACGCGGCCTTCACCTCAGGGCAACTCATCCGCCGGCTCGAACGCCTCGCGCCGCTCCGACGCCGGTCGAGCTGACCTCGCCTCACCACACAGAAAGGCCGAGGGCGGTGGTCCCTCGGCCTTTCTGCATGATTCGCAATTTCAAAGAAAGGAAGTACTTCAGATGCTGGTAGTTATTTACCCACTTCAGGGGTACACAAACATCCGTAGGAACCCCCATCCGGGGGTTCCTACTACTACTGACTGCGGCTTATTTGGGCTCCTCGGAGGTGGACTCGATCTCCTGGGCGAGCTCCTCGAGCTCCTCCGCGAAGGAGGTGCCGAAGCCCTCCACCGGAGCCTCGACCCCGTCGACTCCGAGTTCGGCGGCCAGCTCGTCTTCTTCGAGCAGGTCCTCGTCGCCCGGCGCCGCGATCGGTTCCGCCGGCTCGATCGCGACCGTGCGGTAGTGCTTGAGGCCGGTCGCGGCCGGGATCAGCTTGCCGATGATCACGTTCTCCTTCAGGCCGACGAGGCGATCGCGTTTGCCCTCGAGGGCGGCGTCGGTGAGCACCTTCGTCGTCTCCTGGAAGGAGGCCGCGGAGAGGAAGGACTCGGTCGCCAGCGAGGCCTTGGTGATCCCAAGGATGACCTCCTCGCCTTTGGCTGGGGTGCCGCCCTCTTCCTTGATTTTTTTGTTCAGCCGTTTGAGGCTGCCGCGGTCTTCGAGCTGGCCGGGCAGGAGGCTGGTCGAACCCTTCGATTCGATCCGCACCTTCTTCAGCATCTGCCGGGCGATCAGCTCGATGTGCTTGTCGTTGATGTCGACGCCCTGGGCGCGGTAGACCTTCTGCACCTCTTCGACCAGGTAGACCTCGACCGCGGTGCGCCCGCGGATCGCCAGCAGGTCGGCCGGGTAGAGCGAGCCTTCGTTCAGCTGCTGCCCGACCTCGACCCGCTCGCCGTCGGCGACGTGCAGACGGGTCCGCAGCGGGAAGCTGTAGCTGTGCTCCTCGCCGCTGGACTCGGTGACGATCACTTTCAGGGCTTTGTCGGTTTCTTCGATCGAGACCTTGCCCTCGGCCTCGGCCATCTGCGCCAGGCCCTTCGGTTTACGAGCCTCGAAGAGCTCGACGATCCGCGGCAGACCCTGGGTGATGTCCTGGCCGGCGACGCCTCCCGTGTGGAAGGTCCGCATGGTCAGCTGGGTCCCCGGCTCACCGATCGACTGGGCGGCGATGATCCCGACCGCGTCGCCGATATCAACCGTCGACCCGGTTGCCGGTGAGATCCCGTAGCAGGAGCGGCAAACCCCGGACTCCGCCTCGCACTTGAGCGCGGAGCGGACCGGCACTTTGGCGTCCTCGCCCTCGAAGGCCTCGGCGATCTCTTCGACCTCTTTGAGGGTGATCTCCTGGTTGCGCTTGAGCAGCTCGCGACCGCGTTTGGTCTCGAGCTTTTTCGCAGCCAGGCGCCCGATCAGGTTGTCGTTGAGCGAGCCGTCGTCCTTGCGGATGACCATCTCGATGTGTTCTTTGGTCTTGCAGTCCTCCTCACGGACGATCACGTCCTGGGCGACGTCGACCAGGCGGCGGGTGAGGTAACCGGAGTCGGCCGTCCTCAGCGCCGTGTCGGCGAGGCCCTTTCGGGCGCCGTGGGTGGAGATGAAGTACTCGAGAACCGAGAGACCCTCCATGAAGTTGGCCTTGATCGGCCGCTCGATGATCTCCCCTTTCGGGTTGGCCATCAGGCCGCGCATCCCGGCCAGCTGGCGGATCTGTTTGAAGGATCCGCGAGCGCCCGAGTTGGCCATCATGAAGATCGGGTTCAACGTGTCGAGGTTGTCCTCCATCGCTTTCGCAACCTCGTCGGTTGCCCGGTTCCAGTGCGCCGTGACCGCCTCGTGACGCTCCTCGGCGGTGATGTAGCCCTCGTCGTACTGGCCCTGGATCGCTTCGGTCTCCTTCTCGTAGCGATCGAGGATTTCGGGCTTCTCCGGCGGCGAGACCACGTTGTTCTTGGAGACCGTGATCCCGGCCTGGCTGGCGTAGTGGAAACCGAGGTCCTTGAAGGCGTCGAGCACCTGTGAGACCGCCGGCGCGCCGTAGGCCTCGACCAGGTCGGAGACCATCTGGTTGATGTCCTTCTTCTTCAGGGAGAAGTTGACGAACTCGAACTGCTCCGGATCGAAGTCCTCTTCGAGGGCTTCGGCGAGGGCGCGCTCGATCTTCTCGTTGAAGATGATCCGCCCGACCGTGGTCAGGAAGTGACCGCGCCCGGCTCGCCGGTACTCGGCCTGGTCGTGCAGCTTGCAGCCGCCGTTCTCGTAGACGAGCTCGGCCTCCTGCGAGGAGCGGAACACCTTCACGCTCGGGCCCGAGCCGTTCGTGCCCTTGCCCGCCTTCAGCTCCTCGTCGATCTCCTTCAGCTCGGCCTCTTCCGGACCATAGGTCAGGTAGTAGATGCCGAGCACCATGTCCTGGGTCGGGGTCGCCAGCGGCGCCCCGTGGGCCGGGGAGAGGATGTTGTTGGCGGAGAGCATGAGGATCCGCGCCTCGGCCTGAGCCTCGGACGACAGCGGCACGTGGACCGCCATCTGGTCGCCGTCGAAGTCGGCGTTGAAGGCGTGGCAGACCAGGGGATGAACCTGGATCGCCTTGCCCTCGACCAGAACCGGTTCGAAGGCCTGGATGCCGAGACGGTGGAGGGTCGGCGCCCGGTTCAGCAGGACCGGGTGCTCGTGGATGACTTCCTCGAGCACGTCCCAGACCTCCGGGATCATCGACTCGACCATCTTCTTCGCGGCCTTGATGTTCTGGACCGCTTTGCGCTCGACCAGCTGGGCCATGATGAACGGCTTGAACAGCTCGAGAGCCATGAGCTTCGGCAGGCCGCACTGGTGCAGCCGCAGGCTCGGCCCGGAGACGATCACCGAGCGGCCGGAGTAGTCGACGCGCTTGCCGAGCAGGTTCTGGCGGAAGCGACCCTGCTTCCCCTTCAGCATGTCGGAGAGCGACTTCAGCGGCCGGTTGCCGGGACCCGTGACGGGGCGGCCGCGGCGGCCGTTGTCGAAGAGTGCGTCGACCGCCTCCTGCAGCATCCGCTTCTCGTTGTTGACGATGATCTCGGGGGCGCCGAGGTCGAGCAGCCTTTTCAGCCGGTTGTTGCGGTTGATCACCCGGCGGTAGAGGTCGTTGAGGTCGGAGGTCGCGAAGCGGCCGCCGTCCAGCTGCACCATCGGCCGCAGCTCCGGCGGAATCACCGGTACCGCGTCGAGGATCATCCAGTCGGGCTTGTTGTCGGAGTTGTGGAAGGCGGAGGCGACTTTCAGCCGCTTTACCGCGCGAGCCTGTTTCTGGCCTTTGGAGCTGTTGATGATCTGCTCCAGCTCCTCGATTTCGGCCTCGAGATCGACCTGTTCGAGCAGGTCGCGAACCGCTTCGGCGCCCATGCCGCCGCGGAAGTTCTCGCCCCAGCCGAACGGGGACCCGAACCTGTCCTTGAGCTCACGGAAGACCGTCTCGTCGTTGATGACGTCCTTCGGCTTCATCTCCGTGAAGATCTTCCAGACCTCTTGCATCCGCTCCGCCGCCTCTTCGAGGTAGGCCTCGGTGTCGGAGATCTCGGCGTCGAACTGTTTGCGCAGTTCTTTGATCATTTTCGCCCGGTCGTCGTCTTTGAGCTTCCGCAGCTGCGCCGCGGTCAGTTTCAGCGAGTCGGCCCAGATGTGGTCTTCGTCGTCGAACTTGTCCTGGGCGCCGTTCTCCAGATAGGCGATCCGGCGCTCGAGGGACTCGCTCAGCTCCTGCGTCCGCTTCTGTTTTTCGGACTCGTAGGAGTCGACGACTTTCTTGACCTCTTTCTCCAGTTTGCCGACGTCCTTGTCACGGGCCTCCTCGTCGACCCAGGTGACCATCGAAGCGGCGAAGTAGAGAACCTTCTCCAGCTCTTTCGGAGCCATGTCGATCAGGTAGCCGATCCGGCTCGGGACACCCTTGAAGAACCAGATGTGCGAGACCGGAGAGGCGAGGTCGACGTGCCCCATCCGCTCGCGGCGGACCTTGGAGCGGGTGACCTCGACGCCGCAGCGCTCGCAGACGATGCCCTTGTAGCGGACGCGCTTGTACTTGCCGCAATAGCACTCCCAGTCCTTGGTCGGACCGAAGATGCGCTCGCAGAAGAGCCCGTCTTTCTCGGGCTTCAGCGTCCGGTAGTTGATCGTCTCGGGCTTGGTGACCTCGCCCCAACTCCAGGAGCGGATCTTCTTCGAAGACGCGAGCCCGATCTCGATCGCGTCGAAATTATTGATGTCGATCATCAGTCCTCCACCTCGGCCGGCGCGGCCTTCTCGGCTTTCCCGGCACCATCACCATCAGTTCCGCCCTCGCCCTCGGCGACCACCTGCTCCTCCTGCTCGTCGGCGGCTCCGTTGCTGGAGTCGGCGCGAACACCGGTCAGGTCCATGCCGAGCTCCTCGGCCGCTTTCAGCAAGTCGTCTTCCTCGTCGGAGATTTCGACGTCAGAGCCCTCCGACACCACGTTGGCGTCGAGCGAGAGGCTCTGGATCTCCTTCAAAAGCACTTTGAAGGACTCCGGGATCGAGGGCTCGGGGATGTTCTCCCCCTTGACGATCGCCTCGTAGGCCTTGACGCGCCCGACGGTGTCGTCGGACTTGACCGTGAGCATCTCCTGCAGGGTGTAGGCGGCGCCATATGCCTCCAGCGCCCAGACCTCCATCTCGCCGAAGCGCTGGCCGCCGAACTGCGCCTTGCCGCCCAGCGGCTGCTGGGTGACGAGCGAGTACGGGCCGGTCGAACGGGCGTGGATCTTGTCGTCGACCAGGTGCAGCAGCTTGAGGATGTACATGTAGCCGACCGTGACCTTGCCCTCGTAGGGCTCGCCGGTGCGGCCGTTGTACAGCTGCGCCGTACCCGCGGCACGAGCACCCGGGCGGGCGCTCTTGTCGACCCCCAGGTCGATCCCGCGCTCGGCGTTCTCGTCCTGCCAGGCGACGAGGGCGTCGTCGACGTCCTCGACGGTCGCGCCGTCGAAGACCTGGGTCGCCACGTAGACGCGGCCGTCCCCTTCGGAGTGGGCCTGCTTGTAAGCCTCGGAGCCGTCGTCGTACCAGCCGTTCGCCGCGACCCACCCGAGGTGGGTCTCGAGGATCTGACCGATGTTCATCCGGCTCGGCACGCCGAGCGGGTTGAGGATGACGTCGACGGGGGTCCCGTCGGCCAGGTGAGGCATGTCCTCCTCGGGCACGATCTTCGAGATCACACCCTTGTTCCCGTGGCGGCCGGCGAGCTTGTCGCCCTCGGCGATCTTGCGCTTGGTCGCGACGTAGACGCGGACCAGGTCGTTGACGCCGGGCGGCAGGTCGTCGCCGTCGTCGCGGCTGAAGGTGAGGACGTCGATGACGACTCCACCCTCGCCGTGCGGCACTTTCAGCGAGGTGTCGCGGACCTCGCGCGCCTTCTCCTTGAAGATCGCGCGGATCAGCTTCTCCTCGGCGGTCAGCTCGGTCTCGCCCTTCGGCGTCACCTTGCCGACCAGGAGGTCGCCGGAGACAACCTCGGCGCCGACGCGGACGATGCCGCGCTCGTCGAGGTTGCGCAGGCTCTCCTCGGAGCGGTTGGGGATGTCGCGGGTGATCTCCTCGTCGCCGAGCTTGGTCGTGCGGGCGTCGATCTCGTACTCCTCGATGTGGATCGAGGTGAGTTCGTCGTCCTTGACCAGGCGCTCGGAGAGGATGATCGCGTCCTCGAAGTTGTAGCCCTCCCAGGACATGAAGGCGACGAGGCAGTTCTTGCCCAGGGCGATCTCGCCGCCACCGGTGGAGGAGCCGTCGGCGAGCACGTCGCCCGCCTTCACCTTCTGGCCGCTCTTGACGATCGGCCGCTGGTGGATGATCGTCCCCTGGTTGGAACGCATGAACTTGTGGAGCGGGTACTCGTCTTTCTGCGAGCCGTGCGTGACCACGATCCGCTCCGCGTCGACGTGGGTGATTTCACCGTCGTTGTCGGCGAGGACGACGTCGCCGGTGTCGATCGCGGCGCGGCGCTCCATGCCGGTGCCGATCAGCGGCGGGTCGGGCTTCAGCAGCGGCACAGCCTGCCGCTGCATGTTCGAGCCCATCAGCGCCCGGTTGGCGTCGTCGTGCTCGAGGAATGGGATCAGCGAGGTCGCCACCGACCAGATCTGGGACGGCGAGACGTCCATCAGGTCAACTTCTTTTGGAGCGGCGGTCGCGTACTCCTGCTCACCGGCGCGGACCAGCACCTGCGGGCCCTTCAATTTGCCCGTTTTCGGATCGAACTCGGAGTTCGCCTGGGCGATCACCTTGTCCTCGTCCTGGGTCGCGTCGTAGTGGACGATCTCTTTGCTGACGACGCCGTCCTCGACCACCCGGTAGGGGGTGGTGACGAAGCCGTGTTCTGAGATCTGGGCGTAGGAGGCGAGCGAGCCGATCAGGCCGATGTTCGGCCCCTCCGGCGTCTCGATCGGGCACATCCGGCCGTAGTGGGTCGGGTGCACGTCGCGAACCTCGATCGGCGCCCGCTCACGGGTCAGGCCGCCGGCCCCGAGCGCCGAGAGCCGCCGCCTGTGGGTGAGGCCGGCGAGGCTGTTGGTCTGGTCCATGAACTGCGAGAGCTGCGAGGACCCGAAGAACTCCTTCATCGCCGCCACGACCGGGCGGATGTTGATGATCGTCTGCGGCGTGATCGCGTCGGCGTCCTCGGTGGTGAGGCGCTCGCGGACCACGCGCTCCATCCGGTAGAGGCCGATCCGGAAGGCCTCCTGGATCAGCTCGCCGACCGTGCGCAGACGGCGGTTGCCGAAGTGCTCGTACTCGTCGAGGTGGTCGTAGACCTGCTCGCGCGGGTAGGTGATCGCCTCGGCGGCATAGTCTTTGATCGGGTTCTCCTCGTCGATCTCCTCCGGGATCCCGAGCAGTTTCGGCAGCGTCACCAGCTCTTTTACGAGGGCGATGATGTCGTCGTGCGTGAGGACCCTGGTCTCGAGGTCGATGTCGAGGTCGAGACGGGCGTTGAGCTTGTAGCGGCCGACGCGGGTGAGGTCGTAGCGCTTGGGGTCGAAGAAGAGCTGCTCGAGCAGGGCTTTGGCGGCGTCTACCGACGGCGGCTCGCCCGGACGCTGCTTTTTGAACAGCTCGATCAGGGCGCCCTCTTCGGTCTTGGTCGCTTCGGTGTCGGCCTCGATCGTGTGGCGGAGGTAGACCGAGTTGTCGAACATGTCCAGCAGCTGCTGGTCCTCGACGTAGCCCATCGCCCGCAGCAGCACCGTCACCGGCAGTTTCCGCTTGCGGTCGATGCAGACGAAGACTTTGCCTTTTTTGTCGACTTCGAGCTCCAGCCAGGAGCCGCGGGCCGGCATCAGGTTGGCGATGAAGACCTGCTTTTCGGGGTCCTTCGGCGCCATCACGTAAGCGCCCGGCGAGCGGACGAGCTGCGTCACGACGACGCGCTCGGTGCCGTTGATGATGAAGGTCCCGCGCTCGGTCATCCACGGGAAGTCACCCATGAAGACGGCCTGCTCGCGGATCTCACCGGTCTCCTTGTTCTGGAAGGCGACCGTCGCGGTCAGCGGCCGCGAATAAGTCATGTCCTTCTCACGGCACTCCTCGATCGAGTGCGGCGGCTCCTCGAACTTGAAGGCGCCGAAAACGATCTGCAGGTTCCCCGTGTAGTCCTCGATCGGGGATATGTCGTTGATCGTCTCCCGGAGGCCACCAGATTTCGGATCCGTCAGTTCCTCGAAGGAACAGCGCTGGATGTCGATCAGGTGTGGAACCTCGAGAGGGTTGTCTAGGCGGGAAAAGCTCCTACGGGTTACGGGGGCAGCGTTGGAACGTGCCAAAGTCGGCGACTCCTCGGACGGTCAGAGGGATGTAGATACTGCGCAAATCTGGGCAGGGGCACTCAAAAAGCGCGCGACCGGGGAAAATAACACACAGCCGCGCGCGGCTTCAAGTTTGGCTCCCTGAGCCGGATCGGCGCCGGGGGTCGAACTCTAGGAGAGTTCGACCGTGGCCCCGGCCTCCTCGAGCTCAGCTTTGAGTTTGTCGGCCTCGTCGCGGTCGACGCCCTCTTTGATCGCTTTCGGAGCCTCGTCGACGAGCGCCTTGGCCTCTTTGAGGCCGAGACCGGTCGCCGAGCGGACCACCTTGATCACGGGGACTTTCTGGCCGCCGACCTCTTTGAGGATGACGTCGACGGTCGAGGACTCTTCGCCGCCGCCCTCGTCGCCGCCTCCGCCACCGGCGGCGGCTGCGGGCGCGGCAGCGGCTACGGCCGTTGCCGAGACGCCGAACTCCTCCTCGAGCGCTTTGATCCGCTCGGAGAGCTCGAGCACCGAGATGCCTTTCAGCTCCTCGATCCAGTCCTCGGTTGAAGTTTTGGTTGCCATCTGTCGCTACCCCTCTTCCTCGTTTGAATCTTCATCTGAAGTCTCTGCCTCGGCTGCCGGCTCTTCCTCCGGTGCCTCGGCCTGATCCGCCGGCGGCTCGTTGCCGCTGGCCGCCTCGGTCGGCGCCTCCGCGACGGGAGCCTCCTCGGCTTTCTCAGCTTTCTCCTCTTCGGCCTCGGCTTTCGGCTCCTCCGCCTCGGCCTTCGGCTCCTCGGCTGCCGGAGCCTCGCCGCTGACAAGTCCTTTCTCGGCGATCTGGCCGAGCTGCAGCGCCAGGCCCTGGATCATGCTGCCGAGGCCGCGGACCAGACCGGTGAGCGGGCTGGCGACGACGCCGGCGAGCTGGCCGTTGAGGACCTCGCGGCCGGGTAGTTTGGCGATCGATTTGAACGCGGTCTCGTCGAGCGAGGTGGCGTCCATGAAGCCGCCCTTGTAAGCCAGGACATCGTGTTCTTTGTTGAAGGTCGTGATCGCCTTCGCGGCCTGCGCGGTATCGCCGCGGACGAAGGTGAGGGCGGTCGGGCCCTGCAGCAGCTCCGCCAGGCGTTCCTCGCCGGCCTGGTCGGCGGCGATTTTCGTCAGCCGGTTCTTGACGACCCGGAAGCTGGCGTCGGCTTCGCGCAGTTTCGAGCGCAGCTCGGCCGCCTGGGCGACGCTGATGCCGCGGTAGTCGACGGCGAAGATCGCCTCGGCCGCCTCGATGTCGGCGGCGATCTCTTTTATGGCTGCGGACTTTTCTTCGCGGTTCATTGCTCTCACCTGCACCGGGCTTATCGGCTTGGCCCCTTCTGGGCTCGGCCCGCCGGTGGTCTGCGGTCAGCGGCGACGCAGTTTAGGCGCTCACCGGCTCCTCTGCGGTCTCCCCCGCGCCGACGGCCGCGGTCTCGCGGTCGGCTTTGGCGCCGGCGTCGACCCGGATGCCCGGGCCCATCGTCGTCGCCAGGGTTGCAGAGAGGATGTATTTGCCCTTGGCGGAAGAAGGCTTGGCGCGGATGATCTCCTCGATCACGGCCTGGTAGTTCTCGAGCAGGTTGGCGGCCTCGAAGCTCGCCTTGCCGATCGCCATGTGGACGATCGCCTGGCGATCGGTGCGGTATTCGACTTTGCCCGACTTCGAGTCGTTAACCGCCTTCTCGACGTCGTCGGTGACGGTGCCGACCTTCGGGTTCGGCATCTTGCCCTGGGGGCCGAGGACGCGGCCGAGCTGGCCGACGCCTTTCATCATCTCCGGGGTCGAGATCGCGACGTCGAAGTCGGTCCAGCCCTCCTGGACTTTCTCGACCAGGTCCTGGCCGCCGACGAAGTCAGCCCCGGCGGCCTCCGCGTCGCGGGCCTGCTGGCCCTGCGCGAAGACGGCGACGGTGACGTCTTTGCCGAGCCCGTGCGGCAGCGCCAGGGTGCCGCGCAGCTGCTCGTCGGCGTGGCGGACGTTGACCCCGAGCAGCACGTGCAGCTCGACCGTCTCGTCAAATTTGGTGCTGGCGGTGTCTTTGATCAGCGCGATCGCCTCGGCCGGCGGGTAGGCGCGGTCGCGATCGACCTTGTCGTACTGGGCGCGGAATCGTTTGCCGTGGGCCATCGAGTTCTCCTAAGCGACGTCGACGCCCATCGAGCGGGCGGTGCCGGCGATGATCTTCTTCGCGGCGTCGATGTCGTTGGCGTTGAGGTCGGGTATCTTCCGTTCGGCGATCTCCTGGATCTGCGCGTCGGAGATCGTCCCCACCTTGTTGACGTGGGGCTCGCCCGAGCCCTTCGGGATTTTGATCGCTTCCTTGATCAGGACCGCTGCCGGAGGCGTCTTCGTGATGAAGGTGAAGGAGCGGTCCTCGTAGACGGTGATCTCGACCGGGATGATCGTCCCGCCCTCGCCCTGCGTCTGCGCGTTGAACGCTTTGCAGAAGTCCATGATGTTGACGCCGTGCTGGCCCAGGGCAGGGCCGACCGGCGGCGCCGGGTTGGCGTTGCCTGCCTGGATCTGCAGCTTGATGAGGGTGAGGACTTTTTTCGCCATCAGCGGGTTCGAGAGGGTAGCGGTCTTTGCGACCTAGATCTTCTTGACCTGGTCGTAGCCGACCTCGACGGGCGTCTCGCGGCCGAAGATCGAGACCAGAACCTTGAGTTTCGCGGCGTCCTCGTTGATCTCGGCGATCTCGCCGGAGAAGTCGGAGAGCGGGCCGGAGATGACTTTGACCGATTCGCCGATCGCGAACTGGGCCTGGGTGCGGGGGCGCTCGGCCGTCTCGCGGTGGAGCAGGCGGTCGACCTCCGGTTTGGAGAGCGGCACCGGCTTGTTGCGCGAGCCGACGAAGCCGGTGACGCCGGGGGTGTTTTTGACCAGGCCCCAGGCGTCGTCGGTCATCTCCATGTTGACGAGGACGTATCCGGGCATCGTCCGTTTCTCGGTCTGGACTTTCTGCCCGTCCTTCATCTCGGAGACCTGCTCGGTGGGGACGACGACCTGCCGCACGTTGCGGTTCTGGCTCATCGTCTGCACCCGGTGCTCGAGGTTGTGCTTGACCTTGTTCTCGTGCCCGGAGTAGGTGTTGATCACGTACCAGCGATACATCTCTCTAGAAAGCCTTTGTTCGGGACCCCGGTTAGAGGATCTGCTTGATGAGCCAGTTGAAGGCCGCGTCGAGGGCGCCGAGGTAGGCGGCCGCAACGGCGACGAAGAGGATGGTCACAGCGGTTGCCTGGATCAGCGTCTCGCGATCCGGCCACTGGACTTTCTTCAGCTCCTGCCAACAGGATATGAGGAAGCCGATGACGCCGGAGCGCTGGCGTTCGGCTTTCGCCTGTTTCTGTTTTTTGTCGAGCTGCTGGCGCTCGCGTCGCTTCTGGTCCTCGCGCTTGCGCTTTTCGGCTTCCTTCGCGGCTTTCGTCTCGGCCCGGCGCTCAGCCCGCGAGGGTTTGGTCTGCTCGGGCAGCTCCAGCGCCGCCTCGGGGACGCCGGCGGCCATCCCCAGCTCCTCGGCTTCGATCAGCGCCTCGTCCCCGGACCTGGGGACCTGGGTGTCGTGCTGGGCGCGCGAGATCTGGTCGCGCGCGTCGCCGGAGCGTTTCTGCTCTTCGGCTTCCCGAGCCCGGCGCTCGGCCTTGCGCTGTGCACGGGTTTTCGCCACGACTGCTTACCGGGTCTCTTTGTGAGGGGTGTGGTGACCGCACCAGCGACAGAACTTGCGCATCTCGATGCGATCCGGCGAGTTACGCCGGGACTTGTTGGTCTGATAGTTGCGACGCTTGCACTCTTCGCAAGCCATCGTCACCGCAATGCGGACATCTCCGCGAGCCATCTTCTCCCTCTCCGTGCCTGAGGTAGTCGTTACAAGAAGTCGCTACATAAAAGAAACCCCGGCCGAAGCGCGAGGCTGCAGGCAAGGATAGCGTCCTGCGACGGGCAAGGACTGGTTGCCGCCGACCATATGTGTAATAGCTCCCACGCCCTACCTAATTCTTTGTAAAGTCGATTTAGATGCAAACTCTTCTCTGCGATCGAGACCAGTTCGTGGAAGAGGTGGAAGAGCGGATCCTCGACCCACGCGAGCGCGGCCAATTGGGGGCGCTGCTTCTCCTCGACATCGATTCCTTCCACCTGGTCAACGACTCGCTCGGCCACGAAGCCGGCGACCGGCTGCTGGAGACGGTGGCGGCGATGCTGCGGCAGGAGTGCCGGGCCGAGGACCTGCCGGCGCGGATCTGCGCCGACGAATTCGCCCTGCTGCTGCCGCGGGCGACGGCGAGCCAGGCGAAGGCGACGGCGGAGCGGTTGATCGCGCTGGTGCGCGAGCGCGGCAAGCCCGCCGTCGGAGCCAGCGTCGGGATCGCCTCCTTCGGCGGCAGCGGCGAGGCGGTGAGCGCCGAAGGGCTGATGATCGCCGCCGACATCGCCCTCTGCGAAGCCAAGGAACAGGGCGGCGGCCGGGCGGTCGACGGCGACAGCGGCCCGAACATGAAGCTGACCTGGGCCGACCGGATCCGCGACGCGCTGGAGCGCGAGCGGCTCGTCGTCTACGCACAGCCGATCTTCGACCTGCGCAAGGAATGCGTCGCCCGCGAGGAGCTGCTGGTGCGGATGCTGGACGAGGACGACGACGTGATTCCGCCCGCCTCGTTCCTGCCGACGGCGGAGCGCCTCGGGCTGATCTCCGAGATCGACCGGATGGTGCTGGCGAAGGCGATCGAGCTGGCGGGGCGCTCGCAGCCGATCGCGGTCAACGTCAGCGGCGCCTCCCTCTCCGACCCGCGCTTGATCGCCGACGTGCGGTCGGCGATCGCCGACGGCCTCAACCCCGCCTGGCTCGACTTCGAGATCACCGAGACGGCGGCGATCTCGAACATGGACCACGCCCGCACCTTTGCCCAGACCGTGACCGAGATGGGATGCGGCCTCGGCCTCGACGACTTCGGCACCGGCTTCAGCTCCTTCAGCTACCTGAAGGAACTACCGATCCAGCACTTGAAGATCGACATCGAGTTCATCCGCAACCTCCCCCGCTCCCCTACCGACCAGCGCCTCGTCCACGCCCTCGTCCAGTTCGCCAAAGCCTTCGGCCAGGAGACGGTCGCCGAGGGCATCGAGGACGCCGAGACCCTGGCCCTGGTCAGGGCCTTCGAAGTCGACTTCGCCCAGGGCTTCCACATCGGCAGGCCGGCCCTGGTCGACGACGGCCGCACCGCGGCGGCGGTCTGAGCAAGGGCTCGTCGCCGAAGCAGCCAGCTTGTCCGTCATCATCTGCGTATGGACGAACGAGCACTGAAAGCGATGCCAGGAGCAGAGATTGTTCTTCCCGGTATTGCCGACCTGCGAGACGGGCGGATGAGCACGAATGCCCTTGCTGTGCAGTTGGCCGCCTCTCGGTTGCGGCCCCTCGGGCTCGCTGCTGCGAGCGAGAAAGACGGGGTGCCCGCAGCTCACCGGCTCTACCAGCAGCTCCACCAAGAACTAGGCGACGCTGCCCACTCTCGCTACAACGCAATCCTCAGCCGGGTGGACAGCTTCGCCCGGGCGGCAGAGCGTGCGGGAGTCAGCTGACGCCGACCGCATAGGGCGCCTTGCCCGCGAGCTCGGTCGGGTGGTGCCGGCGGGGACGAAGATGTACCTCACCGGTGGGGCGACGGCGGTCCTGGAAGGCTGGCGGCCCTCCACGGTCGACGTGGATATTCGGCTCGAACCGGACGACGACGATGCCCTCCGAGCCATCGCGGCGCTGAAGGAGCGCCTCCAGGTGAACGTCGAGCTTGCCTCTCCTCTCGACTTCCTCCCCCCTCTCGAAGGCTGGCCAGAGCGCTCCCGCTTCCGATTTCGTTCTGGCAATCTCGAGGTGTTCGACTTCGACCCGTACTCACAGGCGCTTTCGAAGTTGCAGCGAGGGTTCGACCTCGACCTTCAAGACGTTGCCGACATGATCCGCTCCGGCCAGGTGGAGCCGGCCCGGCTGCTCGAGCTGTTCGAAGGCATTGAGTCGGAGTTGTTCCGCTTCCCGGCTGTTGACCCCGGCCGATTGAGAGAGGCTGTCGAGAACCTCTAGAGGCCCAGCGTTTTGGCGATGATCGTGCGCTGGATCTCGGAAGTGCCGCCGTAAATCGTCGAGACCAGGGAGCTGCGGACCAAGCGCTCCATGTCGTACTCGGAGGAGTAGCCGTAGCCGCCCATCATCTGCATGCCCTCGAGGGTGGTGCGCTTGGCGACCTCGGTGACGAAGAGCTTCACCATCGAGGCCTCTTTCGGCAGCATCCGGTCGGGGTCCTCATCGACCAGGGTGGCTACCCAGTGGGTCATCAGGCGGGCGGCCTCGAGGTCGGTGGCGAGGTCGGCGAAGCGGTGCTGGAGAGCCTGGAAGGAGCCGATCGGGCGGTTGAACTGCTTGCGCTCCTTGGCGTAGGCGAGGGCGTCGTCGAAGGCGCGCTGGGCGATCCCGAGCATCGTCGCCGCGAGGATCAGGCGCTCGACGTTGAGGCCGGCCATCAGCTGGGTCCAGCCCTGGTCGACCTCGCCGAGGACGGCGCTCTCGGGGGCGACGACGTCGCTGAGGTAAAGAGTGTTGGTCTCGCGCCCGCCCATCGTCTGGATCGGGACGATCTCCATCCCCTCGACCTCGCGCGGGACCCAGATCATCGTCAGCCCCTCGTGCTTGCTCTCGCCCTTGGTGGTGCGGCAAACGATGAGGACGTGGTCGGCGATGTGGGCGTTGGAGATGAAGACCTTCTGGCCGTTGATGACGAAGCCGCCGTCGACGCGCTCGGCCTTGGTAGTCAGCGAGCCGACGTCGGAGCCGGCCTCGGGCTCGGTCATCGCGATCGCCTCGACCGAGCCGGAGGCGATCCCGCCGAGGATCTCCTGCTTCTGCTCCTCGGTGCCGAAGCGCTGGGTGGCGCCGGCGACGATCAGCGTCGTCGCGTAGCCGCCGATCGGGGCCAGGCCGCGGGTCGTCTCCTCCATGAACAGGCAGGCGTCCAGCATCGTCCCGCCCGAGCCGCCGTACTCCTCGGGGATCGTCACCCCGAGCCAGCCCAGCTCGGCCATCTGCTTGTAGAGGTCGAAGTTGTGGTGGTCCGCGTAGCCGTCGGTCAGCCGCTCGCGCTGGTCCTGCGTCCCGCACTCGCGGTCGCAGAAGTCCCGGATCGCATCGACGAAGTCCTTCTGCTCGTCACTGAGGGCGAAGTCCACGAGCGGCAGCCTAATAGACGCGGACGGAAGACTGGCTGGTCAGCCAGAGGCCTTGGTGCGAGAAGCCCAGAGCATCGCCCAGCGCCGGCGCCTCAGGTCGTGGGCCGCGGGTGCGGGGAGACGGCGGCCACGGGAGCGGACGGGATGCGAGAGAAACTGCGACGCCTTCGTCTCGTAGACGAACGTTCCACCCGGCGCAAGCACGCGGGTGATCTCGCCGAGGGCCAGATGTGGACTAGCGATGTGGTAGAGCGTGCCGAAGTCGATGACCACATCGAAGGCTTCGTCGGCGAACGGCATCCGGCGCACGTCCCCATGACAAAGCTCTGCCTCGGTGCCCTGCTCCCGCAGATGGTCGGCGGCCTCCCTCAGCAGCTCCTCATCGATGTCGAGGCCTACCAGTCGTCGCGGGCTGCAGAGCCTGTCCAGAACGGGCAGGGCAATCCCTCGTCCGCAGCCGACTTCGAGGATCCGAACGTCGGTTGGGATCCCCTGTGCCCGCACCAGCGCCGGGATCTCCCATTGAACCTGTCTGGTGTTCCGCCCCTCCTCGTTTGGAAACGGACGGTACTCGGTCGGGTCGAGCCTGCTCTCGGTCGTCATCGATGCCTCCAGGTGTCGTTGTTGACCAGCGGTCGATAACCGTAGCAGCCTTGTAGACCGGCGGTCAACAAAGCGTTCTTCAACCCCAGAAACACAGAAGCCCCGCCGTAGCGGGGCTTCCTCCTAAGCCCGGAACGAGACTCGAACTCGTGACCCCTTCCTTACCATGGAAGTGCTCTACCAACTGAGCTATCCGGGCGGGTTGCGGCTCTCTGGGAGCCGCACGCTCAGGATGATTCTAGACGGTGCGCGCCAGTTAGCGACGGCCCCACGGCATCGCTACCGCCAGTTTCCAAGCGCCCTCGAGGCGGCGCAGGACCATCGTCGGCGTCAGCGCCCGCCTGAAGGCCTCGCCTTCGGAGCCGGCCGAGCTGAGCAGCCAGCGCTCGGTCCCGAGGGCGACCTCGCCGGCGAGGACGATCGAGCTCTCCTGCACCTCGATCTGGGAGCGGGCGACGATCAGCTGGTAGAGGATCGGCTTGATCTCCCCCCGGCCCCTGACCACGGTGGCGTCGGGGGTCAGCAGGCAGGCGTCCTTGGCGAAGCAGGAGGTGGCTCCCTGCAGATCGCCGCGGGTTATCGATGCGGCGAGGGCGCGCGTCGTCTCCTCCGGAGTGCGCGCGCCCTCGCGGACGGCGGTTGCCATGGCCCTAGAGGTACTTCGAGGGCTGCAGGTGGCAGTAGCGGAATTCGTAGTCCAGGACCTGGTTGTTGGCCTGCTTTGCCGTGCTGATCAGGCGGACCACCATCCTCTGGGCGCTCGTCGCTTCGTCGTTGGAGAGCTTGCGGGCCGCCGTTTCGAAGAGCTGCGCCTCGGTCTTCATGTAACCCAGCCACTTCGTCAACCGGGTCGCGTCTTCGGGCGGTTTGGGCACCTGCAGGAGCTGGGCGCGGGTCTTCTTCAGGGCTTTGGCGGCGGCGCGGAGCTGCTTCGCGGCGGCGTCAAGCTTGCCGGCCTTAACTTTCTGCTGCACGCCCTTGAGGATCTTGTCGTTGGCTTCCTTGTTGACCTTGCAGATCGGTTCGACTTCTTCCTTGTAGGTCTCCGGGGTCGCTTCCGCCGCCATCGAGGGCACGGCCCCGACCAGCACGACGACTGCGGCCAACGAAACGATCAACCTTTTCCCGGACATCGACGCCTCCTCCTTGTAGACATGCCTCTGTAACCCGTATCGCGGTTAAGCGGCTCGGTCCCCAACGAGCAGCGGGCGTGAATCATAGGCGTCCTGGGTGCGGAGGTTCCAATCCCCTATCGGGGAGCCCGCTGCCCACATTGGGTAGCTTCCCGGAGGTGCGCCGCCCGACCCTCCGTCTACTGCTCGCGCTCGCCTGCCTTCTGCTCCTGCTCTTCGCCGGCTGCGGAAGCTCCGAAGACCAGTCGCGCTCAGCGCCCTCGGCGGCCGAGTTCCCCTCGGCGAAGGGAAAGACGATCGCCGAGGTCCTCCACGATCCGGGGGCGAAGCCGACGAAGCTGGTGATCGCGCCGGCGACCCAGACCTTCGACGTCGGCGAGAACCGCTACGCGTTCGGGGTCTTCACCCGCGGCCAGGAACAGATCGACGACGCCGACGTCGGTCTCTACTTCGCCAAGGACGCCAAGGGCCCGGTCGTCGGCCCCCTGCCCGCCCAGGTGACCTCGCTGGAGACGAAGCCGGCCTATCGCGCGACCGGGGCAGGCGGGCCCGGCGAGGCGACGACCGTCTACGTCGTCCCCAAGGTCGACTTCGATCGCAACGGGCCCTGGCTCGCGGTGGCGATGCTGAAGGGCCCCGACGGGCTGGAAGTCTCGCGGGTCCCGAGCCCGGTGGTCGGCGAGTTCCCGCAGATCCCGGGGGTCGGCGACAAGGCTCCGGTCATCCACACGCCGACCGTCGCCGACGTCGGCGGCGACATCTCGAAGATCGACACCCGCGTCCCCCCCGACCAGATGCACGAAGTCGACTTCGCCGACGCCGTCGGCAAGAAGCCGATCGTGCTCGTCTTCGCCACCCCCGCCCTCTGCCAGACCCGCGTCTGCGGCCCGGTCGTCGACGAGGCTCAGCAGGTGGCGGACTCCTACAAGGGCAGGGCCGATTTCATCCACATGGAGATCTACAACGACAACGAAATCGCCAAAGGACCGCGGCCCCAGCTGCAGGCCTTCCACCTCGAAAGCGAGCCCTGGACCTTCCTCGTCGACCGCAACGGAATCATCCGCGACCGCATCGAGGGCGCGTTTGGTGTGTCTGAACTGGAAGAAGC
>Ga0207649_10000387_pt1 | contig 32995 bp, 34 predicted proteins | sample KBSC43metaG_FD_184317 | JGI IMG/M metagenome (GOLD analysis project Ga0207649, IMG submission 184317) | Corn rhizosphere microbial communities from Kellogg Biological Station, Michigan, USA - KBS C4-3 metaG (SPAdes) (version 2) | ecosystem: Host-associated > Plants > Roots > Rhizosphere > Soil ... | reverse complement strand
ATGTGGTTAAGCACGATCGACATCGGCACGACCTGATCGATGGCTCCAAGGGCGGCACTGGTCGGCACACCGGTGAGGCTCGCGACTTCAACGGGCGCAATGACCGCCGGCAGCTTGCCCATGGGATCGCGGATCTGCGCCAGCTTCACGCGGATGCCTTCGAAGCTGGCGGACACGGTGGTGCCGTCCGGCGTCAGGCGGGCGCGGTTGGTTTTTTCGGCTTCGTTGGGCCCCTCGAAGCTGCCCGATTTGAAGAGCTCGGCCACGGAGCCGGTGATGATGGGATCGGTGCCCTTGAAGCTCAGGGTAGCAGCGGGACCTTCGGCCATGTGGCGGACGACGCCCGCACGGCCGGGGCTCAGGGACTGCGTAGTGAGGAGCGGCCAGAGCAAGAGGCCGAGCGCGAGGGCGGCGGCGATACCGCCGGCGCTGTGGCGCGGACCGGGGCCTTCCTGGGCCAGGGATCTGGTCGGTCCGAAACGGCCCATCAGGGTCAACGCACTCACGCAACGCCACAAACAGCACGCGCCGGCATGTTGCTAAAATGCCGACGGCCCGGATCATGCGGGATTAGGGTTATCGTGAGGTAAAGCGCCGGACGGCGCGGGGGCGGCGGGTGCCGCGGTGGTTAATTTGGGCCGGCTGTCAGATGGCAGTCGGCGCCTCAGTCAGGTTCCTCCCCCAGAGAGGGGGAGGACAGCAGGGGGTTGAACCACTGACGTAGGCCAGCGGGTCAACCCCCACCCCGACCCTCCCCCTTTCTGGGGGAGGGAGTCCTGACTTCGGCTAGCCCGCCTGCGCCAGCGCCAGGCGGGCGACGGGGACGCGGTAGGGGGAGCAGCTGACGTAGTCGATGCCGAGCCTGGCAAAGAATGCCAGCGAGGCGGGGTCGCCGGCGTGCTCGCCGCAGATGCCGATCTTGAGAGCGGGGTTAGCGGTGCGGCCGCGGGTGATCGCCATGGAGATCAACTCACCGACGCCTTTCTGATCGAGGCTGACGAAGGGATCGAGCTCGTAGAGGCCCTTGCGCTGGTAGGCGGCGAGGAACGCAGGCGCATCGTCGCGGGAAATGCCGTAGGTGGTCTGCGTCAGATCGTTGGTGCCGAACGAGAAGAAGTCGACGTGACGGGCGATGTCGGCGGCGCGCAGCGCGGCGCGGGGCAGCTCGATCATCGTCCCGAACGCGAATTTCTGGCGGGCGACCGGCGGCAGGCCGGCGGCATCGACCAGCTCCATCACCCGCTCGCGCACCCAGGTCACTTCGTGCGCCGTGGAGACGAACGGCACCATGATCTCGAGGGCCACGGGCTCGCCGCCCTTGTCCATCGCCGCGCGCACGCCGGCGAGCAGGGCCTGGACCTGCATTTCGAGGATTTCGGGGTAAGTGACGGCGAGGCGCACGCCGCGATGGCCGAGCATCGGGTTGATCTCGGAGATGCGGTCGAGGCGCAGCTTGAGGGCACGCAGCTCGAGACCGAGCGATCTGGCCGTCTCGTCGATGTCCTCCTCCGAGCGCGGCAGGAATTCGTGCAGGGGCGGATCGAACAAGCGGACCGTGACGGGGCGGCCGGCCATTGCCGTGAAGATCGCGGAGTAGTCGCCGGTCTGGAAATCGACGAGGCCGGTGAGCGCGGCGCGGCGATCGTCCTCGTCCTCGCTGAGGATCAGCCGGCGGAGGGCGACCATGCGTTCGCGCGAGAAGAACATATGCTCGGAGCGCGCGAGGCCGATGCCCTCGGCACCGAAACTAAGCGCCGTGGTGGCGGCCTCGACCGTTTCGGCATTGGCGCGGACTTCGATGCTGCGGGTCGTGTCGGACCAGCCGAGCAGCTCGCCAAGCGCGCCGCCGATCCTCGGGCGGCTCAGCGGCAGCACGCCGAGATAGACGCTGCCGTCATTGCCATCGATCGAGATGCGATCGCCGGCGCGGAGCAGGTGCTCGCCGATACGGCAGGACATGTCGGCGGCATCGACCGCGAGCGAGCGGACACCGGCGACGCAGGGCCGGCCGGTGATACGGGCGATGACGGCGGCGTGGCTGGTCATGCCGCCGCGCGCGGTGAGGATGCCGGTGGCCGCGCGCATGCCGTCGATGTCGGCGGGGCCGGTTTCGTTGACGACCAAAATGCAGTGGCGGCCGCGGGCGCGATAGCGTGCCGCGTCGTCGGCGCTGAAGACAATGTAGCCGGTGGCCGCTCCGGGCGAAACACCCAGCCCCGTCGCGACCGCCGTCGCGCCGTGGGAGGTGCGCAGGCTCGGATGCAGAAGCGCCTGGAGCCGGTCGGGGCTGACGGAGGCTACGGCCTGCTTCTCGCTCCAGTAACCGCGCTCGACGCGATCGGTCGCGGCTTCGAGTTCGGCGGCGGCGCTTGCCTGATAGGGGCGGGCGGACAGGAAGATGAGGCCGCCACGCGCGGCCGCGGCGGTGATGCACATGTGACGGGCGGCGGTGCGGTCGAGCAGCTCGCAGAGATTTGTGGCGTCGGGGCCGATGGGCAGCTCGCCATTGGCCAGAGGCGCGGGGCCCATCGCGCCGGTCAGGGAGTCGCGCGAGAGGAATTGGACGATCTCGCCGGGCGCGGTTGTCTGAACGATGACCACACCCTCAGCCTCGCCAAGAGACTCGAACGCCGCCGCGATGGCGCGGCCGAGGGCGTGGCGCGGATCGACCGCTTCGGACTCGGTCTCGGGCGCCGGGATGCCGGTGTGGGCCGGCATGACGCGGGCGATGACGGCGTCGGTCGAGACGCGCACGGTGAGTGGCGGAGGCGTGCCGTCCTTGCCGACGAGCCGAAAGAGGGTCGCGACCCAATGGGCACGGAGGCGCCCTTCCCGCTCGCGCCGTTCGGCGGCAAGAGCCTGCCAAGCGGGGCGGCTGATGAGGATGGTCGGGACGACGGGCAGGCCGGCCTCGAAGACCGACCGGATCCAGCGGGCCTTGCCCAGCAGCAGGCCGCGCTGCGCGCCCGACAGGTTTGCGCTGCCGCTGGCGGGGGCGACCGCAAACATTTCGAGAGCGAGGCTCACGGGACAATTCCTTGAACGTGCTTGCGTTCTATTGTGCCCGGGCGACAGGCGTCGGGCAACCGGCCTTGACTTGGGCTGGTGACGAAAGCATTTGCATGGCGATGGACAGGCCAAAGCTCGAAATCACGCTGTGCGCCCCGCGCGGGTTCTGCGCCGGGGTGGACCGGGCCATTCAGATCGTCGAGCTGGCGCTCGAGAAATATGGCGCGCCGGTCTATGTGCGCCACGCCATCGTCCATAACAAATATGTCGTCGAGGGGCTGAAGCGCAAAGGCGCGGTGTTCGTCGAGGAACTCGACGAGATCCCGCCCGGCGATACGCCCGTAGTGTTTTCCGCGCATGGCGTACCTAAATCGGTGCCGCATGAAGCGCGCGAGCGGGACATGTTCTTCCTCGATGCGACCTGTCCACTCGTGAGCAAGGTGCATATCGAGGCCAACCGGCATTTCGAGGAGGGCCGCGAGATCGTGCTGATCGGCCATGCCGGGCATGTCGAGGTCATCGGTACGATGGGGCAGTTGCCGGCAGGGGCCATCAGCCTCGTGCAGACCGTCGAGGACGCGGAGGCATTCGTGCCGCGGCATCCGGACAAGCTTGCTTATGTGACGCAGACGACACTGAGCGTCGATGACACGTCGGCGATCGTCGATGTCCTGCGGCGTCGGTTTCCGTCCATCGCGCTGCCGCACAAGGAGGACATCTGCTACGCGACGACCAACCGCCAGGAAGCGGTCAAGAAGGTCGCGCCGCAGGTGGACGCGATGATTGTGGTCGGAGCGCCGGAGAGCTCCAATTCGGTGCGGCTGGTGGAGGTGGCGCAACGCGCCGGATGCGCCAGGGCAACGCTGGTCGAACGGGCCGCGTCGATCGACTGGGCGCAGTTCGAGGGAATCTCGCGGCTGGGGATCACGGCAGGAGCCTCGGCGCCGGAGGCGCTGGTCGATGAGGTGATCGAGGCCTTTGCTCAGCGCTTCGATATTTCGGTCGCAGCGCATGGGGCGGGGCGCGAGACGATCGTGTTCAATCTGCCGCGAGAACTGCGTTCTACGCCGGTTCCGGCGGCATGAGGGACCTGGACCTGATCGAAACCGAGCGGCTGGTCCTGAGCGGCTGGCGGCGCGAGCAGCTCGACGATCTCGTGCGCATGCATGGCGACCCCGAGATCGCGCGCTATTTCACCGCCAGCGGCGCCGCGTGGTCGCGCGAGAAATGCGCCGAGAGCCTCGATATCTGGATCGAGCTATTCGACAGCCAGAGGCTGGGCAAGCTGCGGGTGCGGCGCAAGTCGGATGGGGCGTTCGTCGGACGTGCAGGGTTTGGCATTCACGAACCGACCGGCGAGCCGGAAATCGGCTACACACTGTTCCGCGAGTTTCGTGGCGAAGGGTACGCGACCGAGGCCGCGACAGCGTTGCGCGACTGGATTTTCCGCGAGACCGATTGGGACCATTTCATCGGCTTTGCGCATGTCGACAATGCGCCCTCGATCGCGGTGCTGAAGCGGATCGGCATGACCGAAACGGGCGTCGAGGATTTCAAGGGCATGCCTTGCCTGTTTCATGTGCTGGAGAAGGCGGCGTGACGGGCAAGGTGGTCGTCCACACCGACGGCGCGTGCTCGGGCAATCCCGGACCCGGCGGCTGGGGCGCGGTGCTGCAGTGGAACGGCACGATCAAGGAGCTCAAGGGCGGCGCACCGCTCACCACGAATAACCAAATGGAGCTGACGGCGGCCATCGAAGCGCTGAAGGCGCTGAAGCGGCCGGTGGAGGTGGAGCTTCATACGGACAGCAACTACCTCAAGGACGGGCTCACCAAGTGGATCCACGGCTGGAAGAAGAACGGCTGGCGGACGAGCGACAAGAAGCCGGTCAAGAATGTCGAGCTGTGGCAGGCGCTGGATGCTGCGGTGGGCCAGCACAAGATCGACTGGCACTGGGTCAAGGGCCACAATGGCGATGAAATGAACGAACGGGCGGACGAGCTCGCCAATGAGGGGATGGCGCCGTTTAAGATGAAGCGGAAAGGATTTGTGCGGCCGGAGTGAGCGCGCCGAGTTGATTTGCCCGATGCGATTTGTGGGCAGATGGTGACCCCATGCGCTTCATCCTCGCCGCCATCCTTGCCCTGCTCGCCACCCCTGCTCTCGCGCAGTTTCCGCCGCCGGGGATTTATACCTGCGTTGATGCGAACGGCGCCAAGCTTGGGGTGCTCAGCCTTCTGGCGGCGGGCGATTATCAGTGGGACACGCCGGACGGAAAGTCGGCGACGGGTCAGGTGAGCTCGGCGTCAAGCAGCGTGACGGCGCTCAGCGGGCCGCTGGCCGACCAGCACTGGAGCGGCCAGTTCGCGCAGGCCGGCAAGACGAGCTTTGCATTCAAGACGGATGCCGGCGCGGTCAGCTGTCTGTAGCGGCTAGCCAGCGATCTTCGAGAAGTCGGCGACGAGATGCATGGTGTTGCGCAGCGCCGCCAGCAAATGGAGGCGATTGGCGCGAAGGGCCGGGTCGGGATCGTTCACCAGCACTTTTTCGAAGAAGGCATCAACCGGGGCGCGCAGCTTTGCAAGATCCGCGATGGCCGCCTTGTAGTCGTTCGCCTTCACGTGCGCGGCGGCGGACGCATCGACGGATTCGATGGCGTTGACGAGATCGTTCTCGGCATCGAGCGTGAAGACCGATCGCTCGGCCGTCTTGGGCTCGTAGGTGCGGCCATCCTTCTTTTCTTCGGCGCTCACGATGTTGGCGGCGCGCTTGTAGCCGGCGAGGAGATTCTTGCCATCGGTCGTGCTGAGGAGGGCCGAGAGCGCTTCGACGCGACGGGTGATTTCGAGGATGTCGTCGCTGTCCTTAGTGATGACGGCGTCGACGAGATCGTGACGGGCTCCCGCGTCGCGCAGCGAGACCTTCAGGCGGTCGTGGAAGAAGCTCAAAAGGTCGGCGTCGACACTGAGCGGGAAATTCAGCTTGTTGTCGGTCACGATGCGGATGACGCCCAGCGCGGCGCGGCGCAGGGCGAAGGGATCGCGGGAGCCGGTGGGCTTTTCGTCGATGGCCCAGAAGCCGGTGAGGAGGTCTAGCTTGTCCGCGAGCGCGACGGCGATCGAGACGGGCTCGGCAGGAACAAGGTCCGAGGGTCCGACGGGCTTGTAGTGATCCTGGATGGCGTTGGCGACCGGCCCCTTTTCACCCTGAGCCTGCGCATAGTAGCGGCCCATGACACCCTGCAGCTCGGGAAACTCGCCGACCATGGAAGTTACGAGATCGGCCTTGGCGAGCATGGCAGCGCGCTTGGCGTCCTCGACATTGGCGCCGACCCTCGGGGCGATCTCGGCGGCGAGCTTGACCAGGCGCTCGACGCGCTGGAACTGCGTTCCAAGCTTGGCGTGGAAGATTGCTTCCTCAAGCTTGGGCAGGCCGTGCTCGAGCGGCAGCTTCAGATCCTGCTCGTAGAAGAATTTCGCATCCGACAAGCGCGCGCGGATGACGCGCTCGTTGCCGGCGACAATTGCCGTACCGCCATCGGTCGCGAGATTGTTGGCGACGAGCAGGAATTTGTTGGCGAGCTTACCCTGGGCATCGCGCAGGCAGAAGCATTTCTGGTTGGCGCGGATGGTCGCGATGATGACTTCCTCGGGCACCGCGAGGAAGCTTGGATCAAACGAGCCCATCATCACCGTCGGCCATTCGACGAGGCCCGCGACCTCTTCCAGTAGGCCCTCGTCGTGGATGACGCTCAGGCCCTGCGCGAAGGCGAGATGGTCGGCGTCGGCACGTACAATGTCCTTACGACGGTCGATATCGAGCACGACCTTGGCGCGCTCGAGGGCGGTCGCATAATCGTCGAAGCGGCGGACCTTTATCGCCGTGGGCGCGAGGAAGCGGTGGCCGTAAGTGGTCTGGCCGGCGATCACGTCGCCGACGCGGAACGGGATGACCTCCGGCTCGTCGGTGTCGGTGCCGAAGGTGGCGGTGATGGCACGGATGGGGCGGACCCAGGTCAGGCCCCCCTGCCCCCATTGCATCGATTTGGGCCAGGGGAAGCTTTCGATCACGGCGGTAAGGATGATCGCGAGCAAGGTGGCCGCCGGCGCGCCTTTCTTCTCGACGATGGCGACGTAGGAGTCGCCCTTCTTGGGGTCGGAAACGACCTTGGCCTGATCGATCGAGGTCAGGCCCGCTGATTTGAGGAAGCCGTCGATCGCGGCCTGCGGGGCGCCGACGCGCGGGCCCTTCTTTTCTTCCTTGAGGTCGGGCGAGCGCACCGGAATGCCGGCGATGGTGAGCGCCAGGCGGCGCGGCGTGACGAAGGCGCGGGCGCCCTCGTAGAGCAGGCCGGCCTCGACGATGGCGTCGGTGACGAGGCGCTTGAGGTCTTCGGCCGCGCGCCGCTGGAAGCGCGCGGGGATTTCCTCGGAGAACAGTTCGAGCAGAAGATCGGGCATGGGTCACCGGGCCGTTGGCGGCCGGAGGGTTAGCAAGCGGGGCCGGAGGGGGCAAGCGCGCTGCCCCATAGCGGTTAGCGCCTACCAGCCGCCACCACCGCCGCCGCCGCCCCCTCCACCGGAGCCGCCACCACCGCCAAAGCCGGAGCTGCCGGAGGATGAGGGCTGGGCGGCGATCATCGATGAGGTCATGGCCGATGACAGCGACGAGACGGCGCTCGCCATGCTCGTCGATGAGCTCGACCAGTCGCCGCCGGTGTACCAGAGCGGCGAGTAAGTGCCGTTCTGGACGCCTTGCACCGCATTGCGCGCGAGATCGCCCTCGAAACGCTGGGACCAGAGGCGCTCCACGCCGAGCGCGATGGCGAAGGGGAGGATCGCTTCGAAGCGCGGGACCGTCATTGGCGGCTCGCCCTTGTCGACATAGTTGAGCCGGTTCTTCTCGGCGGTCTCGAGGTACATCTTGAAGCCCGCGATCTCATCCATCAAAGAGCGGCCGCGGATTGTGGGCGCGCGCATGAGCACCGCGAAGACGATCTCGATGAGGATGATCGAGATGGCGCCGACGAGACCCATGTCTATGCGAAGGTTCGAACTGAGGCTGATACTGGAGCCGAAGATGTTGACGGCGGCGACCGCGACCCAGATGAGGCCGAAAATGCTCCCGAAGGCGCCACGCGTGCCGCCCTGTGAGGCCACGCCCACGAAGACGCCGATGACGATAGCCGCGACGAGGGCGATGATCAGCACGACCGGCTCGATGACATCAAGCCACACGAGGGCGCCGAGCAGGATCGCCGCGAGAGCGACGCCGCCGAGCGTGTAGCGGACATTGTTCCGGAAATAGACTTCGCGATTCTGGTCGGAGATTTCCTTGACCAGCTCGCCGCGCTTTTCGTTGAGGCGCGGACCGTCGGTCTTGTCGATGGTGACCTGGCCCTTGGCATGGAGGTAGTCGAAGACCGACTGCTCTTCGCGCGGAAGGCCATCGGCGGGGCGCGCACCGGTGGCGGTGATGTTGGTTTCGCCGCCGGTCTTGTCGATCTTGACCAGGCCTTTGACGCCGAGATCGAAGACCGTGGCGGTGAACGCCGTCCAGCCGCTCTTTTTGAAGCCCATGTCAGCAACGTAGTGGACCATCGCCGGCGACAGATCCTTGGGCGGATGAAAGAGCGGGATGATGGTGCCCTTGCGGGGATCGCGGCCGACGGCCGACCAGGCGAGGAAATTGTAGAGCAGCAGGATCAGGACCGCGATCGAGGGGAAGACCAGCTCGCGGTGATCGGAAAGCCAGTAGCCGGCCGCATCGAGGCCGGTGGGCGTGACCAGAATGCCCTTCTGGAAGGCGACATCGACGCTCATCCCCTCGCCCGCCGCGAGAGCGCGCGTCGAGCGGAAGGTGGTGCTGCCGTTAGCGTTCTTCGTGATCGTGACGGCCTGTTCCTGCGAGCCCGGACGGCCGGTGTAGCCGACGGTGGCGGTAACGTCCGCGCCTGTAGGTAGGGTGACATTTGCCACGGCTTCCAGGATGGGGAAGACCCAATAATTGCCGGTGGCGCTCCAATAGAACTCGTCGTGATCGGCGAAGCTGCGCGCCATGCGCGTCATCGTGTAGTGGATCACGTAGGTATGGACGCCGTAGTCGACGAAGGTGTCGGCCGAGCCGATCTTGATGCGCTTGAATCCGGTGCCCAGCCCCTCGACGGTGTAAGGCTCGGAATGGGTGTCGCGGCTGACCGCGATGACTTTCAGATCGGAGCGAAGGCGCGAATTGTCCGAATTGATCAGCGCCGTCGGGATGTCGCGGTAGATGCCATGGCGGATTTCGTCGCCCTCGGCGTTGACGACGATGGTTTCGGTGACATCGACGGTGCCGTTGGCGCTCAGCACCGTGCTCGAGGTGAAGGAGCGGATTTCCTCACGGGCGAGCGCGGGTGTGGCGAACGTCAGGATCGCGGCGACTGCGAACCAAAGGGCGGCAGCGAACCGCCGTTCAAAGAGATGCTGCCTACCCAACGTACGGATCGTCGTCCCCATCTCCGCGCTCCGTTGCCTTCTGGAACTGGATTCCGAATCCCGCCGGAATGACGCCGGTGGCTCGCGTCAGGAGAACTTGACCTGCGGCACTGCGCGATCGGCTGGGTTGTCGATCTCGAAATACTGGACCGACTTGAAGCCGAAGCTGTTGGCGATGATGTTGGACGGGAAGCTCTGGACCGCGGTATTCAGGTCACGGGCGGTGCCGTTGTAGTAGCGGCGCGAGAGCTGGATTTCGTCTTCCGTCTGCTGCAGCGCGCCCTGGAATTGCAAGAAATTGGCCGACGCCTTGAGGTCGGGGTAGGCCTCGGCAACGGCAAACAGCCGGCCGAGCGCCTGCGAGAGCGCACCCTCGGCCTGAGCCCTCTGCTCCGGTGTGCCGTTCTGCACCGCCATCGCATCCGTCCGAGCCTTGGTGACGGCCTCGAGCGTGTCGCGCTCGTGGGCCATGTAGCCTTTGACGGCTTCCATCAAATTGGGGATGAGGTCGGCGCGGCGCTTGAGTTGCACATCGATGCCAGACCAACCCTCCTGCGTGAGCTGCCTTTGCCGGACGAGGTTGTTGTAGGCGACCACCAAATAGCCAACGACGACCACGACGATGGCGAGAATGATCCAGCCGAGCATGAAAGCCTCCAAGCGCGCCGCTTTGCGCGAGCGGGAGATTGGCACTGGCAGCGGGGTGCCGCAATGCAGCTGGACACAATCACACAGCTGGCAGTCACACCGGCAATTGCTTGATAATCCATATTTGGGTTAACTTTGTAGATTAATTTGATTTAAGCTGATTTTTGCCCATACTTAACTAGATTTTGGTTCATTCCGGCCGACGGGAACAAGCCTGAGCTGAGCTTATCGGGTGGCGGGGTCAGGCGCCGCCGCCGGCGGTTTGCAGCCACGCAGCGCCGCAGGCTTTCGCCAGCTCGCGGATGCGCAGGATGTAGCTCTGGCGCTCGGTGACCGAGATGGCGCCGCGGGCATCGAGCAAGTTGAAATTGTGGCTCGCCTTTATGACCTGCTCATAGGCGGGAAGCGCGAGGCTGTGGCGGCCGTTCGGGCCGGCGCCCTGCCCCTTGTCGAGCAGCGATTTGCACTCGGTCTCGGCGTCCTTGAAATGCCGGAATAGCATCTCAGTATCGGCCGCCTCGAAATTGTAGCGCGACTGCTCCTGCTCGTTCTGCAGGAACACATCGCCATAGGTGACCTTGTCGTTGTCGCCGCCGTTGAAGTTGAGATCGTAGACGTTCTCGACGCCCTGCACATACATGGCGAGCCGTTCGAGGCCGTAGGTGATCTCGCCTGGAACGGGCTTACACTCGAATCCGGCGACCTGCTGGAAATAGGTGAACTGGCTGACCTCCATGCCGTCGCACCAGCACTCCCAGCCCAGCCCCCACGCGCCGAGTGTCGGGCTCTCCCAATCGTCCTCGACGAAGCGGATGTCGTGGAGCTTTGCATCAAGGCCGATCTCGGCCAGCGATTGCAGGTAGAGCTCCTGAATGTTGTCGGGCGAGGGCTTCAGGATCACCTGGAACTGGTAATAGTGCTGCAGGCGGTTGGGGTTCTCGCCATAGCGGCCATCCTTGGGCCGGCGCGAGGGCTGCACATAGGCCGCATTCCAAGGCTTTGGACCCAGCGCGCGGAGCGTGGTCGCGGTATGGAAAGTGCCGGCGCCCATCTGCATGTCATAGGGCTGCAGGATCGTGCAGCCCTGAGCTGCCCAGAAACGCTGCAGCGTGAGGATAAGGCCCTGGAACGAGTGTTTCGGGTCCAGATTGCGAGGCAGAGCGGGCATGGAACGGGTCCGGCGAAAATCGCGCGGGACCCTAGTGGCGCCGGCCCGGGGGGTCAACCGGGCCGGCCCGCAGATTGCCGCTCGGGGCGATCGGTGCCACAGATCTCTGAGGCCGACCACGGAGGAACGCGATGGCAGATCTCTCGGGAAAGATCGCGGTCGTATCCGGTGCGACGGGCGGGATCGGCAAGGCCGTGGTCACGGCGCTGGCCCGGCAGGGCGCGACGGTGGCCGTCATTGGCCGGTCGGCCACACGCATCGAGGACGCAAGACGAGAAGTCACCACCGCCGTGCCCCGTGCGGTGCTCGAGCCGCTCGTTTGTGACCTCTCCTCGCAGGGCTCGATTCGAAGCGCAGTCGGCACTTTTTTCGGCCGGCACGAACGGCTCGACATCCTGGTCAATGCCGCGGGTGTCTTTCGCAAAAACCGCGAGGTGACCGTCGATGGCCTCGAGATGACCTTTGCCACGAATGTGATGAGCTATTTCCTGCTGTCGGAACTGCTGCTGCCGGCGCTCAAGCGCGCGGCGCCGGCCCGTATCGTCAACATCGCATCGCTCTATGGCGGCGCGAAACTCGACTTCGACGATCTGCAGACGGCAAAGGGCAAGTACTCATTCATGCGCTCGACCCCGCCGACGATGCTGGCGCGGGTGCTGCTCAGCAAGCAGATGGCAGCGGACCTCGCAGGGGCGGGCGTGGTCGTGAACGCGGTGCATCCGGGCCTCGCCAAGAACACGCAGCTGCTGAAGGACGTGGGTGGCGTCTTCGCAGTGCTTACCAACCTCATCGGCAAACCGGCCGAGCAGGCGGCGGATACCGCCGTGTGGCTGGCGAGCGATCCGTCGACCGCGACGGTCACTGGAAAATTCTGGGCCAAGCGCAAGGAGCTGCCTGCGGCAGGAATGGGAAGCGATCCGGCGGCACAGCAGCGGCTTTGGGATGAGTGCGTGCGGCTGGCCGGCATCACCGGTGGCGTCCCCTCCTCCAGGGCATAGCGCAGTGGGTCAACCCCCTCCTGTCCTCCCCCTTTCTGGGGGAGGAACCTGACCACGGCTGGAGATTGACTGACGCTCTCAAGCCGGAACGATGTTCTGGTTCAGCCGGAAGAGATTGGCGGGGTCGTAGCGTTTCTTGATTGCCTGGAGCCGCTTGTAGGTGGCGTCCGGATAGGCAGCGCGGACGGCGTCGGGTCCTTCCTCGTTGACGAAATTGACGTAGCCGCCGTCGTGGCCCTGGTACAGAGCCTGCGACAGATCAGCCACCCATTTGGCGCGCCTGGGCTTGTCGTCCTCGCCCACGTAGAAGCACGCGACATTGGCCATGATGGGCGCGTCGCGGTGGGCGTAGGCGGTGGCGTCGTTGGTGACGCGCGATGCCGCCCCGCCAAGTGGACGGAGCTGCACGACGCGGACAGGTGCGTCGGACTCGGCGAGGAAGCCGAGCATGTTCGTTGCGTCGTCGTGGCTGACGCGGTCCATGAACATGGTCTTGCTGACAGCGGTCGGGTGGTAGTTGGGATCCTCTGGCGGATAGATCGACATGTAGGGGCCGGGCTTGACCATGTCGGCCAGCGGCTTCATCGCGCGGATCGGCGCCAGGGCTTTTTCCGCTTCGCTGGCGGGGCCGGCGAAGGCGAGCATTGCGAAGATGATCGGCTTGCCATGCACGTCCGCGGGCAAGAACGGCATGGGCGGTGCCGGCATGACATTGGCGATGCCGCCCAGCGCTTCGGGGGCAGCGAGCGCGGCGTCCATGAAGGCGACGATGTTCTCAGGCGTTGCGGGCAGGACCATCATTCCGCCGGTGAATTCGGGCAGCGGCTGAAGCGCGAACTTGAAGCGTGTGACGACGCCGAAATTGCCGCCGCCGCCGCGGATGGCCCAGAAGAGATCCGTTTCGGTTTTTGCGTCCGTCATGAGGATGCGCCCATCGGCTGTGACGATCTCGGCGGCCAGCAGAGAATCGATGGTGAGGCCGTGCTTCCGTGTGAGGTAGCCGACGCCGCCGCCGGTGGTGATGCCGCCGATACCCACAGAGCCGGTATCGCCGAAGCCGACAACCAGCCCTTTGGCGGTCGTCGCAGCGCTGAGTTCGCCGGCGGTGAGGCCCGCGCCGGCCCAGACGGTGCGCGCGGATTCATCGAGATCGATGGATTTGAGCTCGCGCAGGTCGATGACGATGCCGCCGTCGACGGTGGAATAGCCATTGGCACTGTGACCGCCGCTGCGGATGGCGAGGGCGAGATTGTGGTCGCGGGCGAAGCTCACGGCGCGGGCGGTGTCGGCGGCGTCCTTGACGCGCACCAGGGCCAGCGGGCGGCGATCGATGCCGCCATACATTACGGTGCGCAAAGTGTCGTAGTCACTGTCCGAAGGAGTGACGATACGTCCCGCTAAGCCACTGGCGAGCCGTGCAAAATCCACCATTTCATGATCTCCCAATATCTGCTCGTACCGCTACGACGTTCGGCCAGCGGCGAAATCGACAAGACGGCTCAGATAAGGAAGCTGAAAATCACTGCAAGGGCGACGAAGCCGATCCACGCCAGCACCGCGTAGCCCCGCGCGCCCATCATGCTGGATTTGGTGAAGCCGAAGAAGCTGTTGATATTGGCGAGGTGGAGCAGGAGCGCGGCAACGAAGATCCAGAGCCATTTCGCGGGCGGCTCAAAGACGAGGGTGGCCGCGACGACGATGGCGAATTCGACAAAGAAGGAGGTACGGCTCCAGTTCCACAGGCCAAAGCCGACCTTGATGTCCGGACCGAGCCCCAGGACCGGCAGGTCGCGCTTGTGGACGATGACGTCGAGCAGCCAATGGGAGATGGACGCAAGCACGAACACGAGTGCCGCCTGCCAGCCGAGAAAGAGGCCGAAACCGACCGCCGGGACCAAGGCAATAATGTTCGTCAGCACCAGCGAATGCGAAATCGGGTAGCGGGTGAATTCGATGTCGCGCTGGAGCGGTGAAGTCCCCATCTTCACCGACTCGACACCGGCGAGGATCGTCACACCCCACAGCAGATCCGGAAAGCCGACGCCGACAAGGCTCACATAGGATGGGACGGCGGGAAGGACGGCGTGGAGAAGCTCGGCGCCCGCGAGATGTCCGATGAACATTGATGTGCCCCCTCAGCGCCGCTAGCGCGGCCGGTTGTCGTTGCCCGGCGGACGATAGGTTCCATCCTTGTCGCGCTCCAGGGTAATCACGCCCGGCGCGTCGCGCTCGCGCAGATCGCGATCGTGGATCGCCTTCTCTTCAGCTTTGAACTGGCTGGTCCAGTCGCGCCAGATGCGGCGGACGCCGGCATAGATGGCCCAGAAGATGAGGCCGATAATGACGAAGCGGAGGATCAGCGCGGTCATCGGCTAGAGTCCCAATCGGCTCCACATGGCGCGATCCTCGACCGCCGCCGCGAGGTCGGCGGCGAGGCCCAGGCGCGGAAGCTGGAACAGCCCACGCTTCGGCGCGATCATGCGCACACGGACCTTGTCGCCGAAGCGGGCACGCAAAACTTCGTGGACGTCGCCGAGGGCATCGATGAGCCCAAGCTCGAGGCCGCGAACGCCGCTCCAGAACTCGCCGGTGAAGAGCTGATCGTCGGCCCCTTTCAGCTTCGCGCCGCGGCGCGACTTCACCCAATCGATAAAGACCTGGTGGACCTCGGACTCCATCGCCTTGATGCGCTCGACGTCTTCCGGCTTTTCCGGGAGGAAGGGATCGAGGGTGGATTTGTTTTTGCCGGCCGTGTGCACCCGGCGTTCGACGCCGAGCTTTTCGAGCGTACCGGTGAAGCCGAAGCCGGCGTAGATGACGCCGATCGAGCCGACGATGGAGGAGGGATCGGCGATAATCTCGTCGCCGGCGGTGGCGATGAAATAGCCGCCCGACGCCGCGGCATCCTCGACGAAAACCATCACCTTCGTGCCATGCTCGTCGGCGAGGTCGCGGATGCGCTTGGAAATCAGCCGCGATTGCACGGGGGAGCCGCCCGGCGAATTGACGACGATCGCAATGGCAGGAGGGTTGCCGCGGAAGGCCCGCTCGAGCAAGGGCGCGACGGTTGCGATGTTGAGCCGGCCGGCGCGCGCGTCGGAAGCGATGACGCCCTGCAGGCGCACCACAGGGATGACCGGCACGCTGGCGCGGAAGGGCTTTGTGAGCCAGCCCAGAAAGCCCCGTGGTTCTTCGCGCATTGGGTCCTCGTTCTGGCCGTGATTTAGGCTGCCATTGGCGGCTTTACCAGTGGAGGCGGTCGCGACCCCGGAAGATCGCCTCGAATTCGGGCCGGAACGCGCGGCCCGAGGGCGTGTGCAGGGCCCGCGAGGCCAGTAGCGTCAGCGGAGCGCGCGAGCCCTTGATGCCGCGGATGAGGATGCGGTGGGCGGGCTGGCCGTCACGGGGGGTGAGTGGCAGGACCGTGATGCCGCCGAAGCGGGCGAAGGAGGCCAGCAGGTCGGGCAGCCGCTCGGCGGTATGGACGAAGATGATCTCGCCGCCCGGCGCGGCGTGGCTGGCGGCGGTCTTGACCCAGAGGTCGAGGGTTTCCGCCTTCATGTGACGCGCGGCTGCACGCGCGGGGCTGGGCGCGGTGCCGGCTTCGAAGAAGGGCGGGTTGGCGATGATGGTCTCGAAGGCGTTGGGCTTCAGTCCCGCGGCGGACCGGATGCGGCCGGCGGATGTGAGATCGATGGGAACGATCCGGGCCCGCCCCGCAAGACCGTTGCTCGCAACGTTCGCGGCGGCGAGGGCGGCAATGGCGGCATCGGATTCGATGAGCGTTGCTTCCGCCGCGGGATGGATGGCGAGCGCGACAAGGGCGGCCGTTCCGGTGCCCGCGCCGAGGTCCAGCAGATGCCGCGCCCCCTGCCCCACCGCGGCACCGAGGAGGACGGAATCGAGCCCGGCCCGGAATCCCTTTTCCGGCTGGGCGATGGTCAACCGGCCGCCAAGGAAGGCGTCCTCGGTCAGCGGGCCGAGTTTTACAATTTGGGCGTCGTGGGCTAGGGACATCGCGATCGGAGCCGGTGGGCGGACATCATAGGGTCTTTAAGGCCCGGCTCAACTCTGGATTGGCGAGATGGCGGTTTTGGCGGCAGCGAATGACGAGGCGGGCGTTGGCGCGCTCGACCGCCTGCTCGCGGCCACGGCCGACGAGATGGGCAAGGTGAATGCGCTCATCCTCAGCCGTGCCGAGTCGCACGTGGAGATGGTGCCCCAGCTGGCGCGCTATCTGATCGAGGCGGGCGGCAAGCGGCTGAGGCCGATGCTGACGGTGGCTGCGGCGCTCCTGTTTGGCAAAGCCGACGGGGCCCAAACCAATTACGCAGCCGCCGTCGAGTTCATGCACAATGCGACGCTGCTTCACGACGACGTCGTCGACGACAGCGACATGCGAAGGGGGCGGCCTGCGGCGCGGATCATCTGGGGCAATCCGGCGAGCGTGCTGGTGGGCGATTTCCTGCTCGGGCAGGCGTTCCTGATGATGGTCGAGACGGGCAAGCTCGATGCGCTGGGCGTGCTGGCAAAGGCGGCGACGATCATCGCCGAGGGCGAGGTGTTCCAGCTCAGCAAGGCCAAGGACGTCACGACCAGCGAGGCGGACTATGGCGAGGTGATCAAGGCCAAGACTGCAACGCTGTTCCAGGCGGCGGCGGAGGTCGGCGCCATCGCGGGCGGTGCTGACGAGACCGGGCGTGCGGCGATGCGTACCTATGGGCTCGAACTCGGCCTCGCGTTCCAGATCGTCGACGATGTGCTCGACTATCGCGGCGAAAGCGGCGCCATGGGCAAGAACACCGGCGACGATCTGCGCGAAGGCAAGATGACGCTGCCGGTGATTCTGACGCTGCGCGAGGCCAATCCGGCGGAGCGGGAGATCATTGCTGCGTCGCTCGGCAACGTCGATACCAGCGAGAGTGCGCTGGCGCAGGTGATAGCGATCATGGAACGCCACAATGCGTTTGGCCGGTCGGTAGAGCAGGCGCGGGCGCATGTCGGCCGGGCGCGCGCTGCGCTGGCGGGCGTGCCGCAGAGCGAGATGCGCAATATCCTGAGCGATATCGCTGAGTTTTACGTGAGCCGGGCGTACTAAACGCCGATCAGCGGGCTGGCCGCCCTTATTTAGCGAAGCTGCGGCCCGCTACGGGAACTCGTCCCGCGAGCTCCATTGCAGCCTGCATTTTCGACGATCGCTCTGAGACGTTGGGGTAGTGAAAGATCGCGGCGTCCGGCGTCAGCCGGTGATCGCGATGCTGCACCTGCGTGCGTTCATATGGCTGCATCTGCAGTTCGCCAGTAAGATACAGGTAGTTGAAGTACATCTGCTCATGAAGTCCCCGTCCCGGTGCCCGTCGCGCCAAGCGGGCGGTCGTTTCGGCGAGGATCGTGTGGTGCGCGGCAAAATCCCGTCCGCGCGAACTGTACGCGCACGATGAAACCCCGAGCGTGTTCCATCTGCCTGTCGCGGCGTAGCCAATGAGCTTCCACGGGGACACCAGCATTTGGGCGTGTCGCCGGTCCATGATCCGCAAATCGGATGGCGCAACTCTAAACCGGTCATCAGTCGCGAACAGAGGGCCGACGTCACCGACAGCCATCATGTCGAGGTCAAGTCGGAGTAGCTGATCGTAGTCGCCGTAGGGAACTGCGCTCCAGCCTAGTGTGATGCGGCTGTTCCTGGCAGGGAAGGCTGTCGCATCGAAGGGAACAGTCGCTAGCCCTGGGATGCGGATTTCCGAAGGCACGTTTGTTAGTAGCGCGATATCGCCAGAGTAATTGCCGTGGCGACGAATGCCTTGAGCCCAAAGTGAAGCCATGGCCAACAGTTCTTCAAAGCTGTGCGAGCGGGCGCGATCGTCGCGCCAAAGGTACCCATAAATCAGCTGCGAACTGCCCATCGCGATCCGTATTAGCGGAACGCCCCATAATCAGCCAGCACCGATCAGAGGGCTGGCCGCCACCCAATAGTCAGGCCAGCGGGACCGAAGATCGTGCGCGGCCTGGTGGGCCTGGGCGGAGGAGCCGAAAAGGGCGAAGACCGTCGCGCCGGAGCCGGACATGCGCGCGAGGATCGAACCGCTTGCGTCGCCCAATGCGGCGATCAGCTCGCCGATGGCCGGAACGAGCGCGAGGGCGGGCGGCTCTAGATCGTTACGGGTTTCGCTGAGCCAGAGGGCGAGCTGCGCGGGCCGCATGAGCGGGTCCGTCACATCGGGCAGACCGGGATTGTCGCGTCGCTCAAGCTTGCGGAAGACGTCGGCGGTCCCGACGGGAACAAGCGGATTGACCAGCACGACGTGAAGCTCGGGGAAGTGCTTGAGCGGCAGCACGATCTCGCCGAGGCCGCGCACTTCGGCGGGATGCGAATAGAGGCACATGGGCACGTCGGCGCCGAGCGGCAACGCCAGCTCGAGCAGGTCGCTGAAGCTCACTGGAACGGCGCTCCACCGGGCGAGCAACCGCAAAGCGGCGGCAGCGTCGGCCGAGCCTCCGCCGAGGCCCGCGGCGATCGGAAGGTTCTTGCGCAGGGTCAGGGCGAGCCCGGCAGGCAATGCAGCGGGCCAGCGGGCGCGGAAGGCGGCTAGCGCGCGGAGGACCAGATTGCCGTCGGCGCCGATCAGCGCCTTGGCAAAAGGCCCCGTAACCGCGAGCCTGTCACGCTCGGCCGGGACGGCTTCGAGCTCATCGCCGATCTCGGCAAAGGCCACCAGCATTTCAAGCGAGTGATAGCCATCGGCGCGGCGGCCGGTGACATGCAACGCCAGATTGATCTTGGCGGGGGCCGCCTCGATGACCGGCTCGGCCGTGGCCAATCTTGCGCTAATTGGCAGGCGCCGAGGCGGACTGGTCGCTGGCGGGCGTCTCGAGCACGGGCGCGGAGTCGCCGTCCTTGGGGGCGGCGTCGAGCCCACCCTTGAGCTTGGGCGCAACGCGGGCCTTCACATCGCCGACCGTGTCGAGCGAATAGGCGACGTTCCACTGGAAATGCGCCTCGAGCTTGCGGCCGACCTGCCAGTAGGCGTCACCGAGATGGTCGTTGATCTCGGGGTCGTTGGGCAGGAGCGTGGCGGCCTGCTCGAGCTCGGTCACCGCGTCCTGATAGCGGCCGAGGCGGTAGAAGGCCCAGCCGAGGCTGTCGACGATGTACCCATCGCCATTGTGGGTCGCGTCCACCGCCTTCTGGATCATGTCCAGCGCACGCGTGAGGTTCATGCCTTTGTCGACCCAGGTGTAGCCGAGATAGTTGAGGACCTGGGGCTGGCCCGGATTGAGGTCGAGGGCCTTGAGGAAGTCCTTCTCGGCCAGCGGGAACTGGTTGTTCTGCTGATAGGCGATGCCGCGCACGTAGTAGAAGCGCCAGTCGCCGGGGCTGGTGCCACCGGTGACCGCCAGAGCCTTAGTGTAGGCGTTGGCGGCGTCGGTGTATTTCTTGTCCGAGCGATAGAGGTCGCCGAGCACCGAGATTGCATCGACGTCGCTTGGGTTGGTGGCGACGATATCGGTGAGCCGGGCGATGGCCTGCGGCCGGTCGCCGAGGGAGTCGAGATTGTCGGCGATGCGCACCGTCGCGAGCGGGCGCATGGGTGAGCCTTGCGGCAGCGAGTCGTAGATGGAGTTGGCGAGCTTGTACTGCTTGGCGCCGTCGTAGAGCTGGCCGATCACCAGCAGCACGTTGTCGTTGCGCGGATTGAGATATTGGGCGAGGCGCATCAGCACCATGGCGATATCGCTCGAGCCCTGGCGGGCGAACGCCACACCGATCGAGTGGAACATCTCGGCGCCGCCGGCCTGGATGCTATCAGCGAAGAGGCCCGGCCGCTGCTGCTTCAGAAGCGCGTTCTTGACCTCGGTCACTTGTGGGGAGTCTAGGCCCTGCGCTTCGAACGCGGCGATGGCATCGAGGCCTTTGGCGAAATCGCCCGAATTGCCCATGATGCGTGCATAAGCCTCGACGATATCGGCGGTGAAGGCGTCGGCGTCATGGGCCTGGGTGATGTATTTGACGGCGTCGGCCTGCCGGCCTGCCACGTCGGCCATCATGGCGCGATGGAAGACGAAGAACTCTTCCATGCCGCCCTTGCCGAGCTTGTCGAGGAGGCCAAAGGCGTCATCAATCTTGCCTTCGCCGGTCAGCGCCCAGGCCTTGAGGATGGACCCGGTGAGACCCTCGAAGGTATCGGGATCGAGGTCGTTAAGCATGCTGACCGCGGCAGCGTAGCGGCGCTGCCGCACAGCATCGGTCGCAATCACCAGACGGGCGAGTTCATCGGTCTTGTCGAGCTCGAGCGCGTGGCGTGCGGCGCTGACGGCATCGTCCATCTGGCCGTTGGCGGCATAGGCGACGAAGGTCCGGCTGACGACCTGGGGATTGTCCCATTGCTCGAGCGAGGCATCGCGGAAGAACTGCGCGGCGTCGGCGGTGCGCAACTCGGCCAGCGCCTGCTGGCCCGCGAGGAACGCGCCGGTGGCGCTTGGAGCCCTGGGCGGGATCATTTCCTCCGCGCCGGTGGTCGCCACGGCGGCCAGAACAGCGAGGCCACAGGCGGCGGCAAGGCGCAGGACGTTTCTCACGGGAATGGGAGCTCCAGGGGATCGCGGGCTTAAGCCCGGAAACATTGGCGATTTTAGGACTGCGCCGCAAGGGGACGGCGGGAATGTGAACCGCGGCAGCTACATGCCGACATAGTTGGGACCGCTGCCACCCTCGGGCGGGACCCAGGTGATGTTGCGCGCGGGGTCCTTGATGTCGCAGGTCTTGCAGTGGACGCAGTTGGCGGCGTTGATGCGGAACGAGCGGCTCGCCCCGGTCTCGACGACCTCGTAAACTCCGGCGGGACAATAGTGGGGCGACGGTTCTGCGCCATAGGCCGGCTCGGTTTCGCGGAGGGGGATCGCCGGATCGGCGAGCTTCAGATGCACCGGCTGGTCCTCGTCGTGGGAGATGTTGGCAAGGAACACCGAGCTTGTCCGATCGAAGGTGCGCTTGTTGTCAGGGGCTGGATAGACTTTCACGCCCACCGCGGAAGTAGGCCAGAGTTTGTCGGCATCGGCCTGCTTGTGTTTCAACGTGCCGAAAGGCGAGACGCGGAACAGCGAGACGGCCCACATATCGATGCCGCCGAGCAGCACGCCGAGGACCGTGCCGAAACGTGACCACAGGGCTTTGACGTTGCGCACACGGCGCAGCTCTCGGCCGATGCCTGTCGCAAGCACGCGCGCTGGCAGATGGGTCAGGCGATCGTGCTGGCGGCCTGCCGCCAAAGCCTCGGTGATGGAATCGGCAGCACCGATGCCGGAGCGGATCGCGGAGTGGATAGCCTTCAGGCGCGGAGCATTCATGAAGCCCGCGGCGCAGCCGATCAGCGCGCCGCCGGGGAAGATCAGCTCAGGGATCGACTGCCAGCCGCCGGAGGTCAGAGCGCGTGCGCCGTAGCTCAAGCGGGTTGCGTCTTTGAGCAAGCGCGCGGTCGATGGATGCTGTTTGAAGCGCTGGAATTCGCCGAAGGGTGAGAGTGTGGGATTGCGGTAGTCGAGATGGACGACGAGACCGAGGTAAATCTTGTGGTCCTGCGCGTGATAACAAAAGGCGCCCCCCTGCGTTGCGTCATCGAGCGGGAAACCGAGATAGTGATCGACGCGGCCGGGCTCGTGTAGCGCCGGCGGGATCTGCCAGACCTCCTTGATGCCGAGACCGAATTTCTGCGGGCTCGATTTGGCATCGAGCTGGTGGCGGCGGATGAGCTGCTTGGCGAGGGAGCCGCGGGCGCCCTCCCCGATCAGCGTGTATTTGGCACGGATACCGATGCCGGCGGCGTAGCCGGGCTTGGGATTGCCGTTGCGATCGATGCCGAGGTCGCCAGTGACGATGCCGGTGACGGCGCGCGATTCATCCGTGAGCACATCTACGGCAGCGGTCATGGGAAAGAGGTCGACCCCGAGGGCCTGCGCCTCTTCGCCGAGCCAACGGACGAGATCGCCGAGTGAAGTGATGACGCCATCGGACGTCTTCATCAAGGGCGGCAGCATCCAGTTGGGCAGGACGAAATCACGATTGCGGGTGAGGACGTGGAATTTGTCCTTGCTGACGCTCGGGCCGACCGGCGCGCCTCTTTCGCGCCAATCGGGGATCAGCTCGGTCAGACCGGAGGGATCCATCACGGCGCCGGAGAGGATATGGCCGCCGATCTCGGCTGCCTTCTCGACGAGGGTGACGGTCGTCTCGGGCCGCTTCTGCTTGAGCCGGATGGCGGCGGCGAGGCCGGCGGGGCCGGCGCCCACGATCACCACGTCCGTATCGATATATTCGCGGTCGGCCATCAGGGTTCCAAGAGGAAAGCGCGCGTGACATAACAGAGGCGATGTCCGGAAATCATCCGCTTTCTGACGCCGAAGCCCTGGCGGCGCTCGACTGGTATCGGGCGACGGGTGTCGATGTCGCGGTGGGTGATGAGCCGGTGGACCGGTTCGCGACCTCCGCGATTGCGCCGCCTCGCCGACCCATTCCAATGGCGCCCGCGGCCACGAGGCCCCAGCCGCTGCCGCTGGTCGTCGATCCAGCCGAGACCCGGGCCATTGCTGCCGCGGTCCGCACGCTCGACGAGCTCAGGGCTGCGATGGACGCCTATGATGGCTGCGCCCTCAAGCATCGCGCCACACAGCTCTGCTTCGCCGACGGCAATCCGGAGGCGGAAATCATGCTGGTGGGGGAAGGCCCCGGCGAGCAGGAAGACAAGCAGGGCAAGCCCTTTGTCGGGCGCGGCGGGCAATTGCTGGATCGGATGCTGGCGGCGATCGGGCTCGACCGGACGAAGGTGTTCATCGCCAATATGGTGCCGTGGCGCCCGCCGGGGAACCGCAACCCGACGCCCGAGGAGCTGGCCCAGTGTGCGCCGTTCCTCCACCGGCAGATCGAGCTGGTGGCGCCGAAATTGCTGGTGACGCTGGGGAATGTGCCGACGCAGGCGCTGTTCGAGACCAGCCAGGGGATTACCCGGATGCGGGGAAACTGGAAGACGCTGAGCATCGGTAGTTGGAGGGGGCCGGTGCTGCCGACGCTGCACCCGGCGTTTCTGCTCCGCACGCCCGGGGCCAAGGCCCAAGCGTGGAAGGACATGCTGAGCCTCAAGCAAGCGATCGTTAAGCACGGGATTGAAACGATCACCGCCGGTTGACAGAATTTGGCCCGCGTTTATGGCCTGCGGCTAGTTTCTGCTGATGTCCTCTCTCGTAAAAATCTATGCGCTGTTCCTGGGCTCGGCCTTCCTGCTGTTTGCGGGCGGACTGCAAGGGCTGCTGCTCGCCGTGCGCGGCGCGGACGAGCATTTCTCGCTGCTGGCGCTCGGCCTGATCGGAACCGGCTGGTCGGTGGGGTTCATCACCGGCTCGATCACGGTGCCGATGCTGGTCAAGCGCGTCGGGCACATCCGCGCCTTCTCGATCATGGCGGCGATCGGCACGATCACCATCCTCTGCAATCTGCTGCTCATCAATGACATCGCCTGGATCGTGATGCGCGCCTTCTCGGGCTTCTGCTTTGCAGGGGCGGCGATGATCGTCGAGAGCTGGCTCAATGAAGTCGCCGAGAACAAATCGCGCGGCACGATCTTTTCGGTCTACACGACGATCAACATGACAGCCTCGACGCTGGGGCAGCTGGCGATGTCGATGACGGGCGTGTCGACCGCGATCCCATTCATCGTCGGCGCCATCAGCTTCATCTGCGCCATCCTGCCGCCGGCGCTGACCTCGACGCCGCAGCCCAAGCCTCTCGCGTCAGCGCGACTCGACGTGCTGCTGCTCTACAAGACCTCGCCCCTGGCGGTGATCGCGGCGTTTGCGGTCGGCATGGCCAACGGCACGTTCGGCACGCTGGCGCCGGTGTTCGGGCACGACCAGGGGCTCGATGCGGCCGGGGTGGCGTATCTGTTTGCGGTGACCGCCGTGCTAGGCGCGATTGCGCAGGTGCCGTTCGGGCGTCTCAGCGACACGATGGACCGGCGGCTGGTGCTGGTGTTCCTCAGCGGAACCGCCGCAGTGGTCGGGTTCCTGGCGTTGATCACCAATCCGCGCGGCGGCTGGTGGATGTACGTGCTCTTTGGCTGCTACGGATTTTCGGCCTATCCGATCTACGCCATCGCCGTGGCGCACGCGAACGACTTCGCCAAGAAGGGCGAGTTCGGACGGGTCGCCGGCGGCATGCTGCTGACGATGGGCACGGGCCTTGCAATCGGCCCGGCGCTCGCCGCGATGGTGATGAACATAATCGGGCCTGTCGGCCTCTTCATTGTGACGGCGACGTTCCACGGCGCGTTGGCGGTAACGGCGTTCCTGCGCATGAAGGTGCGCCCGGTACGGGTAGATGGACGCATCCGCTTTCGCGCGATGAATGCCGAAAAGGGCGTGTCGCCGGGTACGGTGGCCCTCGATCCGCGCTCGACAGACACGCAGGAAAATTTGCCGCGGGAAGAACGAGCGCGAAGCGACAGCCTCGTTCCGGAGACGATCGCCACAACCGTGCAGCCGCCGTCGGTGACGATCATCGAGCCCGAGGTGATCGAAGAAGAAGCCGATGCCGGCAAACCCGAGGCGGACGAGACGCCGGCGGCGCAACCCAAGGACAAGGCCGATGTTCAAGTCTGAGCTCGATCCGAACAAGAGCTTTACTCCGCTGTCGATCGCGGTACTGGCCGTGAGCGATACGCGAACGCTCGAGACGGATACCGCGGGCGCATTGCTCAAATCGCTGATGGAGGCGGACGGGCACCGTTGCGCGGAACGCGCGGTGTGCCGCGATGACATGCAGCAGATTCGGGCGCGGGTGATGAATTGGGTTGCCGACCCCGAGATCGATGTGGTGATCACGACAGGTGGAACGGGATTCTCCGGGCGCGACGTGACGCCGGAAGCGCTCGAGCCGCTTTTCGCGAAACGGATGGAAGGGTTCTCGGTGCTGTTCCACCAATACTCGGCGACGACCGTTGGAACCTCCTCGCTCCAGTCGCGGGCGACCGGTGGGCTGATCGGGGAGACGTTCGTGTTCGTGCTGCCCGGCTCGCGCGGCGCGTGTCGCGATGCGTGGGAGGGAATCTTGCGCGCCCAGCTCGACAACCGTCACTTGCCCTGCAATTTCGTCGAGCTGATGCCACGGCTGGCCGAGCGCTGAGCGCTCGCTGGATTCTTCGAATCGCCGGTCTATACGACGTTCGCGCGTCGAAGCTCGGCGCGGGAGTTGCCCTATGTCCAGCATTGTGGAGACCCGCTAGAGCCTCATCCTGACGGATGAGGCGGTTGGGAACGAGCGCCGTCCAGCGTGATGCGGACGGACGCTTCTTTGCGTTTCCGGGTCACTACTCAAATGGACATTTCACGAGACCAACAGCGGGTGCTGCACGCCCTCGCACAGGGCGGCCATATCGTGGCGCTCAAGACTTCAGGCAGGCGCATCGCAGCGCTCGAACTCTACAATCGCGACGGCTGGCGGATGCCCGAGCCAAGCGCCTCGAGCTTCAGGAAGCTCCGGCGGCTGAAAGCCATCGCCTCAAGCGATGGCAGCCCGTACAGGATCACCAAGCTAGGACTCGAGCTGGTGCGAAGCCAGCTCGACAATCGCTAGTGCGCAAGGCGCATTGCGCGTCCCTTACGCAGCGCGGGGCGAGATCGCCGCTAGGTCGTCGGCAATCTGCCGCCGACGCTCCATCAGGTCGTAATCTGCCTGCAGGCCGAGGAAGAAACCCTCCGACATCCCAAAATAGCGGGCGAGCCGCAAGTCGGTGTCGGCAGTGACAGCCCGCTTGCCGAGCACGATCTCGTTGATCCTGCGCGGTGGAACTCCCACCGCACGGGCCAGCGCGTTCTGGCTCAGTTCCATCGGCCGCAAAAATTCCTCGAGCAGGATTTCGCCCGGAGGAGGATTGGGCAGAAGGTCAGTGGTAGTCGACGATTTCGACATCGCTCGCTCCATTGGACGACCAGCGGAAGCAGATGCGCCACTGGTCGTTGACACGAATGCTGTGCTGGCCTGCCCTGCTCCCACGCAATGCTTCGAGGCGATTTGCAGGGGGTACTCGCCGGTCTGCGAGGACCCTCGCCTGGTTGAGCATGCGCAGCTTGCGCAGCGCGATGGACTGAATGTCGGATGGCAGCTTGCGGCTGCGCCAGCCCGACCAGATCAACTCCGTCTCGCGAGAGGCAAAGCCAACAATCATCGCGGTGATTTATAACGCCACGCGTTATGTAACACAAGGCGTTATATGTGGGGCGGGATCAGGCGGCGCGTTTTTCGGCGAGCAGCGCATCGAGCGCGTCAAACTGCTCGGGGTAGCCGCCGATGGCGCCGGAGGCCATGGCTTCATCGAGGGCGGCCTTGCTGGGATAGAGGTCGCTCAGGACGAGGTGCGTCTTGCCGTCCTTTTCTTCTAGTGTGAGCGTAGTCACCGAGCCGTCTTCGCTCTCCTCGTTCGTCCACACGAGGCGGCGGGGCGGATCGACCTCGATGTACTTGCCGACGAACGCCATGGGCTGATCGAAATTCGGGTGGCCCATGACGTATCGGTAGGTGCCGCCGGGGCGGACGTCGGTCTCGCACGAGACGAAGGTGATGCCGAAGGATTTGGGCGTCCACCACTGCATGATCAGCTCGGGCTGGGTCCAGGCGTCGAAGATAATGCGGGCTGGGCCGTCGAAGATGCGCGTGACGACCACCTCGCGGTCCGAGCGCCGATCGGTTTTGGTCATTGGGCCACGCATGTGTTCACTTGCTCGCATTGCGTCCATCGGATTTTTCCTTCTGCTTGAGTTGTTCGACAAGTTTGTCGAGTTCGTTGAATCGCTCGGCCCACATTTGGCGATAGCGTTCGATCCACGCCGCCTCTTCCTCGAGGCCGCGGCCGCCGAGGCTGCAGGTGCGCACGCGACCGATCTTGCGCGTGGTCACGAGGCCTGCCTGCTCGAGGACGCCCACATGCTTTTTCATGCCGGTGAGGGTCATGTCGAAGCGCTCGGCGAGCTCGGTGATGGAGGCATCGGCGCGGCCGAGCTGTTCGAGCACGCCACGGCGCGTTGCGTCGGAGATGGCAGCGAAGGCCCTATCGAACCGAGGGGTCTGATAAAACTGAACCATATAGTTCAGTAATCCGTCACCGGCGCAATTGCAAGAGCTTCCGGAACAGCACTTTGGCTTGGCCGTTCATCAGCTGAGGAAAGGAGGACGCCATGATCCGCAAGCTCAAATCCGGCGAGTACCGGCTCTATTCGAAGAAGACCGATCCCAAGACGGGCAAGCGCAAGAATCTCGGCACTTTCAGCAGCCGCGAGGCGGCCGAAAAGCACGAGCGCGATGTCCAATACTTCAAGCGCCACTAGGCGTTGAGGCGCTTTTTCCGAAAATCTATCCATGTCGGTTTGTTCTTGTTCTGTTCACGTTCGCGTGGTAGGAGTTAAGGCCCGTTAACGACTTCGATTCGCCCTCGGCGAGATCATCATGCGCACGCACTCCGCCCCTTCGTTCGAGCAGCTCGAAAAGCTCAAGGACACGCGAGACTCCGACTTGATCGGCCGGTCGCTGGTCGATCCGGCGCGCAATCGCGGGCGCGGCGCGCAATCGAACAAGGAGAGCCGGTTCGATGCGGAGAGCCGGGTCGCGTTCGACGATGGCTGGGGCCAGGTCGAGGACCTGAAGCCCTTCGAGACCATCGAGCATATCGAGAGGGCGCGCTCGATCATCACGCGCAACGAAAGCCCCGATATCGGCTTCGACCGCTCGATCAATGCCTATCGCGGCTGCGAGCATGGCTGCTCGTACTGCTTCGCGCGGCCGACGCACGCCTATCTGGGCCACTCGGCGGGGCTCGATTTCGAGCGGCAGATCTATGTGAAGGTCAACGCGGTAGAGCTGTTGCGGCGCGAGCTGGCGGACAAGAAATACCGGCCCAAGCCGATCGCGATGGGCACCAATACCGACCCGTACCAGCCGGCCGAGCGCAAGCACCGGCTGACGCGCGGCATCCTCGAGGTAATGCTCGAGACCAGGCACCCGGTGACGATCACGACGAAGTCCGCGCTGGTGGTGCGCGACCTCGATATCCTGAGCGAGCTGGCAAAGCTTGGGCTGGTGCACGTGGCGCTCTCGATCACGAGCCTCGACCACATCCTCAGCCGCAAGATGGAGCCGCGCGCCTCGACGCCCGAGAAGCGACTCGAGGCGATCCGGCTGCTCTCGGCCGCTGGCGTGCCGACGATGGTGATGGCGGCGCCGATGATCCCGGCGATCAACGACATGGAGATGGAGCGCATCCTCGATGCGGCGGCGGCGCAGGGCGCGCAGGGCGCCGGCATGGTGCTGCTGCGGCTGCCGGGCGAGGTGCGCGAAATCTTCCGCGAGTGGCTGCTGATGCACTATCCGGATCGTGTGAAGCACGTGATGTCGCTGGTGCGCGATACGCGTGGCGGCAAGGACTACAATTCGGCCTGGGGCGAACGGCAGACCGGGGAAGGCGCCTATGCAACACTGATGCAGCAGCGCATGGCGCGGGCCAAGGAACGCTACGGGCTCGACAAGAAATCGGTGCCGCTGCGGACGGATTTGTTCGTGCCGCCGACGGTCGATGACGCACAGATGAGCCTGTTCTGATGGCGACGGTGCGTCGCGCGTTGCTCACACGGGCGCCCCTTGAGCGCGTGTGGGATGCAGTGCGCGATATCGGCGCGCTTCATACGCGCCTGGTCCCCGGGTTTGTCACCAACACCGTGCTCGAAGGGGACCGTGCGAGACTGGTGACGTTCGCCAATGGAATGACGGTGCGCGAGCCGATCGTGACCCTCGACGAGGTTTCGAAACGCCTCGTCTGGTCTTCCGAAGGTGGAATAACGACGCACTACAATGGCTCGGTGACGCTGGCGGCGACTGCGCAAGGCACCGAAGTGGTCTGGGTTGCCGACTTCCTGCCGGACGATGCCGCTACGCGCCTAGCGGGTGCGATGGATGCAGGCATCGCAGCCATGCAACGCGCGCTCGATGCGCTTGGGCCTGAGGAGCCGGCGCTCTTCTAGTCCCACCTGATCTCCAATTGCAGCCTGGCGGCTTGGGGGCTAAGGCCTCGCGCGGAGAGTGCGATGCAATCGAGGATCAACGACGTCAATGTCTGGCAGCTGGAAGAGGAAGGGGCTCGTCTCGGCAGCCTGCAGAGCGCGCTCGACCTGATCGGCGAGACGTATGGCAAGGAGATCGAGCTGGTGGCGATTCCGATCGCACGGCTCGAGCGTGATTTCCTGCGGCTCGGCTCGGGGCTCGCAGGAGCCTTCATCGAAAAGATGCAACAATATGGGCTGCGCGTTGCGATCGTTGGCGACATCGACGAACGCTTGGGCAAGAGCAAGCCGCTGCAGGATTTCGTGATGGAGACAAACCGGCGCGGCCAGCATCTGATCGTACGCGACGATGCGGAGCTCAACGCGAAGCTGCGCCGGTTCTAGCTCGGCGCGGAGAGCCGTGTGGGAAGCAACTCGCCGGAGCGGTCCAGCACCGGATAGGCCGCGGCGGCCACGATCAGCGAATTGATGAGCTTCATGTCGCGCAGGAGGTCGAGGTGCAGAGCGCTCTGCATCCCCTGCCCGGCCTGGGCGCTTCGCATCACCTCGAAATGGGCGGTAACAGCGTCGCGCTCGGCGCGGCGGAAGGCGATCTTTTCCTCGGCGAGCTGCCGCGCAACGCGGGCGTCTTCGGTCATGAAGAGCGAGGCCGCGGTCCGCAGATTGTCCACCAGCCGATCCATGAGCCCGGCGAGATCGGAATCGGCGTCGCCCTTGATGAGACCGCGTTTGAGCCGCTTGCTCACATGCGGCAGCAAATTGCGATCGATGACGTCGCCGGCCTGCTCGAGGTTCATGGCGAACACGAGAATCTGGTTGAGGCGCCGCTGGTCGCTCTCGCTCAGGGCCTCGGTCTCGATCGAGGTGAGATATTTCTTGATCGCGGTGTTCAGGCTGTCGAGGACATCGTCGCGATCGCGGGTTTCCTCGATGAGGCGTCGGTTGTTGGTGAGCAGCGCATCGTGCGCGCCATGCAGCATCTGTTCGAGGACGTCCGCGATGCGAAGCGCTTCGCGTGACGCATCGCCAAGCGCGACAAGCGGTGTCTCGCGCGCGTTGCGATCGAGATAGAGCGGCGCGGCCGGATCGGCTGCCGGCAGGGACGGCAGCAGGCGGTTGAGCAGGCTCACCATGGGGCGCAGCAGCGGCAGGGTCAGAAGCGCAAAGACCAGGTTGAAGGCGAGATGGAAGGCCGCAACCGCATGGGCCGGGGACAGTCCCGCGGCGAACCATCGGGCAATGGGAGGTACGGCCAGCAGCGTGGGGACAATGCCGAGGATGCGGTTGGCGAGGTTGCCGAGCGGCAGCCGGCGCGCGTCGGGCGTGGTAGCGGAGGCTTCGAGCAATGGATTGATCGCCGTTCCAAGATTGGCCCCCAGCACCGCAATGAAGGCGACATCGAGGGGCAACCCGCCGCCGCTCGCGAGCGAAATGATCAGCAGGACGATCGCGACCGACGAGTGCACGCCCCACGCGGCGATTGCCGCGAGAATGAAGCCGAGGGCGGGCACGGCAGCGACTATGCCGATGGCGGCGCGGAACTGCGGTGCGGCTTCGACTCCGGCGAGCAGCCCGAGCATCTGATGGAGCGCGAGAAGCATGAGACCGACGCCGATCACGGCGCGACCCAAATCGTGGACCATCGCGTTCTGCGACCGGCGAAACATCAGGAAGCCGCCAAGGACCAGGATCGGCGAGGCGATCGCGATGTCGAAGGCCAGCAGCTGGACGATGAGCGCGGTGCCGACATTGGCGCCCAGCATCACCGCCATTGCGGGCAGCAGGTCGACCATACCATTCGCCGCAAAGCTGGCCGCCATCAGGCATGTCGCAGTCGACGACTGGAGCAACAGCGTGACGCCCATGCCGGCGAAGAATGCCTTGGTGCGGTTGGAGAGAGTGACCCCGAGGATACGGCGAAGGCGGGGACCGAGGGCGCGTTGCACGCCCGTCTGCGCCATGTGCGTGCCCCACAGGAACAGGGCGATGGCGCCGGCGAGGCCAAGGATGGCCAAGGTGAAGTCCATTTGGTCGGCAGGTCTCCTTTATCATCGGGTATCAGCGCTGGACCGGCTGAACCGACTCTGAATGTCACAGAACTGTCATATTGCGCCCGAAACCCCTGACTTCAAAGCGAATCCTCGAAGCGTCGCAGCGAGGTTGCCTCGAACTCGAAAACCGGGATGCTTGGACGCATGGCTGGCAACGCCGATTCGACCGATCCGATCCCCCTCCCCACGCTCCGCTTCGAGAAGCGCGCGCAGCGCCGTGGGGCGAGCATCGTTGCGGGGGTGGACGAGGTCGGCCGAGGGCCCCTGGCGGGCCCGGTGGTCGTCGCCGCGGTCATCCTCAATCGGCGGAAAATCCCCGACGGCATCAACGACAGCAAGGCACTCACCCCTGACGCGCGCGAGCAGCTCTATAACGAAATTCTAGCCAGCGGGGCGCATGTCTCGATGGTTGCGGCTCCGACCTCGATCATTTTCACGCTCAATATCCTTCATGCTTCACTGTGGGCGATGCGGCGGGCAATCCGTGCGCTGCCGATCATGCCGGATCATGTGCTGGTCGACGGCAATGTCGTGCCCAAAGAGCTGCCCTGCGCCGGCGAAGCGATCGTCGGCGGCGATGCGCTGTCGCTGTCGATCGCGGCGGCTTCGATCGTCGCCAAGGTCACGCGCGACCGCATGTGCCAGATCATGCATTGCGAGGAGCCGCGCTACGGCTTTGACTCGCACAAGGGCTATTCGGCGGCGGCACATTTCCGGGCGCTCGAGACGCACGGTCCGGGCCGCTACCACCGCATGGATTTTGCGCCCTGCATCGAAGCGGAGGCGCGGCTGCGGACTGGGATTTCCATCGGCCCATTGCTGCCCGCCGGGTGGGCGCCGGCGGTCAGGCCGCAGCTCGACCTGTTTGCGGCGTAAGGCCGGTAAGGTTTCGCTAACTCTCTGACTTAATTCGCTTTTAACGCTATGCCCCTACAACGGAGCCGTTAGTGCTGCGTTAGGGTTACGAGTATGTTGCGTACCGCGCGTACGGCCCGTTTGGCCGATGCGGAGAGCCCGGTGCTGCCCGTCGACACGATTCTCGTCGGCGACTGCATCGAGCGGATGAACGCCTTGCCGGCCGGCTCGGTTGACCTGATTTTTGCGGACCCGCCTTACAATCTGCAGCTTGAAGAGGGCCTCACGCGGCCCGACCAGTCGCGCGTCGATGCGGTCGATGACGACTGGGACAAGTTCGAGAGCTTTGCGCACTACGACAAATTTACGCGCGGCTGGCTGAGCGCCGCCCGGCGCGTGCTGAAGCCCGATGGGGCGCTCTGGGTCATCGGCAGCTACCACAACATCTTCCGCGTCGGCGCGGCGCTGCAGGATCTCGAGTTCTGGCTGCTCAACGACGTGATCTGGCGCAAGGCCAACCCGATGCCGAATTTCCGCGGCACGCGCTTCACCAATGCCCATGAGACGCTGATTTGGGCGGCGCGCGGCAAGGGCTCGCGGGTGACGTTCAACTATGAATCGCTGAAGCAGGCGAACGACGAGACGCAGATGCGCTCGGACTGGCTGTTCCCGCTTTGCACGGGCGCCGAGCGCCTCGTC
>Ga0207649_10000385_pt1 | contig 33024 bp, 25 predicted proteins | sample KBSC43metaG_FD_184317 | JGI IMG/M metagenome (GOLD analysis project Ga0207649, IMG submission 184317) | Corn rhizosphere microbial communities from Kellogg Biological Station, Michigan, USA - KBS C4-3 metaG (SPAdes) (version 2) | ecosystem: Host-associated > Plants > Roots > Rhizosphere > Soil ... | reverse complement strand
TGAAATTGCGGGGCCTCGGCGGCGAGCGCAGCGCGCAGGGCGGCGGCGGCTTTCGCAAAGGCGGCGGAGTCGTTCGCGAGGAATGCGGCGCGCAATGCGGTGACAGCGGGGTCGTCCGCGCGCAGGGAGAACCATTCGGCGGACTCGCCGGCGGGGTTACCCGCGACGCGGATCAAGTCGCCGCTACGCAGGCGGTCGAGCCGCTCGATGCGCTGACCCACCTGGTCGGCGGCCTTGTTCATGCCGGCGAGTTTGCCATCCATCGCAGTGCGGCGGGCGGCGTCCGCGGCCTGGAGGAGCGCGAGGAAGCCGGGGCTGGCGGCGAGGTCGTCGCGCGAGAACCACTTGCGCTTCTCGTCCAGGCCGGCGGCGGCCTTGAGCGGGCGATTGTCGATGAGGATGAGCGGCTTTGCTCCGACCGATTCCGGCGCGAGCCAGAGACCGGTGACGATTTCCACGGCGGATTCCGTGCGGCCGTCGAGCGTGAGGGCCGTGCGACCGCTGAGAGTGAGCAGGTTTTCCTCGGCGAAAACGAGCCAGGGTTTTTTGCGGCCGCCATCCTGCACGGGAATCTTCTCGAGCGGCTGGAAATCCAGGGCGTGCGCGAGCGGCGCCGCGAGGAGGAAGGCGAGAATGGCAAGGAGTCTCATGCTTTTTTCGGGCGCAGATAGAACATGATGAAGATGCCGATGCAGATCGCGAGCGAGCCGGTCCATTTCAGCAACCAGCCGGGGTCGTAGAGCACCTGGAGGGTGGTCTCGCCGAGATCTTCAGGGTTCCACTGTGCCTGGGAGAACTTGTAGTTCAATCCCGTGACGAGCGCAAATGCGGTGCCGGGCCAGCTCGCCGGATGGTTCATTTGCGCGACGTCTTCCTTCGTCGCGCCGGTGGCGGGATCGCGGAATTCCACGGTGGCGATGAAGTTCGCGGGCGTCTGCGTGCCCTCGAGGCGCGGCACCTCGAAGTTTTTCAACCCGATCGTGAAGGGGACCGGGCGCGTTTGCAGTCCGTAGCCGACGCGCACCGACGCGCCGTCGAGCGCGAGCGTCGCGGTGTCACCAGAGCCGATCCATTGCGGCGGTCCGCTCCTGCCATCGGAGCCAATGAGGCGCGCGCGAAAGCCGGGCGGCCCCTGCTCGCCGGCTGCCACCGGGCGGCGCGTGGATTCGATCCACGCATGCGGAAGGGACTCCCCGAGCGTCGCCTTCCAATCCGCCCAGCCAAGCGGGAAGGTCTCGCCGACCTTCACAATGCCGCGCGAGATCGCGTAATTGCCGCGCCCGAGCTGGTAGGCGATGCCGGCGGGCGTAGGTGCGAGGTCGAGCCGCGGGCGAAGGACTTCGCCGGATTTTGGCTGACGCGGCGCTTCGACGCGGACGAGAACGGCGGGATTTTTCGGCGCGGCGCTGGCGGTGGCCGGCTTTCCCTCGACGAGGGTGAAGTCGGGCCAGTATTCGCCGGGCGTGATCATCGCCGAGCCAAGCTGCTGCGGTTGGCCGGTCGTGCGGGCGCGGTCGAACTCCGCCGCTTTGCCGTCCGGCAGAATGACGGTGAGCGTCGCGCCGTCGGGGCTGAGCGCCGTGCGGACGCCGGTCGCCGCGCCGCTCTCGCTCTGCAAGACCGGCGCGAACTTCGCGAAGGTAAGCTGGGATTCCGTGATGCGATAAGGCGGCAGGTTCGGCAGGTCGCGGCCGAAGCTCACTCGCGCTAGGCCGAAGAAATCGCGCGACATTGCGCCGGATGCCGGCAGGACGAACGGCAGGGACACGCGCTGACCCATCATTTGCGTGGCAAAATTCATGGAAATGCCCGGTCGTGCGGATGGGCCGGCGACGACAAGATGCTCATCCCAGCCCAGACTCGCCGCGTTGGCATCGAGACGGACTTTGAGGTTCGCGCCAGGGACGGCGAAATCCCGCGGGCGCGCCTCCGTGGGGCGGACAAGCTCCACGTCGAAAGGATCGACGGCGAATTCACCCGTAGCGGCGTTCTGAATTTGCAGGACGCTGCGACCGGTGGTGATGCGGTCGCGGGGCGGCGCGCCGCGATGGAGGGTGACGTTGCCCTCGAAGCCGAAGTGCGAGCCAATCATCGCGCCGATGAGCAGCGTGATGATGCCGTAGTGCGTAATGACAAATCCGAGGTGCTTTCGCTGCCAGGGCCAGCGCGTGAGCGTGACGGCGAAGAGATTCACGCAGAGCACGCCGAGCCAGACGGTAAACCACGGGGCCTTGTAGATGTAAGCCTGCGCGACCTTGGTGTCGAAACGGCTCTCGGTAAACGTCGCGACGGCGCAGGCAATGGCGATGGTGGCGAGCAGGAGCAGCGCGAGCTTGAGCGAGCCGAGCGCGTTGATCACCCGCCACACGGGCAAACGCCGGCGCGCGGCGAGTCGCTCGCGGCGCGTGCTGTCGGCGGTCGGGGTGGAGGTCATTTTCAGGCGGGTTCCGGGCTTGGAGCGGCCGCCAGCGGAACCGGATGACGGGGCGGAGTCAATCGGGGACCGCGCGCGACCGTCGGGCGCAGGGCCAGGGCGGTGACGGTAAAACTGGAGGCCAGCATGAGCAGCGCCGCCGCGACGGGATGCAAAATGCCAGCCGCGGCGAGCGCAATGCCGATGCAATTGTAGGCGGCGGCGAACCGCAGGTTGCGCCGGATCGTCCGCACCGTCGCGCGACAGCGGACGAGCGCCTCCGGAATGGCGCGCAGGTCGCGAAGTTCGCCCGTGGCCGTGTCCCGCGCGAGCGGACTCCCCGTGGCGAGCGCGAGCGAGACATGCGCCTCGGCCATGGCGGGCGCGTCGTTCACTCCGTCGCCGACGAAGAGGATGGGGCCGGCCGCGGAGAGCGCGTGCACGCGGGTGGCTTTTTCGATCGGCGTGAGGCCGGTTTCGACATTGGCAAGGCCGTGCGCCGCGGCGGTGGATTGGTCGCCGGTCAGCACCGTGCAGGGAATACCCGCCGCTTCCAATTCGCCAAGGACCATGCGAGAAGCTTCCCGCAGCCGCTCGCGGAGGACGGCCACACCAACGAGGACTCCCTCGCGTAGGACGTAGAGTTCGCGGGTCGCGGGAGTGGTTTCACGAAGCTGCGCGCGAAGGCCGGCCACGTCTTTCGCGGATTCCGGCGGCAACAGGGCGGCGTTTCCAATGGAAATCCGCACATCGCCAACGCGGCCCTCGATCCCGGTCCCGACGAGATTCCGCACCTCGCAGACGCTGCTGGCGGGGGCGTGACGTCGAAAGGCGCGGGCGATCGGGTGTCCGCTGGCGGCCTCGAGCGCGGAGACTTCCGCGAGCAGTCGTTCGCGATCCACGCCCGGCGCGCAGACGAAATCGACGAGTTCGAGCTGCTCGTCGCCGAGCGTGCCGGTTTTGTCGAAGACCACCTGCTGCACCGCCGCGAGGCGCTCGACGAGATCGCCCGTCGCCGCGACCACGCCCTGGCGCGCAAGATCGGCGAGCGCGGACCACACGCCAATGGGCGTGGCGAGTCCCATCGAGCAGGGACAGGCGACCAGAATGACGGCAAGCGCGTTGAACAGGCCGACCGTCCAACCCACACGGGCGGTCCAGACGACGGAAGTTGCCAGAGCCACGATCACCACCGCGGGCAAGAACCACGCCACGAGCCGGTCGGCCTCGCGCTGGAGACGGCACGGCCGCGATTGCGCCGCGCGCACCCGAGCCAACAGCGCGTCGAGCAGGCGATCGCCGCCATCCGCGGTGGACCGCACGCGCAGCGGACCGTCCAGCAGACGGCTGCCGGCCAGCACGGAATCCCCCGTTCGCCGCATCACGGGAAACGGTTCCCCGGTGAGCGCCGCTTCATCGACGAGCGCCGCGCCATCGATGATAACGCCATCGACCGGCACGTTCCCGCCCATCGCGATGGCGACGAGATCGCCGCAGCGAATCGTTCGCACCGGAACGGCGTCGAGCGTGCCGTCCAGTGCGATGCGGTCGCACGTTTCAAATTCCGTGCCGAGCGCACGGGCGGCGTCGAGCGCGGCCGTGCGGCGGCGTTCGCCGAGGGTGCGACCGAACGTGTAGATCGCAAGCAGGATGGCGACGACTTCGTAATAGACGTGTCCCACCCCGGTGAACGTCGAGACGAGCGAGGCAAAAAAGGCGCCGAAAATGCCGAGCAGGAAAAGTTGCTCGAAGACAATGCGCCGCACCGCCGCCGCACGCAGCAAGGGCCCGCCGACCAACGCAAAAACGACCACGGCGGAGACCGCCAGCGCGCCGTGCAGCCAAAGGCGGGCGACTCCCGCGGGCGGCGAGAGGTTCACCGCGAGCGAGAAGATCATCGCCTGCGCCGCGACAGCGGTGGCGAACGCGATGCGCACCCACCCGGTGGCGGCGCCGGGACGCGGCGGCGCGGACGGCGCGCATTGGCAACAGGACGACATGGAACCGGCTAATCGTATGAAGCCGTCCCGGCATTGCAACTGATTCACGCCGCGCGGGCCGCCGCGGCTGGATTTTCCCGCTTTCGCCCGGGCGCGGCGCATCTTAGCTTCGCGCCATGCGTCGTCTCTGGATCGGACTGGGAATTCTTGTCGTGCTGCTGGCGGCGGGGCTCCTCGGCCTGAATTTCTGGGTGCAGGCGTATCTGCGCAGCGCGGCGTTTCGTCAGCTCGTGATGGCAAAGACCGGCGAGTCGTTGCGCGCGGACGTGGATTCCCAGCCGTTCGAATGGTCGGGGCCCTCGGTCTTCTCCGCCGCACTCACCGGCCACGGCGAGTCCGGCGCGCCGCTGGAATCCCTCGACGCCGAGCAGGTGCGGGCGAACATCGATTGGCAGGCAATTTTCCACGGCGCCTGGCGCGTGAGCCGCATCGACATCGTGCGACTGGACGCGAAGGTGCGCACGGCCGGCCAGCAGGCCGCCACCGCCGCGGAGCCCGGCCCGACACCCGAGCCGCCCCCGCCGAAGCGCGGCCTGTTGCCGAACCGCTTCGAGCTGGATCGCGTGTCGGTGCAGGACGCGAACGTCGCCTTCGGTGAAATGGGCAACCTGCGCAACACCGCGCTCGTGATGCAGCCGGAGGGGAACGGCTGGGTCTTCGACGGCACGGGCGGAAAATTGGAATTTCCTGCGCGACCAACACTCGATGTGAGCGCGTTCCGCGTGCGACTCCAGCAAGGCGTCGTCTATCTCACGAACGCCGCGCTGCGCCTCGGGGCGACGGGCGCGCTCACGACCTCCGGCGAGGTCGGCGGGCCGCGGGGTCCCTACGACCTGCAGGTTCAATGGCAGAACGTCGATGCCGCCGACGTGCTCGACGCGACGTGGAAGGAGCGCCTGAGCGGCACGATCTCCGGTGAGACCGAAATCCTGGGCCGCACCGGCTTGCCGCCGCTCACGAAGGGCAGGTTTTCCCTCGTGAACGGCCGCCTCGAGGGGCTGCCCGTGCAAAAGGAGATCGCAAAATTCACGCGCTCGCCGCAGTTCGACCGCATGCCGTTGAGCGAACTCTCGGGCGACTACGCAATGGACGGCGTGACGACAACGGTCCGCAATTTTGTCGCCGAGTCGCCGGGATTGCTGCGCGTGGAGGGCGATTGCCGCATCGGCGCAAACGGCGCAATCGACGGGCGTTTTCGCATCGGCGTGACGTCGCAATCGCTGCAATGGCTGCCCGGTTCCCAGGAAAAAGTCTTCACCGTCGCCGATCGCGGCTACCTGTGGACGGACGTCACGATCGGCGGCACGCTCGAGCATCCCACCGAGGATCTTTCGGCGCGACTCGCGCGTGCGCTGGGCGAGCAGGTGATCGACACGGGCGTGCAGATCCTCCAGGGCGCGCCGTCCGACGCGACCGACGCCGCGAAGAAGGCCATCGATCTTCTCTCGCCGCTGATTCCATGAGCTCGGCGCGGCCGGATTTTCAAACCCTGGTCGATACGCATTACGAGTCGATCTACCGGTTTGCGCTCAGCCTTTCGCGCCGCGAAGCCGACGCCGCGGATCTCGTGCAGCAGACGTTTTCGCAGTGGGCGCGCAAGGGCCATCAGTTGCGCGATCCGTCACTCGCAAAGACGTGGCTCTTCACGACGTTGCGCCGCGAATTTCTTGCCACGGTGCGAAAAGCCGCCCGCTATGCCGACGAACCGCCCGGGGAGGAGGCCGGCCACCTCGAGCCGCATCAGGCGGAATCCCTCGATGCCGCCGAAGTGATGGCCTGCCTTCAGAAACTCCCGCTGGAATATCGGGAAGCCCTGACTCTCTTCTATCTGAAGGACGTATCCTACCAGGAGATCGCCGCCGTGCTCGACGTGCCCATCGGCACCGTGATGTCGCGGCTGTCCCGCGGCAAGGCGCGCCTCCGTAAAATGCTAGCCGAAGACCATGCCTGACCAGTTCGACGAAACCGATGCCGTGCTCGCGCGGAAGCTTGCGGAGATCACTCCGCCGGCCGACCTGCGCACGCGCCTGCTCGCCCTCGAGTCACGGCCGCCGGTCGTCGAAGCCACCGCCGCGCCGTGGTGGTCGCAGCCCATCACCGCGCTGGCCGCCGCCGTGACGCTGGCCCTCGTCGTGCTGAGTCTTTGGCCGCATTCCGGCGAACCCCTCTCCGCCGCGACGGTCGACATCTCGACCTTCCTCTCGAATGGTTTCGATCTTCCAATGCGCACGGCCGATGTGAATCGCGTGCGCGGCTGGCTCGTCCAAAACAATCCCGGCCAGCGCATCGATCTGCCGACCGCGTTGGCGCGAAATCCCACGATCGGCTGCCGCGAGCTGATGTGGCGCAATCATCGCGGCTCCCTCGCATGCTTCTCGCTGGGCGGCGGCCGCGAGGCGCATCTCGCGATGTTCCCGAGCAACACGTTCGTCAATGCCCCCGGCTCGGCACCAAAGATCGCGTCCGCCGGCCAATGGACCCGCGCCGCATGGACGAAGGACGGCATGACGTATCTGCTCTTCGTCCCGGCGGGAATGGACCCGATGCGGGTGCTGGCGAGGTTCGTCGCGAATCAGTCGGCGGGAAAAATCACGTCCAATAGCGTGCGGAGCACGGCGTGGCCGGCGGCGAACGTCTCCGGCGGCGTCGCGAGAATCGTTGTTCCGTCCTGGACGTAGGCCGCCGGCTGGGGATCGCCGCCGAAGGCTCGCAGCCAGGCGGCGAGGTCGTCACGCGTGACCTCCGGGTGAAATTGCAGCGCGAGCACCTGATCGCGATAAAGAAATCCCTGGTTCACGCACGCCGCGCTCGACGCGAGTCGCATCGCCCCGGCCGGCAGTTCGAACGTATCGCCGTGCCAGTGAGCGACCGGCATCGACGCCGGCAAAAACGGGAAGCGCGTCCGCGCCTCGGCGGTGAATTCCACCGGGAAGCAGCCGATCTCGACCTGCGGATTCTGGATGACGCGGCCGCCCAGCGCATCGGCGAGGAACTGCGCGCCGAGGCAGATTCCGACGGCCGGCTTGCCCGCGGCGATGTGTGCCGCGATGAAGGCGCGCTCGTCGCGCAGCCAGGGATGTTCGCGATCCTGGTAAATGTTCATCGGGCCGCCCATGACGACGAGGAAATCGACGGAGGCGGGATCGGGCAATGGCTCGCCGTGTTGGAGCGAAGTCGTCGCGAGCATCCAGCCGCGGGCGGCGGCCCAATCGCCAATCGCGCCCGGCCCTTCGCAATCGACGTGCTTGAGAACGTGGAGGTTCATATTTTCGCCGCGAGGCGCGTGGCAGCGTCCGCTTGGGCGAGATCCTCGATGCAGCGGGTGACGAGGGCCGTCCATCCGGTCTGGTGCGTGGCGCCGAGGCCGCGGCCGGTGTCGCCGTGGAAGTATTCGTGGAAGAGGATGAGGTCCTTCCAATGCGGGTCGCTCGCATAACGCGCGTCGCCACCGTGGCAGGGCCGCGCGCCGCCGGCGTCGGGCGTGAAGAGGCTGGTGAGCCGGCACGAGAGGAAGTTCGCGACTTCGCCGAGGTGGAGAAAAATCCCCGAGCCGCGCGGGCATTCGACCTTGAAGCCGTCACCGTAGTAACGGTGGTAGCGTTCGAGCGCCTCGATGAGCAGGTAGTTGATGGGGAACCAGACCGGCCCGCGCCAGTTCGAGTTCCCGCCGAACATGCCGGACGTCGATTCGCCCGGCGTGTAGGGGACGGTGAATTTTTCGCCGGCGACCTCGAAGGTGAACGGCACCTTTGCGTGGGCGGCGGAGAGCGAACGAATGCCGTGCGGCGAGAGGAATTCCTCCTCGTCGAGCAGGCGGACGAGGATGCGCTCCAGGCGTTCGCGCGAGGGCAGCGCAAGCAGTGAAATTTTCTGGTCGCTCGAGCGGTCGCACCACGACATGTGGCGCGCGAGATCGGGCCGATTGACGAGGAACCACTCCATGCGCCGGCTGAAACCGGTGAGCTTTTGCACCTCGGCGAGATCGAGCAATTCGACCGCGAGCATGGGAATGAGGCCGACCATGGAACGCGTCTTCAACACGTGGCGCGTGCCGTTCATGCGCAGATGGTCGTAGTAAAAGCCGTCCTCCTCGTTCCAGAGGCCGGTGCCGTCGAAGTGATTGAGCGCGTCGGCGATGGCGATGAAGTGCTCGAAAAACTTCGAGGCCATGTCCTGATAGACGGCATTTTCCTTCGCGAGCTCCAGGGCCATCGCGAGCATCGTCACGCAATAGAATCCCATCCATGCCGTGCCGTCGGCCTGGTGCAAATGTCCGCCGCCGGGCAGCGGCCGCGAACGGTCGAAGACGCCGATGTTGTCGAGGCCGAGGAAGCCGCCGGAGAAGAGATTCTGCCCGAGTTGGTCCTTGCGGTTCACCCACCACGTGAAGTTGAGCAGGAGCTTTTGGAACGTGCTCTCGAGGAACTCCCGGTCGCGGAAGCCGCGCGCGTCGGCGATCTTGTAAACGCGCCACGCGGCCCAGGCGTGGACGGGCGGATTCACGTCACCGAACTCCCATTCGTAGGCCGGCATCTGGCCGTTCGGGTGCATATACCATTCGCGCAGGAGCACGGTAAGCTGCTGCTTCGCGAAGACGGGATCGAGCCGCGCGAAGGGCACCATGTGGAACGCGAGGTCCCACGCGGCGAACCACGGATACTCCCATTTATCGGGCATCGAGAGCACGTCCTTGGCGAAGACGTGGCGCCATTGGCCGTTGCGAATGTTCTCCCGTCCCTTCGGCGGCGGCGGTTCGTAGGGATCGCCCTCGATCCAATCGCCGATCACGTAGTGGTAGAACTGCTTGGTCCAGACAAGGCCGGCGTAGGCTTGTCGGGAGACGCGCGTTTGCTCGGCGTTGACGTTCGCGGGAATGAGTTCCGCGTAGAAATCGTCGGCGTCCTGCTTGCGTTTCGCGAGCGTCTTGGTGAAGCGTTCGGGATCGAATTCGCCGAGGTCATCGCCCCGCAAGCGGAGCTGAAATTGCAGTCGGGTCTCGCCGCCGGCGGGAATTTCCAGGCGGTAATGCGCGGCGGCTTTCGTGCCGACATTGCGCGGGTTCACGGCGTCGGGTTCTCCCGCGACGACATGGCGATGGAACGCGTCCTTCACCCACGGCGCGGCGTTCGGCTGCTTGTAGAGGCGGTCGGTGTTCGTCTCGTTGTCGGTGAAGAGCCATGCGTCGGGCTTGCGGTCGGCGAGCCATTCAAAATCCTGCAGCGACTCGTGCGCGGCGGCGACGCGTCGGGCATGCGTCTTCCAGAGGCGCGGCTTCAGCGTGCAGCCCTCGTGGCGGCAGCCCCAGCTCCAGGTGTTGCGAAACCAGAGCGTCGGCAGGACGTCGAGGCGGGCGGCCTCGGGACCGCGGTTCGCAATCGTGAGCTGGATGTAGGTGTCGTCGGGCGCGGCCTTGATGTATTCCACGAACACATCGAAGTAGCGGTTCCCGTCGAAAATCCCGGTGTCCTCGAGTTCGTATTCCAGCGCGTCGCGGCCGCGTTTCGCGTTTTCCTCGACGAGCTTCGCGTAGGGAAACGCGGCCTGCGGGTATTTGTAGAGCGCCTTCGCGTAGGAGGCGGTCGGCGTGGCCTCGAGGTAGTAGTAGCATTCCTTCACGTCCTCGCCGTGGTTGCCCTGGTTGTTCGTGAGGCCGAAGAGACGCTCCTTGAGGATGGGATCCTTCCCGTTCCAGAGCGCAACCGCGAAGCACAGCCGCGACTGGCGGTCCGTCCAGCCGAGCAGGCCGTCCTCGCCCCAGCGGTAGGCGCGTGAGCGAGCGTGGTCGTGCGGGAAGCTGGCCCAGGCGTCGCCGTTGCCCGAGTAATCCTCGCGCACGGTGCCCCACTGCCGCTCGGAGAGATACGGACCCCACCGCTTCCAGTTTTTGTCCCGGTGCGCGTCTTCGATCACGCGCCGCATTTCGGCTGACTCCATATCCCTGCCGGGACGTGTAATCCATCCCGGCGCGGAGGTCGATGCACAGGTTGTGAAAATCCCGGCTACTTTTTCGTTCCGTCGCCGGCCGAAAGCGCAGGCAAAAAAGTGATCGTGCGTCCGTCCCGCGCTAGCAGATCGCGCAGGCGCTTTTCCGCGCTGACCCGCGCGCGCGCCGGCAAGTCCGACCCGCGCGCCCGCAAACCGACCCGCAACCGCAGGTCGCGAATCGCCGCCTCGCGGTCCGCGGGCGTGAGGCGGTTCCACCAGCCGTCCTCCTCGTGGATGAACCGCACGTCGCCCAACTCCGTGGAAAGAATTTCCGCCGGCGGCAGCGTCACCCGCAGGGCACCCGTGCCGGGATCGACTTCGATGACGAACGGCTTCGAGAGATCGAAGCCGGCGCGAATCACGAAGTCGGCCTCGATCTCGAGCGTCTTCGTGCTGTGCAGCCAGGATTCATCCAGCTGCTGCCGCTCGGTGAGGGTTTCCTCGACGGTGACGAGCTTGAGCACGTCGCTGTGTTGTTCGACCACCGTTTTGCGGCCGACGACGACCTTCGGCTGCACTTGAAAAGCCGCCGCGACCTGCCCCGCGATCTCCCGGGCGGAAGACGCGGCGCCGCCCTCGATCCGCCGCGCGATCTCCGCGGGCAAATCCACCGCGACGTAGCCCACGGTGAGCGCGCCGATCACAAGCAGCAACACGCCCGCCAGGGCGAGCGCAACGAACGACCGTCCGCGTCCGCTCACGCCTACATCGGCCCCGCGCCGCCGGCTTCGGCGCTGATCTTGCGCATCAACGGCATGAATTCGCCGGACCACAATCCGAGCATTTTCCGGCTATCTTCGAAGCCCGCCTGTCCGGCGTCGCTCACGCGCGACACCCGGATGGTGAGCTGGAAATTGTTCGTGCCGGGCACGGGCGTCATGACGAGTTTCGCGCGCATCGAGGTCGTCGTGCCGTAACTCCCGTAGAGCAATTTTCCGAAGGCGCCGGCCGGCTTGTCGAAGCTGGCGGAATCGGGATAGCTCATCGTGCTGGAGGTGTAGCCGTATTGCGGAAAGACGTCGTTCGCCGCCGCGATGATCGCGTTCACGTTCGTGTTGGAAACCAGGACCGAGTTCATGCCGCCGCCCGCTCCCGAAGGAGTCGTGAGGCAACCGGAAAGGAGAAGCAGGGCGAAGGCGCACGCGCCGAGGGGGAAGAGGAAACGTTTCACGCCCGCGAGCATGGCGATTTTCGGGCAGGCCGACAAGCCGGACGGCGGCGCCGCCTAGGCGGAATCAGCGAGGCTTTTTTCGTAGATGCACCAGGTGCGATGCACGTCCGCGCCCATCAGACGCGAGTTCTCCAGGATCTCGGTGTTGGTTTCCTCGATCCAGCCGAGTTCCGCGTCGTGGTAGCGGGCCTTGGCGCAGACGAACTGCTCGTAAAGCAGCCAGGCGTGGAGTCCGCCGCGGTCGCGAAAGCGCGGCGAGATGCCATAGACAACCTGCCGCGCCGTGCGAATGTGGCGCGTTTTCATCAGCCATGCGACGTGCAGCAGCCGCAGCCAGCGCGGGGTGCGGCGGGTGAGCGCGAGCAGCTCGTTGAAGTTCGGCAACGAGAGAGCGACGCCGGCATTTTCGCCGTTCATCTCGGCGATCAAAATCATGGCGGGATCCGCGATCGCGCGCATGTCGTCCGCGGCAGCGAGCAAATCGTCCATCGTGATCGGCACGAAACCCCAATTCCGCTCGAGCGTCGCGTTATAGACTTCGTGAACGATCTGCAGTTCCCGCTCGAGCGCGCGCAGGTTGATCGGTCGCAGTTTCAACCGCGCCCGGGCCGCCGTGCGGGCGACGATCCGGCTCAACCGCGCGGGCGGCTCGAGTCGGTGGAGCGGCAAATGCAGCCCGTATTTTTTGCGCACGGCGGCATAGCCCACCGCCTCGACGAGCCGCCCGTAATACGGCGGATTCCACGTCAGCCCGATGAACGGCGCGTCGTCGTGTCCCTGCACGAGCAGGCCGCATTCGTCGTTGATGCTCGGGTTGTAGGGTCCGCGAACGGCCGTGCAGCCCTTTGCGCGCAACGTCTGCTCTGCCGCCGCGAACAACGCGCGCGCCGTCGCGGGGTCGTCCTCGCATTCAAAGAACCCGAAGAAGCCCATGCGATCGCCGTAGCGCTCGTTGTGCGTGCGGTTCACGATCGCCGCGATGCGCCCGACTGCGCGTCCGTCCCGCCGCGCGATCAGGGGAACGATCTCCCCGTGCCGGCGGTGAAAGGCGGATTTCGGCGAGAGATATTTCGCAACGCTGCCGGGAAATGGCGGGACAAAGGCGGGATGGCCGCCGTGCAATTCCTCCGCGACTTCCTCGAAAGCCTGGAACTCCCTTCGTGTCGTGCAAACCGTGACCATCACCCGCAATCGCAATCCGATTTTTCTGCCTCAACCCCCGGGCCGGAGTCAAAAAAAAGTGCGGCGGGCGTCGTTCGGAAAAGTCACGGAGGAAGGCTTGCCCGTCGGGAGATTCGGCGTTAAGAAGCGCCAAATCTCCTCCTCCATGCGCCCATTTTCCCTGCTCGCCGCCCTTCTTTTTCTCGCCTTCGCGGCCGGTTGCGCCACGAACGACGTCTCGAAGGAAAACCTCCTCACCCGCGCCGGCTTCCGCACTTTCTCCGCGACGAAGCCCAAGCAAGTCGCCCTCTACAAGACGCTGCCTCCCGGGAAAATCACGGCCGTCGAGAGCCACGGCCGCACCTATTTCGTCTTCGTCGATCCCAAGAGCGGAAACCGCATCTACGCCGGCACGAAAAAGGAATACGCCGAATACGTGCGGCTGCGCACCTGGAAGAAACTCGAGGTCGATGCCGCGCTCGGCGGCGACATCAGCCCGTCCGGCTCGAAGTGGGACGATTGGGACGGCCTGAACGACGGCTGGTATTCGTTCTGACCGCGCTTCGTCCGCCGGGAAAAGCCTTGCCCGCATTTTTCCACGCCCGGTAGGCTCCCCCGATGAAGATAGTCGTCACCGGCGGGGCCGGATTCATCGGTTCGCACCTCGTCCGCCATCTGCTCGACGACGGCCACGACGTCGCGGTGATCGATAATTTCACGGACTTTTACGACCCCGCGATCAAACGCGAAAACGTCGCCAGCTTCGGCGGCCGCGCGCGGATCATCGAGGAAAACATCGAGGACTTCGACGCCATGCAGTCCGTGCTGGCCGAGGGAAAATTCGACACGATCGTCCACCTCGCCGCGCGCGCCGGCGTGCGGCCCTCCATCGAGAACCCCAAGGGCTACATCGATACGAACATCACCGGCACCTACAACCTCCTCGAAGGCGCCCGCGCCGCCGGCACGCGGCATTTCATCTTCGCCTCCAGCTCCTCCGTCTATGGCCTTGCGAAAACGGTGCCCTTCTCCGAGGAGCTACCCCTGCCGCAAACGCTCAGCCCCTACGCCGCGACAAAACTCTCCGGCGAGCAACTCTGCGGAAATTTCTCGAATCTCTACGGCCTGCGCGTGGTCTGCCTGCGCTTTTTCACCGTGTATGGACCGGGTCAGCGCCCCGACCTCGCGATCCACAAGTTCACCGACATGATCGAGCGCGGGCAGGCGATCCCGAAGTTCGGCGATGGAAACACGCGGCGCGACTACACCTACATCGACGACATCGTGCATGGCGTCCGCGGCGCCATCGCCTACGCGCGGGACAGCGGGGAAAAATTCGATATTTTCAACCTCGGCGAGAGCGAGACGACCACGCTCAACGAACTCATCGCCGCCCTCGAGACCGCACTCGGCAAGACGGCGATCATCCAGCAACTGCCCGAGCAGAAGGGCGACATGCCGCTCACCTCCGCCGATATTTCCAAGGCACGCCGCCTGCTTGGTTACGAACCGCACACGAAGATCGCCGATGGCATCCCGAAGTTCGTCGCGTGGTATCGGGGGCTGAAGAAATGAGATTTTTTTCAACAGAAGACCGCAAAGGCCGCAAAGGAGCTGCCTTCCTTCGCGGTCTTCGCGACCTTCTGTAAAATTTCCATGCCCCCTAACGCCATCGCACTGCTCCAGGAGCTGATTCGCATCCCGAGCGTGAACCCGGATGGCGACCCCGGCACCGATGGCGTCGGCGAAAAGGAAATCGCGAAATTCATCGCGGCGTTTCTGCGGGATCTCGGAGCGGAAGTTTCCCTCCCCGAGGTGCTGCCCGACCGACCAAACGTCATTGGGCGCTTTCCCGCCGACCGCCCCGGCAAGCCGCGCCTGCTCCTCGCGCCGCACACCGATACGGTGAGTGTCGGCGGCATGACGATCGATCCGTTTGGCGGCGAGGTGTGGGACGGTAGAGTCTGGGGCCGCGGCGCGTCGGATACGAAGGGCTCGCTCGCCGCGATGTTGTGGGCGCTCAAGGAAAGCGATGTCCGGGCGTTAAGTCACGAGATCTGGTTCGCGGGCCTGATGGGCGAGGAGGCCGGCCTGCACGGCTCGAAGGCGCTGGCCGCAAGCGAGACGTTCGATTTCGTGATCGTGGGGGAGCCGACGGAGCTGCAAATCGTCCACGCGACGAAGGGTTCCTCGTGGCACACGCTGCGCACGCGAGGCACGGCCGTTCACGCCTCGATGCCCGAGCGCGGCGACAACGCCCTCTACAAAATGGCCGACGTGCTGCGGTGCATTCGCGACGAGATCGCGCCGTCGCTTGCCACGCAATGCCATCCCGCGCTCGGCTCGCCGACGATCAGCGCCGGGACGATCCGCGGCGGCACGAAGGTGAATATCGTGCCCGATGCCTCCGAACTGTGCGTCGATATGCGCACGATTCCCGGGCAGGATTTTGGGCCCGTGATCGCCCGGCTGCGGGAAGTTTGTCCGGATTTGGAAATCGAGAGCTGGAGCGCACCGCCGATGTTCACGGATCCCGATCACCCGATGATCCACGCGCTCGAGCGCGTCGGTGCGGGCTGCACGACGGCAGCATGGTTTTGCGACGCGGCGTGTTTCGCCGAGCGCGGCGTGCCGGCGGTCGCAGTCGGCCCGGGCTCCATCGCGCAGGCGCACACGAAGGACGAATTCCTCGCCGTCGCCGACCTCGAGGCCGGCGTGGATTTTTTCAAAAGGTTTTTCAAAGAGCTGGTGGTCCGGTAGATTCGCGGGTCCCGCTATGTCCGAAAAAACCGCCATTTCTCCACGCCGCGACGAAGATTTTCCCGAGTGGTATCAGCAAGTCGTGCGCGCAGCCGATCTGGCTGAAAACTCCGAGGTGCGCGGCTGCATGGTCATCAAGCCGTGGGGTTACGCGCTCTGGGAACAGATGCAGCGCGCGCTCGACGGGATGTTCAAGGCCACCGGCCACAAGAACGCGTATTTTCCGCTCTTTATTCCGCTCTCGCACCTGCAGAAGGAAGCGGATCACGTCGAGGGCTTCGCGACGGAATGCGCGGTTGTCACGCATCACCGCCTCGAGAAGGTCGATGGCAAGTTGGTCCCCGCCGGCCCGCTCAACGAACCGCTCATCGTGCGGCCGACGTCCGAAACGATCATCGGCGCGACCTACGCGAAGTGGGTGAGCAGCTACCGGGACCTGCCGATCTTGATCAATCAATGGGCGAACGTCGTCCGCTGGGAAATGCGGCCGCGCCTGTTCCTGCGCACGGCGGAGTTCCTCTGGCAGGAGGGCCATACCGCGCACGAGACTCAGGCCGAGGCCGTCGAGGAGACCGAAAAAATGCTCGGCGTTTACGAGACGTTCGCGCGCGACTGGCTCGCGATTCCCGTGCTCACCGGCGAGAAGAGCGAGGCCGAGCGGTTTCCCGGCGCGGTGCGCACGCTGTGCATCGAGGCGATGGTGCAGGATCGCAAGGCCATCCAGGCCGGCACGTCGCATTTCCTGGGCCAGAATTTTGCGAAGGCGTCCGACATCAAGTTCCAGGGCCGCGACGGCAAGGTCGAGCATGCCTGGACGACGAGCTGGGGCGTGAGCACGCGCCTAATCGGCACGCTCATCATGGCGCATGGCGACGACGACGGCGTGATCATGCCGCCGCGCGTGGCGCCCTCGCAGGTGATCATCATTCCGATCACGCCGAAGCCCGAAACGCGGGACGCGGTGCTCGAGGCGGCGCACAAGCTCGCGGCCGACCTGCGCACGCAGAGTTTCCGCGGCGAGCCGTTGCGCGTGGAAATCGACGCGCGGGACATCGGCGGCGGCACGAAGAGCTGGGAGTGGATCAAGAAAGGCGCGCCGATTCGCATCGAGATCGGGCCGCGCGACCTCGAGAGCGGCACAATTGCGTTGTCCCGCCGCGACCAGCCGCCCAAGCAGAAGGAATTCCTTCCGCAGTTCGAGGCGCTCGGACGCGTGCCAGTGATCCTCGAAGAAATTCAGGAGAGCCTGCTCGCGCGGGCCACGGCCTTCCGCGACGCGCAGACGCGCGTGATCGACTCGAAGGAGGATTTCTACGCGTATTTCACCGCGAAGAACGCGGACAAACCGGAACCGGAGCAAGGCGAAGATGGACGCAGTCAAATTCACGGCGGCTTTGCCCTTGCGCATTGGAATGGCAGCGCGGAGGTCGAGGCGAAGATCAAGGAAGACCTCAAGGTGACGATCCGCTGCATCCCATTCGAGGCGAATCCCGAACCGGGCGTCTGCATTTTCTCGGGCGAGCCGAGCCGGCAGCGCGTGGTCTTCGCGAAATCGTATTAACCGTGCATCTCGTCGGAATTGATCTCGGCGGCACGAAGATCGAGGGGGCGATCGTCGATCCCGCGAACCCTTCGTCGGCGCTCTTTCGCACCCGCGTGCCGACGGAGTCCGGTGGCGGTTACGACCACATCATCGGTCAGGTCCAAAAATTGATCGGCGAATTGCGCCCACATTATCCCGGCACGTTCCCGGCCGTGATCGGCATTGGCACGCCCGGCACGCGAGACCCGAAAACGGGCCTGCAGCGCGGCTCGAACACGCAATGCCTGAACGGACGGCCATTCCGCGACGACCTTCAACGCGCACTCGGCGTCGGCATCGAAATCGCAAACGACGCGAATTGCTTCGCGCTGGCCGAAGCGACGATGGGGGCGGCGCGTGGTTACGAGACGGTGTTCGGCATCATCATGGGAACCGGCTGCGGCGGGGGATTCGTCGTCAACGGCCATGTGCTGAACGGCTGCCACGGCATTGCCGGCGAGTGGGGACAAATCGTGATCGAGCCCGAGGGTGAAGTCTCCGGCTACGGCACGCGCGGCATCATCGAAACGATCATCGCCGGCCCGGCGCTGGAAAAATATTACGCGAGCGTGGCGGGCGAAAAGCGCCCGCTCAAGGAAGTCGTCGAACGCGCGACGCAAGGCATCGATCCGCACGCGACGGCCACGATGGCGCGGCTGACGGATTACTTCGCGCGGTCGCTCGCGATCATCATCGACACCTTCGATCCGCACGCCGTCGTCATCGGCGGCGGCGTGGGCAACATCGACGCGCTCTACTCCGACGAAACGCGCGAAAAAATCTCGGCGCACATCTTCGCGCCGCACTTCGAGGCGGCGCTGCTGAAGCCGACGCTCGGCGATAGCGCGGGCGTCTTCGGTGCGGCGATGCTGACGGTTTCCTAGATTGCGGCGGCGTCGGTGATCGGCGCGCGGCAGCTGAAGTTTTCGCAGATGTAGAGCGCGGTCTTTTCGTTCACGGGCTTCATCGCCGCGGAGGACTCCGTGTCGCCGGCGAAGATCAGGACCCGGTTCGGCGCAAATTTTTGCCGGGCAGCCCGGGCCAGGGCGGAGGTGCGTTCACCCGCGAGGACCCATTGGTGGGGTGGCGTGAGCGCCATGTCGAGGGCGCAGAGCATTTGCGGAACGGCGGAGGGCATGCGGCGCAGGATGGTCTCGAAGGACTCGAGGATGCGTTGCGCGCGGGCGGTGAAGGCGTCTTCGTGAAACATCCAGCCGAGGCGCAGGAGGTTGCGCGCGGTGACGGAGCTGGCGGAGGGCTCGGCGCCGTCGTAGTCGTCACGCAAGCGAATCGGGACGAGCGGATCGCCCTCGGCGCTGCCGAGGTAGGAGCCAGTGGTTTCATCGAAAAAGAGCGCGTCCTGTTTCGTCTGGAGCTGCGTCGCCCATTGCAGCCACGCGGGCTCGAAGGTCGCCTCGTAAAGGTCGAGCAGACCCTGGATGAGAAAGGCGTAATCCTCGGCGAAGGCGCGGATGGCGGACCGGCCGTTGCGCCAGGTGCGGTGGAGTTCGCCGGTGGCTACGTCGAAGAGCTCCTCGCGCAGGAAGGTCGCGGCGCGACGGGCGGACTCGAGGAAAGCGGGGTCGTCGAGCGCGGCGCCGGCGCGGGCAAAGGCCGAGATCATGAGGCCGTTCCAGGCGGTGAGGATCTTGTCGTCGAGGTGCGGGCGGGGACGTTGCGCCCGGGCGGCGAAGAGGATGGCGCGCTCGTCATCCAGCGGCGGCTCCGCTGCGCGCTCGATGAGAATGTTTTTCCCGGTGAATTCGTGATGGGGGTCGGCGGCGGGATCGACGTTGCCGCCGGGTTCGACGCCGTAGCGCTGGCCGAAGACCGCAGCGCGCTCGGGGCCGAGGAGACGGGTGATTTCCTCGTGCGACCAGACGTAAAAAACGCCTTCGCCGTGCGCGGGCTGGCCGTGCTCGAAGAGGCTGTCGGCATCTTCGGCGGAGAAGAAGCCGCCCTGCTCGTGGGTGAGATCGCGGGTCACGTAGCCGAGAGTTTCCCGGGCGATGGCGGCAAAATGCGGATCGGCGCTAAGCTGCCAGGCGTCGAGGTAGGAGCCGACGAGCTGCGCCTGATCGTAGAGCATTTTTTCGAAGTGCGGGACGTGCCATTCGCCATCGACGGAGTAACGATGAAAGCCGCCGCCGAGGTGGTCGCGCAACCCACCGGCGGCCATGGCCCGCAGGGTGTGGAACGTTATTTCGCGGGCCTCGGGTTCGGGGCGGCGGAGCAGGAAATTGAAGACGGATGGGCGGGGAAACTTGGGACCTCCGCCGAAGCCGCCGCGGGCCGCATCGTAGCTTGCCGCGAAGGCGTCGAAGCCAGCGCGGAGCGGAGCATCGTCGAGTTCCGCGCGGGCCGTGGGCGGCGTGGAGGTCTCGCGGAGGGAGGTGATGACTTCGGCGCCGTGCGCGCGGACACGGTCGGGTTCGGTGGCCCAAAGTTCGGCGACGCGCTCGAGCACGGTGACGAAGCCGGGCCGGCCATAACGATCGGTCGGGGGGAAATAGGTGCCGCCGAAGAACGGTTCGCAGTCGGGCGTGAGCCATACGCTCATGGGCCAGCCGCCGCTGCCGGTGGTCGCCTGCACGAAGGCCATGTAGAGGCGGTCAATGTCGGGGCGTTCCTCGCGGTCCACCTTGATGCTGATGTAGAATTGATTGAGGACGGCAGCGACCTCGGGATTCTCGAAGGATTCGTGGGCCATGACGTGGCACCAGTGGCAGGTCGAGTAGCCGATGGAGAGGAAGACGGGCCGATTTTCCGCCCTGGCGCGCTCGAAGGCGGCGGCGTTCCACTCGTGCCAATGAACGGGGTTCTCCGCGTGCTGGAGCAGGTAGGGAGAAGTGGCGGCGGCGAGGAGGTTCGACATTATTTTCCGAGGCTGGCAGCGATTTTTGTCGTCCGCAACGCCCGCCTCCCGCGAAATAGAGGACGATGAGACGTTGGATTTTACTTTTGAGCCTTGGAACGATGCTGTTTGCGGGATGCACGACGGTTCAGCAGGGATCGCGCAAGGCCCAGGCGGTGGTCGTGACGACGAGAGATCACATCGAAACCGGCCTCAACACGGCGGCCGTGAAAACGAAGAGCTGGTGGCAACGGATGTTTGGCCCGCGCGAACCCAAGCCAACACCGACACCGACGCCGAATCCGCGCTACCAAACGGTGGATCCGCAATACGTCGGCGCCGCGCCGGGCAGCTAGGGTGCGTGCCGGGCGGAATGCGCCTCGTGGTAGTGGCGCATGGCGAAGCGCCACCACGGATGCAGCTCGGTTTCACCGGCCCGCCAGAGGCGACGATGGAGCGCGGCAAGTGTTTCGGAGCTCCAGAGCAGGGCCATCATTTCGCGCCGCGTGAGCGCGTCGGGGCCGTCCGCGAGAAGGCGGGCCGCGAGCGAGTCGAGGTAGTCCTGTTTGTGTTTGGCATGCACGCGGGAGCGACGGAGGAGCGAGATGTGGACGGCGTTTGCGAAGGGCGCGAGCAATGCCTGGAGCAGGCCGTAATGCGGCGTGGCCACCAGCGTCGCCGGGCGCACGAGCGCGGGCGGCGGCTCGTCCAGGCCGCGAAGGATTTCCGGCTCGTTGATCTCCTCGGGAATGAGCAACAGGCCCCGGCGGCGCAGCCATTGGCCGAGGCGGTCGGAGCTCGTGAGCATGACGAACGGAACCGCCAGCAGCCAACCGAGCAGAAGCGGCGAGAGCCAGAGCGTGAGGACGGGCGCCCAATGCAGCGTCGCCACGGTGAGAACCGCGCCGAGAACAGGCAGCAGGCCATATTCGCGGAGGGCCTGGCCAAGCGGAATGGCGGAATCGCTGCGGTTCTGCGTCTTCCAGGTCACCTTCACGCCCAGAAGCGTGAGCACGACGAATTTCGTGTAATAATAAAGCATGATCGGCGCGAGCAGCACGGACGAGACGGTCTCGATCACGCTGCCAGCGAGCACCGCCCACAAGCCGCCGAATCGCCTCGCGCGCGGCAACGTGTAAAGAAGTCCGAAGACCTTTGACGCAAAGAGCAGGACGAGCGTGAGGCCGAGCAGCAGCAGGCTGGTCCACCAAGTGTCGGTGAGGCCGCCGATCTGTGCACTGAGGATAGCGCGGCGTTCCTTGGCGTAGAAATCGACGGCGTTCAGCGCGATGAAGACGACGAGCAACGGCGCGCTGAGGTAGGCCATGAGGCCGAAGAAAATGTGGATGCGGTTCGTGAAGCCGGTCTTCGGCGCGAAGAGAAACCAGAAGTGCTGGAGGTTGCCCTGGCACCAGCGGCGGTCGCGCTTAAGGCTTTCCGTGAGGTTCGGCGGGCCTTCCTCGTAGCTGCCGGGCTCGTCGGTGGCGAACCAGACCTGATAGCCGGCCTGCTGCATGAGCGCGGCTTCGACGGTGTCGTGGCTGAGAATGTGGCGGTCCGCGGAGGTGATGCCCGGCAGTTCCGGCAGCACGCAATGCTCCATGAACGGCTGCAGGCGGATGATGGCGTTGTGGCCCCAATAGTTCGCGCCGGCAAGATGCCAGAAGTTCGAGCCGGCGGCGAAGATCGGGCCGAGCGTGTGCGTGGAGAATTGGATGAGCCGCTGGAAAACGGACGTGCCGCGGACGATTTGCGGCGCGGTCTGGATGAGGCCGACCTGCGGATTCGCGTCCATCGCCCGCGCGAGGCGCACGAAGGTTTCGCCGGCCATCACGCTGTCCGCATCGAGAATGACCATGTAGCGGTAGCGTTTCCCCCAGCGGCGGCAGAAGTCCGCGATGTTGCCGCTCTTGCCGTTCAGTGAGACGCGGCGCTTGCGGTAGAAGACGCGGCCATAGGCGTCGAGCCGCGAGCAGAGGCTCACCCACGCGCATTCCTCGTCGATCCAGCTGTCGGGTTGATTCGAGTCGCTGAGGATGAAGAAGTCGAACGCGTCGGCGTGGCCGGTCGCGCGCAACGAGACGAGCATGTTCTCCAGCGCGCGGAAAATGCGGGCGGGATCCTCGTTGTAGATCGGCATGACGATGGCCGTGGAGCCCGGCGGCGCGTCGGTCGCGTGGCCGTCGAGCGAACGCATGATTTGAAAACGCTCGCCGCGCAGTCGCGTGACGAAGCCCCAGAACGCAATGGCGAAACCAAACGCGATCTGTCCGAAGAGCACGACGAAGAGCGCGAGCAGCGTGCCTTCCAGCCAGGTGAATTCGTCGCGGCGGTAGGTGTCGAAGAGCAGCCAGGCTCCGGCGATGGTGATGCCGCCGCCGGTCGCGAGGAATAGTGCCTGCCGCAGCGAAGCGGTCTCTGCCAGCGGATCGGAGGAACGAAACGGCTTCATGGCTGGCGGAAAAATTGGAGGTAGGCGCCGTAGGCCGCGAAGAAAATGGCGACCCAGATGACGAAAGCGCGGAGGACGTGCGCCCACGAAAATTGCTGCCACGTGCCTTCGGCGAGATTTTCCATCGCGCCATAATCGACCTCCGCGCGAATGAGGCTGCTGAACTCGAGGGCGGGACCGGCCTGCATCGAGGCGGAGCGAACGGCGGCCACCAGCGCGGCGGGCGGAGCGGGATCGAGGAATGCCGTGGGCCATTCGCGATGCAGGCCGCTGGCGAACCAGGCGCCCCGGGCGCGGGCGGCGAGCTGGCTGTCGGACGGAACGGTTTCGTCCGCGAGCCGGGAGAACCACGCCTCGATGCGGTCGGCGGCGAGTTCCATCGTGACGTCGAGCGGCGTTCGGCCGGGCTCCGCCGCATGAATTCGGTGGGCTTCGTCGAGGAGGTCGAGATTGAGGCGCAGCAGACGTTCGCGGTCGCGCACGCGATGGGCGCGGAGGTAGTCCTCGAGCCGCAGGGCGGCTTCGTTCCAGGCGTCGAGGACTGAAGTGGGAAACGACGGAGCGTTTCCCTCCATTGGGGAAATCACTTCACCCATGTGTAGCTCCAGGTTTCGGTGAGCGGCTTGCCGTCGCGGCGCAGCGTGCAGCGCATTTCCACGGGATTGCCCGCCTCGGATGCGGTCACGCCAAAGCTCACCTGCCACATTTTTGTGCCGGGCACCTGCTGCAGGCTCACGTTCGAGAGGACGCCCTTCTCGTCGATCCAGATGTCGGGCTGCACGTTGGCGTCGGCCGCCAGATTGGCAAGGTCGCCGCCGGCAAAGGTCAGGACGAAGAAGCGATAGTTCGGCTTTTCCTGATAATCGATGCGCGTGGACTGGCACGCGCCGAGCGACGGGAGGTTCGCGCTTTGCGTGAAGACGTCGAGGGAGTAGGCGAAGTCGGCGCGGTCGGTGAGCCCGCCCTTTGGTCGCCAGTAGGCGACGACGTTGTCCTGGTATTCCTTGGTGGGTGGATTTTGCATGAGCACGACTTCGCCCGCGCCCCAGTCTCCATCCGGCTGCACCCAGGCGCTCGGGCGCAGATGGTAGTTCGCTTCGAGATCCTGATAGTGGCTGAAGTCGCGATCGCGCTGGAAGAGGCCGAAGCCTTTTGGATTTTTGTCGATGAAGACGTTCACCTGCCGCTGCGGCGCAAATGAAAGCGGATGCCAGAGCCATTCGCCGTTGCCGCGCTGGATTTGCAGGCCGTCAGAATCATGCACCTCGGGCCGCCAGCCGCCAAAGGTGTTGCTCGTGTTCTCGCCATACCAAAACATGCTCGTAAGCGGCGCGTAGCCGACGTCCTTCACGGTCTTCGTGCCGGTGCGCGGAAAGAGCACGGCGCGCACGCGGATTTTTGTTTCGTCTCCGGGGGCAACCCGGAATTCGTAGGCGCCGGTGACATCGCGCCCTTCGAGGAGCGCGTAGAGCGTCATTTCCGACGCGCCGGGCGCGGGCCGGACGAGCCAGAACATCGTGAAGCTCGGGAAGTCCTCCTTGCCCAGCGTATCCACCGCGATGCCGCGGGCGGAGAGGCCGTATTGCTGGGACTTCGCGAGCGCGCGGAAGTAACTCGCGCCCTGGAAGACGAGCACCTCGTCGAGCTGGCCGGGCTTGTTGACCGGATAATAAAGGCGGAAGCCGGAATACCGGCCGGCGGCCTGGTCTTCCGGCGAGAGTTTCACGAGCGGGCCGAAGGTGAATTGATCGGGCGAGAAGCGCAGCTCGCCCGCGCCGTCGCGATCCACCTTGAAAACCGTCACTGGCATCGGGCTGTGATTGTCTCCGCCGCCGGCCGCGAAGAAAAAGCGCGCCTGGAAGGGCAGGCCTTCCTTCCGCCAGAGCGTCTCGTCCTCGCGGTAGCGAATGTCGCGCACCTGGTCGTAGTTGAGCGCGCGCAGCGGAGCGGGAATTTTTGCGGGAACGCGATACGGCTCGTGACTGAGATCGCTCGCGATGCCGATGACGCGGTCGAACGTCACGGTCTTGCGATTGCTCTGGCTGATGACGAACGCGAGCAATGCGAACGTCATGAGGGCAAAGACAAGGTGTGTTTTCATTCCCGAGAACCTTCGGTTTATCGGGAAGCAACGGCCGTCTCAAGGACCGTGCGCCTTTTAAAAATCGGCCTGGAGCACGATGCGGTAGCGGGCCTTGCCGTCGCGCAGGTGCTGGAGGGCGTCGTTCACCTGCGACATCGGGTAGAGTTCGGTGACGGGCGCGATCTCGTGGCGGGCGCAGAACTCGATCATGTCGCGCGTCGTGGCCGGCGAGCCGAGCGGCGAACCGGAGATCGCGCGCTGCGCCATGATGAGGCTGAAGGCGGGCACGGGGATCGGCGCAAGCACGGCGCCGACGAAGTGCAGGCGGCCCTTCGGAGCAAGCGCGCCGATGTAGCCGTCCCAATCGAGCGGGACGTTCACGGTCGAGAGGATGAAGTCGAATTTTCCGGCGACCTTGCCGAGCGCGGCGGCGTCGCGGGAGTTCACGATCTCATCCGCGCCGAGGCGGTGGAGTTCGTCGGATTTCGCGGGATTTGACGAGAAGGCGGTGACTTCGCAGCCCCATTTGTCGAGGAACTGAAGCGCGAGGTGACCGAGACCGCCGAGGCCGATCACGCCCACGCGGTCGGTGGGCTTCACGCCACACTGAACGATGGGGTTGAAGACGGTGATGCCGCCGCAGAAGAGCGGACCGGCCTTCGCGGCGTCGAGGGCAGCGGGGAGCGGCGTGGCCCAGGCCCAGTGACAGCGGACCTTGTCGGCGAAGCCGCCGTGGCGGCCGACGATGGTCTGCTCGGCGGTGGCGCAGAGATTGTGATCGCCCGCGAGGCATTGGTCGCAGTGCATGCAGCTCTCGGAGAACCAGCCGAGGCCGACGCGATCGCCGACTTTCCACGATGCGGGGACGTGATCGCCGAGAGCGACAATGCGACCGACGACTTCGTGGCCGGGGACGAGTGGATAAGCGGCGTTCCCCCACTCGTTGTCGAGCAACGAAAGGTCGGAGTGGCAGATGCCGCAATACTCGACGGCAATTTCGACCTGGTCGGACCGGAGTTCGCCGGGATCGAATTCGAACGACTGGAGAGTTCCGCCTTTGTCAAAGGCCGCCCATGCGCGCGTGCTCATGGGCGGGCACTTTAGCGAACTACGTGCCGAGAAGCAATCGCATCGGATTTTCGATGCAATCTTTCACGCGCACCAGGAACGTCACCGCTTCCTTGCCGTCCACGACGCGGTGGTCGTAGCTCAGCGCGAGATACATCATCGGGCGGATGACGACCTGGCCCTTCACGGCAACGGGACGGTCCTGCGTCTTGTGCATGCCGAGAATGCCGCTCTGGGGCGGGTTCAGGATCGGCGTGCTCATGAGCGAGCCGTAAACGCCGCCGTTCGAGACGGTGAACGTGCCACCCTGAAGATCCTCAAGGCCGATTTTGCCTTCGCGGGCCTTTAGGGCGTAGTCGGCGAGGTCCCGCTCGATCTCGGCGAACGATTTTTTATCGCAGTCGCGCACGACGGGAACGATGAGGCCCTTCTCGGTGCCGACGGCCACGCCGATGTCGTAATAGTTCGCGGTGACGAGGTCGTCGCCGTCCATGCGGGAGTTAATCGCCGGGTTGGCCTTGAGGGCGTCGACCGCGGCTTTGATGAAGAACGACATGAAGCCGAGCTTGATGCCGTGCTTCTTCTGGAAGTCCTCCTGCATGTCCTTGCGGAGCTGGATGACGGCGCTCATGTCGCACTCGTTGAACGTCGTGAGAATCGCGGCGGTGTGCTGCGCGGCGACGAGCTGCGTGGCGATCTTGCGGCGAAGCGGCGAGAGTTTTTTGCGGGTGATGCGGCCCTCGGGCTCCGGGGCAGCCGGCTTGGGCTTCGGCGGCTCGGGTGCCGCGGCGGGCTCCGGCGTCGGCTCCGGTACGGGAGTTGGTTCCGCGACAGCGGCAGCCGGCTCGGGCTCGGCGGCAGCCTTTTTCTCGGCCTTCGCGGCCTTCTTCGGCGCGGGAGCGGCGCCGCCGGCCTCGATGGTCGCGACGACCTGGCCGATTTTGACCTCCTCGCCCTCGGGGACCTGGATTTTCAACGTGCCGGACTCGGTGGCGTTCACTTCGCTGGAAACCTTGTCGGTCTCGAGGGTGAAGAGAACTTCGCCGGACGTGACGGTGTCGCCGTCTTTTTTGTGCCAGGTCGAGAGGAGGCCGCTGGTGATGGATTCGCCGACGGCGGGGACTTTGACTTCGATGCTCATGCGAGAAGGGTCGCGAGTCTTACAGGGTGAAGGCGTCTTTGACCAGCGCGGCTTGTTCGCGCTTGTGAACGGCGATGGAGCCGACCGCCGGGCTGGCAGCGGGTTTGCGACCGGCGTATTTGATCGGATGATCGAGGAGGTCGGCCAGCTGGTAGGCAAGGAAGAACCAGGCGCCCATGTTCTGCGGCTCCTCCTGACACCAGACGAAGGTTTTCGCCTTCGCGTAGGGTGCGACGATGCGCTTCAATTTTTCGCCGTAAAGCGGGTAGAGCTGCTCGATGCGGATGATGGCGGTCTTGTCGCCGAGGCCGTTCTGCGTGCGGTAGTTTTGCAGGTCGTAATAGACCTTGCCCGTACAGAGGATGACGCGCTCGACCTTTTTCGGATCGGGCTTCGAGGGATCGTCGAGGATCTCGTAGAAGCGGGAGTTCGTGAAATCCTCGGTCTTCGAGACGGCTTGCTCGAGGCGGAGCAGGCTCTTCGGCGTCATGATGACGAGCGGCTTGCGGTAACCGCGATGGATCTGGCGGCGCAGGACGTGGAAATACTGCGCGGGCGTCGTGATGTTGCAGATCTGCATGTTTTCCTCGGCGCAGCTCTGGAGGAAGCGCTCGAGGCGGGCGCTGGAGTGCTCGGGACCCTGGCCTTCGTAGCCGTGGGGCAGCAGCATGACGATGGAGCTGGGACGCTGCCATTTCGATTCCGCCGACGAGATGAACTGGTCGATGATGATCTGCGCGCCGTTGACGAAGTCGCCGAACTGCGCCTCCCACAGGCACAGCATGGACGGGAAATCCATCGAGTAGCCGTAGTCGAAGCCGAGCACGGCATATTCGGAGAGCGGGCTGTTGTAGACGCAGAAGCGCGCCTGGTCGGAATCGAGGTGGTTGAGCGGAATGTGGCGCTCGCGGGTGACCTCGTCGTAAATGACGCTCAAACGATGGCTGAACGTGCCGCGGCGGCTGTCCTGTCCTGAAAGGCGGACGGGCGTTTTTTCGAGCAGCAGCGAACCGAAAGCGAGCGCTTCGGCGTAGGACCAATCGTAGGGGCCGCCGTCCTGCCAGACCTTCTTGCGACGCTCGAGCAGGATGCGCCGCAGCTTCGGAAGCACGCGGAAATTTTCGGGAACGCTTGTCAGCGCGGTGACGATTTTTTCGAGCGTCTCGGGCGTGATCGCCGTGTTGATCGGCTCGTGTGTGTAGGCTGGCTGGAAGATCGCGGTGGAGCCGGCGAGCTTGCGCATCTCACGGTCAGGCGCGTCCTTGCCGTTTTGCTTGGCCTTCACCACCTCGAGGGCGGTTTCCAGCTCGGCGAGCGTCTCGGTTTTGAGCTTGGCGACCTGCTCGTCGGTGACAACGCCAAACTTGTGAATCTCCTCGCTGAAAATATCGCTGAGGAGCGGGTGCGACGCGATGTGCTTGTAGAGGCCGGGCTGGGTGAACGTCGGTTCGTCGAGCTCGTTATGGCCGTGGCGTCGGTAGCAGTAGATGTCGATGACGACGTCGCGGCCGAACTCCTGGCGGAACTCCGTGGCGAACTCGGCGACCTGCATGACGGCCAGCGGGTCCTCGCCGTTCACGTGGAAGATCGGGGCCTCGACCATCTTCGCGATGTCGGTGCAATACTCGGTCGAGCGGCTATCCTTCGGCAACGTGGTGAAGCCGATCTGGTTGTTGACGACGATGTGGAGCGTGCCGCCGGTGCGGTAGCCCGGGAGCTGCGACATGTTGAACGTCTCCGCCACGATGCCCTGGCCGATGAAGGCCGCGTCGCCATGGACGAGAAGCGGAAGCACCTGCTTGCGGTGCTCGGTGTCGCCAAGCACGCGCTGGCGGGCGCGGGCCTTGCCCTGCACGACGGGATCGACGGCCTCGAGGTGGCTGGGGTTCGCCGCGAGGTGGATTTCCACGTCGTAGCCCTCGGCCGGATGGCGCGTGGTCTGGTAGCCGAGATGGTATTTCACGTCGCCGCTGCCGCTCACGGAGTCGGGGACATAGTTCTCGGAAAATTCGTTGAAGACGAGGCTGAGCGGCTTGTGGAGGAAGTTCGCGAGCACGTTCAAACGGCCGCGGTGGGCCATGCCCATGACGATTTCCTTGATGCCGTGCTTCGGACAGGCCTTCAGCACCATCTCGAGCGCGACGATGAGCCCCTCGCCGCCCTCGAGCGAGAAGCGTTTGTTGCCCTGGTATTTCGTGTGCAGGAAGCGCTCGAACTCCTCGGCCTTGAGGAGCTTGCGGAGCACGTCGAGCTGGATGGGCGCGTCATGCTTTGCCCAATCGCTGCGGTTCTCCATCTTGTCGCGCACCCAGTTGCGGACGCGCGGATTCTGGATGTGCATGAACTCGGCGCCGATGGTGTCCGAGTAAACCTCCTGCAGGTCCGCGAGCATCTCGCGGAGCTTCATCTTGCGGCCGTCGCGGAAGAAGCGGGAGCTGACGGTCGCGTCGAGGTCGGCCTCGGTGAAGCCGAGTTCCTTGAGCGAGAGGAGCGGGTTCTCGCGCGTGGTGAGAGCGAGCGGATCGAGCTTCGCGATGGAGTGCCCGAGCGTGCGATAGGCATAGACGAGGCCCTCGACGCGGGTCTCGAACGAGGTGTTGGCGATGCCCGTCCCCGACGGAGCTGACGCGGCGGCCGCGGGAGCGGCGGCGCCATTCTTTTGCGGCTTTGCGCAGCCGAGTTCGAAGCCTTCGAAAAACGCGGCCCAGTCGGCGTTCACCGATTGGGGATTTTTGCGCCAGAGTTCGTAGTTGTCGTCGAGCAACGCCTCGTTCCAACGGGCGGTAAAAGAACTATTCATTGAGAAAGGTTAGAGTGCGAGAAACGCAACCCCGGCGATTAGGGCCGGGGTCACAGAGTGAAATGTGGTCCAAACTGCTCGGGGGGGCAAGTCACCGTTTACGAGCGGCCGCTCCGGGGCGCCAGCGAAAAGTTATCGCGTCCATGCCCATGGCTGGCCATCGCTCCAGCCGGCGCCGGTGAGGGTGTAGCCGCCCGGTGCGCGCACCGCATAGACCAGCGGCTTGCCCGTCATCGGGTCCGACGGCAGGGCAGTCAGAAAATCTGGCACGAGCGCGTCGAGTTTCTCCGGATAGCCGCCGTGCCCGAGCCGATAGCGCTCCAGCGCACAGGCGGTCTCGGCCTGGGCGAGATAGGTCTGGAGCTGCGCGGCGATGCGGGCCTCGTCGGCGAACTTCTGGAAACGCTCCCGCGCGGCGGCCGGCAGCGATTCGGCATGGGCCGGGGTCAGCGCCGCCACAATGACGCCGTCGGGCCGCGCCAGCGCGTCGAGGAAGTCCTGCACGCCGCGATTCAGCGCCACCTGCCGGGCGCGCAACGTGCGCATGTCGAGCGAGACGAGGTCCGGCCCGAGCCAGTCCTGCAATGCCTCGGAAGCCGTGGGCTTCTTGCCGGAAAGGGCTTGGCTAATGGCGGAATTGAACTGTGCCCGCGCCCCACGCAAGGCCCAGCCGAGATCCGTGAGCAGCCGCGCCTTCTCGAACGCCTCGCCGAAGCCCGCCAGCTGCTCGCCGGACCACGCATCCCAGCCAATGCCCACGCGCACGCAGCCGGCGAACAGCCCGACGAGCAGCCGGCGCGTCCGTTGCGAGGCCAGGAACGGCTCGCCCGCGAGGGAGTCCGCCAGCCGCCCGATGAGCAGCAAATCCAGCGACGCCGCCTCGCCGTCGCCGGTCGAGAGCTCCGCCACGGCGCGAATCGCGAGCCAATCGCCGAGCGCCTCCAGATAACGCAGATGCGGCAGCTTCGGAAACGGCTGCTCGTAATCGATCGGGAAGCGCGACGCGGGCCGGTCCGCTGCCGCTGCGAGCGGACCAAAATCGAGGCCGAGCTTGCGCATGCCGGCGCGCACGCGATCTCCGGCCAGCAGGAAATCCGTCGTCGGCTTCACGAGCCCGGCCTGCTGCAGGCGCGCGGCGATGGCTTCCAGGCTGGCGCCGCCGCCCTTCGTCGCGGTCGCGAGCAGGTCCGCCACGGGCAGGCCGCCGCCCGGCTCAATGGCGCGCCGGAGCAGCGGATCGCGCGGTGCATCCTCCTTCAGCCCGGCAAACACGTCCGCCGCAAAGAAGTTTTCCTCGTCGGGGACGGCGGCCGGCTTCATGTCGGCGAGGTAGAGCGGCTCGCCATTTTTTTTCAGCTCGTCCGAGAGCCGCAGCCAATCCGCGTGGGTGTCGTGCCCAAAGCCGCGCAACAGACCGTAAACCGCCAGCGCCACCGCGCTCAGCAACCCCGCCACGACGACGAACCACGCAAATTGCGCGGAGCGATTTCGGGTGCGGGAGGGCCGTCGGGAAGGCATGAAAAGTGAGCGGGCGTCGATTCGGGCGGAAGCCTCGGCTTTCTCAAACCAAAATCCAAAATCTAAAATTCAAAATTCCCAATTCTGCCCGCGCGAACCGCTCGCCCACCCCTCTCCGCGGCTTCGCGGGAGGCGTTTCCGGGTTTCCAAATGCGCGCGGCGGGGGTAATGCCGTGGGCTGGCTCGCTGAGTTTATGTCCACGGAGGATTTTTATACGCGGCTCGTAGCGGAGCGGGATCTGGAGGCGTGTTTGCGCCGAGGGGCGTGCGCGCCGTTGCCAGGCGACTGGGACCTCGCGGTGGCGGATGTGGCGGGCTCGACGCAGGCGATCGAGGCGGGGCGCTACAAGGAGGTGAATGTGGTGGCGGCGTCGGCGATCGTGGCGGTGCTGAATGCGTTGCGCGGGGTGGAGGCACCGTTTGTCTTCGGCGGGGATGGGGCGACTCTGGCGACGCCGGCTTCGCGGCGGGCGGTGGTGGCGCATGCGCTGGCGGCGGCGCGGGGGCTGGCGCGGGAGGAATTCGGGTTCGACCTGCGGGTGGGGATCGTGCCGGTGGCGCGGGTGCGCGCGGCGGGGGCGGAGGTGCGCGTGGGGCGGCTGGCGGGCGGCGGGACGTTTCCCATGGCGGTGCTGGCGGGCGCGGGACTCCGGGAGGCGGAGCGGATTTTGAAGGCGGGGGGCGCGGAGCCGGTGGATGGGGCGCCGGGGGCGGCGGCAGCGAGCTTCGAGGGGCTACAGTGCCGGTGGCAGCCGATTCGGAACCGGCATGGGGCGATCGCGACGTTGCTGGTGCTGCCGCGGACGGACGAGGATGCTCTGCTGTGTCGAGTGCTGGAGCGGCTGAGGGACGCAGGGGCGGCGCCGGATGTCTCGCCGATCGAGGCGGAGCGGCTGACGCTGACAACCGAGGCGGCGGCGCTGGAGCCGGAGGCGCGGGTGCGGACGCGAGGCTGGCCGGCTTTTGCGCGGCGCGCGCGGCTGGCGCTGATGCAGGGGGCGACGGCCCTGGGGTGGAGATGGATGCGGGGGAATGCGCAGGTGCTGGGCGTGGACTGGGGCGGCTACCGGCGGGCGGTGGCGGCAAATACGGATCACCTGAAGCTGGCGGGATCGCTGCAATGCCTGCTGGACGTGGAGCCGGAGCGGTTCGCGCGGGTGACGGCTTGGCTGGAGGAGCGACAGCGCGCGGGCGAGCTGGCGTTCGGTTGCCATCTGGAACCGACGGCGCACATGACGTGCATGGTGCCGGACATGGCCACGCGGCATTTCCATTTCATCGATGGCGCGCAGGGCGGCTACACCCGGGCGTCGCAGGCGCTGAAAGCGAACCTGCGGGCGCTGGGGAGCGGGTGAAAGGAAGGGCCCGCGCAAAGGCGCGAAGGGATCGAAATGCGCGGGGCTGATGCCGGGGTTCCCGTTCTTTGCGGCTTCGCGGGAGATTCCCCTTAGAAGCCGGGATTACCGGGCACGGGTGGGGCAGGCGAGGTCGGATGGGGAACCTCCGCGCGCGGGGCGGCGGCCTGGCGAATGGCGAGCATGAGGTTCGACTCGCCTTTTTTCCATTTGTAGCCGGTGCCGAAGTCGAGCGGGGTTGCCCCGGCGCTCTGGTAGGCGGCGGCGAGGTCGGGCTGCGGGTATTTTTTGAAGAGGTCGAGCGGCGCGGTGTAAGTGCCGAAGAAGTTGAGCTGCCAGGGGCCGCTTGCGAGGAAATATTTCAACGGGATGCCGGAGTCGTCCTGCAAGATGGCGACGCTGTGGGTGAGTAGGAAGTCGCGGGAGCGGGAGAAATACGGCTCGTGCAACAGGTAGCTGGCCGCCTTCAGATAGGCGACGGCGGGCTGGAAGTGGGCGACCCAGGCGAGCAGCGCGGGGTGGGACTTCATGCCGTCGTTCGAGAGGTCGGCCTGGATGTAATAGACGATCTGCTCGGGTGCGTCGGGGGTTTTGCGGAAACGGATTTCGACGCCAGGCAGGCCGCCGCCGGGGCTGAAGGGCGCGACGTGGGTGATCTGGCCGCCGCCGAGGGCGATGAAG
>Ga0207649_10000381_pt1 | contig 33129 bp, 27 predicted proteins | sample KBSC43metaG_FD_184317 | JGI IMG/M metagenome (GOLD analysis project Ga0207649, IMG submission 184317) | Corn rhizosphere microbial communities from Kellogg Biological Station, Michigan, USA - KBS C4-3 metaG (SPAdes) (version 2) | ecosystem: Host-associated > Plants > Roots > Rhizosphere > Soil ... | reverse complement strand
GCGGCGGCGGAATTTTATGGCGCCCAGCCCGGCACGATTGCCGCCGTCACCGGCACCAACGGCAAAACCTCGGTCGCCGTTTTCCTGCGCCAGATATGGACCGTGCTGGGAAAGCGCGCCGCGAGCCTCGGCACCATCGGCGTCGTCACGCCGACCGGCGAGATCGCGCTCAAGCACACCACGCCCGATCCGGTGGAAATTCATCGCCTGCTGGCGCAACTGAAGCATGAGGGCGTCGATCATCTGGCGCTCGAAGCCTCCAGCCACGGGCTCGACCAGTTCCGGCTGGACGGCGTGAACATTTCGGCGGCGGCTTTCACCAATCTCACGCGCGACCACCTCGACTATCACAAGGATTTCGAAAGCTATCTCGCCGCCAAGCTGCGCCTGTTCAGCGATGTGGTGCGCGAGGGCGGCGTGGCGGTGGTCAATGCCGACAGCGATCACGCTCAGCCGTTCATCGAAGCCGCCGCACGCCGGGGCCTGCGCCTCATCACCGTCGGCGAAAACGGCACGTTGAAGCTTCTCACGCGCACGCCGCATGAAGGCGGGCAGTCTTTGCGCGTGTCGTACGAGGGCAAGGCTTACGATTTCGAACTGCCGCTGGCGGGAAGTTTTCAGGCGTCGAACGCGCTTGTAGCCGCCGCGCTTGCCATCGGTATGGGCGCGAATGCGCACGACGTTCTCACCATCGCCTTGCCGCGGCTCAAGGGTGCGCCCGGCCGTCTGGAAAAAGTGGCTTACGCGAAATCGGGCGCGGCGATCTATGTCGATTACGCGCACACGCCCGATGCGCTCCAAACCGTTCTCACCGCCATCCGCCCGCATGTGAAGAACAGGCTGCACGTCGTCTTCGGCTGCGGTGGCGACCGCGACAAGGGCAAGCGCCCGCTGATGGGCAAAGCCGCGTGCGCGTTCGCAGACAAGGTGATCGTCACCGACGACAATCCGCGCAGCGAAGACCCGGCCATCATCCGCAAGGAAGCGCTCGCCGGTTGTCCAAGCGCGCAAGACATCGGCGACCGCGCCGCCGCGATCAAAACCGCCATCGCCGCGCTTGGCGAAGGCGACACACTCATTATAGCGGGCAAGGGCCACGAAACCGGCCAGACCGTCGGCAGCGAAACGCGCCCGTTCTCGGATCGCGACGAAGCCATCGCCGCGGCGAGCGCGCTTGGCGGCCGCATGGCCGAAGGCGCGGACAATGCCCTGTGGACCTCCGCCGAAGCCGCGCGTGCGACATTGGGCGAAGCGAGCGCGCCGTTCGGCGTGCGCGCCATTTCCATCGACACGCGCAGCTTGCAGCCGGGCGATCTTTTCGTCGCGCTGAAAGGCGGCAATCGCGACGGCCATGATTTCGTCGCCGCCGCGTTCAAGGCGGGCGCGAGTGCGGCACTTGTTTCGCACGATGTCGAAGGCGTGACGCTGAAGGTCGCCAACACGCAGCGCGGTCTTGAAGACCTCGCACGCGCGGCGCGTGCGCGCAGCAACGCCAATATCGTGGCCGTCACGGGCAGCGCGGGCAAAACGACCACCAAGGAGATCCTGCGGGCGGCGTTCGGCGCGCTCGGAAAGACCCATGCCTCGGCTGCGTCCCACAACAATCATTGGGGTGTGCCGTTGAGCGTGGCATCGCTGCCGGCCGATGCGCGCAACGCGATCTTCGAAATCGGCATGAACCATTTCGGCGAAATCCGCGCGCTGGTCGGCATCGTGCGCCCGCATGTCGCGATCGTCACCACCATCGCGCCCGCGCATCTGGAATTCTTCGGCACCTGCGAGGCCATCGCCGATGCCAAATCCGAAATCTTCGAAGGCATCGAAGCGGGCGGCACCGCCATCATCCCCGCCGACAGCCCCTATGCGGATCGGCTGGTCGCGCGCGCACAGCAAGCCGGTGTCGCGAACATCCGTACCTTCGGCCGCAAAGGCGCAGATGCCAAACTTCTTTCGCTTGGCGAAACCATCGAAGCCGAGATTCTCGGTAACAAACTCCGCTTCGCCATCGGCGCGCCGGGCGAACATATCGCGAGCAATGCGTTGGCGGCACTTCTCGCCGTTGCCGTAACGGGCGGCGATGTGAACGCCGCTGCGGCCATGCTTCCCAACTTCACGGCGCTCAAAGGCCGCGGCGCACGCTTCACCACCTCGAACGGCATCGAAGTGATCGACGAAAGCTACAACGCAAACCCCGCTTCGATGGCCGCAGCGCTTTCGATTCTCGCGGCATCCAGGCCCAAAGGCCGCCGCATCGCCATTCTGGGCGACATGCTGGAGATGGGTGAAGATGCCGCCGCCCACCACGCGGGCCTCGCGCCGGATATCGATGCGGCCAAAACCGATCTCGTCTTTGCCAACGGCCCAAACATGCAAGCTCTCTGGGATGCGCTGCCCGCTTCGCGGCGCGGCGCCTATGCGCTCACCTCCGCCGAACTTGCGCCGAAAGTTCTTGCCGCGCTCAAGCCCGGCGATGTCGTTTTGATCAAGGGGTCTTTGGGCAGCCGCATGTCGGTGATCGTCGATGCGCTGAAAAAGGGGAACGCCTGATGCTTCCCTATTTCCTCGTGCCGCTGTCCGAACATTTCTCGGCGCTCAACGTGTTCCGCTACATCACATTCCGCGCGGGCGGCGCGGTGCTGACGGCGCTGCTGCTGGGCTTCATCATCGGCCCTTCCTTGATCCAGTGGCTGAAGGTGAAACAGGGCAAGGGCCAGCCCATTCGCACCGACGGCCCCCAGCGCCACATCGTCGAAAAACAGGGCACGCCGACGATGGGTGGACTGTTGATCCTCATTCCGCTGGTGGTCTCCACGTTGCTTTGGGCCGAACTGACCAATCCGTATGTGTGGGTGATTTTGCTGGTTGTCGGCGCTTATGGTTTTCTGGGCTTTACCGACGACTACAAGAAAGTCACCAAGCGCACGTCGGACGGATTGAGCGGGCGGTTGCGCCTGCTCGTCGAATTCGGCGTCGGCTTCGTCGCCACCTGGTTCCTGATGAAGCTGGAAGAACCTGCGCTCGCCGGAACGCTGAGCGTGCCGTTCCTCAAGAACGTGTTGCTGCCGTTCGGCTTGTTCTTCATCGTTATCGGCGGTTTCGTGATCGCGGGCGCATCGAACGCGGTGAACTTCACCGACGGTCTCGATGGTTTGGCCATCGTGCCGGTGATGATCGCGGCGGCGACCTTCGTGCTGATCGCCTATCTCGTCGGCAACGTGAAATTCGCGGATTACCTGCAATTGCATTACGTGGCAGGAACCGGCGAACTGGCTGTGTTCCTCGCCGCCCTGATCGGCGCGAGTCTCGGCTTCCTCTGGTACAACGCGCCGCCAGCCATGGTGTTCATGGGCGATACCGGCTCGCTGCCGCTCGGCGGTGCGCTGGGCGCGGTCGCCGTCGCGGTGAAGCATGAGATCGTGCTTGCCATCGTCGGCGGATTGTTCGTGCTCGAAACCGTTTCGGTGATCGTGCAGGTCGCCTCGTTCAAGCTCACCGGCAAGCGCGTGTTCCGCATGGCGCCCATCCATCATCATTTCGAACAGATCGGCTGGAAGGAACCCACCATCGTCATCCGCTTCTGGATCGTGGCGGTGGTGCTCGCCCTTATCGGCCTCTCCACCTTGAAGTTGAGGTGACGATGATCCCGGTCACCCGCTTTCAGAACATGGATGTCGGCGTCTTCGGGCTGGCACGGTCCGGCCTTGCGTCGATCCGCGCGCTGAAGGCAGGCGGCGCGAATGTCTATGCATGGGACCAGCGCGAGGCCGCGAACAACGCGGCACAGAACGACGGCGCGATCATCGGCTCGTTCCGCACCTGGCCGTGGGAGAAATTGAAGGCGCTGGTGCTGAGCCCCGGCATTCCGCTCACCCATCCCGCACCGCACGAAGTCGTGCGCGCCGCGCGCGATGCGGGCGTGGAAGTGATCGGCGACATGGAATTGTTCGCCTGCGAATTGCGCAACATGGCAAAGAAGCCGCCGCTCATCGCCATCACCGGAACCAACGGCAAATCCACGACCACGGCGTTGATCGGCCATATTCTCGCATCCTGCGGTTATCAGGCGGAAGTGGGCGGCAATATCGGCAAGTCGGTGCTTGAACTTTCGGTGCGCGACGGCAAGCCGATCTTCGTGCTGGAAGTGTCGTCGTACCAGATCGACCTTTCGCCTTCATTGCAGCCAAATGTTTCGGTGCTGACCAACATCACGCCCGACCACATCGATCGTCACGGTTCGATGGAAGGCTATGTCGCCGTCAAACGCTGCCTGCTGAGACAGACCGCGGCGGACGGGGTGATCTGCATCGGCGTCGACGATCAGCATTCCGCCTCCATCTACACCCAGCTTTCGGCGACATCGGATGCCGAAAGCGTTCCCGTGTCGGTCGGCAAGGTTCTGGGGCGCGGGATCTTCGTGCTCGACGGCACGCTTTACGATGCGCAGCGCCAGCACGCGGCCAAGGTGATGGACCTCAACACGGCCCGGCATCTGCCCGGCACGCACAACTGGCAGAACGCGGCGCTCGCCTATGCGGCGGTGAAGCCCTACATCAACGACACGCGCGCCATCGTTTCGGCGATCCAGAGTTTCCCCGGCCTTGCGCATCGCATCGAGGATGTGGGCCGTCTCGGCAATGTGCGCTTTATCAACGATTCCAAGGCCACCAACGCCGATGCCACGGCGCGCGCGCTCGCCGTCTTCCCGGATATCTATTGGATCGCAGGCGGCAAGGCGAAGGAAGGCGGCATCGAATCCCTTCGCAGCTATTTCCCGCGCATCCGCAAAGCCTATCTGATCGGCGACGCGGCGAAAGATTTCGCGGGCACGCTCGGCGATGTTTCGCACGAGATCGTTCACACGATGGATGCCGCCGTCGCCGCTGCCGCGCGCGATGCGGCGCGTTCCTCGGCCGAAGCGCCGGTCGTTCTGTTGTCGCCGGCTTGCGCATCGTTCGACCAGTTCCGCGATTTCGAACATCGCGGCGACGTGTTCCGCACGCTTGTCGCCGAGCTTTCCAAGAACAAGGAAGCCGCCCAATGACCCTCTCGCGCGCCCGACGCGGCGGCTTCGCAAGCTGGTGGTGGACGGTGGACCGTGTGGCCCTTGTCGCCATGCTGGCGCTCATCGCCATCGGCTTGATGCTGGCCTTTGCCGCAAGTCCCGCCGCGACGGGCGGACCGATGTCAGCCGGCGATTTCCGTTATGCCGCCAAGCAGATCGCGTTTGCCGTGATCGCCGCGGGCATTCTCGCAGGCACATCGATCCTGAACATCCGCACCATCAAGCTTGTGGCCGCCATCGTGTTCGCGCTGGCCGTCATCGGTTCCGCACTCGTGTTGTTCACGGGTAACGAAGTGCTGGGCGCGAAACGCTGGATCGATCTGGGCTGGCTCACCCTGCAACCGTCCGAATTCCTGAAACCAAGTTTCGCGATCCTGGCCGCCACGATCCTCGCCGATCCGCAGCCGATGCCGGTGCGCAAGGAATTCATCACGCTCTGCCTCGTCGCGTTTCCCATTGCGTTCCTGCTGATGCAGCCCGACGTGGGGCAGACGGGCCTGCTGCTCGCGCTCTGGGCATCGCTTCTCTTTTTTGCCGGCCTGCGGCTTTATTGGATGGGCCTGCTCGCTGGCGCTGGCGCTGGCCTTCTTGGGTTTTCCTATGCGTTCTTTCCGCATGTGCGCCACCGCATCGATCAATATTGGGCGCAGATGCAGGACCCCGATCAGGCCGGCTACCAGGCCGGACTCGCGCTGAAGGCGTTCGAGCATGGCGGCTTGACCGGCGTGGGCCCCGGTGCGGGCACGATCAAATACCGCATTCCCGACGCGCATTCCGATTTCATTTTCGCGGTGGCGGGAGAGGAATTCGGGCTTGTGCTGTGCGCGCTGATTGCGGCGCTGTTCTGCGTGCTTACCGTTCGCCTTTTGCTGCGCGCCAGCCGCGCGCGCGATCCCTTCACCCAGTTGGCGGGTGCGGGATTGGCCATCGTCATCGGACTGCAGGCCTTCATCAATATGGGCGTGGCCATCAGCCTGTTGCCCGCGAAAGGCATGACCTTGCCGTTCATCTCTTACGGCGGTTCGTCGCTGTTCGCGGTGGCGCTGACCATGGGCTTCGCGCTCGCCGTCACGCGCCAGCGTCCGCAGCTTGAGATGCGCGACAACACCCACAACCCGCTTCCCGCCGGAGTGCGCTTCGCATGAAGACGGTCGTTCTCTCCGCGGGCGGCACGGGCGGCCATCTTTTTCCGGCGCAGGCGCTGGCGGAAGAACTCGTGCGCCGCGGCGCCAGAATCGTGGTGATGACCGATGGGCGAGGGGCCAATTTCACCCGCGCGTTTCCCGGCGCGGAAATCGAAACCGTTCCCGCCGCCACCTTCGCGGACAAGAGTTTCGCTTTGAAAATCCTCGCGGCAATAGAAATCGGCATCGGCGTGATCGCGGCAAGTCTCAAGCTCGCGCGCATCAAGCCCGCCGCTGTTGTCGGATTCGGCGGTTATCCGAGCCTGCCGGTGATGCTTGCGGCATCCTTCTCGCGCCTGCCGACGGCGATACTGGAACAGAACACCGTGCTCGGCCGCGTCAACCGCCTCGTCGCCAATCGCGTGCGCGTGGTGGCCGCCGCCTTTCCCATCGCGCGGTTCGCGCCGCGCGACGTGTCCAAGGTGGTGATGACCGGCAATCCCGTCCGCCCCGAAGTGCTGGAAGCGGCCAACACGCCTTACGATGTGCCCACGCTCGAAAGTCCGTTGCATGTTCTCGTCTTCGGCGGCAGCCAGGGGGCGCGTGCCCTGAGTGAAGTCGTGCCGCAGGCCATTGCGCTTTTGTCGAACGATTTGCGTTCGCGATTGTCCGTCGTGCAGCAATGCCGTCCCGAAGATCTGGAGAAGGTGCGCGCCGTCTATGCCGAAGCGAAGATCGATGCCAAACTCGCGGCATTCTTCACCGATCTACCGGCCCGCATCGCAGCCGCCCATCTGGTGATCGCGCGCTCCGGCGCGGGCACGCTTGCTGAACTTGCCGCGATTGGACGCCCCGCGATCCTCATTCCGCTGCCTGCCGCAACCGACGACCATCAGACGCCGAATGCCGACGTATTCGCGAATGCGAAGGCCGGCTGGCGTGTGCCGCAGGATCAACTCACCCCGCAATTCCTCGCCGCCATGCTCGAACAGGCCTTCGCGCTGCCGGAAGACCTCGCCAAACGGGCCGCCGCCGCGCGCACGCTCGCGCGCCCTGACGCCACACAACGCCTCGCCGATGTGATCGAGAGTCTGGAGAAGGCCGCATGAACGCCGCGCCCACACAGATTTCCGTTCACACCCGCGTGCCGCTCGACATCGGCGCGATCCATTTCATCGGCATCGGCGGCATCGGCATGAGCGGCATCGCCGAGATCATGCACAACCTCGGCTACACGGTTCAGGGCTCGGACGTCGCCGAAAGCGCCAACGTCAAGCGCCTGCGCGACATGGGCATCCACGTTTCGATCGGCCACAACGCCGACAACATCAAGAACGCGCACGTCATCGTCTATTCCTCGGCGGTGAAGCCCGGCAACCCGGAATTCGATGCCGCGCGGCTGCAGAACCTGCCGCTGGTGCGCCGCGCCGAAATGCTGGCGGAAATCATGCGGCTCAAATGGTGCGTGGCGGTGGCAGGCACCAACGGCAAGACGACGACCACGACGATGGTCGCCGCTTTGCTGGATGCGGGCGGCCTCGATCCCACCGTCGTCAATGGCGGCATCATCAACGCTTACGGCACCAACGCGCGGCTGGGCGCGGGCGAATGGGTGGTGGTGGAGGCCGACGAAAGCGACGGCACCTTCCTGCGTTTGCCCGCGACCGTGGCCGTGGTGACGAACGCCGATCCTGATCATCTCGATTTCTACGGCACCTTCGACAAGATGCGCGACGCCTTCCAGCGTTTCATCGAGAACGTGCCATTCTATGGGTTCGCGGTCGTGTGCCTCGACCATCCCGAGGTTCAGGCCATGATCGGCCGCATCGAAGACCGGCGCATGATCACCTATGGCTTCTCGCCCCAGGCCGATGTGCGCGCGACCAATGTGCGGTTCTCCGAAGGTGCTTCGCATTTCGACGTGGTGATTTCGGATCGCCGCAAGGGCACCGAAACCCATATCGACAAGCTGGTGCTGCCGATGCCCGGCGAACACAATGTCCAGAATGCGCTCGCCGCCATCGTGGTGGCACGCGAACTGGGCGTCAGCGATGCGCGCATCCGCACCGGGCTGAACAATTTCGAAGGCGTCAAGCGGCGCTTCACCAAGGTCGGCGAATGGAACGGCACTGCCATCATCGACGATTACGGCCACAATCCGTTCAAGATCGCGGCCGCGCTGAAGGCCGCGCGCCAGGCTTATAGCGGCCCGATCGTCGCGGTGGTGCAGCCGCATCGCTACACGCGCCTGCGCGACACGTTCGATCAGTTCTGTACCTGTCTCAATGATGCCGATGTGGCGGTCGTGGCGCCGGTCTATCCGGCGGGCGAAAAGCCCATAGAGAACATCAATCGCGATACTTATGCCGAGGCCCTGCGCATGCATGGCCATCGCAATGTGCTGACCATCGACGGTGAAGCCGATCTGGCCGCAACCGTTGCGCCCCATCTCAAACCGGGCGGCGCCATCGTTCTGCTGGGGGCGGGTTCGATTTCGGCCTGGGCCCACAATCTGGAAGCAGTGTTGAAAGCGGGGAAGGGCAAATCGTGATGAACCCCCGCATTTCACCCGATCTGCCGCCTGTGCGCGGCACTTACATGGAAAACGCGCCGCTCAAGGATCTCGTCTGGTTCCGCGCGGGCGGTGAAGCGGAGATATTGTTCCGCCCTGCCGATGCGAACGATCTCGCTGCTTTCCTTTCCGCGAAGCCGGAAGGTCTGCCCGTCAGCGTCATCGGCGTCGGCTCCAACCTTCTGGTGCGCGACGGCGGCATTCCCGGCGTGGTCATCCGTCTGCCCGCCGCGTTCGGCAAGGCGACCGTCGAAGGCACCCGTATCCGCGCCGGTGCCGCCGCGCTCGATGCGAACGTTGCCCGTCTCGCCGCCGACAAGGGCATCGCGGGTCTTGAATTCCTGCGCGGCATTCCCGGCACCATCGGCGGCGCGCTGCGCATGAACGCCGGATGCTATGGCAGCGAGATCAAGGACGTTCTGGTCGAAGCCACCGCGCTCGATCGCCACGGCAATCTCATCAAGCTCACCCGCTCCGATATGGGCTTCACCTATCGCAAGAGCGCGCTGCCCGACGACTACATCTTCATCGAAGCGGTGTTCGAAGGCGCGCGTGGTGCGCCGGACGATATCCGCGCCCGCATGAACAAGCTGGTGGAAGACCGCGAGGCCTCCCAGCCCGTCAAGACCAAGACCGGCGGTTCCACCTTCAAGAACCCGGAAGGCCGCAAGGCGTGGCAGTTGATCGACGAAGCCGGATGCCGTGGCCTGAAGCGCGGCGATGCGCAGGTCTCCGAGAAACATTGCAATTTCCTCATCAACACCGCCGAGGCCAAGGCCGCCGACATCGAGGGGCTGGGCGAAGAGGTTCGCACCCGCGTCAAGGCGAAGTCGGGTGTGACACTCGAATGGGAAATCAAGCGCGTGGGAATCCCGGAGAAGGCCGAATGAAAAAAGTCGCCGTGCTCCTGGGCGGGTTGTCCGCCGAACGCGAAGTGAGCCTGGTCTCGGGGCGTGCCTGCGCGAAGGCTTTGCGCGAGGAAGGTTTCGACGTGGTCGAGATCGACGCCCGCGAGAATCTCGAAACCCAACTCCTCGCCGCCAAGCCGGACGTGGTGTTCAACGCGCTGCATGGCCGGTGGGGCGAAGATGGCTGCGTTCAGGGCGTGCTGGAACTTTTGCGGATTCCCTACACCCATTCGGGCGTGCTGGCCTCGGCGCTCGCCATGCACAAGCAGCGCGCCAAGGATGTGTTCGCCGCCGCGGGCCTTCCCATCGTGAATTCGCTCGTCGCCGACCGGCGCGAAGCGGGCAGCCGCCACCTGATGGAGCCGCCCTATGTGATCAAGCCGGTCAACGAAGGCTCCAGCGTCGGCGTCTATATAATAAGGAAGGGCGACAACCGTCCGCCCGCCGAACTCGGCAGCGATACCTGGCAGCTCTCCGACCTGATGATGGTCGAAGAATATGTGCCGGGCCGCGAATTGACCGTTGCGGTGATGGGGGGAAGAGCGCTCGCCGTCACCGAGATCGTTCCGAAGACCGCCTTCTACGATTACGAAGCCAAATATGCCGAAGGCGGCTCCGCCCATGTCATTCCGGCGAACGTTCCGCCCGAGGTTGCCGAAAAAGCGATGCGCATTGCCGAAAAAGCGCATGAAATTTTGGGCTGCAGGGGAGTCAGCCGCGCGGATTTCCGGTATGACGATTCGGGGACGAATCGCAGACTGATTCTCTTGGAAGTAAACACACAGCCGGGAATGACTCCCACCTCATTGGTTCCGGAGCAGGCATCCTTCTGTGGATACGGCTTCGGGGCCTTGGTGCGCTGGATGGTGGAGGATGCCTCATGCGATCGGTGAGCGCCGCCGCCAAGGCGTCCCGCTCGCGCGCGCAGACCGCGCGGCGCGCGGCACCGCCCGTCTCGCGCGCCACGTCGGCCAAGAAGAAGGCCGCGCGGTCCGACGGCGACGCACCGCTCTGGCTGCGCATCCTGAAATCGCCGTTGAAGCTGATCGGCATCCGCCGCCCGGTCCTGATCGCGACCCTGGTTCTCGCCGCGCTGACCGTGGTCGCCGCGATCATCGCCAGCGGCGTGATCGGGCGCACCATCGACGCCGCCGAACGTGGTCTCGGTGTGCTCTCCGCCGAGGCGGGTTTCGGAATCTCCAAGGTCCATCTCGTCGGTGCGCAGCGCACCTCTCCGCAGCTGGTTCTCACCACGCTGGGTTTCCATCTGGGACAGTCGATCTTCGGCGCCGATGTGCACGCCGCCCGCGACCGGCTGATGTCGCTCGACTGGATCAAGAGCGCGGAAGTCCGCCGCCGCTATCCCGACGACATCACCGTAACGGTGATCGAGAAAAAGCCCTTCGCCCTGTGGAGCGACTCGTCCGGCCATATCTGGGTGATCGAACGCGACGGTTCGCTCATCACCGACCAGGGTTACGAACAGTTCCTCAAGCTGCCGCATTTCATCGGCACCGGCGCGCCGCACGGTGCGGCCGAGATCGTCGATGCGCTGCCCGGTCACCGCGCGGTCATCGCACGGCTCAAAGGGATGCAGCGGGTGGGCGAGCGCCGCTGGAACCTGGTGCTCGACAACGGCGTGGTGGTTCAGCTTCCGGAAAAAGGCTGGAAGAAGGAGCTGAACACGCTCGAAAGCCTGATTGTCGACAAAGGCATTCTCGAACGCGACGTGACGCAGATCGATCTGCGTTCGCCGACGACATATTTCTTTCTGCTCAAGAGTGGGAACAAACAGCAGGTTGAGAGGGGGAAATCTGCCTGATGGGCGAGACGGTTCGTATGCGCACAGGCAATGCTGAACAGGTCGGCTACCGCACCGGATTGGTGGCGGCGCTCGACGTTGGCTCGTCGAAAGTCGTGTGCCTGATCGGCCGCGCAGAGCCCGGACAGTTGCGCGTGCTGGGCGCGGCGTTGCGGGAATCCCAGGGCATCAAGGCGGGCACGGTGACGAGCCTCGACCTTGCCGAAGAATCCATCCGCGATGCGGTGGCGGCGGCGGAAAACCATGCCGATGCGCGCATCCAGAACGTCGTCATCGGCATCAATTGCGGCCAGCCCGTTAACATTACCTCACGCAACGTCATGACGCTCGACGGCGCGTTGGTGACCGACGCCCATCTGCGCGCGCTGCTCGCCGACGGCCGCGCGAAGTGCACGCGCGAAGGTTACGAGATTATTCAATCCGCGCCGACCGCCTATGTGGTCGATGAAGCGCGCGGCGTGCGCGATCCCTCCGGCATGTTCTGCCAGCGCATCGGCGTGGCGATGCATGCGGTCGGCGTGAAGCCCTCGCCGCTGCAAAACCTCAAGCTCGCCATCGAGCGTTGCCACCTTTCGATTTCGGGCACGCTGTTTGCGCCCTTCGCGAGCGGCCTTGCCACGCTGACGCCGGATGAATTGCAGCTTGGCGCCACCGTCATCGACATGGGCGGCGGGGTCACTTCGATTGCCGTGTTCATGGAAGGCCAACTTGTCTACGCCGATGTGGTGCCGATGGGCGGGCTCACCGTTACCACCGATCTGGCGACGATGCTGGCGTCTCCGCTCTCCGCCGCCGAACGCGCCAAGACGTTGCATGGCGCAGCCCTCGGCGATCTCGAATATGGCGCCGATGTCGTCACACTTCCACAAATGGGCGAAGATGCAGATGGCGGCGTTCGCGTGCCGCGTTCGATGCTCACCCGCATCATCCAGGCGCGCATGGAAGAGATTTTGGGCGAGGTGCAAACCCGCCTGCGCGCCAGCGGTTACGACGTCGCCGCCGGTCGCCGCGCGGTGCTGACGGGCGGCGGCTCGCAGCTTTCCGGCGTGCGCGAACTGGCGGCGCGCATCCTCAACAAACAGGTGCGTATCGGCCGGCCGCAGGTCTTTCCGGGCCTGCCCGCGGCGTCCACGAGTCCGGACTACGCAACGGCCGTCGGCCTGCTCATGGCGGGGGCGACGATGCCGCCCGAACTTCTCAATCCCGATCTTGCGCTGGAAGCGGAAGAGCCGGGCCGCAAGGGACTCTTCGCCCGGTTAACGAACCGGTTACTTGGGTAAACAAAGAATTAACGGATGAAGCTCTACAAAGGTGGGGCGTCCGTGGGGTGGTTAAGGGACACGAAATGAAAGGCACTAAGGAGAACGGTCATGACAATTAATCTCAGGGCGCCCGAAATGACGGAGCTGAAGCCCCGGATCACGGTCCTTGGCGTCGGCGGCGCTGGCGGCAATGCCGTCAACAACATGATTGCCTCGAAGCTCGAAGGCGTCGAATTCGTGGTCGCAAACACGGACGCGCAATCCCTCGTGCAGTCCAAGGCGCAGCGCAAGATCCAGATGGGCGCGCGCGTCACCGAAGGATTGGGCGCGGGCGCGCAACCCGATGTGGGCCGCGCGGGCGCCGAGGAATCCCTCGACGAGATCCTCGAACAGATCGGCCAGTCCCACATGGTGTTCATCACCGCCGGCATGGGCGGCGGCACCGGAACGGGCGCTGCTCCCGTCATCGCGCGTGCGGTGCGTGAACTCGGCATCCTCACCGTCGGTGTGGTGACCAAGCCGTTTGCGTTCGAAGGCGACAAGCGTATGCGCATCGCCGAACGAGGGATTCAAGAACTGCAGAACTACGTTCACACGCTGATCGTGATTCCGAACCAGAACCTGTTCCGCGTCGCCAATGAGCGCACGACGTTTGCGCAGGCCTTCACCATGGCCGATGAAGTGCTGCATTCGGGCGTGCGCGGCGTCACCGATCTCATCGTGATGCCGGGTCTCATCAATCTCGATTTCGCCGACATCAAGTCGGTGATCTCCGAGATGGGCAAGGCGATGATGGGCACGGGCGAATCCGAAGGCGAGGATCGCGCGCTGAAAGCCGCCGATGCCGCCATCTGCAATCCGCTGCTCGAAGACGTGACGATGAAGGGCGCGCGCGGCGTGCTCATCAACATCACGGGCGGACCGGACCTGATGCTGTTCGAAGTCGAACAGGCGGCCAACCGCATCCGCGCCGAAGTCGATCCCGACGCGAACATCATCTTCGGCAACACCATCCTCGACGACATGGAAGGCCGCATTCGCGTGTCGGTGGTCGCCACCGGCATCGACGCGGACGAAATGCGCAACCTGCCGGAAAACATCGAACGCCTGCGCCCGCGCGCGGTCGGCCAGGCGCCGGCACGTCCGGAGCCGAAGGTTGCCGCGTCGATGCCCACCATCGCCGCGATCACCCGTTCGTCGGTCAACCCGGTGCATCGTCAGGTCGAGGCGCTTGCCGAAGAACTGAACGCAGCCCCGCCGCGGATCGACGAAGACGACGTCGTGGTCGAGGACATCGTGTTCGAAGACGAAGCGATGCCCGAACCGGAACGGATGCCCGAAGTCGCCGCGATCAACACCGCGCCGCAATCGCTTTCGCGCCCCGATCCCGTGCGCGTGGTGCCGCAGAAGAAGCAGGGCCTGTTCGGCCTGTTCGGCCGTCCGAAGGCGAAGGTCGACCTGCGTCAGGAACCGGCGCCGACGCCCGTTGCCCAGCCGCGCGCGACCTCGCAGGTGATCGCGCGCATCCAGCCCGAACCCGCGCGCCCGGCGCCGGCTCCGGCCGACGACCTGTTTCCGGAGCACAAGAAAGACGAGCAGTTCGAAATCCCGGCCTTCCTGCGCCGGCAGACGAACTAGCCCGAAGATTCCCCCTCGCCCGCGCGTACCCGAAAGGGATGGGGTGAGGGGGATGCTTTCTTTCAGTAAACGCGCAACACCGTCACGTCCCCATCGTCATAAGCCGCCGCGTAGGCCGCAGCATACGACGCCTTGTCCGCTCCCTTGTCGGGCCAGTGGAACAAGCGGCGTTTCGGTTTGTGGATGACGATGTATTTGATTTTCGCGTTGCGCAGTTCTTGCTTCTGCTTGTCGAGATCGCCCATCTCCAGCCTGTCCGCCAGCGTCGGATAAAGCTGGCGCGCGACGTTGCCCTGCGCGATCGGGTGTCCGTGGCAGGGCTGTGTGGCCATGTAGTAATTGCTTTCGACATAGCCGCCCGGCAGATCGAGAACGCCGAAATCGCGGTCCGCGCCGCCCCGCAAGAACGAAAGTCCCGCGGAACACGAAAGCGGCGTCGTCTTCAGATGCGCCGGATAGAAATCCAGAACCATCAGCACGGCGCACGCACCGCCCGCCCAACGGATGAGCGTGTTGGGCGGTGCCTGCCGGAAAAAGGCAAATGCTTGCCCGACGGCGATGGAGAGAAACAGGTAAACCATGACGATGGCGCGCGAGGGTGTGCGCACATCGGCGAAGAAGGGCAGCTTCGAAAGCAGGGCCGAAGGCAAAGGCATGAAAGCGATTTCTCTGCCGAGCACATGCAGATGATCGCCCGCCGCGATGACGAGAAATACAGCCATTCCCCACAGTGCGTAAGACAACAGCGGGTCTTTCGCGCGCCGCGCCCATAAGCGGTAAAGCGCGATGGCGGCGAGGTTGGCCAGTCCCAGATAGACCGCTGCTTCCCACGCATTGCCGCTCAGGTGCCGGTAGACATGCTTCGTCCAGCCGCCCAGGAAATGGGTCGGCGGAAACACGAACAGCGCTACGGGGTCGGCGACATATTCGTTCGCGCCGTTGGTATAGATCGCGGGATTGCCGTGTTCCGCCAGCATCCGCACAAGCAACGGCGACAGAAGAAGCACGGTGCCTACGGCGCTGGCGAGCGGTCCATACAACCGCCAGCCGCCGGGCAGCGTTCTATCGCGCGCGCAGACATAGAGGGTGTGAAACACCACAAAATATCCGAGATAGAAAAGATAGTACCAGCTCGACAACGCGCTGAGCGCCCAGAAGACGATCGCAGCTCCGAGCCAGGCGAAACTGCGCTTTTCGAGCGCCGTCAGATAGGCGAACACGAAGAACGGGATGAATTCTATGGATGTCACATGCGCGTGGTGCATCGCGTGGGCGACATGGCTCGGGTTGAAGGCGAACACGAAGCCGCCCGCCAATGCGCCCGCTTCGCTGTTCGTGAACCGGCGAACCACCAGATACGCCCCGAGGCCTGCGAGCGGAAAGGAAAGCAGAAGCGTCAGATTGTGCAGGCACAGAAGCGTTCCCATATCCGTGCCCGCGATCTTCGCAAGCGCCGCCACGGCGAAGACCTGCGGATAGGCGAAGGAATGATAGGTGAGCTTCATCCCGTCGGGATAACGGATGAGATCGGTGAAGAAGAATCCGTGCGGCTTGGGCGCGGCTGCCGCGTACCAGCTGTTCCAGAAGTCCTGCAGATTGTCTTCGGGCGGCCCGATCAGCGCGCTACCCAGATGCGGCAACAACGGCGCGAGAAGGATGGCGGTCGCTGCGCAGAACAGGGCGAACACCGCGAGGAGTCGCAGCCAATCCGCGGAGCCGAAGCCGGAAGACAGGTCCTGAGAATCCCTCATTCCGCTTCATACCGCGTATCGTCCGAAATGACGTGCCTCATGCTGATGAAAACATTATGGTCCCCCAATGTCCGCTCGCCGCACCCTGCGTAGCACCGTTTCCGTGGAAGGCACGGCCCTCCATGCGGGCGGGCGCGTGCGGATGGCCTTGTCGCCCGCGCCGCCGGGCACAGGCATTGTTTTCCGCCGCATCGATCTATCGGCTTGCGAGATTCCGGCCCGCTACGACCGCGTTTCGCAAACAAGACTGGGCACGGTCATAAGCGACGGTGAAGGCCGGCAGTTCGGCGTGATCGAGCACCTTATGGCGGCGGTGGCGGGTGCCGAGATCGACGATCTCATCGTCGAACTCGACGGGCCCGAACCGCCTATCCTCGAAGGCGATGCGCTGTCTTATCTGACGCTGCTTGAAGGCGCCGGGATCGAGGAAGGCGATGCGCCGCGTTCGGTGCTCAAAGTCCTGAAGCCCGTCACGGTGCAATCCGGCGAGGCACGCGCGACGCTTCATCCGGCGGATGCCTACAGCTTCGATTTCGAGATCGTCTTTCCCTCGCCCGCCATCGGGCGGCAGACCTATCACTGGCCGTTCTCGCGGGAAGGCTTCCGGGCCGAGATCGCGCCCGCCCGCACCTTCGGCTTCGTCCACGAACTCGACGCTCTCAACAAGGCCGGGCTGGGGCGCGGGGCGTCTTTGGAGAACACGCTGGCCATCGACGGGGACAAGGTGATCAACGCCTCCCTGATGCGGTTCCCGGACGAGTTCGTCCGCCACAAGATACTGGACGCGCTGGGCGATCTGGCGCTCGCGGGGGCTCCGCTGGTCGCCCGGTTCGAGGGCGTGCTCTCGGGCCATGCCCTCAACAACGCCCTGCTCAGGGCGCTCTTTGCCGATTCTGCGAATTACCTTCGGATGACGCCGGGGTAACCCTCTAACCCCTTGAGATCATTGGCCGCAACGCCCCCCTGCTGGACCGGCCACGGCGGGCAATGCATAAGAGTGCGGGCGGGGCGCAAACCAGGGTCGGACCGAAGAATGCCGGGCATGAGTTTCAAACGCGCACGCGCCGTCGCGCTGGTGCTGGCCGCCGGTCTCGCGCTCACAGGCTGCGAGTCCATCGACAACCTGTTCAGCGGCAGCAAGGGCGACGAAAGCGACGCGAACTATGTCGAACGTCCCGTAGCGCAGATTTACAAGGATGCCTGGACGGCCATCGACCAGGGCAACTGGAGCGACGCCGCCAAGCAGTTCGCCGAAGTCGAACGCCAGCACCCCTATTCGGTGTGGGCGCGCCGCGCGATGCTGATGAGCGCCTTCAGCTATTACCAGGCCAACAAATATCCCGACGCCATCGCCGCCGCGGACCAGTACATCCAGCTTCATCCGGGCAGCAAGGAAGTGGCTTACGCCTTCTATCTGAAGGCGATCTCGCTCTACGAACAGATCGTCGACGTGGGCCGCGACCAGTCCAACACCGCGCTCGCGCTCGTCGCCCTGCAGGACGTGGTGCAGCGCTTCCCCGACACGGACTATGCCCGCGACGCCAACCTCAAGATCGACCTGACGCTGGACCATCTGGCGGGCAAGGAAATGGCGATCGGGCGCTACTATCTGCGCCAGCGCAACTATATCGGCGCGATCAACCGTTTTCGCGTCGTGGTCGAGCAATATCAGAAGACCTCGCAGATCGCAGAAGCGCTGGAGCGGCTGACCGAAGCCTATTATGCTCTGGGCGTGTACAACGAAGCGAAAACCGCCGCCGCCGTGCTGGGGGCCAACTATCCCGGCAGCATGTGGTATCAGGATTCCTATGCCCTTCTCACGCAGCACAATATGAGGCCGGAGATGGAAAAAGGTTCCTGGATCAGCAAGGCGTTCGGTTTCCTGTAAGGCCGCGATGCTCTCGGGTCTGACCGTCCGCGACATCGTCCTGATCGAATCCTCCGCTTTGGAATTCGCGCCCGGCCTCAATGTGCTGACCGGCGAAACGGGCGCGGGCAAATCCATCCTGCTCGACGCATTGGGCCTGGCCGCCGGCGGCCGGGCAGGCGCGCGCGCGGGCGTGCGCCCCGGCGCCGCGCAAGGCTCGGCGACCGCCGTGTTCGATCCGGAAAAGAAACATCCCGCCCGCGCGCTTCTGCGCGACAACGCGATGGAAACCGATGGCGAGATCATCCTGCGCCGCGTGATCTCGGCGGATGGCCGCACGCGCGCTTTCGTCAACGACGAACCGGTGGGCGTGGGCCTGTTGCGCGATCTGGGAGCATCGTTGGTGGAAGTGCACGGACAGGCCGACGACCGCGGTCTGTTCGACAACGCCACCCATCGCCGTCTGCTCGATGCGTTCGGCGGACACGAAGCCTTGGCGCAGGAGGTGGCCGATCTCTACGCCAGGCTCGAAACGGTTCGCGGGACTGCCGAAGAACTGCGCCGGGCAGCGGCCGCAGCCCAGGCCGATGCCGAATACACCCGCCACGCCGCCGACGAATTGACGGCGCTGGGTGCGGAAGAGGGCGAAGAAGCGGCACTGGTCGCCGCACGTTCGCTGCTGATGAACGCCACCAAGATCGCCGAAGACGTTTCGGCCGCAAGCGCCGCACTCTCCGGCGAGCGCGGCGCGGAAGCGGGATTGGCCTCCGCGTTGAAACGCCTCTCCCGCATGAACGAGGAAGCGCGCAAAGCCGCCGCCGCCGCCGAAACCGCGCTTGAACAGGCTTATGCGCTGGCCGAAGACGCGCGCCGCGAACTGGATTCGCTCCTGGCCAACCTTAAGCACAATCCGCGCGAGTTGGAGAAGAAGGAAGAACGCCTCTATGCGCTGCGCGATGCCGCGCGCAAATACAACGTAACAACCGATGCGTTGCCGCGTCTGCAGGCCGAATTCGAAGCCAAGCGCGAAAGCCTCGAAACCGGCGGCACGAAAGTGAAGGCGGCCGAAGCCGAAGTCGAACGGGCGTGTCAGGCCTACCTCGCCGCCGCCACGAAGCTTTCCGCCGCGCGCAAGAAATCCGCCCGCGAACTTGAAACCTCCGTCGCCGGCGAACTCGCGCCGCTGAAACTCGCGCACGCCAAATTCCGCGTGAATCTGGAACCGCTGGAAACCGAAACGGCAAGCGGTCTGGAGCGCGTTGCGTTTGAAGTCGCAACCGTCGAAGGCGCCGCGTTCGGTTCGCTTGCCAAGATCGCGTCCGGCGGCGAACTCGCGCGCTTCTCTCTGGCACTGAAAGTGGCGCTTTCCGAGGCGAGCCCGCCTGCCGCATTGGTATTCGACGAAGTGGATCGCGGCGTTGGCGGAGCGGTGGCCGACGCGGTGGGCGAGCGCTTGCAACGCCTCGCCAAGACCACGCAGGTTCTGTTGGTGACGCACTCCCCACAGGTCGCTGCCCGCGCCGCGCGCCACTTCCGCATCACCCGCATCGGCGACAAGACGCGCGTGCACATGCTGACCGACGACGAACGGCTGGAAGAACTGGCGAGAATGCTCTCCGGCGCGAACGTGACGGAAGAAGCCCGCGCCGCCGCCCGCCGCCTGGTAGCCGAGGCCGCGCCCAAACGGAAGAAACGGGCATGAGCGCGCTCACCACATTTCCTCCCCCGCTCGCGGGGGAGGGGGACCGCGAAGCGGTGGAGGGGGGCAGTCTCGCAAGCTTCCCGACTTCCCCCCTCCGCACGCGCTTCGCGCGTGGCACCTCCCGCGCAAGCGGGGGAGGACAATGAGCGCGCTCGCGAAAAAGGACGTCGAAAAACTTTCGCAAGCCGAAGCGAAGGAAGAACTTGAACGTCTCGCCCTCGAAATCGCAGAACATGATCGCCTCTACTATCAGGAGGATGCGCCAAAAGTTTCCGATGCTGCTTACGACGCGCTGCGCAAGCGCAACACGGCCATCGAAGCGCGTTTCCCCAAACTCATCCGGCCTGACAGCCCCGCACATCGTGTCGGAGCCAAGCCCAGCGAGAAATTCGCCAAGGTTGTTCACGCCGTTGCGATGCTGTCGCTCGACAATGCGTTCGACGACGAGGACGTGCACGATTTCGCCGTGCGCGTGCGCCGTTTTCTCGGGCTGAAGGAAGACGACGATCTCGCGATGACCGCGGAGCCCAAAATCGATGGGCTGTCGTGCTCCATCCGGTACGAAGACGGCATTCTCGTCCAGGCCGCCACGCGGGGCGACGGCACGGAGGGCGAAGACATCACGCCCAATGTCCGCACCATCCGCGACGTGCCGCTGCACCTGAAGGGCAAGCCGCCCGCCGTGCTCGAAGTGCGCGGCGAGATCTATATGAGCCACAAGGAATTCGCGGCGCTCAACAAACGGCAGGAAAAAGAAGGCAAGCAGGTTTATGCGAATCCGCGCAATTCCGCCGCCGGATCCGTGCGCCAGCTCGATTCCGCCATCACCGCGTCACGCCAGTTGAATTTCTTCGCCTATACCTGGGGCGAAATCAGCAAGCTTCCCGCAAAGACGCAGTGGGACATGCTGCAGGCTTTTGAAAGTTACGGTTTCCGCATCAATCCGCTGACCAAACGCTGCAAGACGGTGGAAGAGGTTCTCAAATTCTACCGCGACATCGAGGGTAAGCGCGCAAAGCTCGGCTACGACATCGACGGCGTGGTCTACAAGGTGGATCGGCTCGACCTCCAGGAGCGGCTCGGTTTCGTGTCGCGCTCCCCGCGTTGGGCCATCGCGCACAAATTCGCTGCCGAACAGGCCGAAACCGTTTTACAGAAGATCGACATCCAGGTCGGCCGCACCGGCAAGATGACCCCCGTTGCGCGGTTGAAACCGGTCACGGTCGGCGGCGTAGTGGTGGAAAACGCGACCTTGCACAATGAAGACGAAATCGCCCGTCTCGATGCGCGTGAAGGCGATACGGTCATCATCCAGCGCGCGGGCGATGTGATCCCGCAGGTTGTGCGCGTGATCGCGGAAAAACGTCCGCGCGGCGCGAAACCCTATCACATGCCGCACAAATGCCCGATCTGCGGCAGCCACGCCGTGCGCGAGGTGGACGAGAAGACCGGCAAGGAAGATGTCGACCGCCGCTGCACCGGCGGCCTCATCTGTTCCGCACAAGTTGTGGAGCGCCTCAAACATTTCGTCGGCCGCGATGCATTCGACATCGAAGGTTTCGGCGGCACCTACATCGAAACGCTGCATGAGGCCGGAATGTTGAAAGAACCGGCCGACATCTTCCAGCTTGCAAAACAGCCCGCAAAGCTCGGCAAGGTGCTGGCCGAAAAGCGCGCCGAACAAAGCGCGGAACGCCGCGCCAAGGAAGGCAAGGAAGCCGTCGCCAAGGCGAAGAAGAAAGAGGAAGGCGAGGGCAAGCTCGTCGAAAACCTCGTCGCTTCCATCGACGCGCGCCGCGAGATCGGGCTTGACCGTTTCATCAATGCACTCGGCATCCGCCACGTCGGCGAAACCAACGCCCGGCTTCTGGCCCGCAACTTCCTCAATATCGACGCGTTCATCGAGGCGATGGGGAGCAAGGATGCCGTGGAACAGCTCACCCATATCGGCGGCATCGGAGAGGTTGTGGCCGAGGCGATCCACGAATTCTTCGAGGAACCGCACAATCGCAAGCTGCTCGACCGCTTGCTGAAAGAAGTCACCGTCAAGCCGATGACCCCGCCGAAGACGAAAGGCTCGCCGGTCGCAGGCATGACCGTCGTCTTCACCGGCAGCCTCGAAAAGATGACACGTCAGGAAGCCAAAGCGCGTGCCGAATCTCTGGGCGCAAAAGCTGCAGGTTCGGTATCGGCAAAGACCGATCTTGTCGTCGCCGGTCCCGGGGCGGGATCCAAACTCGCGGAAGCCGCGAAACACAACGTCAAGGTGATAGACGAAGACGCGTGGCTGAAGTTGATCGGCGACGCCTAGGTGTTCAACGCTTTCGCCAAAAACGGCAGGCTGCGATCCATGCGGTAGTCGACGGAGGAATGATTGTCCGCGAATTCCTCATAGACATGCGCCACACTCATCTTCTCCAGCGTGCGATGCAGCCGCCGCGCGCCGTAGACCAGATTGTACTGGTCCGCATCGCCGCAGTCGATCCAGAGACCTTTGAGCTTCTTCAACCCTTCGCCGCGTGTCTCCGCGATCACGCACGGATCGTGATTGAGGAAATTGCGCCAGCGATCCGGAATGATCTCGCAAGTATCGAACGTCACGGGCAGCCGCACACCCCAATACGCGCTCGGATCGGGATCGTAAGTCGCGCACATCGCCAGCGTCATCAGGTCGTGGATGTCGTCATCCTTGGTTTTCTTGGCCGCGTAGAATCCTTCCAGCCATTTCTGGATGGAGTTGTCGCATTTGGCGAGTTTGCGCAGGAGGCGCGGAAATTCCGGCAGATAGGCAAGCTCGAACGCCATGTCGCCGGAGTGGCACGCCGCCGCCGACCAGAAATCGGGATAGAGCAGGGCGTGCGCGATCGCGCCATAGCCGCCCGAACTCTTGCCGAACAATCCACGCTTGCCCGCACCGCCGCAGCCAAATTCCTTCTCGATGAACGGTACACATTCTTCGATGAGGAAATCCGCCCAGCGCCCAACAGCCGCGCTGTTGATATATTGGTTGCCGCCGAGCTTCGTGAAGCAATCGGGAAAAGCCACCACGCAAGGCGCCATCCCTTCCGCGATCAAACGGTCCAGCCGCTCAGGCACGTTCTCGCCGAAGTTCTTCCAGTTGGTGTGCGCCGGCCCGCCTGCGGTGAAGCCCACGATGTCGACCAGCAGCGGTAATCCTCGCCCGTCATGCCCGGCAGGCACATAGACGTCGATCACCCGTTCGCTCGGATCGCCGAGCATGTTGGATTTGAGAACCTTGCTGTCGAGCGTAAGCCGTTTGACGATCCCGCGCGGGCCGGTGGCTTTGCGCATCAAATCGCCCGCGTCGCGTGGGTGAGCCAGGCGCGCGTTTCCTCATCGACCTGTGGCCCGATCTTCTCGCGCACCTTCGCGTGATACCCGTTCAGCCACGCCCGTTCACCCTCGGTCAGCAGCGACGGCTCGACCAGTTCGAGGTCGATGGGCGCGAATGTGATGGTCTCGAACTCCATCATCCGCTTTTCGCCGCCTGGCACTTCCTTGCCTTCGGTGACGACGATCAGGTTCTCGATGCGAATGCCATATTCGCCCGCTTTGTAGTAACCGGGTTCGTTCGAACAGATCATTCCCGGCCGCAAGCTCTGCGTCACGGGGCGCTTGGAAATGTTCTGCGGTCCTTCGTGCACCGACAGATAGCTGCCGACGCCATGGCCCGTGCCGTGTTCGTAGTCGAGGCCCGCCTCCCACAGCGGCCGCCGCGCGAACGCATCGAGCGCGGCCCCCGTCGTGCCGTCGGGAAATTTCACGGTGGCCAGCGCGATATGGCCCTTGAGAACGCGCGTGAAGCGGTCGCGCATTTCGGGCGTCGGTTTGCCCACGATCATCGTGCGCGTCACATCGGTGGTGCCGTCGGGATATTGCCCGCCGGAATCGATCAGATAGATCTCGTCCTTCTGGATCGGCCGGTTGGTGGAGCGCGTCACGCGATAATGCACCACCGCCCCGTTCGAACCCGCGCCCGAAATGGAATCGAAACTCAGATCGGTCAGCGAACCCGTCGCGCGCCGGTAACCTTCCAGCGCCTGTGCCGCCTCGATCTCAGTCAGATGCCCGTTCGGCGCCTCGCGCGAAATCCAGGCGAGGAAACGCGAAAGCGCGGCGCCGTCGCGCAAATGTGCCTTGCGCGTGCCTTCCAGCTCGACCGCGTTCTTGCAGGCTTTTGGCAGTTGAATAGGATCGCTGCCGCGCTTCACCGGGGCGCTGGCTTTCGCCAGCCGCTCGAAAATCGCTGCGGGCGCAGTTGTCGGATCGGCGAGAACGATCTTGCCTTTCAACGCTTCCAGCGCCGAAACGAATTCCGCCGGTTCGCGCACGCGCACGGCATTGCCCAGATGCTTCGCCAGTTCGGGCGAGGATTTGCGGCTGTCCATGAACAGGTCGGTCGATCCGTCGCCGTTCAAGATCGCGTAAGACAACACGAACGGCGTGTGCGGCGTGTCTCCGCCGCGCATGTTGAGCAGCCAGCAGATCGAATCCGACAAGGTGATGACGGCGGCATCCGCGCCCGATTTCTTCACGTCCTCGGCGATGCGCATGCGCTTGGATTCCGCCGTCTCGCCCGCAAGCGAAATGTCATGCGGCACGGCCTTGGCAAGCGGCGGCTCGGGCTGGTCCGTCCACACCGCGTCGATGGGATTGCTCGCGCACGATACAAGTTCGGCACCGGCTTTCGTTGCCGCCGCCCGCAGCGCGTCCACGCCGCTCGCCGTATGCACCCACGGATCGTAACCGATCTTGGAGCCTTTCGGCGCATTGGCTTCGATCCACGCCGCCGGTCCTTCGGCCACGAGGTCGCGCGGCGTGAACAGCTTGGTGTCGGTCTGCTGCTGCACCTGCAGCGTGTAACGTCCGTCCACGAACACCGCCGCCTTGTCGCGCAACACAACGGCGGCACCTGCGGATCCCGTGAAGGCCGTCAACCATGCAAGGCGTTCGCCGCGCGGCGGAAGATATTCGCTTTGATACTCGTCCGAATGCGGCACCACGAAACCGTCGAGCCCGCGCTTTGCGAGTTCAGCGCGCAAGGCGGCAAGGCGCGGTGCACAAGTGGCGGCATCGGAACGATCGTCGTAGGTCTGGAAGGGGGTGTTTTTGTCCATACCCCGACCCTAGCGCGCCGTTTGAGGCCTCTCAAGGACAAGCGCGGACCACGGCCCGTCCCGCCGCGCGCTCCGGAACACAAGTCCGTGCGGGCGATAAAACGCCAGCACCAAATTTTCCTGCCAGCGCAGCAGCCCCGACAGAACAATCGTTCCGCCTTTTGCCACCCCGCTCGCGATTTGTGGCGCCAGCCGCGTCAGCGGGCCGGCCAGGATGTTGGCGATGATAAGGTCGTAAGGCGCGCGCGCCGCGAGCGCCGGATGCGTCAGCCCGTCGGCGGTCACCGCATGCACCAGCGCGCGCTCGTTGTTGGAGGCCGCGTTCTCCTTCGTCACCTCGACCGCCACCATGTCGATGTCGGACGCCATCACCGTCCGCCGCCAGAGCTTCGCCGCTCCGATGGCCAACAACCCCGTTCCGCAACCGAGATCGAGCACGTTGTCATAGCGCCGCCTCTTCGAAAGATCGCTCAACACCGAAAGGCAGAGCGCGGTCGTTTCGTGGTGCCCGGTGCCGAACGCCAGCCCCGCCTCGATGCGGATGGGAATGACGCCATCCGGCACTCTGCCGCGATCGTGCGCGCCATAGACGAAGAATCGCCCGGCGCGTACCGGCGGCAAACCTTCCTGGCTGAGCTTGATCCAATCCGCATCTGGCAACAGCCCTACATGCACCGGCCTGCCAGCCAATTGCTCAAGCAGATCGCCATCCGGCATGACGGCATAGAGCGCTTCGACGCTTGCTTCATCCTTGAACGGGTCTTCCGCAATCAACACGGCCTGCGGCAGGGGGGGAGTCAATTCGAACAATGCCACAACATCGGATGCTTCCGATTTGCGCAGGGAGACGGTTGCTTTCCAGAGCGGTGGGTTCACTTGCGCGATCTTACTTGAAACGGGTTCAGCAACGGCACGCCTGTCCGCCGAAAATGTTTGGCATTGCCGGTTACCACCGTGAGGCCGTGTTCGAGCGCCGTCGCGGCAATCGCGAGATCGAGTTCCTTGTTGCCGATTTGCGCGGCCAACCGCCCCCAACGGCGCGCGACGTTGACGGTGAGTGGCAGGATGCGATCTCCGAAAGCGCGCAGGGTGAACTCAAGCCAAGCCGCGAGATCTTTGGCGAACGCCGGATCGGACGCTTGCTGACGTTCAATTCCTCTCTCGATTTCGGCAATGGTCACGGCACTCAGGTAAAGATCGGCTTCCGCGGTCGCGCGAACCCACTTTGTAACGCCCGTGTCGCATTTGCGCTTGCGCATCTCGGACAAAACATCGGTATCGAGCAGGTACACTAAAAGCCGCTTTCCCGAAGCCGGCCTTTGAGACGCTCAAACTTACCGTTGTCTTTCGGCATGTTCAGCAGGTGTTCCTTGAAACTCGGTGCGTTTCGCTTCTCGAGTTTTTTGAGCCGGTCATATTCCTCGGCCGCGACCATGACGACGGCGCGCTTGCCGTGTTTGGTTACGGTCTGCGGCTGCTCGCGCGCGGCTTCCACGACCTCGCTGAAGCGGTTCTTGGCGTCCTGAACGGACCAGTGCGGATCGTCCATCGGTTTTCTAGCCAGAAATTCTGGCTAGAATATGAACCTACCAACGTGCGCCTGTCAAGCGTTCTGCCAACGGCGCCGGGCTTCACGCCCGCGTCACGAAATTGTCGATCACTTTTTTCTCGCCCGCCTTGTCGAAATCGACGGTGAGCTTGTTGCCTTCGACGCCGCGCACGACACCGTAACCGAACTTCTGATGGAAGATGCGGTCGCCGCGCGTGTATAGCGACGATTCCGGGTCGCTGGTTTGCACGGTGTAGGCCTGTGCTTCGATCAACGGTGCGCGGGTGCGAACCCCGCCTGCCGCCGCACGATTGGCCTGCGCGCGTTTCCAGCCGGGGCTTTCGTAGCCGCTGCCGAACGTCGCGGCCTGTGCGTTGTCGCGGAAGCCCGCATAGCCGCCATAGAAGCCTTCATCGACCACCGCATCGACATGCTGTTCGGGAATCTCGGTAATGAAGCGCGAGGGCAGGGCGCTTTGCCAGTTGCCATGCACGCGCCGGTTTGCGGCGAATGAGATGCGGATACGTTTCTTCGCGCGCGTCAGGCCGACGTAAGCAAGGCGGCGTTCTTCTTCCAATCCCGCAAGTCCGCTTTCATCCATCGTGCGCTGCGAGGGGAACAGGCCTTCTTCCCAGCCCGGCAGGAAGATCGTGTCGAACTCCAACCCCTTCGCCGCGTGGAGCGTCATCAGGTTGATGCGGTCTTCGTCGGTGTTCTGTTCCAGCTCCATCACCAGCGAAACGTGTTCCAGAAACGCGCCCAGCGATTCATAGGTTTCCATCGAGCGGACGAGTTCTTTGAGGTTGTCCAACCGCCCCGGTGCTTCCGCCGATTTGTCGTTTTTCAGCATGTCGGTATAGCCGCTCTCGTCGAGCACCATCTCGGCAAGCTCCGTATGCGGAATATGCTTGGAGGCTTCCGTCCAGCGCACGATGGATGCCGCCAGAGCCCCCAGCGCATTGCGCGCTTTGGGCGGCAATTCGTCGGTGTCCACGATCTGGTGCGCCGCCGCCAGCAGCGGCATGGAATTGGACCGCGCGTAATGATGCAGCGCCTGCACGCTCGCATCGCCGATGCCGCGTTTGGGTTTGTTGACGATGCGCTCGAACGCCAGATCGTCGTCGCCTTGCGCAACCAGCCGCAGATACGCCATGGCATCGCGGATTTCGGCGCGCTCATAGAAACGCGGGCCGCCGATCACGCGATAGGGCAGGCTCAGCGACAGGAACCGGTCTTCGAATTCGCGCATCTGGAACGAGGCGCGCACGAGTATCGCCATCTCCGCGAATTTGTTTCCGTCGCGATGCAACGCCTCCGCCTCGCTCGCCACATTGCGCGCTTCCTCTTCGGCGTCCCACACGCCCTGCACCTTGATCTTGTCGCCCGGATCGCCTTCCGTCCAAAGCGTCTTGCCGAGACGGCCTTTGTTGGCCGCAATCAAGCCCGATGCCGCGCCCAAGATGGCGGGCGTCGAGCGGTAATTGCGTTCCAGCCGCACCACTTTCGCGCCGGGAAAATCGCGTTCGAAGCGCAGGATGTTCTCCACCTCCGCGCCGCGCCAGGCATAGATCGATTGGTCGTCGTCGCCCACCACGCAGACATTGCCGCTCTGCGTCGCCAGCAATTTCAGCCACAGATATTGAACGACGTTGGTGTCCTGATATTCGTCCACCAGCATGTAGCGGAAACGGTCGCGATATTCCTGAAGGATCTCGGGATTGTTCTTCAGGATCGTCAGCGTCTCCAGCAACAGGTCGCCGAAATCCACCGCGTTCAGCGTTTTCAACCGCTCCTGATATTCGCGATAAAGCTGGCGGCCTTTGCCGAACGCAAAACTGTGTGCCTCGCCCTCCGGCACGTCGTCGGGGCGCAGGCCCTTGTTCTTCCAGCCGTCGATGAAGCTCGCCAGCGTGCGCGCGGGCCAGCGCTTCTCGTCGATGTTGTGCGCCACGATCAACTGTTTCATCAGCCGCAACTGATCGTCGGCATCGAGGATGGTGAAGTTGGATTTCAGCCCGGCCATCTCCGCGTGGCGGCGCAGCATCTTCGCGCCGATGGAATGGAAGGTGCCCAACCACTGCATCCCCTCCACCACGCCGCCAATGAGCGCGCCGATGCGCTCCTTCATTTCGCGCGCGGCCTTGTTGGTGAAGGTCACGGCCAAAATTTGCGCCGGCCAGGCCCGCTTGGTGGCGAGGATGTGCGCAAGCCGTGTCGTCAGCACGCGCGTCTTGCCGGTCCCTGCGCCCGCCAGAACCAGCACCGGCCCATCGACCGCCAACACGGCCTCGCGCTGTTCGGTATTCAGCCCTTGCAGATAGGCGGGTTCGCGCGCGGGCGCGCGTTCGGCTTCTTCGCCGAACGCGGCATCCAACGGGTCGGAATAGCGGTTTCCGAGGCCGCTCATGGGAACCTACGCGAGTCTGGGATCATGGAAACAATTGTAGAACGCCAGACCCTCAAAGCCCAAGCATTTTCAGAATCGCCGCCCGGTCGGCGTCCAAATCCGGCGCGGGCGCGCGGGTTTTGGGGTCTTCGTGGGCGGAAAGCTTGATCGGGTTGCCCTGCATCCGCCATGGGCCGATGTCTGGGTCTTCGGCGGTCACGATCATGTTGCGGGCAAGTACCTGCGGGTCGGCCATCACCTGCGCCACGTTGTTCAGCGGCCCGCACGGCACGCCGGCCTTTTCGAGCAGCCCCAGCCACTCCGCGCTGTCGCGCGAGGAAAGCGCCACCTCGATATCGTCGTGCAATTCGCGCCAATGCTGCATGCGCGAGGGGTTGGTCTTGTAGCGCGGATCGTTCGCCATCTCCGGAGCGCCCAGCACGTCTGCGATGATCGCGAACAGATGGTCGGCAGCGGCGGCAATCGCGATGTGCCCGTCTCTGGTTGCGAACGCCGCGAACGGCGCGATGGAGGGGTGGCGCGAACCGAGCGGCCCCGGCACATCGCCCGTCGCCACATAGCGCGCGATGGCGTTTTCCAGTACCGCGACCTGACTATCGAGCATCGATACGTCCACCTTCTGCCCGCGCCCCGTATTCTTGCGGTCGTAAAGTGCGGTGACGATGCCGATGGTCGCGAACAATCCGGCGGTGAGATCGCCCGTCGATGTGCCCACGCGCGTCGGCGGCGAACCAGGATGGCCGGTGAGGCTCATCACCCCGCCCATCGCCTGCACCACCATGTCGTAAGCCGGGCGATGCGAATAAGGCCCGGTGTGGCCGAAGCCGGAAACGCCGGCGTAGATCAGCTTGGGATATTTCTCTTTCAACGCATCGTAGCCGTAACCGAGTTTCTCCATCGTGCCGCCGCGATAGTTTTCGACCAGTACATCGGCGCGGGAAAGCAACGCCTCGAAAATCTTGCGGTCGCCATCGGCTTTCAGATCGAGTGCGATGGATTCCTTGCCGCGGTTGACGCTCATGAAATAGCCGGATTTCGTGCCCCCCGATTTCGTCTTCACGAACGGCCCGATGGAACGGGAGTCGTCACCCTTCACCGGCGGCTCGACCTTGATCACGCGTGCGCCCATTTCGGCCAGCAACAGCGCCGCATAAGGGCCCGCCAGCACGCGCGTCAGATCGATCACAAGAATGCCGGACAGCGGCCCTTTTGTTTTTCCGTTCAATTCAAACTCCTTTGTCATCCCCGGCGAGCGCAGCGCAGCGGAGCGAGGGAAGGGGACCCAGGCGTCCAACACCGAACGGTAGCCGGCACCTGGGTTCCCTTCCCCTCGCGATGCTATGCATCGCTCGGCCGGGAATGACAATTATTTTTCATTCTCCAGTTTGTGAGCGTTCAGATCTTTCGCAGTCTTCGCATTGCGCGCGTCCGCCAGATCGCGGATGGGTTTCGCCACGCCATGCTTGGCGCGGTTGTTGGCGGCTTCTTTTTCCTTGGCGTCGCGCACCTTTCCCTTCCGCGCGCGGCGCAGGTTGACGATCTCGCTCATTCCGCCATCGACTTCTTGAACGCGGGCCGGTCGGTGATGCGGGCGCAATAGTCTTTCAGCAGCGGCGTCTCGGCCATCATCTTGAACAGCGTCATGTAATAGATGCCGCCGCCGATCACGATATCGAGCGCGGAGAAATTGTCGCCGAGGAAATATTTGCGGCCCTTGAGCTGGTTGTTCAGAACTTCTTCCACTTCCTCCGGCGGGGCCCAGCCCATCGCGCCATAGACATGCTTGATGCCGAAGCGGCGTTCCATGAAGGCCGGTTCCAGCACACCCGAACGATAGGCGAGCCACGACAGATATTCGCCGCGATTGGCATCGCCCACCTTCGGCCCCAGCTTCGCATCGGGGAAAAGATCGGTCAGGTAAAGCGCAATCGCGCTTGTCTCGAAGATCGTATGGCCGTCATGCACCAGCGCCGGAACCTTGCCGTGCGGATGCGGATTGGAGGGATCGCGCTCGCCCGTTCCGTCCTGTGAGCGCAAGGTGACGATCTTCTTTTCGTAAGGCGCGCCGATTTCCTCCAGCAGCCAGACGATGCTGGCCGAACGCGTCTGCGGCTTGTGGATCAGCGTGAGCATGAGGGACTCCGTCGCAATTTCGGGCGGGAGGCTAGGGCGCGTTTCGCGTCGCCGCAAGCGCGCGCAGACGAAGGGCGCTTGCGAGTGGCCGCTCGCCCCGTTTGGCGTCGATTTCCGCCACGAAACCGGAAAGGCTTTTCTTTCCGCGCGCGGCTTCGCCTTCCAGCACGGCCCAGAATTCCGGCTCCAAGGCCACGCTCGTTTTGTGGCCGGCGATGTTGAAGGATCGTTTCCGCAGCATGGTTCAACCGTCCAGATCGCGAAACTGCATGGTCGAAAGACTGTTCGCAATGTACCGCGCGCGGCGGCCGGGCCGCATGAGCACACGCGGGCGTTTCAGCTTGCGCACGGCGCCCGCCATTGCGATGGCGTTGCGGTCTTCCCATTCCTCGTGATCCAGAAGCCGCGCGTCCCGCCAGACATAACGCATGTTGCGCGCCACGCGGAACGGCAGCGGGTCGTCGTCATCGGCCACGATCAGGTTGATGAGGAAAACCGATCCGCGCGGACGCATCCGCGATTTCACCAGCGCGAAGAACGATGGCGAGAGAAGGTGCGTCGGCACGACCTGTTTGGAAAACGCATCCAGCACGACCGCATCGTAAAGCGTCGCGCCTTTGCGCAGGAACGCGCGCCCGTCCGCGACGTGGCATTCGATCTCGTTCGGCATGTGGAAATACTGGCGGGCGACTTCGAACGATGACGGATCTATATCGACAATCGTGACCTCCACACCCACCCGATGCAGCATCGTCGCCAAGGTGCCGCCGCCGCAGCCGATCATCAGCACGCGGCGGCATTTCGCCTGCCGCAGCAATCCGAAGATCGCGTGGATGTATTCGGCCAGGCTGACGCCGTTCTTGTCTGCCTGGCTCTGATGGTCGCCTTCCTGCCAATAGGAAACGCTGCCGGTGGCGTTGTGCTGTTCGATGGCGAACGGAACGGGGCGCGGCGCGCGCTTGCCCATTACTTCGGATGGATCATGTCGGCAGGTACGACGATTCTGTCGAATTCCTCCGCCGTCACATAGCCGCCCTTGACCGCTTCCTCTTTCAGCGTGGTGCCGTTCTTGTGCGCCGTCTTGGCGATCTTGGCCGCGTTGTCGTAGCCGATCTTGGGTGCCAGCGCCGTCACCAGCATCAGCGAGCGTTCCAGCCCGGCCTTGATGTTGTCGAGGCGCGGCTCGATGCCGACGACGCAATTGTCGGTGAAACTGACGGATGCATCGGCCATCAACCGCACGCTCTGCAGGAAGTTGTAGGCCATCACCGGATTGAACACGTTCAATTCGAAATGGCCCTGGCTATCGGCAAACGTCAGCGCTGCGTTGTTGCCGAAGATCTGCACGCAAACCTGCGTCATCGCCTCGCACTGGGTCGGGTTCACCTTGCCCGGCATGATCGAGGAACCCGGTTCGTTTTCCGGCAGCGACAGTTCGCCAAGCCCCGAACGCGGCCCCGAGCCCAGCAATCGAATATCCTGCGCGATCTTGAACAGCGAAGCCGCCACCGTGTTGATCGCGCCGTGGCTGAATACCATCGCGTCATGCGCCGCCAGCGCTTCGAATTTGTTGGGCGCGGTCTTGAAGGGCAGTCCGGTGATCGCGGCGATGCGATCGGCCACCATCTTGTCGAAGCCGACCGGCGCATTCAGGCCCGTGCCCACCGCCGTTCCGCCCTGCGCCAGTTCCATCAGCTTCGGCAGCGTCTGTTCGATGCGCTCGATACCGTTCTGGATCTGCTGCGTGTAGCCGGAGAATTCCTGACCCAAAGTCAGCGGCGTCGCATCCTGCGTATGCGTGCGCCCGATCTTGACGATGTTCTTCCAGGCCTGCGCCTTGTCATTCAGCGCATTGCGAAGCTTTTGCAGCGCGGGCAGCAGGCGATGATGAATCTCTTCCGCGCAGGCGATGTGCATGGCCGTCGGATAGGTGTCGTTCGACGACTGGCTCATGTTCACATGGTCGTTCGGATGCACGGGCTTCTTCGAACCCATCTCCCCGCCCAGCATCTCGATGGCGCGGTTCGAGATCACCTCGTTCGCGTTCATGTTGGATTGCGTGCCGGAGCCCGTCTGCCAAACCACCAGCGGGAAGTGATCGTCGAGCTTGCCTTCGATCACCTCCTGCGCCGCCTTGACGATTGCGTCCCCGATCTTCTTGTCGAGATGGCCGAGCGCCATGTTCGTTTCGGCC
>Ga0207649_10000380_pt1 | contig 33235 bp, 20 predicted proteins | sample KBSC43metaG_FD_184317 | JGI IMG/M metagenome (GOLD analysis project Ga0207649, IMG submission 184317) | Corn rhizosphere microbial communities from Kellogg Biological Station, Michigan, USA - KBS C4-3 metaG (SPAdes) (version 2) | ecosystem: Host-associated > Plants > Roots > Rhizosphere > Soil ... | reverse complement strand
GTGACGGCCGGCCTCACGCACAAGGAAGTCGGCACGGTGCTTTCCATCTCGCTCATTTCAGGATCGGCGGGTTCGATCGCGGCCTGGCTTCTGCGCATGCGCGTCGGCCGGTTGATCCCGACCTTCGTCACGTTGCTCTGCCAGTTGGCTTCGCTCGCCGTGTTGCTGTGGTTCCTGCACGGCCCGCTCTTCTATCTCGGCGCGCTCATGGTGTTCGTGTTCTTCGTCAACTTCCCCAATTCCTATCAGGTGGGATTGGCCGTTCACGCCGACACGACGGGCCGGGCCGCGGTGGTTTTCCTGCTGATGCTGAAGGCCGGCATCGCGGTGGCGCCGTATCTCGCCGCGACCTTTGTTCGCGGCGACGATTTCCACGGGCCCATGATTCTGGGAGCGGTCCTCTACACGCTGAGTTTCCTGAATTTCTGGGCGGCGGAAATGCGGACGCGGCGCCGCGCCGCGCAGGCAGCTTGATGGTGGCGCGCGTGGAAAGACCGCAACCGAACATCTTCCTGATCGACAACATGGTGTTCGTTCCGGGTGGAACGTTTCGCATGGGCTCCGACCGGCACTATCCGGAAGAGGCGCCTGCTCATCGTGTGGCGGTGGATGGTTTCTGGATCGACCGGACACCCGTCACCAACGCGCAATTCGGCGCTTTCGTGGCGGCAACGGGCTATGTGACAAGCGCCGAGCGCGTTCCGCTGGCCGCGGATTATCCCGGAACGCCGCCGGAGATGCTGCAGCCTGCTTCGCTCGTTTTCGCGCAGCCCAAGGAATCCGCTTCGCTGCACGATTGGAGACGATGGTGGGTGCTTCGGTTCGGGGCGAGCTGGAAACATCCCTTTGGAAAGGACGACCCGCGCAGCGCGCAAAACGATCATCCGGTGGTTCATGTCGCTTACGAAGATGCGCAAGCCTATGCGGCCTGGGCCGGCAAGGATCTGCCCACGGAAGCCGAATGGGAATTCGCCGCGCGCGGCGGACTGGAGGGCGCCGACTTTGCCTGGGGCGACGAATTCATGCCGCAGGGCCGGTTCATGGCGAACACCTGGCAAGGGCGGTTTCCCGATTTCAACAGCGCAGCGGATGGTTTCGAACGCACCTCTCCCGTCGAAAGCTTTCCGCCCAACGGCTACGGCCTGTTCGACATGATCGGAAACGTCTGGGAATGGACTTCGGACTTCTACGCGCCGCGCCACACCTCCGACGCACACAAGAGCTGCTGCGTGCCGCGCAATCCGCGCAACGACAATATCGAGAATAGCTTCGACGGCCGCGTTTCAGGCAGCCGGATCGCCCGGCGCGTGTTGAAGGGCGGCTCGCACCTTTGCGCGCCGAATTATTGCCAGCGTTACCGGCCGGCCGCGCGGCAGGGTCATTCGGTGGACACGTCTGCCGGCCATATCGGCTTTCGCTGCGCCGTGCGCGCCATCCCGATGGGGCCGCGATGACAGGACGGCATTTTCGACACGAGGGGCTACGGGTGCCATGACAAGACAATTCGGGTCGGGGGCGGAAGCTTTGGTGCGCGCCCGCTACATGACGGCCTTCAACAGTTGCGTTCGGTCGCTGGGTGGCAACCCCGCTTCCATTCTCGATCTCGTGGGATTGCAAAGCCGCGACATCGAGGATCCGTCGCGGTGGATTTCCTTCAAGGCCTGCCTCAGAGCGCTGCAGCTTGCCTCGCGCACCCTCAACGAACCGGCGTTCGGCATCGAGCTTCAGCGTTCGCGCGATTTCAGTTTCCTGGGCCCGCTTCTCCTGATTGCGCAGCACTCCGAAAATCTCACGGCAGCGCTGCAGAATGTCAGCCGCTATCTCAGCATCCAGAACACAGGCTACCAGACGGCATTCGTCGTCGGCGCCGATACTTGCGTGCGGTCCTACGAAATGGCGCCGGAGCTCAGGCTGATCGCCGACCAGTTCATCGAGGAATCGTTGCTGTCGACACGCAAGATGATCACTCTCATCACGGGCGATAACGTGCCCGTCGTGCGGTATTGCATGCGCCATCGCCCGTTGCGCAGCCACGAGGCTTATCTGAAGGATTATGGCGCGCCGGTTCTGTTCGAGCAGGAATTCGATGGCGTCGTCATCGAGCGCAAATTCGCCGATCGCGAAATTCCCAATCGCGATCCGAACATCCAGAAGTTTGTGCTGAACTATCTGCAAGAGCGCATCCTTCCGACATCGGGCGAAGTGATTTCCGCCACACGCAGCCTGCTTGAGGCTCTTGTCCCGATGGGGCAGGCCAAGATCGAAATCGTCGCCCAGCATCTGCATCTGCATCCGCGTACCCTTCAGCGCCGCCTGAGCGAGCACGGATGGCGTTTTTCCCAGTTGCTGGAAGAGAAAAGACGCATGATGGCGGAGCGTCTGTTGCGCGACGGCAATCTTCCCCTGTCAAATATCGCAAGTTATCTGGGCTATGCGGAACAGAGCGCGTTCAACCACGCCTTCGAACGCTGGCACGGACAATCGCCTTCTAAATGGACGAAGCAGGCGACCAAGGGGCAGGAGGCGCCGCGTGTCGCCGGATAGCAATATCTTGTCATCCGCAATCAATTAAGTCGCCGGACGATTTGGTACATGCGCTAACCGCCATTTTCTGCACACCGGCGGAACTCAGCCAAATCGGAAACGCTCATGACCAACAGAAGCCGTAACGCCTTTCCCAAAGGTGGGGCGACCTGGGAAACGTTGCAGCGCGAAATGCGCGAACGTTGCGCCCACGATTTCGATTTCCGCCACGGACGTACGTCCATCTTCTTCTTTTATTCCGATCAGGAAACCTACGAGATCGGCAAGAAGGCGTATTTCGAACATTTCTCGGAGAACGCACTCGGCAACGGCCGGGCCTATCCGGGCCTCGGCACGATGGAGCAGGATGTCCTCGACTACGGGCTGGATCTGCTTTCGGCGCCCGACAGCGCCAAGGGGGTGTTCACCACGGGCGGTACGGAAAGCATCTTCCTTTCGATGAAGGCTGCGCGCGAAGCCTATCGCGCCAAGAAGCCGGGCAGCGAGGGCAAGCGGCTCAACATCGTGATGCCGGTCACCGGCCATCCCGCTTTCGACAAATCCGCCATTGTGATGGATATCGATATCCGGCGCGCGCCGCTGGGCGAGAACCGCCGCGTCGACACCAAAGCGCTGGCCGATCTGATCGACGAAAACACGATGGCGATCGTGGGCTCCGCTCCGTGCTTCCCGCACGGCGTGATCGACCCGATTTCCGAACTCAGCAAGATCGCCCTCGAACGCGACGTCTGGCTTCACATCGATTCCTGCGTCGGCGGCTGGATTGCACCCTTCTTCAAGCGCATCGGCCGGAAGATTCCCGATTTCGATCTTTCGTTGCCCGGTGTGCGGTCGATCTCGGCCGATCTCCACAAATTCGGCTTCTGCCCGAAACCCGCGTCGACTGTGTTCTTTCGCGACGAGGAAGACATCGCGCGCTCGACCTTCCGGCTCGACGGCTGGACGAGCGGCGTCTATGTCACCGCCACGTTCTGCGGCACGCGGCCGGGGGCCGCTGTCGCAGCCGCTTGGTCGGTGCTCAATCACATGGGCAGGACGGGTTTCGAGGACGTTGCGCGCCGCATGGCCGCCATGGCCGACAAATATGTCGCCAGGATCGAAGCGATCGACGGACTCAAGATGATCGCAAAGCCCGACCTGACGGTGCTGAACTTCGGTTCGGACGACGTCGACATTTATGCCGTCGCGCAACTGATGAAGGACAAAGGCTGGTTTCCCGGCCTGACGCGCGAACCCAAAGGCATGCAAACGATGCTTTCCATGCAGCACGACCCGGTGAGCGACGATTATCTCCGCGATCTGCGGGCCAGCGTCGAGGCTGCGCGCACCGGAAAAACGCAAACCACGATCAAGGCGACTTACTGAGCGGTGTTCGACCCGGAAGGAAAGGGCCAGCAATGAGCATTCAACCCCCGGAACGGGAAATTCCCGTCGATTGGTCCACGGACGGTATCGTTGCCCGCCGCAATCGTTTTTTCGCGGCTTCGCAGCGGAAATTCGTGCCCTATGAAACGCCGCTGATCTTCCAGCGCGGCAGCTACCAGTATCTGTGGGACGAGAAGGGCCGCAAATACATCGATCTTCTGGGCATGAACCTTTGCATTTCGGTGGGCCATGCGCACCCGCGCGTGGTGGAGGCCGTGTGCAATCAAGTGGCCGAACTCACCCATTGCACGACGATGTTCTACCATCCGGCGCCCGCGCATCTGGCGGAAGAACTGGCGGCCTCCATGCCTGCCGGTCACGAATGGGTGGTGCATTTCACCAACAGCGGCAGCGAGGCGATCGATCTCGCGCTCGTCATGGCGCGCAGCTACACCGGCAACACCGACATGCTGTCCCTGCGCACCAGCTATCACGGCCCCACCATCGGCGCGCAGTCGCTCACCGGCATCGCGGGCTTCCGCCATCCCAATTCGCAACTGGGCGGCGTCGCCTTTGTGCCCGAGCCCAATCAATATCGCGGCGTCTTTGGCGAAGGCGTCGAACCCTATCTCGACGAAATCGACCGCACGATTGGCGCCTCCACCACTGGCCGTCTTGCCGGAATGATCATCGAGCCGTTGCAGGGTTATGGCGGCGTTGTCGCGATGCCGCCGGGTTATATTGCTGGCGCGTTCGAGCGTGTGCGCGCCGCGGGCGGGCTAGGCATCATCGATGAAGTGCAATCGGGTTTCGCCCGCACCGGCGACAATTACTGGGCGTTTGAGGCCGACGGCGTCGTCCCCGATATCGTCGTGATGGCCAAAGGCATCGGCAACGGCATTCCTCTGGCCGCCGTCGTCGCCAGGCGCCATATCGCCGAAAGCATGGCCGACAAATTTCTGTTCCACACCTATGGCGCCAATCCCGTGGCTTGTGCCGCGGGTCGTGCGGTGTTGAGGATCATCCGCGAGGAACGGCTGCAGGAAAATGCAAAAAAAGTCGGAGCGGCCCTGAAGTCTCGGTTCGAAGAGCTGCAGCGGAAATACCCCGTGATCGGTGACGTTCGCGGACGCGGTCTCATGATGGCAATCGAACTGGTTAAAGATCGCGCGACCAAGGAGCCCGCTCCGGAGGTCACAGCGAAAGTCTTCGAAGAAACGCGGCGTCAGGGAATAGTTGTCAGCAAGTCCGGTCCCAACCGCAGCATCCTGCGTATGGTCCCGCCGTTGTGCCTTTCGATGGAAGATGTCGCTCCTGTGGCCCATGCCATGGACAAGAGTTTTGCGGTCGCACTTGGCTGAATGGAATTCACGCTTGCATTCGGCGGCGAATGCGACGTGAATTCGATCGGGAGCGCATCGTTCGAAAAAGGAAGAAACTCATGGCAGGGGATAGTTCGCGAACGCGAGCGGAACACGAGACGGGCGCGGAGGGCTCCCAGCCACGGCGGCGCGACATCATCCTGGGCGCGGCGGCGGCCACCGCATCGCTTTCGGTGTCGCTACCCGCCTCGGCCGAAACAAAGCCTTTGCGGCAGGGCGCGAATGGGCGGCCCAATATCGTCTTCATGTTGGTCGACAATATGGGGTACGGCGATCTCAGCTGTTACGCGGGTCCCATCCGCGGCGTAACCACGCCGCGCATCGACAAGCTGGCGCGCGAAGGTATCCAGCTCACCAATTTCAACGTCGAACCGGAATGCACGCCGTCGCGTTCCGCGCTGATGACGGGACGCATGCCGATCCGCAGCGGCACCTCATCGGTCGTGATGACGGGCGGCAAGGATGGGTTGGCCCAATGGGAATACACCATCGCCGAGTTGTTGTCGGACGCGGGCTACGCCACGGCGCACTACGGAAAATGGCATCTCGGTTCGAATGAAGGCCGTTTCCCGACCGATCAGGGTTTCGACGAATGGTATGGCATCCCGCGCAGCACGGGCGAGACGATGTGGCTCGACCAGCCGGGCTACGATCCCACGATCTATACGCCGGAGCCGGTTCTGGAAGGTATAAAGGGCGAGAAAAGCAAATTCGTGCGCAACTACGACACGCATTTCCGCCCGCTCATCGACCGGGAGATCGCCAATCGCTCGGTCGCCTATATCGGGAAGCAGGCGAAGGCCGGCAAGCCGTTCTTCCTCTACATTCCGTTCACCCATCCCCATGAGCCGCCGCTGGCGCATCCGGACTTCCAGGATCCGAAGCGCACGCAATACCAAAACGTGCTGGCTGAAATCGATCACAATGCGGGCATGGTGCTGGACGCCATCGACGAAGCGGGCATTCGCGACAACACCATCGTTGTGTTTGCGAGCGACAACGGCCCGCAGACCATGTTCGGCCGCGACATCGATTTCGGCGCGCAGTCGGATTCGGGCCCCTTCCGCAACGAATTCCCGAGCGCCTGGGAAGGCGCGATTCGCACCGCTGGCATCGTGCGCTGGCCCGGCCGCACGCAAGCGGGCCGCGTGAGCAACGAGATCGTTTCGATCCTGGATTTCTATCGGACGCTTGCCATCGCCGCGGGCGCTGCGAACCGCATTCCCACGGACCGCGCCATCGATTCTATCGACCTCACGAATTTCCTGTTCGGCAATGTGGAGAAATCGCCGCGCGATCATGTGTTGTTCTTCTACAGAGACGATCTGATGGCGATCAAATGGCGCAACTACAAGATGCATCTGTTGGTGCGCGATCCCGCAACCGGACCGGTTGTGGTGCCGGGGCAGGGAGAGGTGCACGGGTTCAAGAAAGAACTCAATTATCCCTGGTTGTTCAACGTCGACAACGATCCGAAAGAATTGTGGGATATCGGTTCGTCCAACGGCTGGGTCAATCGTGCGTTCGCCGCGATCCAGCGGGATTACGCAGCAAGCCTGGCGCGGTTTCCAAACATCAAGCCGGGCGCCGAACGTCCAGGCTGACCGTTCGGCACACTTGATTGCCGACTTTCGTCCTGTCGCGACTAGTCAAAAGGATGGCGTGGGCTAGCAAGTTCGCGCCCGTTGCCTTTGTTACCGTCTGTCGAACAGGGAGCCGCTCGATGTCTGATTTGAGCTTCGTTCAGGTTCGATCATACCTCGGGGGTATGGCTCCGGGCATAAATCAGCATTTCCCGTATGGGGAGTTGATACTTAGGATTCCGGCAGTAGGTGAGAGAGCGCAGGGGCATCCGTTCGATTTGATGAGGGGGAATTGTGACGCGCGGGTGAAACCAAGCGCACATTCGCACGGACCGACCCGGCACGATAGCGAACCTACCAAAAAGCCTCTTCAAGGGGCGCGCCCGAATCCGGCTGGTCACTTCGGATGAAGGTATTAAAGCAGGGGAAGAACGCATGATCACCAAGGTTCGCACATCACTTTCGCTTTCAAAAATGTTGTTGGCCTGTGCCTCGGTTGCAGGTCTTTCAGTGGGCATGAACACGACACCGGCCTTCGCGCAATCGGATACGGGTGCGGACGGAATCGAAACGGTTGTCGTGACGGCGGAGAAGCGTCAGCAGAACATTCAATCCGTCGGCATGTCGATCTCCGCCTTCAGTGGCGACATGCTCGAACAGAACAACATTTCGTCGGTTGCCGAATTGTCGTCCTATGTTCCGGGCCTGCAGATCACGCAGGCGAACAACAACCGCAATTCGCAGATCATCATCCGCAACGTCGGGACCTCCGGCACCAATCCGGGCACGGAGCCCGATGTGGGCGTGTTCCTTGACGGCGTGTTTATCCCCGTCGCTGGGCCCATTTACAGCGAGGTGACCGACATCTCGACGGTCGAAGTCCTGCGCGGCCCGCAAGGCACGCTTTATGGCCGGAACACGCCGGTCGGCGCGGTCAATGTCACCACGCGGGCGCCCACGCAACAGACGGAAGGCATGATCGACCTGCAGTTCGGCAATTACGGGCAGGCGCGCGCGACCGGCTATTTCGGCGGCGGCATCAGCGATGATCTCGCGGGCCGCATGTCGTTCTGGACCGACCGGAACAGCGGATATCTGCTGAACATTTACAACGACGAACGTGTGATGAAGCGCGATCAGTTCGGCGGCAGGGGACGTCTGCGTTGGACGCCCGATGCCGATACCACCGTCGATTTCATCGGCTATTACGGGCAGATCGATGCCGAGAACAATTCCGGTATGCAGATCGATCCGCTGGGGCCGGGCGGCATCGTCTTCGGCTACAATCCGACGCCCACGAGCTTCGACACGTCTCCTTTCATCATATCGCAAAAGGCGGCCAATCCGAATCATCCCTATGTGGTGACCGGAAAGTGGGAAGTGAATTCCGCCTCGGGCGCGCCCGAAACGACGGCGACATGGGGTGCCTCGGTCTCCGTGAACCGCAACATCCCGATGCTGGATGCGACGCTGGTCGATATCCTCGCGTACAACTCCTATACGGACAACGCGCCAAACCAGGGCGGCGGCAGCCTGCCGCTCGCCATCGTGGACAACCTGCAGCGCACGCTGGTCGGTTCAACCAGCAACGAACTGCGGCTGGTCTCGAACGGCAAGCATTTCATCGATTATGTCGCCGGTCTGTACTTGTTCCACGACGATCTGGCGTATCACATCAATCTCACCATCGGTGAAGGTGCGACCCGCAACTGGCCGGCAAACACCGGCGGCGGTGGATTGATGCATATAGGCGATACCAACACTGTCAATTATGCGCAGCACACCAACTCGGCTGCCGGATACGGCCAGGTCACGCTCAACATCACCGACGACCTCAGGGCAATCGGCGGTCTGCGTTACAGCTACGACGCGAAGGGTTCGACCATCGAAGCCACACTTTCCAACATTGCCGGCAACACGGTCTCCGGCCCCGCGATGAAGCAATATGCGCCCGGTGCGCTGGCCGGCTCGATCTCCAGCAACAGCCTGACATATATGTATGGCGGCCAATACGACATCCTGCCGGACGTGATGGGCTATTTCACCATCAGCACCGGCTTCAAGGATGGCGGGTTCAATTCGCGTTCGGCAACAGCGACGCCCTTTGCATTCAACCCCGAAACCTCGTCGAACTATGAAATCGGCGCCAAGACCGCATGGTTCGATAACAAGGTGGTGCTGAACCTCGATTTCTATCACATGCTTGTGCACGGCTATCAGCAGTCGACCCTGCTGCCGACCGGTGTCGGGTTCGTCATCAGCAACGCGGGTAACTTCCGTACCAACGGTGTCGAGGTGGACCTGCAAGCCAAGCCTATCGATCCGCTGACTCTGACGGGCGGTTTGGGTTACGCCGACAGCGTCATCACCAGCGGCGACGATCGCGCCCAGTGCGATATGTCCTATCCCTACGCAGGGTCCAATCCGCCGCCAAGTTCCGGCCCGTTCACCGACGCCACGCACAAATATTGCAACTTCAACGGCAAAGTTCTGCCGATGGCGCCGAAATGGCAATGGAATGTCGGTGCACGGTTCGAACAACGCTGGCAGGAAAGCTCGGTCAACTGGTTTGCCCAGGCCAACGTCAGCGGCGTCAGCGGACAATATCTCGACGCCTTGCTCGATCCGCGTGCCTGGCAGGAAAGTTACGCGCTGTTCAACGCATCGGTCGGCGTCGAACCGGATAGCGGCAAGTGGCGCTTGTCGGTATGGGGTAAGAACATCGGCGACAAGAAATACTTCGTGGCGGCGGCGGCCCAAACACAGGCGGCCAATGTCAGTGCGGGAGGAACGAAAGCGATCAACGGCTATGTCGGCTGGCCCGGCATTCCGCGGACCTTCGGTATAGAGGCAAGTTACTGGTTCTAAGCTTTCGGGAGCCGGCCGGGGCGGCTGCATGGCAGCCGTTCCGGTTCGTTTCTTTTCTCGAAGCAGTCCTCCTGTGCAATGAAAAAGACAGGAGTGTGAAAAAATGCTCCGCTGGTGGGTGACAGGAGAGGGTGGTGCATGAGCGACACACAACCGGGGCGTCTGGGCTGGCTGATCGTCGCCATGTTGTTCACCTTCATGCTGCTGAATTTTGCCAGCAAGGTGGTTCTGGGACTGGCCGCCGTTCCCATCATGCGGGAAATGCACCTCACGCACGAACAATTCGGAACGCTCTCGGCAAGTTTCTTCTATCTGTTTTCGCTCTCCTGTCTCGTGGTTGGCTTCATGGTCAACCGGATCCGCACCACGCTCGTCATCGGCGCAATGAGTTTTCTGTGGTCGATCTGCCAATTGCTGGCGATCGGCAACATCGGTTACGGCTTCCTGTTGTTTACGCGCGTCGCACTCGGTGCCGGCGAAGGGCCGGCTTTTCCGGTGGGCCTTCACGCCGTCTATAAGTGGTTTCCCAGCGACCGGCGCACGCTTCCCGCCGCTATCATCTCGCAAGGTTCGAGCGTCGGCGTCGTGATGGCCTTGCCGCTTCTCAACATCCTCGTCGTCAATCTCTCCTGGCATTGGGCGTTTGGCGTCATCGGATTGCTCACGCTCGTCTGGACGGCCGCATGGCTTCTCATTGGCAGGGAAGGGCCGCTTGAAGATCGCCAGGCGGAAGGCGCGCAAGGCTTGCAACGTGTTCCCTATCGCAAGCTTCTGCTCAATCCCACCTTGCTGGCCGCCTGGCTGTGCGGTTTCGGCGGCTATTGGGGTGTGGCCCTGCTCGTCTCCTGGTTCACGCCCTACATCGTGGAGGGCCTCGGCTTCTCGCAGCGCGAGGCGGGCTTCATGAGCACCGCGCCCTGGGCCGCCTCGATCTTCATCGCCATCATTTGCAGCATGATATCGGAACGTCTGGTCAAGCGCGGCGTGTCGCGAAGGCTCGCGCTGGGCGTTTTCGGCGGCGGCATGGTAGCGATGGGTGGTGCCGCGCTCATCGTCGCGCCGCTCATAGACGCGCCGCTCCTCGCTTTCGCGCTGGTCGTGCTCGGGCTCTCCCTGCCGTCCGTGATCTATGCCATGCAGCCCGCGATTGCGGCCGAACTCGTTCCCGTATCGCAGCGCGGAGCGATTCTCGCCATCGGCACCGCTATCTGGTCGACCTCCGGCATGATTGCGCCCGTGGTGATGGGCAAGCTCATCGACATCGGACATGCCTCGGCACAGGGCTACGAACAGGGCTTCGTCGTGGCCGGCGTGATCGCGCTCGTTGCGGGCACCGTCGGAGCCTTCTTCATCAATCCGGAAAAAGCGGCAGCGCAGTTGAAGAACCGCATGAACGACAACATCGAAAGCGGCCGCCCCCGCGTCGTTCCCGTCGCATCGGGTGGCCGCAACGCATGAGCGGCCGCGTCGAGGGCAAGATCGCATTGATCACCGGCGGCGCGCAGGGCCTTGGCGCTGCCACCGCGCGCATGTTCGCGCAGCAAGGCGCGCGGGTAGCGATCACGGACATCAATGGCGACGGCGCAAGGTCGATCGCATCCGAACTCAATGCGCAACATCCCGGCTGCGCGATAGCGATCGCCCATGACGTGACCGATGAGGAACAATGGCGCCGCGCCGTCGGCGAGACCGGAAGCGCATTCGGCGGGTTGCACGTCCTCGTCAACAACGCCGGCATCAGCCTTGTCCGCTCGGTGGAGGATTTGAGCCTTGAGGACTGGCGACGAGTCCACGCAATCGATCTCGATGGCGTATTCCTCGGCTGCAAGACCGCCATCGCTCCCATGGCAAAGACCGTCGAAGCCACCGGCCTTGGCGGTTCCATCGTCAATATCTCGTCGATCGCCGGCATCATCGCCGGGCACAACATGGCCGCGTACAATTCGGCCAAGGCGGCCGTCGGGCATCTTTCGAAGTCCGTTGCGCTGCATTGCGCGCGCAAAGGCTATGGCATCCGTTCGAATTCGGTGCACCCCGTGTTTGTGGACACGCCGATCCTGGCGCCCCATGTGCAACGCCACGGCGGCAAGGACGCCGCTTACGCCAAGCTCGGCAGCCAGGTCCCGCTCGGGCGCATCGCGGAGCCCGACGACGTGGCTTATGCGGTTCTCTATCTCGCTTCCGACGAGTCGAAATTCGTCACCGGAGCGGAACTGAAAGTCGATGGGGGTATATCGGCGATGTGAAGCGGCGCTTTCGCGTTCCGCACCGCAACGATTTCAGGAACGAAAGAATGCAAACAGGTCTCAGGGAATAACGGCAATGAAAATTCGAAGCCTCGCAAGCGCGGCGATCCTCATGGTCGTGAGCGGCCCCATGGCGCAAGCCGCCGAAACGCCCACGCCACCGGGCAAGACGTACAAAAGCGAAATCCCCGCGGACAAGCGCCGCGCCTTCTTCGGCGAACTGCACCTGCACACGGGGCAATCTTTCGATGCCTGGACCTTCGGTTCGAAGGTCACGCCCGATCAGGCCTACAAATTCGGCCGCGGCGAGACGGTGATGGTGCCTGCGTCACAGGTCAACGCCGAGCAGGGCCTCAAAGAAGATCACGATGTTCCGGCAAAGCGCGCCTGGCCGCTCGATTTCATGGCGGTCACCGACCACTCCGAATTTATGGGCGTCCTCAACCAGCTCGACGATCCGAACAGCCCGGTATCGCAATTGCCAGCGTCCAAGAAGATCATGGAAAATCCAGGTTCAGCCTACTACTTCGTGCGCGGCAATAAGAAGAGCAACTCTCCGGACACCGCGGCGAAATTCCACGTCAAGGAAGCGATGACATCAGCGTGGGACCAGGAAGTCGCTGCCGCCAACAACAACTACGAACCGGGCACCTTCACCACTTTCGTTGCCTATGAATGGACGGCCCTTGCACGAGGAAAATACAATCTGCACCGCAACGTAATCTTCAATTCTGATCACGCGCCGCTGCCCTTCTCGTCCACCGATTCCAACAAGCCCGAGGATCTCTGGGCCTATCTCGACAGGGCCCGCGCCAACGGCATTGACGTGATCGCCATCCCGCACAACGGCAATGTCTCCGGCGGATTGATGTTCGACTGGAACGATTCGCAAGGCCGCACCATCGACGAACATTATGCGCAGGAACGAGCGCTCAACGAACCTCTGACCGAAATCGCACAGACCAAGGGCCAGTCCGAAACCGTGCCCGAACTGTCACCGACGGACGAATTCGCCAATTTCGAAATCTTCGATCACCTCATCTCCTGGCCCAACGAGAAAGCCGAGCCCAACGGCAGCTTTGTGCGGCAAGCCTATGGCCGGGGCATGATCATCGAGAAATCGGTGGGCGTGAATCCGTATAAATACGGCGTGGTCGGCGGCAGCGACATCCACAACGGCCTCTCCGTGTCCGACGAAAGCGGCTTCGCCAGCGAGATTTCGGGGCTCGATCCCAACACCATGCTGCCCAAGGGCGACACCGCGAAACGCGATCTCGGCATCATCAAGGTGCCCGCGCGACTCGATTGGAATCACGTTCTCAACCATGCGCCGCCAACCATGGAGCGCCCGCTGATCTTCAGCTCTGCCGGCATCACCGGCGTCTGGTCGGAAGAGAACACCCGCAATTCAATCTTCGCGGCGCTGAAACGCAAGGAGACTTTCGCAACCTCGGGCACGCGCATTCGCGTGCGCATGTTCGCGGGCTGGGGCTACAAGCCCGGCCTGATGGCGCATTCCGATTGGGTAAAAACGGCCTATCGCGACGGTGTGCCCATGGGCGCCGATCTTCCCGCGCGCGCAAGACGCACCGCGCCGCGCTTCCTGCTTGAAGCCATGAAAGATCCGGATGGCGCAAACCTCGACCGCATCCAGGTCATCAAGGTCTGGCTCGAAGGCAAGGACTACAAGGAAAAAATGTTCGACGTGGTGTTGTCGGGCGGGCGCATGGACGATCCGAAAACCGGTCGCGCACCGGCCGTCGGCAACACGGTGGATCTCAAAACGGGCGCTTACACCAACACCATCGGCGCACCGACCTTGAGCGCGGAATGGAAAGATCCGGAATTCGATCCGGCGAAGCCCGCCGTCTACTACGCGCGCGTCCTGGAAATTCCCACACCGCGCTGGAGCACGCTGCTTGCCATCAAGAACGATTTGCCGATCCCGGACGAAGCACCGGCGACGCTTCAGGAACGCGCCTGGACATCGCCGGTCTGGTACACGCCCGCCCGCTCCCTTTAACTGAAAGGTACAAAAAATATGTCTGAGTTCGATATCGCGGGCAAATCCGTTCTCATTACGGGCGGATGCGGCGGGATTGGAATGGGAATCGCCGAGGCATTCGCGCGGCTCGGCAAGGATGTCGTTCTTGCCGACCGCAACACCGCACCCGCCGACGAGCTGTGCAGGCGATATGCGAATGTGCGTTGCATCGGCGTCGATCTGGGGAATTTCGTCGACATAGACGACAAGCTGAAACCGCTTCTGACCGGCGACGGCGCTCCGGACATCCTCGTGAACGGCGTCGGCTATTCGCCGAAATACGCACCCTCGGGCGAACGCTGGACGGCTTGGACCATGCCGCTGGACCATTGGCGCGAAGTGCTCACCGTCGATCTCGATTCGATTTTTTATACAAGCGCGCTTGCGATACCCAAGATGATCGAGCGCGGCTATGGCCGCATCATCAACATCGCTTCCATGGTTTCGCGCACCAGCGGCGGCGGCGTGGCGCCGGTGCATTACGTCACCGCAAAGACTGCTCTGCTGGGTTTGACCCGCGCAACCGCGCAGGACGCAGGCAGATACGGCATCACCGTGAACGCGATCAATCCGGGACGCATTGATACGCCGATGATCCGCGATGTGCCCGACAAGGTGAACGAGTCGATTGCGCGTTCCATTCCGCTCAAGCGGTTGGGCACGCCGCAGGATGTGGCTGGATCGGCCCTCTTTCTTGCCTCGCGGCTTGCCGATTACCTTACCGGCGTCGTCATCGAAGTGAATGGAGGCATGTATATGGCGTAAGCCGACCGACTGGCGAATTGAGCTTTCTCAAGCCGTCATGCCTTTTCCACATGACGCTCTGGACGATAAAGCATTTTACCCAATCCGACGAAAAGCCAATTCTTCCGGGTCATAAGCGTCGCTCGTGGTGCAGAAGGGCGGACGGATATTTGTCATCGCTGGGGAACATTCCAATATGAAGTTGAAAGGCGCGGACGCCTTTGTACGCATACTGAAAGGTTTCGGAGTCACCGATATCTTCGGGATCCCGGGGGATAGTCTCGGCTTCTACGATGCGCTCTATCGCGACGGCGGTATCCGCCACATTCTTGTACGGCACGAGCAAGGTGCGGCCCATATGGCGGACGGCTATGCGCGGGTTTCCGGCCGTGTCGGTGTGTGCGATGCGTCGTCGGGCCCGGGCGTCACCAATCTCGTCACCGGCCTTGCAACGGCAAATGCGGATTCCGTTCCCGTCATCGCCATTGCCACCACTTCCGCCAACAAGATTCGCCTGCGCGGCAATTTCCAGGAACTCGATCAGCCCTCGCTGCTCGAGTCCGTGACCAAGGCCGTGATCGAGATCGATCAGCCGGAGCGGATTCCGGAGCTGGTCAAACGCGCTTTCCGCGTGGCCACCACGGGGCGCCCCGGCCCGGTCGTGCTCAACTTCCCGCTCGATGTCTTTTTCCGCAGCGCCGAATACGAAGAGAGTGATTTTGCTTGCGACGCCGCCTTTGGGCGCTTTCCCGCGTTGCGCGTGCGGTCGCGCCGCGAAGATGTGACCCACGTTCTGGAAGCCGTGCGCGCGGCGAAAAAGCCCGTGATCTGGTGCGGTGGCGGCGCGGTGATGTCCGGCGCCAGCGCGGAGATCGAAGCCTTCGCGGAACTCACCGGTATTCCCGTCACCACCACCTATATGGGCAAAGGTTCGATTGCCGAAACCCATCCGCTGAGCCTCGGCCCTGCGGGACAGCTTGGCCGTCCGGTGACCAATCAATATCTCGCCGATGTCGATCTGGTTCTTGCCATAGGTTCGCGCTTCACCAATGTCGATACCGCGAATTGGACGGTGCCGAAACGCGGCGTGCCGATGATCCAAATCGACATAGATCCGACGGAGATCGGCAAGAACTACGACGTGTCTCACTCGATCTGGAGCGATGCCAAGCTCTTTCTGGAAGAATTGAACGCCGCTGCGCGCGATCTGAGTTGGGATGGTTCGCGCGCCGACAATGCCGTCTCCGCGATTCGCAGCACATGGCTTGCCGAGCGCGGTATCGGCAGCCCCCAATCCGAGCCGGTGGATGACGAGCCGGTTCATCCGCTGCAGGTCATCCGGGCCCTGCGCGAAGCAATGGCGCCGGAAGACACGCTGATCTGCGATTCCGGGTTCAACCAGATCTGGGGCGGTCAATATTTCGAGGTGCAGCGCCCGGGCCGCCACTATGTCGGTCCGCGCGGCATGGGCACGATGGGTTTCGCTTTCCCGGCGGCCATCGGCGCCAAAGTGGCGAGACCCGGCGGCAAATTCGTGGCGCTCGCAGGCGACGGTGGATTCATCATGCTCCTGCAGGAACTCGAAACGACCTTGCGCATAAAAGCGCCGGTCGTGATCTGCGTCCTGAACAACAGCAACCTTGAATATTGCAAGCAGGCGCAGCGCGGGCTCATGGGCGGGCGGTTCATCTCCACCGATTTCACCGAGAGCAACTACAGCGAAATCGCGAAGGCGTTCGGCTGCCGCGGCACGCGCGTCACCAGAAGTTCGCAACTGGCTGCGGCCATTCGCGAGGCGCTCGACTCGACGGTGACGACGGTGATCGACGTCGTCACACCGGAATCGGCGAAGCCCGACGGCGTGGCATTTTAGGGGAATGACGGTATCGTGAGAACCGAGTGCCCGAAAACCCGCTATTGCGCCGCACGGCACGAAGTCTTCGCACACGACGCCGCTGCGGAGATTGCGCCTGCCGCTGTGAAACAAAAGGACGCTTTCTTGTCCGCTGCTTGATCCATCGCATGGGAGGATAATGTGTTCAGGGTCCGCGATCTTCTACTAAGCACTGTTCTCGTCGCTCTGAGCGTTGCGCCCACGGCCGCGCAGGAAACGCCCACGCCTCCCGGCCGGACCTATCACAACACCCTTCCGCCCGATCAGCGGCGCGCGTTCTTCGGCGAATTGCATCTGCATACGGGGCTTTCGTTCGATGCATGGGCGCGCGGCTCAAAGATATTGCCCGACGAAGCTTACAGGTTCGGAAAAGGTGAAACCGTCGTCGTACCGGCGGACCAGCTCCAACGCGAGCAGCATATTACCACCGGCGGCGGGGTTAAGGCTCGCCGCGCCTGGCCGCTCGATTTCATGGCGGTCACAGACCACTCCGAGTGGATGGGAGTCTTCAATCAGCTCGACGATCCCAACAGCGAGCTTTCGAAATCGGATATCGGCAAGTCGATCATCAAAGATCCCCGCAACGGCTTCAATCTCGTCGCCGGATCGGGCGATCCCGAGACGGCAGCGCCCCAGATCCATCCGCAAGGGGCAATCCGCAGCGCCTGGGAAATGGTGGTGAAGGCCGCGAACGACAATTACGCGCCCGGCAAGTTCACCACATTCGTCGCCTACGAATGGTCCTCGATGGCGCAGGGACGCTACAACCTGCATCGCAACGTCATCTTCAATTCCGATCACGCGCCGCAACCGTTCACATCCAACGATTCCGACAAGCCCGAAGACCTTTGGTCATATCTGGAAAAGGTGCGCAGCGGCGGCATCGACGTGATTGCCATTCCCCACAACGGCAATGCGTCCGGCGGGCTAATGTACGATTGGAACGATTCCAATGGCCGGCCTATCGACGAACAATATGCGCAGCGTCGCGCGACCAACGAGCCGCTGACGGAAATCGTCCAGACGAAAGGTCAGTCGGATACGATACCGGAGCTTTCTCCGAACGATGAATTCGCCAATTTCGAAATATTCGACCATCTGCTCATCCGGCCGGGCATCAAGAGCAATCCGAACGGCAGCTATATCCGCCAGGCGTTCGGACGCGGGCTCGTGATCCAGCAAAAGGTCGGCGTCAATCCCTTCAAATATGGCCTTGTGGGCGGCAGCGACATCCACAACGGACTGAGCACGTCCGACGAAAGCGGCATGAACGGCGGGCCTTTCGGCATCGATCCGCAGACCATGTCGTCCGCCGGAAAAACGGCAAAAGTCAGACTCAACATAGTCCGGGTGCCCGCGCAGCAGGACGTTGACGCGCAGCTGCACGGCGCGCCGCCGACGATGGAGAATTTCACCGAGCGCAGCTCCGGCGGCTTGACCGGCGTCTGGGCGGAAGAGAACACACGCAATTCGATCTTCGCCGCATTGAAGCGCAAGGAAACCTTCGCGACATCGGGAACACGCATACGTTTGCGCATGTTCGCGGGATGGAATTTCAAGCCGCGCATGCTCGACAAGCAGGGCTGGGTGGCCAAGGCCTATGCGACGGGAGTGCCCATGGGCAGCGACCTGTCCGCCCGGCCTGCACACGCCGCAAATCCGAAATTCATCCTGGAAGCGGTCAAAGACCCTGACGGCGCCAATCTCGATCGCATCCAGATCATCAAGGTCTGGCTGGACGGGAACGGGTACAAGGAAAAAATCTTCAACGTCTCACTATCCGACGGCCGCAAACCCGATTCGCGGACGGGGCAGGCGCCGGCCGTTTCGAACACCGTCGACCTGAAAACCGGCAAGTACACGAACTCCGCCGGCGTCGCATTGCTGACGACCGTCTGGGCGGACCCGGAATTCGATGCCCGCAAACCTGCCGTCTACTACGCGCGCGTGTTCGAGATTCCCACGCCGCGCTGGACGACGCTGCTCGCGATCAGGAACAATCTTCCACTCCCGACCGATGTGCCCGCGACGATCCAGGAGCGCGCGTGGACCTCGCCTGTCTGGTACACGCCCGCTGCAGCCGCGAACTGAAGGGGCGTTTGCCGGATCAGTAGTCGTTCGCCCGCCGTGACGTAGGGGTCCATGACGACGCGCGGTTCTGCGCTTCCGCCCAGCTTTGATCGTTCAGCGCGCCGTCGAGGCGCGATTGCAGCGCCGCCGGAAGGTCGGGCATGCCGATGGCCATGCGCGTGCCGTTCTCCTGATACAGCAGCGACCATTTCCCGGCTTCGACCGCGTCCTTCGGAACTCCGCTGCCGTCGAGATAGACGCCGACGAGGCTCGATTGCGCGTTCGGCAAGCCGTCATTGGCGGCTTTCAGAATCCATTTGGCGCCTTCTCTTTGCTGGGCGTCGTCATGGGCCGACTTGCCCACCTCGATGAGGCAAAGGCCCAGATTGTAGTCCGCGATGTCGTCGCTGTCCGAAAGCCGCCGCAGGATCGGAATGGCCTCGTTGCACTTGCCCGCAAGGCGCAATTCCACCGCCTTTCCCTCCGGGTCGGGCGGAAGCTGCACCTGGTTCTCCGACGGATCGTGATCGCCGCCCGGATCGATGCTGCCGACATCGTCGCGCGGCGCGGCTGCGGCCAGCGACCCCAGGCACATCGCGACAGAAAAGACCGCCACCGCCAATTCCCGTCTCATTCCAGCTTCCCCTTCTGAACGCCTTATAATTGCAAGAAAATTGCGCAGCTGCCACCGCCGAGAATAGCCCGGCAAAATCTTCTGTGTCGCCACCCCCAAAGTTTTCGGTCCTGATTGTCTTATGGGCAGCCGCCCGTCCAGGGTTGGCCAGGGCAGGGGACGCGAGCCACGAATGGAGACCGGGGGCCAAAACACCGATCCGCTTCGTGCCGCCATGCCGGGGGTCGAAGACTGGTTCTTGCGCGAAATCTTTCCTTTGGAAGGATTGCTGATGCATTTCCTGCGCCTCAACTGGCGCAACAAGGCCGAACTCGAAGATCTCCGGCAGGAAGTTTACGTCCGCGTCTATGAGGCGGCGACCAAAGAACTTCCTGCCCAGCCCAAGGCTTTCCTTCTGCGCACCGCGCACAACCTTCTGGTCAATCGCGTCAAGCGCGAACAGATCGTGCCGATCGCGGCGGTGGGCGATCTCGACGAATTCGACGCCGCCATCGACGCGCCGGGCCCGGAGCGCAGCGTCATCGCGCGCGACATGCTGCGCCGTCTGCAGGCCGCACTCGACCGTCTGCCGCCGCGCTGCCGCGAAGTGGTGGTGCTGCGCCGTATCGAAGGTCTGTCGCGGCCCGAAATTGCCCTGCGCATGGGCATCAGCACCGACACGGTTTCCGAACATCTCGCCCACGGCATGTTCGTGCTGGCCGAACTTCTCTATGGCGAAAACGAACTGGGACGCAACACATGAGCGAACGCGCAACCGACGTTTCGCGCGAAGCCGCAACCTGGCTCGAACGCCGCGAACGCGAAGACTGGAGCGATGCCGACAACAGCGCGCTCGAAACCTGGCTCGCGCAATCGCCCGCGCACAAGCTCGCCTTCTGGCGCGTGAAAGGCGCCTGGTCGCAAACCGAACGCCTGAACGCATTGCGCCCCACAGCTGCGCAAAAGCCGGCTGTCGCGCCTTCACGCAAAACCCCCACCGTGTTGCGTTTCGCAGCCGCGGCCCTAGCGGTGGCGGCGGTCGGCGGCTTTGCGGCCAGCAGCATGCTCTCCGGCCCCGCTTACAAGACCTATTCCACCGGTGTCGGCGTGCGCGAGACCATCACGCTGCCCGACGGCTCGCAGATCGAACTCAACACCGACACATCGGTGCGCGTGGCCGAAGCGTCGTTGCATCGCAATGTCGTGCTGGATCGCGGCGAAGCGTTCTTTCAGATCAAGCACGACGCGGCCCATCCCTTTGTCGTGACGGCGGGCAACAGCCGCGTCGTCGATCTCGGCACCAAGTTCACCGTGCGCACCGAAACGGACCGCGTGGAAGTTGCCCTTGTCGAAGGCCGCGCCCGCATAGAGCCGCTGGACGGCAACGCGCCCACGCGCATCGCAACATTGTCGCCCGGCGACGTCGCCGTGGCGGAAAAAGATTCGTTGCGCGTCAGCACGCTGCCCAAACGCGATCTCGCCGACGATCTCGGCTGGCGGCGCGGGGTGCTGATCTTCCGCCGCACCACGCTTGCGCAGGCCGCAAGCCAGTTCAACCGCTACAACGCGCACAAACTCATCGTGCCCGATGCAGCCGTCGCCGAACTCCAGCTCGGCGGCACCTTCCAGACCAACAATCCCGAACTCTTCGCGCGGGTGGCGCGCGACGTGCTCGGACTCAGGATCGAAAATCGCGGCGGCGAGACCGTGATTTCACGTTGAAGAGGCTCGCCAACCGCATCACGCCCGCGCACATCGCGAGGGAGCCCAAGGGGGGAATATGAAACGTCTCAACCGCCTAAAAACGCTGCTTCTGGCAGCCAGCGCCCTTGCCGTCGCAGGCGCGGCCTCAGCCGAGGAATTCAACATCCCCGCAGGCGATCTCGAAGCCGCGCTCAACGCCTATACGTCGCAGACCGGTGTGCAGCTTCTCTACGCCGCGCGCAACGTGAAAGGCGCGCGCACCTCGGGCGTCACCGGCCAGATGCCCGCCGATACGGCATTGTCCAATATTCTCAGGGGCACCGGTTTCACCATCCACCGGGAATCCAACGCCATCGCCATCATCCGCGGCGCTTCTTCCGCCAATGAGGCGGCGCAGGTGAGCGCCATCCTGCTTGCCCAGGCCACGCCGTCGGCGCGCGCCGCGGTGGAAACCGTCACGGTCACCTCGTCGAAGTTGGGCGGCGCGGACGTTCAGAGCATCCCCATTGCCATCACCGCGCTCAGCCAGGAACAGCTCACGGCCACACAAACCGCAGGCGGCCCCGATCTCGTGAAACAGGTGCCGAACCTGACGTTCACGAAAACGAACTTCAGCGGCTACTCGATCCAGATTCGCGGCATCGGCACGCAGGCCATCTCGGTGACAACCGATCCGGCCGTCGCCGTCGCCTTCAACGACATTCCGTTCATTCGCAATCATTTCTTCGAGCAGGAGTTCTACGACGTCGCCCAGGTCGAGGTGCTGCGGGGACCGCAAGGCACGTTGTACGGACGCAACGCGACGGCGGGCGTAGTGAATTTGACTTCCGCAAAGCCAAGCGACCAGTTCGAAGCGATGGCCTCTGGCGAACTCGGCAATTATCATCAGCGCCGCTTCGAAGGCATGATCAACCTGCCCATCGTCGATGATCGTCTGGATATCCGCGTCGCGGGCGAGTGGACAAAGCGTCAAGGCTACTCGTTCAACGAGATCACCAACGAGCGCATCGACGGCCGCGACCTCTGGTCGGGCCGCGTGACGGTGGGCTGGAAGCCAACCGAGAATCTGCAAGCCTATCTTGTCTGGGAACATTTCCAGGAAAACGACGACCGCATCCGGTCCAGCAAACAGCTTTGCAAGACCGACCTCGGACCGACCGAAGTCGACGGCGTCCCGACCGGGCTGGACGTTTCGCAAGGAGCCGGCGCGCTGGGCGCGGCCGGCTACCTCACCCAAAGTTGCCTGCCGACGTCCATGTATTCCCCCGAGGCGTTTCAGGTTCCAAACGGAAACTCGCTTCCCTATATATTGGCGCTGAAGAACATGGGCGGAAGGATTGAGGGGATCAATCCATATTTCGGAACGACACAGTCGCAAAATCTGCGCGTGATAGAATCGACGATAGACCCAACCTACAAGGTCAAAAACGACATCGCCGACCTGAACTTGGAATATTCGGCTTCCCCGTTGACGTTCGTATCGCAAACCGCTTTCGGCAACGATTTCCTGTATTCGTCGCAAGATTTCAACAGATTCAACACCTCGCCCAACATTTGGCATTCCGCGGGTCCGGGAGATACGGTTGTCAGGGCTAACGGCTTTGTCTACCCCGACGGCAGCACAGCCGGAACGTTCTGCGATCCGCAGCTGGGCTGCACGAGCAGGCTCGTCGCACAAGATCTGTCGGTAGAGCACTCATGGCAGTTGAGCCAGGAATTCCGCGTGGCTTCGAATTTCTCCGGGCCGTTCAATTTCAGCGCCGGCGGCAACTACCTTCATTATGAAACGGAAGAAGACTATTACGTTTTCATAAATGCGTTGTCTCTTTTTTCCGCAAGCCCAACCTACTACGACATCGATTATATACCCGGAGATACGAACACTCACCCATACATTCCGGGTGTATCGGACAACAGCAACTGTTCACCCCAGGGCTTCACCTATCCGGATTTGTCTCAGCCGCAGAACTTGGGATGCGCCTATATGGACTCCAATCCGATATCGAGCCTGAACGGCATGGGGCACAACTACTTCCGCAGTTCCAACCCTTACGTGCTGAACTCCTATGCCGCCTTTGGCGAAGTCAACTACAACGTCTTTGACTCTCTGAAATTGACCGCGGGCTTGCGTTGGACAGAGGATCAAAAGCACTTCATCGACATTCCGAGCGAGATACTTGTGCCGGGCTGGGGTTATCCGGCGGTCGGTGTGGTGGATCAGCAGTGGGATCAGTTCACCGGCCGCGCGGTAGCGAATTGGACTCCGAAACTCGATTTCACCGATCAGACTTTAATCTATGGGTCCTATTCGCATGGATACAAGGCAGGGGGCGCCAATCCTCCAGGCGCCATGCTGCTCATTTATGGCGGCGGCACTACGGAAACCGAAATCAGCAATCCGGTCCATCCGCTGACCTTCAAGCCAGAATTTATCGATGCTTTCGAATTGGGAACAAAAAACACCCTGCTCGATGGCGCGCTAACGCTCAACGGCAATGCGTTCTACTACAACTACGAGAACTATCAGATATCGGAAATCGTCGACCGCACGTCCATCAATCTGAATTTCGATGCCCACGTCAAAGGGGCGGAACTGGAAGCAACCTGGGAGCCGGTGCCCGGTCTTCGGTTCAATTTCGGCGGTGGGTACGAAGACACCAGGCTCGCAAAGGGTGACCATGCGGTCGATCTGATGGATCGAACGGCCGGAAATTCGGATTGGATTGTCGTCAAACCCTTCATAACGCAGGCGTCGAATTGCATTGTTCCGTCCTATGTCGTGGCGTATCAACTTCAATACACCTCTTATTCTATCAGCGGCGATTGCGGTAATGCGTATATATCGCACCTCGACCCCGTCACCGGTGCGCCTTATGGCACCAGCCAGACGAACACGCATGGCGACCCAATCATACCTGGAACTTACGACGGCTTCGATCCGCTGACCGCTCCCAACAATGGCGCGGGCTTCGACAAGGATCTCGGCGGCAACGAATTGCCCAATGCGCCGCACTTCACGGTATCCGCGGGCGCGCAATACACCGTACCGCTGACGAGCGACTGGGCCGGAACACTGCGCAGCGATTTCTATTGGCAGGATGCCAGTTGGGCCCGTGTCTTCAATGACGATCCCTATGATCGCATCCACGGCTACACCAACCTGAACCTGACGCTCATCTTCACAAGCCAGAACGGCTGGCAGGTGATGCTCTATGACAAGAACGTGTTCAACACGACCGCCATCACGGGCACGTTCCTCAACAGCGACGACACGGGGCTTACGACCAACGTGTTCCTGACCGATCCCAAGCTGATCGGCGTTCGCATCACGAAGAATTGGTGAGCGATATGGGAAAGACAGCGAACATCAATTCTTACCTCCCCCTTGTGGGGGGGTCGGAGAGCGAAGCGATCCGGGTGGGGGACGGTGCCTGCCACACAGAGCGGACCCTCACCCGAAAAACGCTGCGCCGCGCTTGCGTTTTTCGACCTCCCCACCAGGGGGAGGTGGGAGCAGCCGCCAACACCATCACGGGGGGAACACAACAATGAGCGAACTCATCACCACGCACCCGCGCGCGAATATACGTCTTAACCTGCTGGCAAGCGCTTCGGCGCTCTCTCTGTTGACTGCGGTAGCGTCGCAAGCCAAAGCCGAAGATACGGAGCATCCCACCGTCTGGATCGAACTGGGCGGACAACTGGAACGAATTGAAGCAAACCAAAAAACCTTCGCGCCGGATTTTACCGGGCAGTTCGAATCGGATGGCTTTTTGTCTCCGGGGCAGGTGGAGCGAACGCCGCGTTACGCCAACGGAATCGAAGGCAAGATCAGTATCGATCCGGAAGATTCATCATGGGTTTTTAGTGCCGCGATCCGCTACGGGCGCTCGAACACCGCCAAAACTTCGCACAACCAGGTGGCGACACCGCCGGTTCTGCATAGGACCATCAGTATTCCGGCGTTCGGCTTCTATAGCACTGCAACCGCGCATCCCAACGCCTTGCGATTTGCAGATTCCGCCTCGCGTACCGATGAAAGTCATTTTATTCTGGATTTCCAGGCCGGACGGGATGTCGGTCTCGGAGCTCTCAAAGGAACGGCGACGATCAATGCCGGAGTGCGAATTGCCCAATTCACCTCACGCTCACATGTGAATATGACGGCAAATCCAGGCGGAGTTGTACCTTACAAATATGCCACGCAATTCTATGGAAACCCCGCTTATATAAAGCTACCGTATTTTGGTAGCGAAACGTGGGATCTTTATCACGCGACCGCCGCCATCTCGCGAAGTTTCAAAGGAGCGGGGCCCTCGCTGTCTTTCGAGGCCTCACTCCCGTTGGTCGGCAATCCCGAAGCGATGCAGGTCAATTTCGACATCGGAGGAAATGGCGCGCTCCTGTTCGGCCGTCAGAAGGCGGATGTCCGTCACAAAACAAACGACGACCGCCCGGTTATACCTCACGTCTACAACTTCATTCCGATGACGCCCTATTATCACCACAGCTACAACAGACCCCGCTCACGCTCCGTCATCGTTCCCAACATCGGGGGCTTCGCAGGTCTTTCGTTCAATTATGCAAACGCCAAGATCAAATTCGGCTATCGCGCCGATTTCTTCTTCGGCGCGATGGATGGCGGCATAGACGTGCGCAAGACCTACGACCGCAATTTCTACGGCCCCTTCGCAACCATCAGCATAGGCCTGGGCGGCTAGTAGTCGAACTGGTAGGTCAGCCCGATGCTGCTGCCGCGGTCCACCTGCGCGGCACTTCCCGTAACGTTGGGCGGCGTTCCGGTAATGACGGTCGCTTGCGCTTTCAGCCGCCCCGTGATGTCCACCTGAACTTGTGCGCGCGTGCCGCCCGCGGTGTCCTGCTTGGCGCCGACATAGACGCCGTTCATCACATATTTCCCGGCTTCCACACTGGCGCCCGTGCCGCTCTGTCCGCCGCCGACGGCAAGGCGATCGAGGCCCAAGCTTTTTCTCACGCGCGACAGCGGGTTGAGTCCGCTACCGATGCCGGTAAACGAACCCAATCCTTCCGCGATCTGCGCCAGCTGCAGCGGCCCCAACTGTTTGACGCTCTGCTGGAACAGAAGATGCGCCAGCACTTCGTCCTGCGGCAGGTAAGGCGTGCTCGAAAGCTTGATCTTCGGCGCCGAGGCATAACCGGTGATTTCGAGTTTCGCCGTCACGCTGCCCGAAGTGCTTTCCGCCACGAAATTCAGCGAAGGGTCGAGGCTTCCCGAAACGCTTGCGCCGTCGAAACCCAACCGTCCGCTGGTGAAGTTCAAGGTCTGTCCCGCAATGGCGAATTCGCCTCGCCGCATGGTGAAACCGCCGCGCACGTCCGGCCGCGCGTTCGAGCCGTCCACCTGCACGCTCCCGCTCACTTCCGCTTCCAGCCCGCGCCCGCGCACGAACAATCGTCCCGGTGAAGTGACCGTGACGTTCAAACCGATGAGCGGCGCGCTGCTTTTCGGGGTTGGCGAATAGGTCTGTCCCTTTCGCCGCACATCGAGCACCGCCACATTGCGCGGCAAGTTTTCCGGCAGGTTCACCTCGCCGTCGTCGATGCGCACCGTTCCGATCAGGTTGACGTGGCTTCCCAGCTGCCCGGTCAGTTTCAGCGTGGCGTCGCCGTCCACCGTCATCAGGTTGCTCGCAACCAGCCGTGCATTCTTTGCGTTGATTGCAAGATTTATCGGCGTTCCGGGCGCCCAGAGATCAATGTTTCCGTCCGCCGACACCGTTCCCTTGCCTGCCCGGCCTTTGAATTCGCTGATGGTGAGGCGATTGCCTTGCGCGCCGATGCGGCCGGAAAGCCCCGCCACATGCACGCCCTGCACATAATCCTGAAAATCCCCGTCGCTCAGGATGGCCGTGCCTTCCGCGCGCGGCAACAACCGCGTGCCGGTGACGGTGCCGTCCAGGGTGACCATGCCGCGCAGGTTCTTCCCTTCCGCGTTGAGCAACGGATCGATCAGCGCAAGATCGGTGTTTCCTTTCACCTTCAGATCGATGGCGCCGTCGGGCGTCAGCGGCGCGGTGCCCGCTATCGTCAGCGACAATGTCTTTCCCGCCGAAAGCCGCGCGTCGACCAGAACGCTTTGTCCGTTCAGCGTCGCGGTCGCCACAAGATCGCCTTTCTCGATGGCGGAGGAAGAGCCTTCCAGCCGCAATCCCGTGCCGTGCAGAGAGATCGTGCCCCGCGGCGCCGCGAATGTCCCGGCGAGCTTCGCATCCGCCGACAGAACGCCGTCCACGTCGAGCGAAGGCACAAACAGCTTGGTGAGCCGCGACGTCACGTTCTTCACCGAAGCCGTGGCGTCGAGCGATGGCGAAAGCCGTCCCGCGACTTCGCCCTGGGCGCCCGCCGCCGTCAGGTGCAGCCTGTCGACCGCTATCCCTTTCGACAGATCGAACCGTGCGGGCGAAGCAAGATGCGCCTTTTCTCCGCGATAGTCCGCATCAAGCGCGCTCAGTTCGACTTGCCGTTTGATCGCGTCGACCTGCGCCACACCGGTCACATGGGCCTTGTTGCCATCCCCATCCAGAAGGTCCGACGTAAGCGTGACGTTCAGCGCATCGGAAGGCCCGGTGATCCGCGCCCTCAGATCGCCGCCGATGCCGTTCGTTGCGATGCCAGAGGCAGCAAGCTTCAGATCGGTTGCGGCTCGCCCGGAAGGATCGGCGATTATGCCATCGAGCGAAAGGCCGTCCACATGCGCGCCTTCCGCGGTCAACGCCTTGGCGACGAGATTCAACAGCGCGGTCCTGTCGGCGCGCAAATCCGCGGAAGCCGCAAGGCTTCCCGAAATGTCGAAGCCGAGAAACGGCTGAAGATCGGAAAGCTGTTGGTCTTGCAGCGAAATCTTTCCGGTTGGAAAATCCGCGCCGCGCGCCAGCAGAAGATCGGCCCGCATCCGCAGGCTCTTCCAATCCCCCTTGCTCAGCTTGATCGACAGCGCATGATCGCCGCGCTGCTCCAGATCGGCCAGCAATTGCAGCGCGCCGCCATTGAGGCGCCCGTCCATGCTGATCCAGCCTTGCGGAGCATCCGGCAATCCGCCGATGCGCGCGGCAAGCCGCACCGGGCCGCGCGCGGCCTTCCCGCCCGCAATATCGCCGTCACCCGCAATGGTGATCTCGAAATTGTCCCGAGGCCCCTTCACATGTCCGCGCAGGGAAAGTCTGCCGGACAATGTGCTCGCCACTCGCGAGAGATCACGCAGGTTTGCCGTCCAGTCGATGGCAAGCGTGCCGTCCAATCCGCCGTTCGCCGAAAGCGCAACATAGGCGCCATCGACCGTTGCGCGCTCAAGCGCGATGTCTCCACCCTTGACGGATCCCGCAAAGCCGAATTTGGCGTTGCGTCCAACCAGTACGGAAATCGTCGCATCGCCGCCGGTAACGCCCAGCGTTCCATCGAGCGTGGCAGCCGTCTTTCCGCCCTTGGTTTCCAGCGTGGCCGCAGCGTGCGCGCTTCCTTCCAACTCCAATCCCGCCAGCGCGGCAAACGGGGCAAGCGAGCGTATGTCGAGTGTCGCGGTTCCTTTCACGCCGCTGCCGAGTGTTGCGTGTCCGCGCACCAGCGCCAGCGCATGCGAAAGCTCGAATTCGACCGGCGTTTGCGGCGCGTCGAAGCGCATATCCGCCCGCAGGACGATGGGCGTGCTGCCGAAGAAGTCGTCCGGCAGGCCATCCAGGCGCAAATCTTCGATGCGCGCCGCAATCCGCGCGCCGCCGCCTTGCCCCGCGATGTCGGCCTTCACGGTTTGGGCCGTGCCGCCGCCCGCTTTCAATTGCGCGATCAGAAGATGCCCGGCAATGTCCGGCTTCTCGAAGCTGCCGCGCAGATGGCCTCCCAGTGCCAGCGACTCCCACGAAAGTCCCGGTCCCGGTGTCATCGCCGGTGCCTGTGCGGCGAGGTCGAGTTGCGCGGTGCGCGCGACCAGATCGACGGTGCCGCGCGCGTTCGCCCGCAATGCGCCAGCCGTCAGCGACAGAACGATAGCCTGCGCGTTGCGCGGGCCCGATGCGCTGGCCGCAACCGACAACGGCCCCAGATCGGGAAGGTCCGCCAACCCGCCGATCAATCCGTTCGCCGGTTCGCGTATGTCGACATGGCCCGAAATCCGGTCGCGCGAAATGTCGGCGTTCACGCGATAGATGCCGGGTGCGTCCAGCCGTTGCGCCACGATGTCGATGCGCGCTTCGTCAAGCGATGCGTAGTCGAGCTTGCCGGACAGCGTCACGCTCGCGGCCCGCCAGGCAACCGCGGCGGTGACATTCAGTCGGTCGACCTTCAGTGCATCGATCACAATATGCGGGCTGGAACCTTCGCTGCTTTTTTTCGCTATCGGCCGGCGCAAAATGTCGATCTTGCGCGCGGTGACGTTTTCCACGCTCACCGTGTTCCAGAGATAGGCAAGCGGCGCCCAGTCCAGCGCCACGTCATCCGCCGTCAGCCACAATCCCTTGTCGTCGCGCACTTCCAGCCGCGCCACGCGCGGGCTTTCGGGGAAACGTCCGCCAAGGCCGCGCAACGTCACCTGTCCGCCGGTCAATTCCGGCACAGCCCATTCGATGGTGCGCTGGCCTATGGCGGTGTTGGCGAACAGGATCAGCAGCGCAAGCAGCATCGCCACGCCGCCTGTCGCGCCGCCGCCGATCCACAAGGCTTTTCGGATATGAGGGTTCATCAGAAAGCCTGCCCCAATCCGATATAGATGCCGAATGCCGCGCCCCTTGGCGCGCGGTTGAGCGGCACGGCCACATCCACGCGCAGCGGCCCGATGGGCGTGTAGTAACGCACGCCAACGCCGGCGCCCACACGCACCGTTCCGGTGAACGGAGCGCTCACATCGCTTGCCTGACCCGCATCCACGAATGCGACCGCGCCGAAATTCTCGAACAGGCGCTGGCGGAATTCGATGGTAGCGGCTTCCGCCGAAAGCCCGCCGATGGGTTTGCCGTCGGGAAATTGCGGCCCGATGGACTGATAATCGTAGCCGCGCACGGTGCCGCTGCCGCCCGCATAAAGCCGCTGATCGGGCGGCAATCCGAACTGGCTCGCGCCCTGAACGCTCGCCACGAGACCGCGCAAGGCCAGCACGCTGCGGCCCGGATCGGATATGCCGAGATCCGAAAGATCGAAATAGGTCGCTCCGGACGCCTGCAGGATGAGGAAGTTGCTCGACGGTTTGCCGAACGCATGTGTCGGGGTCGCCGAAAGCGCGGCGCGAAGCCCGTGCGTCGGATCGAGCAGGGGATCGGCCAATCCAGTGCTGTCATATGTGGCGGTCAGGGGAACGGCGACAAGCTGATAGTCGCGCGCGACACCTTCCTGGGAAATCCGTTCCTGCGTCCCCGTCAGCCCCACGCTTCCCGTCCATAGCTTGGAGAATTTGCGCCGCACATAGGCGCCCACGGTGAACGCCGTCTGGTCGTAGGCATCGAGATCCTGCTTCACCGCGCCGAGATCGAGTTCCAGGATCTGGTCGTTCTGAAAGAACATGGGCTCGATATATTGCGCCGTAAGATTGTAGCCGAGCGAGTTGGTGGCGCTGCCGCCAAGCCCGTTGCCCGCCGCCGACAGATTGAGCTGTTCCGCATGGCCGAACAGGTTGCGATGCGACCAGCTTGCGGAAAGACTGATGCCCAGGTCGGTCGAATAGGCCGCGCTCAATGCCACGGAACGCATCTTGCGTTCCTGCATGTCGAACGTGATCGCGATTGTGCCGTCGGGATCGAGATGATCCGCCGCGCGCGCCTCTATGCCCGAAAACACATTCGTCGCGATCAGCGCCTGCCGCGCCGCTTCGATTCTGGCCGGGCTGTAGAGTTCGCCCGAATGCACCGTCAGCGCCTTGCGCACGAAGGTTTCATCGACCGTCTTCAATCCGTCGAGATGTATCACGCCGATTTTCGCGCGCGGCCCGGCGTCGGCCTTGAAGATCACGTCGAGCACATGCGCGTCGTCGTCGGCCCATGCGATGGGCGCCTCGACCTTGGCAAGCGGATAGCCGCTGTCCTGCAGGGCCGACTGGAGTTTGGTGCCCGCGAACAGAACATCCGCCGCGATGGCGGGCTGGCCCGCTCTGAGGTCGATCTTCGAACCCTCCGGCGCGTTTCCTTCCAGCGTGATCCGCCGCAAGCGATATTGCGGCCCGAGTTCCGCCGAAACCTTCACTTCCGCGGTTGAACCTTTCGGCATCGCCTCCAACACATTCGGCAGATCGGCGTCGTCCAGCTTGCGATCCGCAATCCGGATCGAGATGTGCCCCTGGTAAAATCCATAGGCGTGCAGCGCCGTTTCCAGCCGTTCCACGTCGCCCTTGGCGCGCGCCACCAGCGCGAAGGGGGCGGTGGGTGCTTTCTCGGCCAGGGTGACGAGCAGCGAAGAGTCGTGCATCGCCTGGTCCAGCGCGTCATCGCCGGTGGATTGGATGTCGACACTATAGCCCTGCGGATCTGCGGCAAGAGCCGGTCCCGCAAAGGCGATCAGGGCCGCAAGAAGGCCCGAAAGCCGTACGGCGCGCGTGGCGAAGAAAGCCGCGAAACGGATTAAAAGAACCATGCCCGCAAACAACTAGCGGCCCATCTGCCTCCGGTCCAGCCGGACCCGCCCAACCCGCCAAAAGTGAGGCAGGGCAGGCATTTACGCCGCTTTTTGTCCGCTCACGGACGAATACATAAAGCCGAAGCCAAACTGCAACACGCCTGTCACGTGAATCCCTCACATCTCCCGCCGCAAGCCGCATAAGGAGTGTGTAGTGTCCGCGTATCCGTTCAAGGCCTTGCCGGGTTCGGCATCGAAACTGCTCGCGAAATCCACGCCGGTTTCTTCCCTGGCTCTGAGCCGCATCCGCCGTCACCGCACGATCTTCATTTCGGACACGCACCTGGGCACGCGCGGCTGCAAGGCCGACAGGCTCGCCGATTTCCTTGCTCACAACGATTGCACCACGCTTTATCTGATCGGCGACATCGTCGACGGCTGGGCGTTGAAGCGGAACTGGTATTGGCCCGAGGCGCACAATCGCGTGGTGGCCGAGATCCTGCGCAAAGTGGAATCGGGCACGCGCGTGATCTATGTCCCCGGCAATCATGATGAAGCTCTGCGCGACTACACCGGCATCTCGCTTGCAGGCGTCGAACTGCAGCCCGAGGCGATCCACAAGACGGCTGACGGCAAGCAATTGCTCGTCATCCATGGCGACCAGTTCGACGGCATCGTCGCTTATGCCCGCTGGCTCGCTTATCTCGGCGACCGTGCCTACGGACTGGCGCTCAGGGTCAACACGGTGTTCAACGCCGCGCGCAAATGGCTGGGTATGCCCTATTGGTCGCTTTCCGCCTATCTCAAGTTCAAGGTAAAGAACGCCGCGAAATTCGTTTCAGATTTCGAGACCGCGCTGGCCCGCGAGGCGAAATTACGCGGTGTCGACGGCGTCGTCTGCGGACACATCCATCACGCTGAGGTGCGCGACATTGCCGGCGTTCTTTATTGCAACGATGGCGATTGGGTCGAAAGCTGCACCGCGCTCACCGAAGATGCCGTCGGCCGCCTGCGCATCGTCGCTTGGGCCGATGCGGCCGAAGCGCCCACTCGCGTGTTCGCACCGCGTCCGATGGTGCCGCAAGCAGCCTAATCTGCCGCCACATGCGCGCCGCCGCCGCTGATCGAGCGGCGTGCGAGCCACACCACGCCGATCATCGCCACCGCGAACCAACCCGAAATCCAGAACAGGTCGAGCGAGGCAAGCAGATAAGCCTGCTGCGCCATATTATGCGCCAGCACCGCATAGCTCTGCGGGTCGGTGAAACCGAAATGGTGAAGCCCCGACATCGCGTGCTGCATCGCCGGATCGTAGATGCTCGACGTTTCCGAAAGCCTGCTCTGGTGCAAAGCCTCGCGCCGGTCCCACACGGTCGTGACGATCGAAGCGGCAAACCCACCCGCCGTAATGCGCGAAAAGTTCGAGATACCGGAAGCCGACGGAATGCGCTCAGGCTCCACGCCGTCGAGCGATATGGTAAGCAGCGCCACGAAGAAGGTGCTCATCGCGATGCCTTGCACCAGCATCGGCATCACGAAATCCCAGAAGCTCGCATAGGTCGTGTAACCCGCGCGCATGAAATAGGAGACGGCGAACGCCGCGAAC
>Ga0207649_10000368_pt1 | contig 33617 bp, 29 predicted proteins | sample KBSC43metaG_FD_184317 | JGI IMG/M metagenome (GOLD analysis project Ga0207649, IMG submission 184317) | Corn rhizosphere microbial communities from Kellogg Biological Station, Michigan, USA - KBS C4-3 metaG (SPAdes) (version 2) | ecosystem: Host-associated > Plants > Roots > Rhizosphere > Soil ... | reverse complement strand
ACATTGATACCTCGGAGAAAAACAACAAGAGCCATCCCCGGGATTATGAAGAAAAAAACTGACGTACGCTAGGACAGCTTATTTGCGTTGCGTCATTATTTGTTTAGTTGGCGTTAAATCGCGATTTCACTCATTGACCTGCCAAACCGCCCTAGCCGGGGTCAATGAGTGAAATCGCCTTATTTCGTCAACAACGCTTCGGAGTAAAATGGCAATCTGATCCCAGGACACTTCCCCACGCTACAGAAGGAGAGGAGCATGGAAAAGTGCATCACACCCACTCTCCGTCGCCTAATCATTTTGCTTCTCCTATCAACACCCCTTGGGTGGTCGCAAGCAAAACAGAAACGGCCGCTGATTATTGACATGCATCTGCACGCCGTCGCTGCTGACGCGACTGGACCACCGCCAACGGCAATGTGTGTTCCTATGGTGGCGCATCTGCCCGATGGTGATCCAAACAAGCCCTGGCAAGAAAAGATGGCAGCCTGGCTGAAGAATCCACCGTGCACTGATCCGGTCTGGTCCCCACGCACTGATCGGGAACTCATGGAACAGACCATCGCCATCATGGAACGGCACAACGTCATCGGTGCTTTGAGCGGGACGCCGGAACGGGTGCGCGAGTGGAAGAAGGCGGCACCCAATCGGTTCATTCCCGCTCTTCGTTTTCAGATAGGGGGTCAAACACTCGCGGAAGGCGAACGGACGGGTAATGCGGCTCCGATCACACTGGAAACGTTCCGCCAGCTGGTCGAGAATAAGGACATCGCCATTCTGGGCGAGGTGCTCAATCAATATGCTGGCGTTGGCCCAGATGATCCGCGATTCGAGCCCTACCTGGCTGTCGCTGAAGAACTTGATATCCCGATGGGCATTCACATGGCAGAGGGTCCTCCCGGGGCGGCCTATTTTGTGATGCCAAAGTACCGGACGCGGCTCACAAGCCCCATTCTGTTGGAGGAAGTGCTGATTCGCCATCCTCGGTTGCGAGTTTACGTGATGCACTACGGCTCCCCACTGATCGACGAAATGATTGCTATGCTCCAAGCGCACCCGCAGTTGTATGTGGATCTTGGCGGGAATCAATGGATGTATCCGCGCCCGTATTTCTACGAGCAGCTCAAGAAACTTGTTGATGCCGGGTTCGGTAAGCGGATCATGTTTGGCTCGGATCAAATCGTCTGGCCCGGCGTTATAGAACCTTGCATCGCAATTGTCTCGGAAGCACCATTCCTGAGCGCGGAGCAAAAGCGCGACATCTTCTGCCGCAACGCTGCTCGTTTCCTGCGTCTCGAGCGCACAATCTGCGATGAAAAGCCCGAGGAGAAAAAGCAGACCAAGGCAGACTGAAAAGAGCCTAGGCCGGAACGCGACGCTCTACGGAGAAAGCCGCAGAGGCATCGATTACCGTGTCTCTCCGGAAGCGAGGGACGCCATGGCATACATGAGAAATGTTCACGGACTTCTACTCGTTGTCGTTCTTCTCGCCGTCGACTCTTTGTGGCCACAGACCCTACAGCAGCTCCAACCCATTATCGACATGCACCTGCACGCGCACACGCTCAAGATGTATGGGACACCGCCACCGGCAGTTTGCACCAATGACCAAGACATCGTCTTTCCTGCATGGGATCAGCGCCGACCGTTGACCTTGGCTGGAGGATTGAAGGCATGTCGAGCACCGCTGAACGCACCCACAACCGATGAAGAACTCATGAGCCAGACGCTTGGGATACTTAAGCAGTACGAGATTAGAGCCGTAACGACAGGACCGCTGGAGCAGGTAACGAAGTGGCATGCGGCGGCTCCCGATCGCATCATACCGGCAATACCATTTGACGACTACGACAAGCGTGACCCGGTCGCTTTTCGCCGACTCTTCAAGCAAGGCAAGTTCGCCGTATTCGCCGAGATTAGTGTTCAATACAACGGGCAAAGCCCATCAGATACGTCATTGGAACCTTATTTCGCCTTGGCTGAGGAGCTAGACATCCCTGTTGGCATTCATATGGGGGAGGGACCTCCTGGCGCGTCGTACGTATGGTCTCCCAAGTATCGTGCTCGGCTGACCAGTCCGTTCCAGATCGAAGAACTCCTGATCCGCCATCCTCGGCTTCGCGTTTACGTGATGCACTACGGTTCACCCTTGGTAGATGAGATGCTCGCGATGCTCTATTCTCACCCGCAACTTTACGTGGACGTTGCGTGCAACGACTGGAGCCTTCCTCGAAAGGAGTTCCACAACCATCTACGGCGCTTGGTTGAGGCTGGGTTTGGAAAGCGAATCATGTTCGGTTCTGATCAGATGGTGTGGCCTCAGACCATCAAGGTAGCAATCGAGAGCATCGAGGAGGCGGAGTTCCTGACCCGGGAGCAAAAACGCGACATCTTCTATAACAACGCGGCGCGTTTTCTGCGGCTCGACGAGAACGCCAGTCCTCAAAAATAAAGTGCCCGACGAGTGAGTGCCTTGGAAGAATCGCTTGTCAGAAAGCGGATCGAGGTTCCCACAATGGCTTGGAGAGATGGCGATTCCACTGCTGCCATAAATCACTAAGCTCCCTTACCTTGTCGGGACGCTCAGCAGCACGATTACGGGTTTCACCAATGTCTTCGGACAGATTGTAGAGACCAGCTTCAGACAGATCGTGGAGCGCCGAGGGATCTATGTCAATGAGTGGGCCTTCGCGGGTTTTGACTAATTTCCAATCGCCCTTGCGAATCGCCATCATGCCGCCCAAACGCCAATACAGCGCGTCGTGCGGCGCGCCCTGTGCCTTATCCGTCAGGAAAGGCAAAAGGTTGACGCCATCGAAGTCGGATGCCTTCGCCTCCAACCCTGCGGCACCAAGTACGGTGGGCAGAGCATCGAGTTGAATGATCGGTCTATCATCGACTCGCCCTGGGCCGATGTGGCCTTTCCACGCAATGATGAATGGAACGCGAATGCCACCCTCCCAGGTCTGGCGCTTTGATCCACTCAGCGGACCGTTGCTTGATCCATTGACAGTGGTTGTAGGCATGGTCGGTCCGCCGTTATCGTTCAAGAAAATGATTAGTGTGTCCTGTTCAAGCTTCTGATCGTGTAGCGCATCCAACGCCCTCCCAATCGCATCATCCATGGCGGACACCATGGCGGCGTAAGTGCGACGTAGTGGGTCCGCTATGTCTGAGAAGCGAGCCAGGTACTGCTCGGACGCTTCCATCGGGGCATGTGCAGCGTTGAATGCGAGGTAAAGGAAGAAGGGCTGCGACGAGTGCTGCTTGATGTAACGGACGGCACGATCCCCCAGCGTGTCCGTGAGGTACGTGACCGACGCAACGGGCTTCATGCCGTCGAGCAGTGGGTCCGCCATCCTTGTGCCAACATCGACATCGGATACCTTCATGTAGGAATGGCTGGCCCCGAGGAAGCCATAAAATTCTTCAAATCCGCGATGCATGGGGTGCAGTCGTTCCGATGAACCGAGATGCCATTTACCAAATAAGGCCGTGCGGTAACCGGCACCTTTAAGCCGATCAGCCATCGTCAACTCAGATAGCGGCAAGCCGTAGTCAGGCGATCCATCGGGGTTGAATTCAAACCCGAAACGTTGGGGATACCTACCCGTCATGAGACCCGCACGCGTTGGACTGCAATAGGGGCCGCTCACGTACCCGTTTGTGAACCGGACCCCCTCGCGGGCGAGGCGATCGACGTTTGGTGTCGGAATATCTCGGCTCCCATAAACGCCGATATCAGCGTAGCCCAGGTCGTCGGACACAATCAGCAAAATATTGGGTCGCCGTGTATGACCATTCCATTCTTGGCGAAGTACAGCGACGATCGTTAGAAAGATTGCAGTCACAACAAGGGCGCGGACCACTGGTTTCATAGACCCTCCCCGTGTACTCAGTCTATTCTTCGCCGAAAAAGTACCACGAATAGCGCACGCTACGAGACCTTGCGCACTGACCCCACCTTTGTTAAGGATCACGAGCTTCGCACGGATGAACCCACAGGAAGCTTCTCCTGATAAAGCGTGGTGTCAGCCTCGCCCGATTATCGCTCTTTAGTGCCATTACACTCATTGATGGCTGTCCTAATTGGGTCAACAAATACTGAAACTGGCGATTGCGCGGTATCTAACCAGATTGCTGGTCCCTTCCGAATCCCGAATATACAAGCCATGCACCCAATGCAAAGGCGACTACCTCCACTATCAACATCCCGTGACCTGATGCTGCATTGCTTGGCAGAAAGAGGTCCGAAGACGGAGACAAATGATTCGCTATTGTTGCCCCGATCAGAAAGCATCCCACCAGCGCCTTGGCCCCTCGGTAGATCCTGAACTCTAGCGCCACGCTGCGATCAATTGGCCATCGGTCCAAATATCCTCCGATCATCGGGCCGATCACCGCCAGCACCCATAGCAAATTGAAATACCAGGCAGGCTGTGCAGCATATCTGCTGCGAGAGATCAGGAAAGATCCTGCCAGCACGGTACTCACCCCGAATGCATGCCACTTGGGCTTCCGCTCTGCCACAATCGCTGCAAGGTATCCACCTGCGATGGCCGAGACCAGGGTGTAGATCAGCTTTAGAAGCAGGTAGATCAGAATTGTCCAGTAACCTGCGTCAGTTGCGAACAGACGCAACAAGATGACAGTCGTCCCACGTAACGCTCCAATTCCGAGCGCGGCTAGGACGTATCCCGCGACGACTGCGAATACGCTGCGCGCCATGAAGAAACGCCCCCCTTGTCGCGATGAACCACACCTGCACCGCGCGGCGGCATCAAAATCTTATCCGCTCATCGAGAGCTAGAGCGGGAGGTCCTCCCGCGCTCTGAAATCAGGACACTGAACAGCAGTTTCCAAGGTCAGAGGTTGATAACCGGCGTTTTCCAGAGTAGTTGGTGTAATCGCCTGTTAACGACAGTTGACCTGACGGATTGCAGACCCTCCGGGTTTTTGGATCAGTTTTTGGCTTATTTTGGGCAGCAATTCGCGACTGGAGCAGTGCCCCCAGAGTTCAACCATCCCGAGTAACAATCGTTGAAGTTTAGCTCTAGAGTAACGGTATGCTTCGTTTCGTCGACACTTCGAGTCGAGTTCTGAATGGGGTTGGCGCACTTCGGAAAAATCGAGCGGAACTGATCGAACACTCTATCAACAAAAGAGATTGAGAACGGTTTCCCCTTCCAGCCTGAGGCAGCCGTCCTGACACGGTCGATCTGATCGGCGGGCAGCCCCGACACGATCAAGTCGGCGAATGTAAACTGACCACCTTCATCCAAGTCGATGTTCAACTCGAGCGCGTTCGTTTCGTCGTCGAGAATCGTGTCAGGGATACAGGTGAAGTTCAGGTATCCTTTCTCACCGTAGGCGAAACGAAGATCCTCCAGCCCCTTGGCAATCTTCTCCCGGGTTGCAACATCGCCGTCCTGGATCGGCATTAATTCTCGCAGCTCTTTTTCTGTGAAGGCTGTGTTGTTGGACCAAGCGACAGTCTTGAGCCGATACGGTTTGCCTTCTGAGAGAGACCGTACGAGTACCTCGATCCATTGATCGTCAGCGGCAGCAACTCCGTGAGCCCAAGCCTCCAACTGAATCCTGAAATAACCGGCATTCAGGTACGCTACTCGAGTGAGGTCTTCGGCTTCCGAAGCCGCGTTCGATCCTGTTTTGAAGGGTTTGTGCATCAACTGAGCGGCAATGCCGTTTCGCTCTTGCGAGCTTAGCTTCGTCACACCCTCAAAACGAACATTTCGCACATAAACTGGATTAGCGGGGACTTGTCCATCGGGATTGCGCTCTGTTCGATACCCTTTCACAGGCGCGGGCGCTTCTTGAGCGTGCACCGTTAATAGAATGATTGAAAAGAGGGCAGTCGATACGATTCTTTTTCGCACTTCTAGCCTCGAATTACGCGAGATTATCTTACTCTCGTCGCGAGAATTCGCCGTCTCCAACCACGAAAGGCCGATTGTCGCAATATCGCCATTTCACCAGCCCCGGAATGGGCTTAGTGAGATCGCCTGCATTCGCCAGTAGCCGTGCTAACGTACTCAACATGGCCGACGTAGACCCGAAAATCCTTGAATTTGCAAAGAGAAAGTTCGGGGAAAACTGCGAATTGGTGAAACGAACCGAATGGTCATATTCGTACAAATGCGACGAGAAGTCTTATTGCAGTATTTCGAGATTCACGCTCGAGCCTGGCTTTGAAGTGAGCGCTCCCGAAATTCGCGAGCGTTGGCCTGCTATGGATGAGCTTGAGCGGATGGATTTCGTCAGCAATTGGTGGCATAAAGACCCTTGGACGGATGACGATAGCGAAATTCTAGAGATCATCATGGCCGATGGTAATGATCGAATCTGGCACTGCTGCACGCAAGCATTCCTGAAACACCCTGACCGTGATCGAGCGGTAAATTTCCTCATCGACCGTGTCGGGAACTGGAAAGAGCGACATGCCCCGCTGAATTACTTTCAAGTATTGGGAATCGCTAAAGACGAACGTGCGGTTGCGGCGATACTTCCTTGGCACAGCAAGTACAAGAACGAGGTTGCGCGGGAAGCCGACATCGGGATCCCGGAAAACCTGCCTTTCGGGCCGATACCTTACTTTCCATACCTCTCAACAACAGGTGCGCTCTTTGCTATTACTGGTGCTCCCGAATACGAGCAAGCAATTCGCAAATATTTTGACCATCCTCGGGAGCAGGTTCGCTGGTGGGCTGAACACGCACTCGGCATCGAGGGACCAACCACAGAAAGCGCAATGCCGAGTACAAGAAGAAACGTGAGAATCCGTAGTTGGTGAAAAATCGCCATTACACTCATTAACCCGAATTTTGGCGAATAAACAGCGCAAGCTGTTGCTAAGACCTGTTAACGTCAGTAGCACTCCATCGACGCTTCCGGCAAGAGACAGTTGAAGCAGAACCAAACGTAGAGAAGGCCCACATCCCCGAACATGAACTGCTCGCCTCCGTAGTCCTTGCGATTCGGGTTGATTGGCCGTTGAACAAACGGTGAAGGCCTGACTGTAAGGCCGATTTAGGGAAGCGATCCGATGATCTTGCGATAATCTGGCTCGGGAAACGTCAGCCTTCAGCGCTCGAACTGCAGTGGTAAACTCTACGCCCAGAACTTAAAACGCTTCCTTCCAAAGTGTCGCACATGCGATATGTTGTCAAGCGCCTCTTTTTAGGTCTCTTGCTGATCGTGTCGGCTTCCGCGGGGCTGCTGCTGTCCGATCTGCAGCGGCGAGCCAGTAATGCCCGGGAGGTACCGCACGTCGGACTTCTTCAGCATGCCTCGACAATGCTACTTGACGAAGGCACTCGCGGCGCTATCGACGGCTTGGCAGAAAATGGGTTTGTTGATGGGAAGACCATTGTCATAGATAGGTTCAACGCGCACGGCGATATTTCTGTCGGAAACTCAATTGCCAAGGAAATGGTGGGTGCTCGCTACGATCTCTTGGTTACGATGAGTACCTTGTCGCTACAAGCAGTCGCAAATGCGAATCGTAATGGCAAAACGGTCCAAGTGTTCGGACTGGTTGCCGATCCCTTTGTCGCAGGGGTGGGGATCAACCGCGAGAATCCTTTGAATCATCCACGCAACTTGTTGGGTTTCGGAAGCTTCCTTCCTGTGAAACATGCCTTTCGGATCGCCCGTGAGATGTTTCCTGGTCTCAAGAGAGTGGGGGTGGCCTGGAACCCGGCTGAAGCGAATTCACGTGCCTTCGTGGAACGCGCGCGTGAGGTCTGCAAAGAATGGAATCTCGAGTTATTGGAGGCGAATGTTGAAAACTCGAATTCAGTGCTTGAGGCCGAAGAGTCGCTGGTTGCACGAGGTTCGGAAGCGTTATGGGTAGGAGGGGACGTTACGTTGAATGTAGCGATCGACTCAGTCATTTCTGTCGGGCGAAAAGCACACATTCCCGTATTCAGCATTACGCCCGGTAAGCCTGATCGTGGGACCCTGTTCGATTATGGTGCGGACTTTTACGAGATTGGTAAGGAAACAGGTAGGTTGGCATCGCAAATCTTGCGCGGGGCCGACCCGACTCAAATGCCTGTCAAGAACGTGATCCCGATCTGGTTCATTGTGAACACGAGGGCGATTAAAGGTCTCAAGCAGAAGTGGCGGATCCCGGATGAATTCCTTCGCCGCGCGAATGTGGTGGTGGACGAAGCGGGTATTCACGAGAAGTCTTTAGCGGGACAGCCGAATAAACAACCCACGGCGTCAAGGTAACAGTGATGAAGATTGTTAAACGAATCCGTGACGAACTTGTCGAACTCGAAATCGATGGACGCTTGGACGGTTACTGGGCTGATCATCTAGCCGAGGCAGTGCACCAGGAGATTCGGCAGGGGGCGCACCATATTCAAGTGGATCTCTCAAAAGTTACCTTCCTGAGTTCAGCTGGAATTGGAGTGCTGGTCAGGTTCTATAAAGAATTGAAGAGTGTACAGGGATCGTTTGTAGTCTCGAACTGTTCGCGCAACGTTCGTAAAGTACTCGAGCTTTCCAGATTGGAGGAAGTTCTCCTCGCTAAGACCTCGGCATTCGTGCTGATCGATGAGCCTGGACACTCGTCAGAGAGACGAGAGGCCGTACCGTCGGCCACTAAGCACCTTGAGCGTCTCGGAATCGATTATGAATTTTATCCGCTTGCACCCGAAGCGAAGTTGGAGTGTCGGCGTTTCGGAGATGCCACTTTGCTCGAAAAAAGCGGGTTCTCGAAAGAACACTGCCGCACTCTGCAAATCTCGGACTCGTCCTTTGCCATCGGAATGGGAGCGCTTGGTGAGGATTTTGAAGATTGCCAAACACGTTTTGGAGAATTCATGGCCGCCGGCGGCGCAATCTGTTACCTGCCGACGGATGGAACAAATGTTCCCGATTTCTTGCTAGCCGGGGGAACAGCGCGGCCGGAGGTTCAGATTTGCTATGGAATCGTTTGCTCCGGAGCAACTCCGCAGCCATTTAGTAACATGATCCGATTTGAAGCGAAGAAAAGCAGCGCACCTGTAGCTTTTCCTCTCTTACTTGAGTCTTGCCTGGATCTTGCCGATGCTCAACAACTCGGCATTGTGATGATCGCGGAATCTGCTGGCCTGGTCGGGGCTGCTTTGCGCCGTTCGCCGGTTAAGGCCAATGCTGAGAGTAATACGTTCCGATTCCCCGAGATTCGCGAGTGGCTGAGTTTCACAGCGGAACGTGCTCACGCTAAGAGCGTTGTCCTTGTGGTTGGAATTGCTGTGCGCGGGAATGCTGAAGCCTTGACGTCAGTAATTCGACCATTTCCAAGTCAATCGGCTTCTCCGCTGTCTGGCCACTTCCATGCTGCGGCGTTCTCGTATCGTCCTGTGCAAAGAGGGCAAATTGACTTAAAGGCCTCCATCAAAAAGCTCTTTGAAGAGCAAACACTTGAGGGCATTCTTCACGTTCTAAGCGACGATCGCGTGCTATCGGGCAGCGGACAGACTGAACTGGTGCGTGGAGCCTGCTGGCTCGCACCGATCTCGTTGATCACGGTGGAAGAGGGAACACCGGCATGGGCCTCTTAATCGGAGCGCTGACACTCGGATTTATTTTTTCTTTGGTCGCGCTTGGCGTGTTTATCAGCTTTCGCATCTTTGCATTCCCTGACATTACCGCCGATGGATCGAGCACGCTCGGTGCCGCGTTGGCCGCGATGTTGCTGGTTAAGAACGTCAATCCGGCAATCGCGACCGCAGTAGCTTTTTTCGGCGGCTTTCTTGTAGGTGCATTGACGGGAACCCTGGCGACGAGATTCAAGATCAATGGACTGCTGGCGGGCATTCTGGTGATGACAGGTCTGTATTCCGTCAACCTTCACATCATGGGCAGAAGTAATATTTCGGTGCTGGGGTCCTCCACACTGTCCACGTATGCGGATCGAGCTGCTATTGCAGTGACTCATAACAGCAGTTTAAGTGTGCTCGGGTGGGAGATCACCTCGCTGGAGGCTTCACTTCTCGTGGCCTCCTTCGCCTTCATCGTTTTGGTCAGCTTTGTTGTGTATGTGTTTTTCCAGACCAATCTTGGAACGGCAATGCGAGCCACGGGCGATAACCACGAGATGATCCGCGCTCTGGGTGTGAACGATGAAAACATGATCATTCTTGGGCTCGCGGTCTCGAATGGCCTGATTGCCCTGGCCGGTGCCTTCATCGCGCAATACCAAGGTTTTGCCGATGTCCAAATGGGGATTGGCATGGTCGTATGGGGATTGGCCAGCGTAATCATCGGCGAGGCATTAGTTGGAACACGTCAACTTGGGCTTAGCATTACGGGCGCAGTTATGGGTTCAGTCCTCTTTCGGTTGCTGGTGGCGATCGCGTTGCGCTTGGGACTGAACCCCAACGACCTAAAATTGATTACCGCACTGTTCGTCTTTGTGGCCCTCGTCGCCCCCGGGCTGTTGAAACGCTTGAACCCCCTTAAGGCCCGCTCATCCCATGCTTGAACTTCGTGAGGTCAGCAAAACATTCAACCCGGGCACACCCAACGAACTGCACGCGTTGCGGTCGCTCAAGTTGAAGGTTGATGATGGTTCTTTTGTCATCGTCATCGGCACCAACGGGTCTGGAAAATCCACGTTGCTGAATGCTGTGGCCGGATCGTTCTCCATTGATTCTGGAAATATCTTTCTGGCCAGCATAGACATTACCCAATGGCCCGAACATAGACGAGCGAAGCTCATTGGCCGCGTTTTTCAGAATCCGTTCAGCGGCACAGCAGCCAATATGTCGATCGCGGAAAACCTGGCGCTTGCCGCTTATCGAGGAAAGCCAAGACGGCTAAGCTGGCTGTTGCGGGAACGTCTGGTACGCGAAATGCGTGATAGGGTAAGCCAGTTGAACATGGGGCTCGAAGATCGCCTCAGAGATCCGATCGGTTCGCTCTCCGGCGGCCAGAGACAGGCGTTGACTCTGCTGATGGCAACGTGGTTGCGCCCGGAATTGCTGCTTCTAGACGAGCACACGGCTGCGCTCGATCCCAAAAGTGCCGATCAATTAATTGCGCTCACCGATACGATCATCAGGCGCTACAAGCTGACGACACTAATGGTGACTCATTCGATGCAGCAGGCGGCTAACCTCGGAGAGCGACTCATTATGATGCACCGCGGCCGCATCATTCAGGACTTTCAGGGCGCTGAAAAGGAGCGGATTCGAGTCGATGACTTGCTGGCGCGTTTTGAAGAAGTTCGGCGCGCAGAATTGCTGGATGAGAGCGCAGCAGAAATGCTACGCCGAGTCTACATCTGACCCCATTCTGAGCCAAGTGTGAGTGCTCAGCCGGGAACTGCGCTTTGCGATGTCGTGGCTCTGTAGTCCAGAAAGATTACACGGCAAGGCGGAATCTATCTGGTTGTTGGCGAAACATCGCCTCTCTGACAGTGTCGGCGGTGTCAGCAGGTTTACAAGCACACGTGGTGCAAGAAGGTTGCACGTTCATTCCGTATGGCGCACTACAAATAGCGAGTGCCCATTAACCGGAGTAGTTGGACCATTTGGACAATAGCTGTGTGCGCATAGTTGGCGAAATATCGCCATTTCACCAACTACTCGGAAACGGGCCGGACAAAGTAGTTGGTGAAATCGCCTGTTAACAACAGTTGGCGTTTCCGCGCCCTCAGCAAGCCTGTTAATCTCTTCGAGCCTTGGACTGCGAAGTAGTTGGTGTACTCGCCTGTTAACAACAATGACCCTTGTCGTGACTCCGCTGCGCAAGGACAATACAACACCTCGGTCACTTGAAGGTGCACTAAGGGAAGCATCTTTTTTTATGCGACAAACCAGACCCTTACAAACATCTGGTCTACAGGTCAAGATGGCGATCGATGCGGTCATGACAGAAAAACGCGGCAGGCGTCTGTGGGAACCTGCCGCACTGCCTTCCTCAAACTCGTTCTTAACTATCGCTTCAAAAATTATGCGCTCAACCCGGAATGGAGCACAAGGAACTCAGCGCGGCGTTTGCCAGCCGATCATCGACAATTCTTGAGCAGGCCGTACGGAACCTACTTCACGGCACTCACCCGAACATTGTCAATCGCAACGCCGCAGCTGTGTTTCGGTCTGACATCCTTACAGGTGCCGAATGCGTCCTGCGTGAACTCGAACCTTAGTTGTGCAGTGCTTCCTTCCATTCCAGGTAGCTTTATCCGGACATGCTTAAAACCATGGGAGAAACCGGCCCAAGCGGACATGTCCTCGAAATAATTCGGATCGTTACTCCGCGGGAAATGTTTCGGATAGTGTTCCTTTGCGCCGGTGACGAATCGTTCCTCGAACGCCTCTGCCAACACCGACCGCAGTGTCCTGCCCGGCGTCAGGTCCGTGACACGCAAGAATACCCCGTCATACGCAAGAATGTTGAAGTTTGGATCATCTTCTGTGTTGTAGCAGATGTCGAACTCTACTACGACAAAGCTGGTATCTGCGGGGACAGTGAACGGCGGACTGAACAAACGTTCCCAACGTGATGGCGAAGAAGTGGGATCTGGAGCGTCGTTCGCATTCTGATGAAACGCGGTTTTGGACGTGGTGCCACAGAAGCTCCTCGTAATCCATGGGACTGTGTTCGCGCCAGCGCCATGTTGTGAACTCCAACCAGGTGGCAGGGCACGCGGTGGAAGTCCAGGCTCATCGAAATTTTCTCTGACCAGGTTGGTAATTACTGAAGGTTCTGCCGCTGGGTCTGCTGAGATCGGCGGTGCCTTTCGCATTCCTGTCGCGACCGCCAAGTCCATTTCTGCAGGCACGATCGCCCCCGAAGCAGGAAACTTCCGGAAATAAACATCGGGTACGTTTAACGTTAGGTTTGGCTGATTATCGGCGAAACCGGCCTGCGACGTTCCAGCCCAAACCGCATACAGTTGTCCGTCCTGAGCCACTGCCTGGTTGTAGTCTCCTAAGTTCGGTTGCCCGGTGGTGTTGCCCCACCCAGCGTGGAAGGGTGTTGCTGTAAGTGGCCGTTGGCGCGTGAATGTACGTCCTCCATCGGTCGAAATGACAAACGAAACTTGTGTTCGATCGCCACTTGTCGCTACTCCTTGGTCGTAGTAGAAGACAAATACTTTTCCCGTATCCCGATCCACCGTTACCCAAGGAAACCACTGCGCCCGATCAGAACCCGGCGCCTTGTTCAAGATGATCGGAGTGGAAAATGAGACACCGCCGTTCGTGCTCCGCTGAAGATAAACGTCGGCACCATCGCCGTTGTTATTGTTGGAATACACGACGTAGATGTTTCCCGCGTTTGACCCGTGAGAAGTGTCGACGGCCAGGGAAGGTGACGTATTGACGCGGTCGTTTCCCAGAACTTGGTCCATGGTAAAGAATGGAGGTGTTATGTCTTTCGGGGCGCTCCACGTCCTTCCATTATTGGTCGAGCGAGCGAATGCAATGCTGTTTCCCAAGGAAACTGGAAAGCGGCGCCAGACCACATACGCATTATTAGAACCATTGCCCGCAAATCGTGGGACCGAAGACTGCCCATCAGCCGGAGTCGCGGCAACTACTCGTCGAGTCGACCATGTGGGAGGATTTCCCGTGAGTACGTTATCGGAGAAGGTTGTGGAGATTTCTACGCTGGTCGGCGTGAAGTTTGTCCAGCTCATGAGGACGCGCCCAGTATCAGGATCAACGTCCATGAACTCCTTATCGGCTGCGTCAGCAGGCTCTCCGCCGATTAACACACGGTTCGGATTCGTGGCGGCAGTGACTTCAAATGGTCCTGCCCAAGTATGCCCACAGTCCGTAGAGCGGTGAACTCCCATGGTCTGTACCGCTGTCCTCCTAAACGGCGCGACGAGAATCGATGAGTACACAAACGTACAACCGCCCAGATATTTGACGTCGGGATCGCCAAAGACTTGAGGCAGGACTGAACCTGGGCTGGAATTGGTTGGTAGTTGACCGCCATCCACCCACGTCATACCTCCGTCGTCGGAGTAAAGAAAGCCGGAGACGGAAATTGGTGTCAGGTCAAATCCGCGATCATCATTGAAGCCCACGACAATGTGCTGGCCCGTACTGTCAACCGCGATCGACGTCTCGCCTTGTCCGCCGTTAGGTCCGTCCTTGAGACCGTCTTCGCATTCCTCAACGTCGTTAACGCATTCTTTTTCTTCTTCGGCGGAAAACGTATGAATGCCGAACTTCTTAAGAGCGGCACGGGCCTTGGCAGCCATCTCGCCAGCAGGAGACATTCCCTTCTCGACAGCCGTGCGCAACTTCGCGGGCTGACTTGCTGTTGCAAAAGTGGCGAAAAAAGATAGGCACGAACCCGCGACAATGATCACCGCGAGCAAATGAGTGGGGGCATTTCGTGTGGGAGGCATCGAGATACTCCTGACGCTAAGATCGGAACGGCATTCGTGGCCGGTTGGGACTGATTGCGAGTGGCTGCTCTTTGGACAGCTGCAGTTTTTACAACTAGCTGAGAAAAATGGCAAGCGAGAAGTGTTCGCGGCGTGTGGAAATGCAAAGTGTTACCGAACTTGCGCATCGGAATGCATGCTTCTCGTCCGAATCAGAGAGGTGAGATGGCCGATCTTGTTCGCGCCGGGTGAACGATGGTGAGTCCCCCCCGGCGAAGGGATTCCGAGCAGGATTTGTCGCGGCGGAGGACTTCACAATGCGGCCTTTAGTAGAAGGAAGCAGCTGGAATTGCTCCTAGCTTGTGAACACGCATGCCCGACTCCACCGAATGTGAGATGCAGAGAGGGGAGTTTGACGGCCGTGGCTTCATCGTGGATGTCATAGCAGTCAAATCATTGCGTCGTGAACACGTCGGCACAGCCTCAATGAATCGCTGGCGTCGAAGACTTGTCTCGCAAACACGTAGTTTTCGCCGAGAACCCCGGCACTCAACGGGCTCGCGTCCGCGCGGAATAGTTGGCGAGCTGTCATCGCAGAGTCCGCCTTAACGAAAAGCCCGTTTTTGCTGAACGACCGACATGAGATCACTTCCTTCCCAGGAACCGAATGCGGCCCGTGAAAGTGCGGTCCGTGAACCCGCTGAAGGTCAGGAACTGGGGTGAGTCCACGTCATTGTTTACGCTGCCATAGTTTTTGTGGCTTGTGACGTTATCGAATCCTCCTCGGACAGCCCAGTAGAACCCGAATGCGTGAAAACGCTTCTCTAAATGCGTGTTTAATGTAAAGTAGGCTGGGAATCGCAAGAAGGATGGAATTACTTGGGTACCCGGCAGAGCAGCCAGTTGCCGTTGGTTGTCTACGAGATAGAACGGGAAGCCTGTCCGGTATTCCATCGAGTATCCAAGATCGAAGCCTTTGATTAGCGGTAGAAATCCCCAAGACAGAAAACGGTTAGACGTGTCCCAAGCATAGGGGCCAGGCAACTGTGTGCTGAAGATTGGGTTATCGACATTGAAATCGAGCACTTGGCTGGAGTGCGTTTTCGAGCGAACGTACGATCCCGTGATGACGTGGCCCTTTTCGAAAAACACGCCGCAAGTTGATCTCGAAGGAATCAAAGCGGTCCTCTCGCCCATTCTGTAGATGGAAGGTCGCCACGTAGTCAGTCACTCCTGGAGCACCGAGATCCACCGGATTGACCCAGTTGTAAGCTAAACCGTTGGTACCGCGCTTCTGGATGAACTCCGTTTTCAAGTAGAGTTGCCAGCCGAGTTTATGTTCGAGTCCGACGCTCCAGTTCAGATAACGCGGAGCTTTCATCCTCGCATCTTGTAGGGAAAAAACCGAGGTGACGGGGCCAGAGGTCAGCATTCCTGTCGCATCATAAAAAAATCTGTGCGCGTGCCTGCATCGGGACGGGCGAAGAGGAAAACCGGCGTGGCATCATAGAACACGCCTATTCCCGCTGAAATCTTGGTGTTTCCAGCTTGATTCAAGACATAAGTTGCACCCAATCGTGGGGAGAAAAGCGGGTCACGAAGGATCTCGTCCCAATCGAAACGGATACCAGCCTCGACCAGAAAGCGATCGGTGATCAGCCAGCGGTCCTGCGCGTAACCGCTGAATTCGCCGTTGTGGCGTTCGTCAACCCCAGGACCACCGAATTCGGAATAGCGCGAGCAGGGAGAAGGGAGAAGTGGGTCGACTTTGCATCCACTCGGCGGAAGCTGCTCGACCGTTCGCAAATACGAAATTGGTTGCCTCTGGAAATTAAAGTCGTAACGCAGGCCATCGAGGTCCACTCCAACGTTGAACTGGTGTTTACCGTGCCAGTCGAGCTGCTTGAAAAAGAGATTGGAATATAGTTGCCAACGGTCAGCTTGCGTCTGTGCACGGAAATAGTAGTTACCTCCCGCCGTGTCTGGGTTGAGGAAGTAAGGCTCAGTACCACGCGGAACCTGGTCAAGATCGTAGCGATTGAATGCGAGGCCCGTTTCGAGAAGCTGGCCACTTGAGAAGTAGTACTGATCCTTGAGGCTCGCCAGGTACATGGGTTCGGTAACAGCGGGCGTTGTATCCGGCGGATTCTGGGCCGACATTCCGGCATGCTGATCATGAGCGTAGTTGTAATTGAAGCTGGAGCTAAGGATGTTGCGCGCACTGACGTTGCCCTGGACCTTGAATAGATTGCCGACGCGCCAGTATACATCGTGATTCATGTCCGGAGGCAACTGTTTCTCGATGATGTTGGCGTACTCTGCATCCGCACCATCGAAGAACCACACGCGTCCTTTTGTGATCGGACCGGAAAATGTGATGCGGGGATTCACTTTGTCAAGGACTGGACCATTCCGGTTTTGCACGGAAGGGATGAAATCTGTGACTGCAAAGCGAAAGTGATCATCTCCCGTGGCAGTATTTAACTCGAGCACGCCACCAGAACCTTTGCCATACTGCGCTGAGACGCGGCTGGTTTGAACCTTGATCGATCGGAAAGCGTCGGTCGAGACGCGTAGAAGCAGTTGCCCATTGGCGGGCTGAGTAACATTGGAACCATCGAACAAGACCAAAGTTTGATATGTTTCAGCACCCGTGATGTGCGGTTGGCGGTAGATGTCGTTGACCACTTGTGGAATGTAATTTAGGACGTTGCGATAGTCTCGCGTGACGGGATAGGGAAGATTCAAGACGTCTACACCGCTAATCTGTTCCTGCGCGTTGATCTGTTCCGGATTGATAGCCGGTTGCGATTCCACAACCTCCACGACCTCGCGAACCTCACGCTGGTGCACCAACGTCAACTCAACGCTTGAGATCAGGTCGAAATGAAGGTCGCTGGCTTCTGCGGCATAAAACGGCTAGACCGCCGACCAGCACCCAGCGCGAGACATCGTGAAGCGCTAGATTTCGAAGCGTGTTGAACGCTCGCGTCGAGTCACCGATGCTCAAGAAACGCCGCATGCCGGAATCCCTGAATACCACTGGACCTCTCTGCCTTTTCTACTGCGTCTCATCGTCAAGTGCCAATAGATAGCGCGCTCAGGCACTCATGCGGCTGCGGTCCGCAGCGCGCAGGCGATTGCGAAAGTCGATTCAGACCTCGCGCTGACCATGCCAGATTGCACCATTGAAGGATGCTTGCGATTTTGAAATCTGGTCCTGCCGCCGGAGCCATCACTTCGTCATGAGCCGCAGTCAGTTCGTTGCATGGATCACTTGAGCCCGGCCCAAAAACAACCACGAAGCCTGATTCGACAAGTTGCACCGAACTGATTGGTTTGGCAACGCTCCGCCGGAGCAGATCTGTTGAAACTGGTCATCCGCCGCATTAGCGTTACACTTCAAGATATTCGCATCGCTGCCCGCGCTGTGGGCGAGTGACCACCGAGCGCTGAGGAATACGGGATCTATTCGTTGGTGCTGCAGAAGCTATACGTCGGCCAGAGACCAAGCTCTTCGTCCTCAACGATCAGACAAGCGTGGGAACGCTCAGTTCCAACTCGTGGCGTTTCATAACTGATTTGATGGAGAAGCGGCAAGGATACAGGCATCTGGTCGAGTGCTGGGCTTGCAGGCATGAGTCCGGTACTTTTTCGGGGACTTTCAGGAACGTAACAGCGAGAGAAGTGTGCACGCATCCAAGAATAACCCCCAGCGAGTAGGGGTACGGCCCCGTCCCCGCAGAACGTTTAAGAAAGGCTCCAAAGCGACTCGCTACGTTACGAGCTGGGACACAATCTTTGCAATCATCTTCAAGCAGGTGCGTCCGCGCCAGCAGCGTTCTGTCGTTCGAACTATTGATTACTGATCGCACTTTCGCATCGACGATTTCACAACTTTTTACGTCTTTTTACTCCCGATTGACACCTCCCCAGTCGCGGTCAACTATGTTTCCCACCAAGCTCATCCAGGCAGAGAGTGGATGAAGAACCACGATGAAACCGAAGCGGCGATGGAACGAGCGAACTCGACTGATACTTACTCTGGAACTCGCTGTGGTATTGCCAGCCGCCGCGCTAGTGATTGTGAGCGTGTGGCATCTCAATCAAATCCGCCGCGACCGGGCTGTGGAGGCGGCTATCCAACGTGACTTCACCCAAGTGCTCCATATTTCGGAGAAACAGATGAACTACAAGGCGTTTGCGCTGGCGGATGATGTGCGCAATGACTTTCCGATGCCTGGAGAAGGGTGCGGCTACAACCTGGATCGGATTCTGTCCTCACACCCCTACCTGGCCCACGTCTTCCTCTTCGACCTCGACAAGGGCTTAGTCGTTCGCTCCCAGCCCTATCGCATGAAAGAGGACGCCTCCTTTCGCACTGAGGCCTCCGAACTGACCAAGATGATCGAGGGTTGGCTTAGGGTGGACTACAAGGATGTGTCCGAAAAGATCATCCACATGGACAAGAAAGGAATGCCGCCATACTACGTCTATCCCTACTGGGTCCCGAGACTCGAAAAAAAGTCGTACCAAGTGTTGGTGATGTTCCTGAAGAAGGACAAGTCCACAGCTGAGGCCACCATCGGAGGCATGGTATTCGACGCCGACTACTTGAAGGGGCACTTCTTCCCTGACGCTCTGCAAAGCGTTATCAGCCGCAATTTGACAGAAGGCCAGAGCGAGCATCAAGCCGTACTCATGATCCATCCTAAAGGTGAATCCGAGCCATTGGTCGCTTCGCAAGGATGGGATGGTGGCCCCCCGGAGGTCGAACGCAACATGGAAGCTGCATTTCCCGGCTTGACTCTTGCCATCAAGCTGAAAGGAACAACGCTGGAGGAGCTTGGACAGCGCTTCGTGCGAACCAGCTTCTTGATTCTCGGCGGACTCTCACTGTTGCTTGCTGGTGGAATTTTGCTCACATACCGAAGCGTCAGCAAGGAAATGGCGCTTGCACGGCTGAAATCGGACTTCGTCTCGAACGTTTCCCATGAGCTGCGCACGCCACTGTCACTGATTCGTCTCTACGCTGAGACGCTGGAGATGGGCCGTCTGACCTCGCCCGAAAAATATCAGGAGTACTATCGCATCATCCGAAAGGAGAGCGAGCGTCTCACTGCGCTGATCAACAATATTCTGGACTTCTCGCGCATCGAGGCGGGCCGCAAGGAATATGACTTTCGCGAGACTGACCTCCGCGAGTTGGTGCACAACACGCTCGACTCCTACCGCTACCAGATTGAACAGCACGGTTTCGATTACGAGGAGAAGATCGCAGACAACGTGCCGCCGTTGCGCGTGGATCGCGAAGCCATGGCCCGCTCCTTAGTGAATCTCGTCAATAACGCGTTGAAGTACTCGCAGGACAGAAAATTCATCGGCGTGAAACTCTACCGTGACAACGGTTCGGTGAAGCTCGAAGTGGAGGATCACGGGATTGGCATCCCGCAGCAGGAGCAGAACAAGATTTTTGAGAAGTTTTACCGGGTCGGCGATCCCCTGGTTCACAACACCAAAGGAAGCGGCCTAGGGCTGTCGCTGGTGCGTCACATTGTGCAGGCTCATGGTGGGGAGGTCTCGGTAGACAGCGCCCCTGGCCAGGGCAGCAAGTTCATTATCGCACTTCCTGTAAACGCGGAACCCAACAATAGCAAGGCAGCGTCTGCCCAATCGTAGCGGAGGGACTGACCGTGGCACCCACTTACTCTAAGTTTGGAGTTGCAGCTGAAACCACGCAAAGCCGTGGAGGTCAACACGTGACCAAGATTCTGATTGTCGAAGACGAGCCCAACATGGTGGCGGGCTTGCGTGACAACTTCGAATACGACGGATACGAGGTGATCACTGCCCCGGATGGCAGTGTCGGCCTGGAGCGCGCGCTGAAGGAAAATCCGGATCTGGTCATCCTGGACGTCATGATGCCGCGCATGAGCGGGCTCGAAGTCTGCAAGCACCTTAAGTCCACGCGTCCCTCGATTCCCATCATCATGCTGACCGCGCGGGGACAGGAACTAGACAAGGTAGTCGGCCTTGAACTGGGGGCGGACGATTACGTCACCAAGCCCTTTTCCATCCGTGAGTTGCTCGCCCGCGTGAAGGCTGTCCTGCGCCGCGCTCACACTGTCCCCAAAGAGCAGGATCGCTATTCGTTCGGAGATGTTGAGGTGAACCTGCGGAGTTGTCAGGTCTCGCGCAAAGGTAAGGCGCTGGAGTTTTCCTCGAAGGAGTTTGAGCTGCTGAAGTGCTTTCTGTGTCATCCGGGCGAAACATTGAGCCGCGATCTCTTACTCCAGGAAGTTTGGGGCTACGACAAGTTTCCTACAACGCGAACCGTCGATGCGCACATTGTCCGCTTGCGGCAAAAGCTCGAGGCCAAACCGGAAGAGCCTCGTTTCATCCTGACTGTGCACGGCACGGGCTACAAATTCGTGGGTTGATCACTGGGTCGCCGCAGGAACCGAAATTGGAAAACCAATCGCCAATTCGAAAGTGTACGAGCGGCACACGGGGTCATCGGACAGAAACGCCCCGGCGTCCAGGCAACTTCATGGGTTCTACAGAAGAGTTAAGCCACCAAGCTGCTCTCGAAGAAGACCTTGCGAGATTGCGCAAAGAGCACGATGATCTGCGGCGGACGTTCTTTGAGGCTGCCCAAGTGCAGCGAAGACTTTGCGGACCACGCCACCGGCGCTTTGGAGCCCTTGAGGTTGCCAGTGAGATTTTTCCCGTACGTCACCTCTCCGGGGATTTTGTCAGCCTCTTCGAATGCGCTGGCGATGTGGTGTTCGCGATCGGTGATATTAGCGGAAAAGGCTTGCCCGCAGGCATGTGGTTCACTCATGTCCTTAGCTTGCTCCGGCAGAAGTTCGAAGAGTGTGGAGACCCAGCTGCAACGTTATCAGCCGTCAATCGCGATCTGTTGTGCACGCACCTCGAGGTTCCTTTAACCACTTTGTTTCTTGCTCGCCTGTGTATGAAGACTGCGGAAGTTACATATTCCAACGCGGGACATCCTCCCGCACTGCTGTTGCGCGCTAAGGGACAAGTGGAGAGCCTGAAAGAAGGCGGTCCGCTTCTGGGAGTCATGACCGGTGCTGGATTTTCCAATGGGAAGGTTGCGTTGCGGTCCGGCGATACGCTGTTCGGTTATTCCGATGGGATCGTCGAATGTTGTAACCCCGAGGGTTTTGACTTCGGCGTGGAACGGCTGCTGACAGCCGTGCAAATGCGTGGTGGTGCCACCGCTTCCGCAACGCTGTTTTCCGTGCTCAGCGCGGTCGAGGATTTTGCAGGAAGTCAGCCGCGCGAGGACGACATGGCTGTCATCGTGGTTCATTGGCTGGGGAACGGATCAACGGGACATGATCGTGCCAGAGTCAACCAAAATTAAACTAACGGGTTATTTGAATGGTATTGGGTTTGGTCCTTCGAGCCGGAGGACCGAACCGAGCCGTTCGACACACGCGGACGATGCCGCCCTGGTTCGCGAGGCGCAGCGAGGCAACACCGCAGCCTTTGAAGAGCTGGTGCACCAGTATGACCGGGCCGTCCTGCGTTTAGCCGTTCATCTCACCGGCTCGGAAGATGATGGTCAGGACATCTATCAGGAGGCGTTCCTGCGAGCCTACATCAACCTGAACCGCTTCCGTTTCGAGTCTTCCTTCTATACGTGGATCTACAGGATCGTAACCAATTTGTGTCTGGATCATCTGCGGAAGAAGCAATCTCGGGGGCGGTACTTGATCAGGAAAGGTTCTAGCGTTGGCGAACACGAGGAAGTGCTCAATCGGGTACCCGATCAGCGCTCCGGCGCCAGCCCTGAGCGCAGCTTGGTGGGCAGCGAGCTGCGCGAGTGCATCCGTCACGCTTTAGGGCGGCTGTCCCCACGAGAGCGGATGGTATTTGAACTCAAGCACTACCATGGTCTCAGCCTGCTAACCGTGGCCGGCCTACTGAACACCACCGAAAGCACGATCAAGAACACGTTGTTCCGAGCAACGCACAAGCTCCGGCTACAACTCTCTGATATTAGATAACCCCGCATGATATCCATGGTCTTAGCCGGTTACACTCGGTCGAACACGCAGAAAGTTGTAGTTCAAGAAAGTTCATCCCGCGCTTTGGCGATCTCCCACTTCTCACGGCGATAGTGGGTCAGCCCTGGTAGAGTACCTAGACCCCATTTGCTCTCAGCAAGGGCTTGGCCTAACTGCGGTCGGGGTGGCAAACTGCGGAAGTTATGAAATCTCAACGCGTTCATTTCGAGAGAGCCCGCAATGAAATTATCGGAACGTACTCTCCTCTTGGCTGCCGTACCCACCAGTCGCCAGTTTGACGCCTCTCAGGAGAATTCGTGAACTGATACTGATAGAGCACGGCACGCAAGTAGTGAGGCGGGTGATCAGGAAACGGATTGCTGAACAGGAGGCGTACGACTTCGGGAGAGCCTTCCAACAATCGCATCATGAAACGAAGAATCCAAGGATTGCTGTGATAATCGCCGAGCGCGGCGAACCACATTTGCCAATCAAGCCGGGGTTGATGTGGCGCAACCCACGACGGACGCCGCGCTAAGTCTCCTGGTTTGTACTTGAATTCGTAAGCCAGCCACGTCACCCCATCGTCAGAGCCTTCAATGACAATTTCTCGACGCGTGGTGGTCATGACCGCGAATAAGCCGTAGGGATTGACGAATTCGAATGGTGCGGCAGCAGCGATTACCCTATCCGCGAGTGCCCAATGTACATCGGAGAACGTCCCAACCATTTCGAAGGCACTGATGAAAAGTACAAGCACATAAATAATGAAGCAAGATCCGCGGACCCACGGGCGGCTGCTGTTTTCAGGCATCGATTTGGGTATTCGACTCGTGATCACATTCGGCAAGCAGCGGCGTAGAAAACCGTCATCGAGTAGAAAGAGACACAGAGCCAACGTAAGCAAGTTGAAGAAGGCATAGTTCCCAGTGACGGCGATCAGAACTTGAAGAAGCGCGATTGCAACTGACGCCGATACCCGCAAGCGCCGGGGCGAGAAGATGAGAAACGGAATGAAGAGTTCTACCAAGAACACGAATCCTACTGACACATGCTGAAAGGACGGAGGGAGCTGATAGAAGTACCAGGCGACGGATGTAGGCAAGGGTTGCGTCTCGTAATGGACAGGAAGAGCCGTGAAGTTGTGCCAAGAGGGGTCGTGGCTTAACAACTTGACAGCACCGGAAAGGAATATAAGACGAAACAGTAACCAGCGGAAGAGTTTGACAATGAGCGTTGAAGATCCGAGGAAGATGGCGAGGAAGCCGGCTTCGAGAAGGAGCGCGTCCCATTGGTACGTCATGAATTCACGTCCGACGGCCACGAGCGAAAGATAGAGAACGAATAGTGCTACCCGCAGATACCGGCCTTTTACTCCGAGCAGGAGCAGAACGGCACAAACTGCTCCGCAGAGCCACACGCTCCGGATCATGGCATCGCCGCTGTCCAACCAGAGTATTGTGGGCACGCTCCAGAACCTCGCAGTTCCGAAATATTCCCGAGCTGCACGCAGGAAGTCACCTGCCGGCGAAATGCCGTTAGAGCCAATGATGCCGCTGGCCTGAACACCAAATGACAAAAAGGCGATCAGATAGATGACGCCGAGAAGTCTCAGGAAAATCCAACTGGCGTGACCAAAAGTCTCCGATTCGAGAGGAACTCCCCAAAGAAACTTAGTGACACGGTAGGCGAAGGACCGGTGTCGCGCGATCAGCGCATAGGCAGCATCTGCAATGGGAGCGAAGCCCGGCGCTTTTTCATAAAGCCATAATAAGGAGCTTATCTTAGGTATCAGGGCAAGCAAACGAAACACTGCGTGCGCACCACCGAACAATTTTCCGTCGGGCAGAAACAATTGAACCGCAGCATTGAACTGCTGCCGCTGAATATCGGGAAAGCAATCGCCTACTTCCTGATAAGGAACATAACGAACTCGATCTGCGGTGATCTGCTGCCAGTATTCAACCCAGACCCGACAAAACGAGCAATCTCCATCGAAGATTAGCAACGGACGGTCTGGAGGCCGATCGAACATGCGAGTATTAACTCCAGCGGCCGAGTGGTTCGTAGCTGCCGAGAAGGGTATAACGTTTCGCCCCAGTCTGTAATTCGTGCCAGCGTCGAGCAGTACAGTTGCACCTCGTGCAGGTTCTACGAGCAATCATCAGCCGTGGAACTCATCTTCCAAATGGAAATCGATACAACCACGAAGTGCGGTGGAGCGAAGCTGCGGAAACCTGTCGGACGTTCACGAGATTATGGAGCCTCCCACCAAAACGAGGGTGAAAAAGATTGGCATACGAATGATCTTCACAAACACTCCCTTGGCGGCCGGTTTTGTTGATGGTTTCTCGGCACAACGCGAATGTGCTTGCCGGAATGCTACGCGACTTTCCAGTGATTGAACCTGTCGCTATCACCCGCCCAAGGCCCTAGACTGTCTGGCCCGAGAGGACTGCGGAATCTATATTGGTGTTGGCAAAACGACCTTGTCGTGAACAACTTTCAATTTCATTCCGGAGAGCCACTTGTCCTTGATGGCGGGCTCGGTACGCAACTGGAAAAAAAGGGCTGCGACGTGAGCAGCCGCCTGTGGTCCGCGCGAGTACTCCTCGATCGACCGGACATGGTCGAACAAGTTCACTCTGAGTATTTGGAGGCCGGTGCTGATTGCATTACAACGGCCAGCTATCAAGTGTCCTTCGAAGGCTTTTCCAAGGCGGGTTTATCCAGGAAACAGACGGTCAAAGCGCTTCAAGAATCCGTGCATTTGGCACAAACAAGCCGTCAGAAATTCCTTCTGAAACATCCGAGAAGTCGCCTACCCATAATTGCCGCTTCAGTTGGACCGTACGGGGCATCCCTGGGGGATGGTTCCGAATTTCATGGAAACTACCAAGCCAGCATGCGGGAATTGTTTACCTTTCACAGTTCTCGCTTGAATATTCTGCACGCTGCTGGCCCTGACATTCTTGCGTGCGAGACTATTCCGTCGCTGATGGAGGCGGAAGCGATTCTCAGCGCGCTACGACAAGTCTCGGGATCGTGCGCCTGGTTCTCGTTCACGTGCCGGGACCGATTACATACGGCACACGGAGAGCGCCTGAGGGACTGTGTGCGAGTCGTGGCGAAGGAAGATCTGGTGCTCGCCATTGGGGTTAACTGCACAGCGCCTGAACTGATTGCTCCGCTCATCGAAGAGATCCGATCTGAGGCGGAAAAGCCGATTGTCGTCTATCCGAATTCCGGACAGAAGTGGAACGCAGCCGACCGCTGTTGGGTGGGCAAGAAGCACGCAGAAGATCTAGGGGACATGGCCAAAAATTGGTTGAGGCTCGGAGCTACCTGGATTGGTGGGTGCTGTGGGACAGGCCCGGACGACATCAGGAGAGTTAGCGAGAGCGTCCGTGCCAGAGGATAGCACCACGAATCCCTGTGGTTGCTTCTCGTCGACTCGCTCATGCCGACGCGGAGGCAAGGACGGGATGAAGTAAACAGGCGTTTTCACAAACATTAGTTCCGCAATTTCTTTCATTATGCGGGAGCGGACCAGCTTGGTTGCCCGGCTAGGCAAACTACCGACCCGCCCCCTATCGCCGGTAGGCGTTGCCGACGAATGTTTTGAAGAGCCGCGGAGACAGCCCGCCGGCATGCCAGAAAACACGAGCAGACCCTTTTCCACCGCCAAGGGCTGTTTCAAAAAAAACTCGTGGAACGCTTGACACGCGCAGCTTCCGGAGTCACACTCTGCATCAATCTCCCCCCAACAATTCCTAGGCGGTCTCCAGCCATGTTCTCTGATGTCCATCGCCATCTCGTGTTGTGTATGAAGCCGCTTCATGGGCATAAGCCCCGGTTCCGGCAGATCGTTGTAATCAAAACTGACGTGTTCGAACTTCGCATTCTTGAGGGCGAGGCTGTGCAACTCGATCAGCAGGCTATCGCCAAAGCAGCATCAGCCGAGATCCATGCGCACGAGGCTCTGGCACCGGCGGTTGCGCACGCGGAAAAGGAATATATCGCGAGCGTTCGGAGAGGTTGGCGCGCGTTTGACCCGTCAGCGCCCTCCTCTCTGCACCTCACTCGGTCTCAAGCTGCCTGACCAAAGGAAGGAGCGGAGGAAGCGCGGCGCCGGTTGGTGTAAAACGTGGTGTCGAGGCTATGGACGGGTTTTCTTCTTGGCTCTAGGGGCGGGCCATTTTGATTCAGCAACTAAACGATAGCCGACCTCGAAAATTGTCACCAGGAGAATGAACACGAATACGCCAATTTTCCAGTTGTAGGCCTTCCCAACACCCACTGAAAAGCCGGCCAATCCCAAAATCCCCAGCCACCGGATATAGCCATCCGTTCGTTGCTTCAGGTCTCGTCCTAGGTCCCTCATGAATCAGCCAACTACATTTCGGTCTAATCAGCGCGTTAAACTCTGGAAGAGTCTCCCGTCCTGAAGTAACACGTAGATGAATAGCCCAATGAACAGTGCAAGCCAGCAAGTGCCGATTACGAGGCTGCTTGTCCGCTGAAGGTCTTCGACTCGGCTCTTCGCATACCGCAAGGGAGCCTCCTACGTACTCCCGCTAGTTTCAGACCCTTTGAGTACGTTTGGGAATGGCACGTCGGGCTGATTACGAGCAGGTTACTTACGAGCCATAGCGATTCTTCACAACGCTGCGATTTTGAGCTGCGTAATATCGCAATTTCACCAACAACTGCCGACCGGCTGCTCTTTTCGAGTAGTTGGTGAAATCGCCTGTTAACAACAGTTATGCTATTACGCATGGCTGTGTCCGTGGAAGCTCAACCTCTGATTGCTGTACGCGACGTTAGAGCGAGTAGCCGTTGGTACGGGACATTGTTTGCGGCAAACTCGCTGCCGGATCACAGGCACCGTGATCTCTATGATCGGGTATTTTCGTCGGGTCGCTTGATTCTTCAACTCCACGCTTGGGACGAAGAGCATCATCCAAACCTGGTTAACGCGAACGCCGCGCCTCCTGGGCATGGGGTATTGCTGTGGTTCCAGGTTACCGACTTTGACTCGACAGTTGACCGAGCACGAGAATTACGGGCGGAAATAATTCTTGAGGCTCAGGTTAACCCGGCACCCCAACACAGAGAAATTTGGCTCCGCGATCCTGACGGTTATGTGCTGGTAATCGCGAGCGCGGACGGCGAGGTGAGTTCGTAAAATTGCTTCGTTTCCTGAGTTAGTGATAAATCGCCATTCCACTCATTGACCTTTGGGCACGGGAAGATCGTACACTTTGCCTATGCCGGTGGTCGTCGAAATGCACAACATTGGCAATCTAGATCTACAGCGGGACGTGGTCGCCATTATCGAGCATGTGCTTTCCGGCCGCAGGGGGGATTGGCGAGTGCTGATCGTCGGCTCACAGGAAAGCGACGGATGGGAAATGAAGATTTTCGGACCCAACTCGTTCGAACGCTCTTACACCCTGGACAGAATGTCGGGTGAGCATGACCCTCAAACAATAGCGGCTCTGGTTCGAAGAATTGTTTCGTAGGGCCAGGCCAGTCTCGTACATTTCGTTAGTGTGACGCTTATCGTACCGTACCAGACGGAGACGTGCTCGGTGCTGCCGCGCGACGGCGAGGTGTCGGGCTTTGCGAGACTGATCGTTGGTGTGAAATCCCGTTCATCATGTCTTCACGTTCAGATAGTGCCAGGAGCTGCTTGACAATCTGTGCCTTCTCCCATTTTGCTGGTTTTTGGGGTTTAACGGTGCGAGTTTTCACCGTGATCGCAAACACTGCGAGAAAGATAGCCACTCCGACCAACACGATTGTAATCATCGAAGCTGCCCGGTGAGCATGGGTGTTCAAAGCAGTTGTTGTGCAGTGAATTGTGCGCTTGCCGGAGTCGTGGCCGATAGGTTACGGAGGTTGCTGTCCTGAAACAGGAAGAGCGGAGATATCAAATTCTTGCGGCAGTGTGAGATGGTCCCGTAGTTGGCGTAGTATCGCCATTTCACCGAACTACTTCGCCCGGACACGATGTTTCACCAATCATCGTCTCCACTCGCTCCGCTAGTCAGGGCGGACAAAATCTTTCGCGTCCAGTACCAGTGTTCCTGAATGTGTCCCCAGCTTGCAGTTCTTACTAAACGGGCGAAATTGTCATTTCCTCACTCTGGCAATTGCAGTAGATGTGAGAATCGGGTGCCCGCGCACAGCCAATAAGCAGGACGGCCTGACATCCTCAGACACAACGACCAGCAACTCTATCGAGCCTTTAATTCGAGCGATATGTCCTTGGAGCATCATTCGAGTCCGCTTAACGATGCGGTGCGACATTGCAACCGCTTGAAAGTGCAAAGGCTGCTGTTCGCAAGCAAATACATACCCCCGACCAAAAGCAGAACCGCGCCCACCACAGCCAACCGCTGCCGCATATCTATTCAGACCCCGCACAAGACGTCTGAGATCCTGACGATTGACGAAAACAGGCGATTTCACCAACTACCGGGAAAGTGGCAGCCGAGCTTGGCTGGCGGCCTGACAGACGGTTGCACCATTAGATCCTGAAAATTTGCTCCATTTCCAATTGAAGCAGCGCAGTTTAGGATCTACTCGCGTACAGGCAGGTCGTCCTCTGCAATGATTTCCTCTCCTTTTGATCGATCGGATTATCCCAGCCTCCGTCAAAGTGTGTACTTGAATCAGGCATCCTTGGGATTGATCGGTCAACCAGCAGTAACCGCAATGCATACTTTCATAGACACTGTCGCCAGACATGGCAATCTCTACATGTCCGACAGGGATGAGGTAGCATACTCCGCAACGCTCCGCGATCGCGCATCGCGTTTGCTTCATTGCAATTCCGAGCAAGTCGCGATCGTCGCGAGTGCCAGTGAGATATTGGGGCAACTTCCGATGTTGCTTCAGCCAAGACCAAAGAGCACAATTCTAGCTGTTTCATCGGACTTTCCCGCGGTAACTCGGCCGTGGCTTCGTCTGAGTGCTCTAAAAGACCATACGGTGCGCTTTGTTGATGACCAGCCTACGTGCGATTTGACCGACACACTCATTGAGGCAATTGACGAGAGCACTTCTGTGGTTGCGGTGAGCAGTGTGCAATACGCTACGGGTACAGTAGTGGATATTCCTCGCCTGCGCGAAAGCACTGTTAAGGTTGGTGCACATTTGATTGTAGACGCTACGCAAGCGGCAGGTGCAATGCGAGTGGACGCAGCGGCATGGGATGCTGATGCCGTCGTTGTGAGCGGCTACAAATGGCTTGGTGGACATGGAGGCGTCGCACTAGCGATTATGTCGCCACTCTTGCTCGAGCAAATGCCCCCTTTACCGGGTTGGATGGGCGCGTCGGCCCCATTTTGTTTTGATGCAACCTCTGTGTCGCTCGCTAGTGATGCGCGGCGCTACACGCAATCAACAATGTCGTATGCCTCTATGGCTGGTCTGGTGGTAGCGGTTGAGCAGTTGTTGGCCTTGGGGGACGCTCGAATCGAGGCACATGCACGGAGCTTGGCAGCAACGTTAGTTAACGACGTCAGCCAGTATGGTTGGCAGCCGTTTCGTAGTGTTGGAGATCCTGCTGGGTCTGCACACATCATTTCACTGGGCCGGCCTCGCGAAAGCGCGCAAGCAATTGTGGAAAGACTTCGTAGTCACAATATTGTTTGCGGTACACGTGGCGGACGCATTCGGATCTCGCTCGCCCCTTACAACGATGCAAGTGATGTCAACGCTTTGGGAGAAGCATTTTCAAAAGTACGTTTAAGCTGAATGATGACTCTAACTGTCGTAATCAGGCGATTCCACCAACTACATGACTAAGCCGCTTGCTCGTCTCGCCTGATTCTTGCGATTGCCCGAGTGATTGCTTCCAGAAGACCTTCAAGATAGATACCCTGAAGCTCCGTGGCAAAAGTGCGCTTTCCGTCAGTTTCCCGGAGAGCGTGGTCGAGTGCACGTTGCCATGATTCGAGCGTTCTCAAGTCTCTCTTGTCCATTCGTCGCTATGATGGTGAGCACCACGAAATAGTTCAGTTTCCTGAGGGAATAATGGTGCGAACAGCACCTAGGCTCCAAAAGGACAACTGAGGACATCGACCGCTTAAGCTCATCAGTTGTTCAGACTGCTTCCCACCTGGGAGAACACATTGTTCGTGTTGGATCCGATAAGACGTATGGTTCCAACAACTGGAACAAGAATGACAGCCAACATGACTGCGTATTCTGCAATGTCCTGACCCTGGTCATCGAACCAGAGCGGGCGAAAAAGCGTCCTCATGAGACACTCACTGCGGGCCCGTTAGGCTTTGCTTGTAAGGGAGGGCCGATTTCGAGAATGACATTATGCCCAGCGCTGGGCATCTGTCAAGACAACTGCATGCGATCCTGGTGACCTCTTGCGGAAAGCGGCCAATTGCTACTGCCGGCGGCAGACTTTTGGCAGCATGGAACTGTTCCTTGGACATTTCCTCCCCGAAAAGCTATTTTTGTGTGCTCTATGCACTAGGGGGCACCCTATGTCAGCTGGTTCGAGCACAGATGGACAACGCCATTTCGGCAGAACGATGCGGCGGGATGCATGGTGGCTTGAGTTATTCCCACCTATTGTTGTGCTCGGCGCATTCGGAATTTATGCAACTCTGCGTGCCTTCGAAGGGACGTATTACGAGTGGGGGCCGTATCTTTCTCCCTTTTATTCTCCTCTGATTGACCCTCACCATCGGTGGTGGCCATTCTCTCCGGCACTGCTGATTCTGATTTGGCCTTTGGGCTTTCGCGTCACGTGCTACTACTACCGGAAAGCTTACTACCGTGCTTTCTTTCTCGATCCGCCTGCCTGTGCCGTAAGTGAAGGCCGAAAACGCAGCTACAGAGGAGAGACTGTGTTTCCCTTTGTTCTTCAAAATTTGCATCGCTTCTTCCTTTATGTGGGCTTCATCTTCCTCGTTTTCCTTTGGTGCGACGCGTTTCACGCTTTCTTTTTTGACGGACACATGGGAGTAGGAATTGGCACAGTGGTTCTGCTCTTGAATGTGATTCTGCTTACGGTTTATGCGTTGTCGTGCCACTCGCTCCGGCATCTTTTGGGAGGGAAGCTCGACTGCTTTTCATGCGTAAGCTTCGCCGGTCCGCGATACACGACCTGGCGCTGGTTAAGCATTTTGAACGAGCGTCATATGCTGTATGCCTGGATCAGTCTGATTGTGGTGGGCCTTACGGACCTTTACATTCGGTTGGTGGCCAGCGGCGCGGTGACAGACCTGAGACTATTGTGACTACAGATTACGAAACCCACGACCACGATGTGTTGATAATCGGCGCCGGTGGCGCGGGGCTGCGAGCGGCCCTGGGCGCTCTGGCGCAAGGTGCGAAGGTGGGAGTGGTATGCAAATCGCTCCTCGGAAAAGCCCATACCGTCATGGCGGAGGGTGGAATCGCTGCCGCGATGGCTAATGTGGACGCGGCCGACAACTGGCGCACACATTTTCGCGACACCATGCGCGGCGGCAAGTTGCTTAACAACTGGCGCATGGCTCAAATTCATGCTCAGGAAGCCCCCGATCGCGTACGAGAGCTTGAACAATGGGGCGCGCTTTTTGACCGCACTCAGGGCGGAGAGATCCTGCAGAGAGCTTTCGGCGGTCACACCTTTCGCCGCCTGTGTCATGTGGGCGACCGGACTGGCTTGGAAATGATCCGCACCCTGCAAGACCGCGGCGTGCAATTGGGGATAGACGTCTACATGGAATGCACTATCACTCGCTTGCTGAAAGATGGCGACCGAGTCGCCGGGGCATTCGGTTACTGGCGCGAACAGGGCCGATTTGTGGTCTTTCGAGCCAAGGCGATTGTTCTGGCCACAGGTGGTATCGGCAAGGCATGGAAAATCACCTCGAATTCGTGGGAGTACACCGGCGACGGAATGGCACTTGCCTACGACGCCGGAGCCGAACTGATGGATATGGAGTTTGTGCAGTTTCATCCCACCGGCATGGTTTGGCCTCCTGGAGTGCAGGGGATTCTGGTCACTGAGGCAGTCCGCGGCGAGGGAGGTGTTCTCCGCAACAATTTGGGCCAGCGTTTCATGGCGAAATACGATCCCAAAAAGATGGAGCTTTCTACCCGCGACGTGGTCGCACGCGCGATCTACACGGAAGTGCGGGAAGGCCGTGGCACTGAACACGGCGGCGCATATCTCGACATCTCGCAGAAACCTGCCGACTATGTGAAGAAAAAGCTGCCCAGCATGTATCACCAGTTCAAGGAGCTCGCAGATGTGGACATTACAAGCGGGCCAATGGAGGTTGGGCCGACGTGCCACTACATGATGGGAGGGATTCGAGTCGATGCGGAAACTGCAAAATCGTCCGTTCCCGGACTTTTTGCAGCAGGAGAGGCCGCTGCCGGACTCCATGGCGCCAACCGGTTGGGCGGGAATTCTCTTTCAGACTTGCTAGTTTTCGGGCGTCGCGCAGGTTTGGCGGCCGCCGAGCATGCGAAGGCCATTCAAGTTATGCCCACTAATTCCGGCCAGGTTGAAGACGCAACGCGGGAGCTGCTGGCTCCGTTCGAGCGTGCGGGTGGTGAGAATCCCTATACGATTCACCGTGATTTGCAGGAAATCATGCAGAACCTGGTGGGAATCTTTCGTACCAAGGAGGATCTTATTGGTGCGTTGGAAGAGCTCGAGAAACTGAAGGAGCGCGTTGGAGATCTGAGCGTCGAAGGCTCCCGCTTATTCAACCCCGGCTGGCACCTGGCCCATGATCTTAAAGCGATGCTGACCGTTTCCGAGGCAGTCACTAGGAGCGCACTTGCTCGTCAGGAAAGCCGAGGGGCTCACAGCCGTATTGATCATCCTCACCTCGATGCAGACTGGGGAACGAAAAATAATGTGATCGTCCGCGAAGGAGAGGCAATGGCGCTTTACCAAACTTTGGTGCCGGAGATGCCGGGCGACTTGAGTCAACTTCTTGCGGATGAGAAGTAAGTTTAGTGCGTCGGCATCCCACGGTCTGCGCAGTTCCGGATCGAAGCGAAAATAGCGGGAGGGTCGCCAATGGCGGATGCAATCTTTCAGGTGTTCCGGGGAAACCGCGAAGGTGGGCAACCGGCCTTGTATCGTGTCCCGATTGCCCCGGGAATGGTGGTGTTGGATGCCCTACATCACATTCAGGCGCACCAGGCACCCGATCTAGCCGTACGCTGGAATTGCAAAG
>Ga0207649_10000367_pt1 | contig 33632 bp, 27 predicted proteins | sample KBSC43metaG_FD_184317 | JGI IMG/M metagenome (GOLD analysis project Ga0207649, IMG submission 184317) | Corn rhizosphere microbial communities from Kellogg Biological Station, Michigan, USA - KBS C4-3 metaG (SPAdes) (version 2) | ecosystem: Host-associated > Plants > Roots > Rhizosphere > Soil ... | reverse complement strand
TCGACGGATCGCTTGCAAGCGTCGAGATGCGTGTGGATCCGCACTTCCGCTTCCGTGTTCCGGTGGCGGTAGCAGGTGTGGATTCGAAAATCCTCAATCCGCGCGACACCTGGGCGGACAAGGTGGCTTACGACGCGCAGGCGAAGAAGCTTGTCTCGATGTTCCGCGAGAACTTCAAGAAGTTCGAAGACCATGTCGGCCAGGACGTGCTGCAGGCAGCGCCTCAACTCGCCGAAGCCGCGGAATAATCAGGCTCGCCGATAAACCCAAACACGCGCGGGCGGAAGATTCCGCCAGACGAACGCGCCCAATTGTACGGGCGATTTCAGCGTGCCTAGCACCGGCGGCTTGAAACCGTAAGAGAATTGAATGAACGGTGCGCCCGGCAACAGACGGTCGAGCGCACTTTCGATCAGGCGTTTTCGTTTTTCAGGCGGCTGATTGAGCAGCGGCAGCCCGGAGACAATAGCCGCGAACGGCTCTTCGACGCGACCCAGCGTAGCTTCGAGATCGTAAGCGTCGCCCTGAATGACACGCGCCCGGATGAATCGGTCCGCCAGCAGATTGGCGAAGTGGGAATCATATTCGATCATCACCAGCCGCTCAGGCAGCACGCCCATCGCGACAATGGCCTGTGTGACAACGCCGGTGCCCGGACCCAGTTCGAGCACTTTGCCGGGCAGGATCGGGTCGATCTGGGCTGCGATGGCGCGCGCGAGCGCCGGGCTTGATGGTGCAATCGCGCCCACACTGCGCGGCCGCGCGAGCGCGCCTCTCAAAAAGCGGAGTTCGTCCTGAAAACCCGGTGACGCCATTTTCCATCCGGCCAAGCGAAAGCTGCTGAACCTCCGCCGTCCGTTCCCTCCCATGCAGGCTCGGGGGAGCCGTTACGCCGTCCGCGCCGGTTGCGACGCGGCTCATTTGCGGTGAGCCTTGCCCATCATCGAACAGGATGCAACGCCATGACCTCCTTAAATGAAAAGACCGCTCTGTTCCGGAAGTTGCATGGTCCGGGCGAGATTCTTGCATTGCCGAACGCCTGGGATGCGGGGTCAGCCCGGCTGATCGAGGAGACGGGGGCCAAGGCCATCGCTACCTCCAGTGCCGCTGTGTCATGGGCCCACGGCTATGCCGACGGCGAGACGATCCCGCCCGAGACCCTGCTCCACGCCGTCCGTGAGATCGTCAGGGTCATCCGTGTTCCGTTGAGCGTCGACGCCGAAGCCGGCCTGGACGCCACCCCCGAGAAGGTGGCCGGTTTCGTGCTGGAACTGGTCGAAGCCGGAGTCTCGGGCATCAATCTTGAAGACGGCAATTCGCCCCCTGACCTCCTGGTTGCCAAGATCAAGGCGATCAAGGAGGCGGTGAAACGAAAAGGCGCCGACATCTACATCAATGCGCGCGCCGATGTGTATTTGCGGAAATTGACGGCGCCGGAAGGCCCGCGCGATGCCATGATTGCGCGGGGTAGAGCCTACGCGGCGGCAGGCGCGGATGGGTTCTTTGCGCCCGGTGTGGCGGACATCGCCGACATCAGGGCAATTGCAAACACGGTGGATTTGCCGCTGAACATCCTCGTCTGGCCCGGCCTTGCACCGATTGCTGAACTGAAAGCTGCAGGCGTGCGTCGCGTAAGTGCCGGTTCTGGCACGGCGCGCGCGGCGTTGGGCGCACTCAGGACGGCAACAAGAGAAATGCTCGAAGCGGGAAGGTACGATGCGATGTTCAAGTCTGCGGAAGGGTTGCAGAACATGAATGCGTTGTTCGCGAAGAAAAGCTAAAGCGTTATTTTCCGGCTTCGCTGCCGAGGAAATCGCGGACCCTGGCAAAGAAGCCTTCGGATTCGGGATGCGTGCCCTCTTCGCTCGCCTTCTCGAAATCGCGCAGCAATTCCTTCTGTTTCTTGGAAAGCTTGACCGGCGTCTCGACCGCGATCTCAACATAAAGATCGCCTTTCAACCCGCCGCCGCGAAGGACCGGCATGCCTTTTCCGCGCAGGCGGACCTGCTTGTTCGATTGCGTGCCTTCGGGGATCGAAACCTTGGAGCGCTTTCCGTCCAGCGTCGGCACTTCGATTTCGCCGCCAAGGGCTGCGGTGACGAAAGAAACCGGTGCGCGGCAATGTAGATCGGCGCCATCGCGCTGGAAGATCGGATGCGGCTTAACCGCGATGAAGATGTAAAGATCGCCCGTGGGCCCGCCGTTCATTCCGGCCTGACCTTCGCCGGAAAGACGAATGCGCGTGCCTTCTTCGACGCCGGCAGGAATATCGACGGCAAGCGTGCGTTCCTTCTGCACGTGCCCGTGGCCTTTACACGTCTTGCAGGGGTTACGGATGAACTGCCCCTGACCGCGACACGACGGGCAAGTGCGTTCGATGGTGAAGAAACCCTGCGCCGCGCGCACCTTGCCGATCCCGGCGCAGGTCGGGCATTGCTCGGCTTTTGTGCCGGGTTCGGCGCCCGATGCGCCACAGGCTTCGCAGGCGACCGCGCTTGGCACTTTGATCTGCGCGTTCTTGCCGGTGAAGGATTCTTCGAGCGAGAGTTCGAGATTGTAGCGAAGGTCGGCACCACGATTTTGGCGGCGCGCTCGGCGTCCGCCGGTGAATTCGCCGAACAGATCGTCGAAAATGTCTGTGAAGGTGGTCGTGAAATCAAACCCGCCATTGTGTCCGCCACGGCCGTTGCCCATACCGCCTTCGAAGGCGGCATGGCCGAAACGGTCGTAGGCCGCACGTTTGTCCGGGTCTTTCAGGATGTCGTAGGCGTGGTTGATTTCCTTGAAGCGATGTTCGCACTCCACATCGCCGGGATTGCGGTCGGGGTGCAGCTCCTTGGCAAGCTTGCGATAGGCACCTTTGATCTCTTCGATCGAGGCGGTGCGCTCCACACTTAGGGTTTCATAGAAACAACGCTTGCTCATGGCACCAGTTAAGCTTTCAGCCCCTTAAAAAAGCGGCGCGTCGCCCGCGTGCCCCGAAAGGTCTCCGCGAAGGGCGACGCGCCCTTTCATTTCCTTGCTCCATCGACCATTGGCGTTTCCCCTTCGCCTTTAGCCAGGGCGCCGCTTACGCCGCGCCCTTCTTGTCGTCGTCCACTTCGGAGAATTCCGCATCGACGACATTGTCGTCCTTCTTGGCTTCTCCTTCGGCACCGGGGGCCGCGCCTTCAGCGCCAGCCTGTTGTGCCTTGTACATCGCTTCACCGAGCTTCATCGACGCTTGCGCAAGGGCTTGCGTCTTCTGCTGGATGTCTTCCACGTTCTCGGTCTTCACCGCTTCCTTGAGCGTCGCAATGGCGTTCTCGATGGCCGTGCGATCGTTGCCGTCGATCTTGTCGCCATGCTCCGACAATGCCTTTTCGGTCGTGTGGATCAGCGAGTCGCCATGGTTCTTGGCTTCCGCAAGCTCGCGCCGCTTTTTGTCGTCGGCGGCATGGCTTTCGGCTTCCTTGACCATTTTTTGGATGTCGGCGTCCGAAAGGCCACCAGAGGCCTGGATGCGGATCTGCTGTTCCTTGTTGGTCGCCTTGTCCTTGGCCGTGACCGACACGATGCCGTTGGCGTCGATGTCGAACGTGACTTCGACTTGCGGCACGCCGCGCGGCGCGGGCGGAAGACCCACGAGATCGAACTGACCGAGCAGCTTGTTGTCCGCCGCCATTTCGCGCTCGCCCTGGAAGACGCGGATGGTCACCGCCGTCTGATTGTCTTCCGCGGTCGAGAAGATGTTCGACTTCTTGGTCGGAATCGTGGTGTTGCGTTCGATCAGGCGCGTGAACACGCCGCCCAGCGTTTCGATGCCGAGAGACAGCGGCGTCACGTCGAGCAGCAGCACGTCCTTGACTTCGCCCTTGAGCACGCCCGCCTGAATGGCCGCGCCGATGGCAACCACTTCGTCGGGATTGACGCCCTTGTGCGGCTCCTTGCCGAACAACTGCTTTACGACGTCCTGCACCTTGGGCATGCGGGTCATGCCGCCGACCAGGACCACTTCGTCGATCTGGTTGGCGGAAACGCCGGCATCCTTCAGCGCCTGTTTCACAGGACCGATGGTCTTCTGGATGAGATCGTCGACCAGGGCTTCGAGCTTGGCACGGGTGATCTTCATCGTCAGATGCTTCGGACCGGATGCGTCCGCCGTGATGAACGGCAGGTTCACTTCGGTCTGCATCGCACTCGACAATTCGATCTTCGCTTTTTCGGCCGCTTCCTTCAGGCGCTGGAGCGCGAGGCGGTCCGAGCGCAGGTCGATGCCGTTCTCTTTCTTGAACTCGTCGGCCAGATAGTTGACCAGACGCATGTCGAAGTCTTCACCGCCGAGGAAGGTGTCGCCGTTGGTCGACTTCACCTCGAACACCCCGTCACCGATTTCGAGCACGGAGATATCGAACGTGCCGCCGCCAAGGTCATAGACCGCAATCGTTCCCGACTGCTTCTTATCCATGCCGTAGGCAAGGGCTGCCGCCGTTGGTTCGTTGATGATGCGCAGGACTTCGAGGCCCGCGATCTTGCCTGCGTCTTTCGTGGCCTGACGTTGTGCGTCGTTGAAATAGGCAGGAACCGTGATGACGGCCTGCGTGACCTTTTCGCCCAAATGGGCTTCGGCGGTTTCCTTCATCTTCTGAAGGATGAAGCCGGAGATTTCGGACGGCGCGAATTTCTTGCCGTCGCGGCCGCCGACCCAGGCGTCGCCATTGTCGGCTTTGACGATCTTGTACGGCACCATGCCCATGTCTTTCTGGGTCATGGGATCGTCGAAGCGGCGACCGATCAGGCGCTTGATCGCGAAGAAGGTGAATTCGGGATTGGTGACGGCCTGCCGCTTGGCGGGCTGGCCAACGAGGCGCTCGCCGTCATTGGCGAAGGCCACGATGGAGGGCGTGGTGCGCGCGCCTTCCGCATTTTCGATGACTTTGGGGGCCGAGCCCTCCATGACCGCGACGCACGAGTTGGTCGTGCCGAGATCGATGCCGATTACTTTGGCCATTAGGTATGTCCTCTCATCAGGCGACGGGTTCCTGGCCTCCGAAGAGCGCCCTCCGGGCCGTCCCTATTGAAATCATTGGCGGATTCGGCGAGAGACGATGCCCTTGCCGATCCATGGGGTATATAGGGACGGACCCCTCCCCCCGCAAGCCATTCCAGCGATTCGGCTATTTCTGCCGCGGCGGCGGTGTGATCGGATGACGAATAGAAGTTTTGAAATTTGCACGTTTTGCACTTCCTTTTGAATACAGCTCCGCACCTCCCCCGGAAAAGCCTCCGGTGGCTGGCAGGACTTCAATCTAATGCAACATGGGACTTGTGTCAAAAGATATGGGTATAATTTCTTCAACAAAGGGCTTATAGGACTGTAATGACTTCACTTTTGTCCATCCGCCGCCTCAGGGCGCGCTGGCGCCGCTGGGAGCGGCGGCTGATTTTCATGGCGGGTGCGTTCGTGGTGGGGCTGGCCGCGGTCGGGCTGGCGGAGGCCTCCGACGAAACACAGCGCCTGTTCGGCATGATCCAGGCCTATTGGCCATATGCGGCCTTCGCCATGACGCCCATCGGTTTCGGACTGTCGGCCTGGCTGGTGCGCACCGTGTTTCCCAACACGCAAGGCTCCGGCATTCCGCAGGCCATCGCGGCGCGCAGCTTTTCGACACCAGAGGAACGCAGGCGCCTGGTCAGTTTGCGCGCGGCGGTCGGCAAAGTACTGCTCACCCTGCTGGGACTTTTCGTCGGCGCATCGGTCGGCCGCGAAGGCCCGACGGTGCAGGTGGGCGCGTCAGTGATGTTCGAAGCCGGACGGCTGACGCCGCGCCGCCAATCGGGACTGATCCTTGCGGGTGCCGCCGCCGGTGTCGCGGCCGCGTTCAACACGCCGCTTGCAGGCATCGTGTTCGCAATCGAGGAAGTGAGCCGCAGCTTCGAGACCAGGGCGAGCGGCCTCATCATCGGCGCGGTGATCCTGTCGGGCATGATCTCGCTGGCGCTGCTCGGCGACTACTCTTATTTCGGTTCGACCGGCGCAGGCCTTCCCATTCGCGACTGGACGGCAGTGGTCGCCTGTGGCGTGGCGGGCGGCCTGTTCGGCGGAATGTTCGCGCGCATCCTCATCGTCGTCGCCAACGGACTTCCGGGACGCATCGGCACGGCCATCGGGAATCATCCGATACCATTCGCGATCGTTTGCGGCTTGCTCGTCGCGATCATCGGTTTCGCTTCGCACGGACAGACCTTCGGCACCGGCTATACCGAAGCGCGCAGCGTGCTGCATGGCGATCAGATCGGCTGGCAATTCACGCCGCTCAAATTCCTCGCCACCACGATCTCGGCGATCAGCGGCATTCCCGGCGGCATCTTCTCGCCATCGCTTTCGGTGGGTGCGGGCCTCGGCTCGAATCTCGCGCCGCTTTTCCCTTCGGCCCCGATGGGCGCCATCGTGCTGCTGGGCATGGTCGGCTATTTCGCGGGCGTGGTGCAGGCGCCGATCACGGCTTTCGTCATTGTTTCGGAGATGACCAGCGACCATCACATGCTGCTGCCGCTGATGGCGACGGCGCTGATCGCAACCGCAACGTCACGCATGGTTTGCCGCGAGGGCGTGTATCACGCGCTGGCGAAAAGATATTTGAAGGTGGAAGAAGCCAAACCCTCCCCTTGAAGGAGGGTAAGTTCGCCTGTTCTACTTCTTCATCCAGCTGCCGCCGAGCGGTTTGTAATATTGCCCGGGGGGGATCTTGGGGACCAGCGCCTGAGCTGCGGCTTCACCGGCAGCTTCGGGCGTGACGCCAGCTTTCGCTGCGGTGGAGGCGTAAAGTTTGCGACGGCCCATATTGATTTCATTGACAGCGGCGGTGGTCGCCGCATCCGCGGAACCGGTGACCAAGCCCAACAATCCGTCGCCCTGTTCGCCGACCGTGCCCGCAATTTTCGCGGCATCGACGGTGGCTTTGGCGTTCGCCGGTTGAGCCAGCGCGGGCGTTGCACCGACGAGCACCACAGGCGTTGCGAAAAGCGCAAAGGCGGCAAAGGCGCGCGCGAATTTTCGGGAAGCGGCTTTGGGGGAGGGGCGGACGTCAACCATGGTCATCATCCTTTTCAAAAACAGATCAGAACAGATTGGGATTTTGCGTGATCACCGACTGGACTTCCCTGTCCAGCCGCACGCGCACATCGGCATCGAGCTTGGCGTAGATATTGATCGGCGCGACTTCCACTTTCACCGTCGGCGTACAGCCCCCGAGCGGTGCTGCCAGCGCAGGCAACAGCAAGGCGGCCACAAGAGCGGTGCTCCTCGAAGCATTCATGGCGTGATCCCTTCGTTCTGTTCCGAAGTTGCGGCCGCCTCGGCCACGCTGGCCGAGAAGGCATTGCGATATGCGTCCAAGAGTTCGTCGAAATTAAGGGAGGTATCGAGCGTCAGGTCAACCGGCGTTCCCTTGGGCAGCGGCACCGGCTTGTCGAAGGCATGGCCCCGGATGAGGTCGATCACCGAAATCCGCGTTTCCTCGGCCACCGCAGGGTCGTTGCGGCCCTTGATATGGAAGATGACGCCCAGCCGTCCGGCGGGCAGGCTGTTCAAATTGGCGTCCAGTTCGTCGATGGCAAGGTTTTCGAGCGCCTGATAGGCGAAATCGGTGATGGCGTCGGTTTCAGCCTGCGGTTTTCCGCCTGTCCAGACCGTGCGCCTGATCGAAAGCCGCGATTGCCCGATGGAGGCGAGATGGCCGTCGGTCACGCGCAGGCCCTTCGGCCCGTACCGGAAGGGAATGGCGCCGGTGACCGAGGCATCGAGCGAAACCTTGTCGGACATGTTGGACGCCGCAACCAGCGCGCCGAGGTTGAAATGTTCGAGCTTCAACGTGCCCGACATGGTGGCTTTCGGATCGAGCGCGACCGTCATCGGCATCAACGCCACATGGCCGCCGGCGGCGGCAGCTTCGAAGCTTTCGATCCGCAACGCTTCCTCGTCGAGCTGGAAGCGCAGGAGAAGATCGCTGAACGGCACCAGCCATTCGATCTTCTGCGCGGTCAGTGTTTGCTCCGACGCCGTGGCGAGCGGGGTGAGCGAGGTGAAGGCGATCTGCGTGCGGGCGTGCTTGACCGCGCCGAGCGGCCCGTTGAAATCGGCGTCTGCCACGATCAGCGTGCCGCCGCTTGTCTGGGTGTCTGCCGTCCAGGCGATGCGGCCGCGGAATTGCGCAGTGCCTTGGGCTTGGGCGAGCGACGCCAGAAGCGGCGAGAACTCGCCGGGCTGAAAACCCTCGGGCGTGAAGGCAAGATCGGAAACGATGGTCGCTTCGCCCCTGCTTGTTGCGCTGTCGTGATGCACGGCGACGGTGGCGAGTTTGCGGCTTGTCTTGGCGATGACGATACCGATGGTGCCGCGCCATTGCGCATCGGCGAGATTCATACGGCCCGAAGCGAGAAGCGGGGCGAAACGCGGCGTTGGCTTATTGTCGGTCAGGCGCGCCCGCGTCGTCTCGACAAAGCCGCGCCCGAGACCGGCGCTGTTGCCCGCGATCTCGATGCGCCCGGTTGCGCTGACGGCCTGCGCGTCGGCGGCATCGAGCGAGGCCGAGAGATTGCGCCATACCGCGCGCACCTGCCAGCCGCTTGATGTCGACGACAATAGCGGTTGCTGCGGCAGGGGGCAGATGTGGGCCCGCAGCTTGCTCAACGATTGTTTACCGCTGGAGACATAAGCGCCGAGACCCGCCTTCGCGCAGCCGTTCGGCACATAGATGTAACGGCCGTTCTCCGCAGTAAGCCGCCCGTTGGTGACAAGCGTTGTGTCGCGCAAGGAGCGCAGGCTCGCTTTCGCGGACAGATCCAAGGTGGAATCGAGAACGAGGCCGTTTGCTTCTTCCCGCGCCGTAAAGCGCGGCACGTTGAGTGTGAGACGCGGCAGAGCGGGGCCGGAGATGCTGGCGGAAAAGCCGCCTGTCATGCGGCCATCGGCATCGCGCGAAAAGAAGACATCGCCGGTTTGGGAAAATCCGGCATGGGCGCCGTTCCTGGCCGCGAGCGTGACGGGCACGGGCAACGTGACCACCAATGGCGCTGCGGATTTTCCGATAAAGATTTCGGGTGCGTCGAGTTTCGCCTTGCGAAGTGCCGCCGCGATGCCGCGCACCGCGCGCGGATCGTCTCCCAGAAGCGGAACGTCATGAGCGAAGCGGCGCGCTTGTGCGGGCGCCATCGCGAGATCGGCAGCCAGCGACGCCGTGAGCGATGCTGCTACAGTACCACCTAAGCTCATCTCGCCCCTGGCGCTCGACGCAAGCGAAGCAATCTCGAGGGGTGCGGTCTTGAAGCGATATTGTGCCGTCGTCATCGTCGCCTCGGCGGCGACAGGGCCGGACAGCGATCCGTTCTCGAACCGCAGGGCCGGCGATTGCAGGCGGAGCGAAGCCTTCGCGGCGTCGAAGGATTTTGTCTTCGCGGTTTGCAGATCGGCCGCCGCATTCAGGGGGCCGGACCAGCGCGAACCTTCGTACTGCCATGTGCCTAAGGTGGCGCGCAGGGCTGTGTCGGCAATCGAAACGCCCCGACCGCGCAGTGACTGCGCGCGCACATTTGCACTCGCCGATGCGAAACGGTTCGGCGCGAGGCCCGATACATCGGCCGTCAGTTGCACCTCGGCGGCGCGCATGTGCTGGAAGGAAAATCCGTGTCCGTTGACGCGGAGGTAGAGATTGAGTCCGTCATCGGCGCTGCGCGCTGCGAAGTTTCCGCCCGACAACAGAAAGGCAAATCCCGGTGCGCGCAGATTGGCGCGGCCGATGACGCCCTGGAAGCGATCGATTCGACCGCCCGTCACGGAGCCCTCGCCCGCGAGCGTGACGACGCCTGCGGGCGTGAAGCCGATCACTCTGGCGTCTTTTAACACGATGTGCAGAGGCGTTTTCGACACCGGCAAGGGCGCGCGTGCGCTTTGCGGCGCGGAGGCAACCGCGGCATCGACCAGGCGCTGCAGCGTGCCGAAAGAGAGTTTCTCGCCGTCGTAAGCGACGCGCAGGACCGAGTGTGAAACCGTGACGGATTGCACATCCGGGATCCAGCTGCCGTCGAACGCCGCGTGAATCTGTTTGATGGAAAGATCCGGCGTGCGGCGCGCGCCCAATCTTACGCTTGCGTCGAGGCCGCTCCAGTCGACGCGGCTGATTTCGACGGAAGCGGGCACGCCGCGCGCGAGCAGATAAAGCTCGGCAACGCGCGCCACGACAAAGGTGCGCGCTATCCACGCGACCAGGGCCACCAGCAGCAGAACGAGCACGGTGACGGCCGCCGTCCTGCGCCAGGGCGTGAAGACGCGAGTCATGGAGGCTTTATGCGGGAGAATCGGGGCCAGATCGAGACCGGATCAGCGTGCGGCGTGATCGGCGAGGATCGAGGCTATGACCGCCGAGACTTTCTTCGCGGTGGGGATGTGGAGGAATTCGTTGGGGCCGTGCGCGTTGGAATGCGGGCCGAGCACGCCCGTTACCACGAATTGCGTCTTGGGGAATTTCTCGCCCAGCATCGCCATGAAGGGAATGCTGCCGCCCTCGCCCATATAGGCGGCGGGCTTTCCGAAATGGGTTTCGGAGGCGCGCGCGACGGATTTTTCAAGCCAGGGTTCGAGCGGCGGCGCGTTCCATCCGGTCTCGCCTTCTGCATGAAAGACGATTTCGGCATGATAGGGCGCATCGGCCTCGAGCGCGCGCTTGACGCTTTGCACCGCCGTTTTGGCGTCGCAGGTGGGCGGCAGGCGGATGGAGAGTTTCGCGGTCGAGAACGGCAACAGCACATTGCCCGCATTTTCCGGCAGCGGATAACCTTCCATTCCGGTGACGGCGAGTTGCGGGCGCCAGGTGCGATTGAGGATCAGCTGGGTGAGATCGTCCGACATCGGGCGGGTAGCCGATGCGAACGGCATCTTGGAATAGACCGCATCCCCCAGAATCTTTGCCGATTGCTTGACCTGTTCGAGGCGATCCGGCGGCACCTGCACGAAGAGATCGTTAAGTTTGATCTCGCCGGTGTTCTCGTCCTCGATGCGCGAGAGGCATTGGCGCAGGATGCGGAACGATGACGGCACGATGCCCGACGCATCGCCGGAATGCACGCCTTCGGTGAGAACGCGCACGGTGAGCGTTCCCATCGCGATGCCGCGCAAACTTGTGGTGAGCCAGAGGCGCTCGTAATCGCCGCAGCCGGAATCGAGACACACAACCAGAGACGGCGTGCCGATGCGATCCGACAGATGGCCGATGTACGCGGGAAGATCGTAGGAGCCGGATTCTTCGCAGGCCTCGATCAGCACCACTGAGCGGGCATGGGGAATGTTCTGTTCGTGAAGGGCCAGGATCGCCGCGAGCGAGGCGAACATCGCATAGCCGTCATCGGCCCCGCCGCGGCCATAGAGCTTGTCCTCCCTGGTCACGGGAACCCATGGACCCGTGCCTTCCGCCCAGCCCGCCATTTCAGGTTGTTTATCGAGATGACCGTAGAGGAGAACCGTGTCGTCGGTCTTGCCCGGAACCTCAATGAGGATCAGCGGTGTGCGCCCTTCAAGACGCACGACTTCGAGTTTCGCACCCGGCAGTTTCTCGATCTTCTTCCGCGCCCACACTTCGAACAGCGCCACCGCCTTGTCCATGTGGCCATGCTCGACCCATTTCGGATCGAAGGCGGGCGATTTGTTGGGGATGCGGATGTAGTCGGTCAGCGTGGGAAGAATGTCATCTTCCCAGATGCGGTCCATGAACCGGGTGACGGAACTTTCGTTCATCGGTTGATATCATACGCCGCAATCACCGCCGTGTTAAAGATCTCGCTCATCTTGGCGTTGAGTGGCGCGATCTGCACGGAACGCTCAAGGCCCACGAGCAGCGGCCCGATCACGGAAACCCCGCCCACCTGCTGCAGCAGCTTGGTGGAGATCGAGGCGGAATGGATGGCGGGCATGATCAGCACATTGGCCGTGTCCGTCAGGCGGCAGAACGGATAGAGCGCCATGCGCTCCTGATCGAGCGCCACGTCGACCGAGATCTCGCCGTCATATTCGAAATCGACGCCGCGCGTGTCGAGGATCTTCACCGCTTCGATGATGCGCTCGCTGCGTTCGCTGCGCGGGAAGCCGAAGGTGGTCGACGCGAGCAATGCCACGCGCGGCGTATGGCCGAAGCGGCGCGCCACACCGGCGGCTTGGATGGCGATGTCGGCGAGTTCGTCCGCGGTCGGCATTTCGTGGACCGAGGTGTCGGCCACGAACACCACCTTGCCCTTGGTGAAGGTGAGGATCACGCCGATGGGGCGCTGGTTGCGCGGCGCGTCCAGCACGGTGCGCACGTCGTTGAGCGCCACGGAATAGGAGCGCGTGACGCCGGTGACCATCGCATCGGCATCGCCTGCCGCCACCATGCACGAAGCGTAAATATTGCGGTCGTTCGCCACCATGCGCACGCAATCGCGATAGAGCGCGCCGCGCCGTTGCAGGCGCTGATAGAGAAGGTCGATATAAGGCGAGGCCTGGCGTGCCGAGGCGGGCACGCGAATGTCGAGCATCCCTTCGTCTATCCCTGCGCCCTTGATGCGTTCCTTGATGACTTCCTCGCGGCCGACGAGGATCGCCTTGCCGAGGCCGGAATTCTGGAACGAGGCGGCGGCGCGGATAACGGATTCTTCCTCGCCTTCGGCGAACACCACACGCTTGGGATTGGCGCGCACGCTGGCCGTGATGGACTGGAACAGGAGCGCCGAGGGATCGAGGCGCGCGGAGAGCTGATAGCGATAGGTGTCGGCGTCCTTCATCTCGCGGCGCGCGACGCCGGTGCGCACGGCGGCTTCGGCGACCGCAGACGACACACGGCTGATCAGGCGGGGATCGAACGGCACGGGGATGATGTAATCGGGGCCGTAGACAGGGCGCGCGCCGCGATAGGCGAGTGCGACTTCATCGGGCACATCCTCGCGCGCGAGTTCGGCGAGTGCATGCGCCGCCGCGATCTTCATTTCCTCGTTGATGGTCGTGGCACGCACGTCGAGCGCGCCGCGAAAGATGTAAGGAAAGCCCAACACGTTGTTGACCTGGTTGGGATAGTCGCTGCGGCCCGTGGCGACGATGGCGTCGGGACGCACGGCTTTCACTTCTTCCGGCGTGATCTCGGGATCGGGATTGGCCATCGCGAAGATGATCGGCGCTTTGGCCATCGTCTTGACCATCTCCTGCGTCACGGCGCCTTTCGCCGAAAGGCCCAGGAACACATCGCAACCTTTGAGCGCATCGGCGAGCGTGCGGTCCTTCGTCTCCACCGCATGGGCCGATTTCCACTGGTTCATGCCTTCCACGCGGCCGCGATAGATGACGCCCTTGGTATCGCAAAGGGTGGCGTTGCCGTTCGGCAGGCCCATCGACTTCAGCAGTTCGAGACAGGCGATGCCGGCAGAGCCCGCGCCGTTCACCACCACCTTGATGTCGGACATCTTGCGCCCGGTCAGTTCGAGCGCGTTGATGACGCCCGCCGCGGAAATGATCGCGGTGCCGTGCTGGTCGTCGTGGAAAACGGGAATGTCCATCAACTCGCGCAGCCGCTCCTCGATCACGAAGCAGTCGGGCGCCTTGATGTCTTCGAGATTGATGCCGCCGAAGGTGGGGCCCAGATAGCGCACGCAGTTGATGAAGGCCTCGACATCGGAAGTGTCGACCTCGATGTCGATGGCATCGACATCGGCGAAGCGCTTGAAGAGGACGGCCTTGCCCTCCATCACCGGCTTCGAGGCCAGCGCCCCTAGATCGCCCAGCCCCAGGATCGCGGTGCCGTTGGAGATCACGGCCACGAGGTTGCCCTTGGCGGTGTAGTCATAGGCCGCATCGGGGCGCTCGGCGATCACCCGGACGGGAACGGCCACACCGGGGCTGTAGGCCAGCGACAGGTCGCGCTGGGTCGCCATCGGCTTGGTGGCGTTGATCTCGATCTTTCCGGGCTTGCCCTGTGAGTGAAAGGCGAGGACTTCTTCCTGGGTGAAGGATGGGCGTTTGGGTGTCATGGGCTTTCTGTCGAACCAATCCACAGACTATCGGCTTTTGGGCCTATCGGATTCAATGGCGGGAGCGCCGCAGGCGAAAACCCTCTGCTAAGGTCGCGGCCCATGAACAGCCACGTCCCGCCCCCGCCCGACCCCGAGGCCACGCCCATGATGGCGCAATACCTCGACATCAAGCAGGCGCATGGGGACTACCTGCTGTTTTACCGGATGGGGGATTTCTACGAGTTGTTTTTCGACGACGCGGCCAAGGCGTCGGAGGCGCTCGACATCGCACTGACCAAGCGGGGCAAGCATCTGGGCGAGGACATCCCCATGTGCGGGGTGCCCGTCCATGCGGCGGAAGCCTATCTCGAAAAGCTGATCCGCAAGGGCTTCCGGGTGGCGGTCTGCGAGCAGACCGAAGACCCGGCGGAGGCCAAGAAGCGCGGCTCCAAATCGGTGGTGCGGCGCGAGGTGGTGCGGCTCGTCACGCCGGGCACGCTGACCGAAGAATCCTTGCTGGAAGCACGCGCCGCCAACATCCTCGCCGCAATTGGGCGTGCGGGCGGCACGCTGGCGCTAGCCGCCGCCGACATGTCGGCGGGCGAATTCTGGGTGTCGGAAATCGAGCCGGAAAATCTCGGCGCCGAACTGGCGCGTCTTTCCCCCCGCGAATTGCTGGCGCCCGATGCGCTTTTTGCCGACGAGCAGCTTGCGCCGCATTTGAAAGCGATGGGGCCGGCACTCACGCCGTTGCCAAGCATCAAATTCGATTCCGGTGCTGGCGAACGCGCGCTCAAATCGCTTTACCGCGTGGCGACGCTCGATGCATTCGGCGCCTTCACCCGTGCAGAGCTTTCGGCGGCGGGTGCGCTCGTCGGCTATCTCGATCTGACGCAGAAGGGAAAACTGCCCGCGCTAAAACCGCTGTCGCGCGTGTCGGCCAAGGGCTTCATGGCGATCGACGCGGCCACGCGACGCAATCTCGAACTCGTTGAAACGCTTTCGGGCACGCGCAAAGGCAGTTTGCTCGATACGATTGATTGCACGGTGACAGCGGCGGGCGCGCGCGAACTTGCGCTGCGACTGGCTTCGCCGCTGACCGATCCGGCGGCCATCGCGCACCGGCAGGATGCGGTGGCATTCTTCGTCGACGATCGCGACCTGCGCGAGGAATTGCGCGATGCGTTGCGGCGTGCGCCGGATATCGCGCGTGCATTGGCGCGGCTTTCGGTGGGACGCGGCGGCCCGCGCGATCTTTCGTGTTTGCGCGATGGGTTGAATGCGGCGCGCGCGATCCGCGACCGGCTGAAGCTCTTCGACGATCCGCTGAAGCCATCGCCGGGCGAGGCGCGCGGGGCTTGCGACGATCTTGTTCACGGGATTGCAGCGACCTCGCAATTGAGCGACAGGCTTGCGCATCTGCTCGTGGCCGAGCCGCCGTTCCTTGCGCGCGACGGCGGATTCATCGTTGCGGGCGCACATGCGCCCCTCGATGAAGTGCGCGCGCTGCGCGACGAAAGCCGGCGCGTGGTGGCGGGGCTGGAAGCGCGTTACCGGCAGGAAAGCGGGGTTTCGCAGCTTCGCATCAAGCACAATGGCGTGCTGGGCTATTTCATCGAAGTGACCCCGCAGCATGCGGACAAGCTGATGGCGGCGCGCGATCTCTTCCGCCATCGCCAGACTATCGGAAGCGCGGTGCGTTTCACGACCGACGAGCTTGCGACCCTGGCAAGCCGTATCGCGCAGGCCGCCGAGCAATCGCTGGCCATCGAGCGCGATCTGTTCGATCAGATGGTCGCCTCAGCGATTGAAGTTGCCGCCTCGCTGTCGCGCGTTGCCGACGCGCTGGCGCGCCTCGATGTGGCGACTGCGTTGGCCGAACTTGGCGTGAAGCAACGCCATGTGCGCCCGATCGTCGATGCAAGTCTCAACTTCCGCATCGCGCGTGGGCGTCATCCGGTGGTCGAAGCGGCGTTGATCGCAGCACACGCCAATCCCTTCGTCGCCAATGCCTGCGATCTGTCGCCCGACGGCGTGGGGCGGTTGTGGCTCGTCACCGGCCCGAACATGGCCGGCAAGTCGACCTTCCTGCGCCAGAATGCCTTGATCGCGATCCTCGCGCAGATGGGCGCGTTCGTGCCAGCCGAGAGTGCGCATATCGGAATCGTGGACCGTCTGTTTTCGCGTGTGGGCGCGGCGGACGATCTGGCGTCGGGCCGTTCGACCTTCATGGTGGAAATGGTCGAGACGGCGGCGATCCTCAATCAGGCGACGGCGAAAAGCCTTGTCATCCTCGACGAGATCGGGCGGGGTACCGCGACCTTCGACGGCTTGGCGATTGCGTGGGCGGCGGCGGAACATCTGCACGAGACCAACAAATCGCGCGCGCTGTTCGCCACGCATTATCACGAGATGACCGCGCTTTCCGAACGGCTGTCGTCGCTTGCCTGCGTGACCATGCGCGTGAGCGAATGGAACGACACCATCGTGTTCCTGCACGAAGTGGCGCCGGGAACCGCGGATCGTTCTTACGGTATCCATGTGGCGAAGCTTGCAGGGTTGCCGAACGCGGTTGTGGCGCGCGCCGAGGAAGTATTGCGGGCGCTCGAAGAAGGACGCGAGGGCCACAAGCCGCTCGCGCGGATCGACGACCTGCCTCTGTTTGCAGCGCAGCCCGCACCCCAGCCGGTTGCAAAGACGAGTGCGGTGGAAGAGGCGCTGAAGACGGTGGAGCCGGACGGGCTGACGCCCAAACAGGCGCTTGAGGTGCTTTACGATCTCAAAGCCAAGATGCAGCATTCGAAGCCATGAGCGATGCCGCAACGCCCGCCGATCCCAACGCTTCCGTGCGCGGAGCGCCGGACCGGCCGCGCAAATTCCTCGTAGTGGTGGACAAGACCCCGGAGTGTCGTATCGCCATCCGCTTTGCCACGCGCAGGGCCCAGCACACCAAAGGGCGGGTGACGCTTCTCTGCGTGGCCAAGCTCGCCGACTTCCAGCAATGGAAGGGCGTCGAAGAGATCATGCGCGATGAAGCCCATGCCGAGGCCGAAAGCCTGATCTTCACAGCCGCCAAAGAGGTCAACGAATTGTCGGGCATCGTGCCCGAACTTGTGATCGCCCATGGCCGCACCTCCGACTGCCTGACGGAGCTGGTGAAGAACGACCAGGACATCTCGATCCTGGTGCTGGCGGCGGGCACCTCCAAGGAGGGGCCGGGCCCACTGGTTTCCGCTTTTGCGGGTCAGGCGGCGGGCAACAACCCGATCCCGGTGACCATCGTGCCCGGCGGATTGTCGGACGAGGCCATCGATTTGCTCGCTTAACTCCCGTCATGCAACTCCCGTCATGGCCTGCATTCGCGGCCATGACGGGGTGATGGACTTTGCCCCGTATCCGTACTATCTATGTTCTCACAACTAATGGTTGCAGGAGTGAGGCATGGCCTGGCCCCAGCTTGCTTGGGGGAGTGCGTTGTTGGGAGCTGCAGCTATCGCGGCGGCGGGAAGCTTCGATCCCAGCAGCGATCTTGCACCACCGGGCATCCGGCTGGCGGCTGCTTCGTTCGCGGGGCCGGTCGACGCCGACGTTTTGCATGTGGTGGACGGCGACACATTCGAAGCTCGCGCCGCCATCTGGCTGGGGCAATCCATCGAGGTGCGGGTTCGGATCGCGGGCGTCGATGCGCCGGAACTTCACGCCCGTTGCGACGAGGAGCGAACCCGCGCCGAGGCCGCACGGGACTGGCTGGCCTACCGGATCGAGGGCGCGGAAGTGCGCCTGTCACAGGTGCATTACGACAAATACGGCGGGCGGGTGGATGCCACGGTGCGCGATTCCGGCGGCGATGTGGGTGCTGCCCTCATCGCGGCGGGGCTGGCCCGGCCCTATCGCGGCGGACGGCGGGGTGGCTGGTGCGAGGCCGCCTAGGCTTTGTTTTGGCGCGGTCAGAGGCGGAAAACCGCTTCACACTGTTTCTGGGGCCGCTTTTTGCCATCTTGCGCAGACCCGCCCCGAAAGAACATATGACCTTCGAAAGCGAAGGTTCTCATGTGGGATTTCAGCCTCTCGAATGCCATGCGCGCGGTGCTGCGTACCGCGCCGTTCGTGGTGTTGCGGCTGGTGGTCTATGTGGGCATCGCGCTGACCTTGATGCTGACCACCGGGTTTGGCGCAGGTCTCGGCCTTCTTATCGGGCGCGCAAGCCACGGCCATAACGGCGCGCTGTGGGGCGGCATCGCGGGCTTCGTGCTGGTGATCGGTCTGTTGCGGCTGGCGCGCGAATATATCCTTTATCTCGTCAAGGCCGGGCACATCGCGGTGCTGGTGGAATTGTATGACGGCAATCCGGTGCCGGGCGGCGAAGGACAGATCCGCTACGGCGCGCAGTTCGTGCGCGCGCATTTCGCGGAATCCTCGGTGCTGTTCGGCGTCGACCTATTGATCAAGGCGGTGTTGAACGCGCTGATGAACATGGTGAACCGGATCTCGGCATTCCTTCCGTTACCGGGATTGGTGCCGCTGTTGAAGCTTGCCGAGGGGGTGGTGCGCACCTCGCTCACCTATGTCGACGAACTGATCCTCGCCTATCTGATCCGCACGCGCACGGCCAATCCGTGGGCGACGGCGAAGGAGGGACTCATCCTCTACGCGCAGAACTACAAGCACTTCCTCAAGAACGCGCTGTGGCTTTGGCTGTTTCTGTGGGCGTTCACGATTGCGATCTTCGCGGTGCTGCTGACGCCGGCCTTTGCGTTTGCTGCCGCATTGCCGGGACACAATTTCTGGTGGGGATTCGCGTTTGCATTTGTGCTCGCCTGGGCGTTGAAAGTGGCGCTGCTAGAGCCGCTGGCGATTGCAGCACTGATGGAGGTGTTCTTCCAGACCATCGAAGGCCAGCGGCCCGATCCGCAATGGGAGGATCGTTTGAACACGGCCTCCGCGCGCTTTCGCGAATTGAGTGAGAAGGCGGCCAACTGGATTCCGCGGCCGGCCATTCCGCCGTCCGCTTCTACCGACATGAGGCCTGCATGAGCGGCGGGGTTGTGGTTGCCATCGCGATCTTCGTGGTGGCGCTGATTTTGGGCGCGGGCCTCTACACGCTCTGGGTGGGAGGCGATGTGGCCCGCACCTGGTCGAACCGCCTGATGCGGATTCGCGTGCTGGCGCAATTCATCGCCATTCTTATCATCATGGCGGTTCTCTATATCTCCGGAAAACACTGAGCAGGACAATGAGCAAGACACTTTACGACAAGATCTGGGACGCGCATCTGGTGCATGAGGCGAAGGGGGAATCGCCCGTCATCTATATCGACCGCCATCTGGTGCATGAGGTGACGAGCCCGCAGGCGTTCGAAGGCCTGCGCAACACCGGCCGCAAGGTGCGCCGCCCCGACCTCACGCTCGCGGTTGCCGATCACAACGTGCCGACCAAGGACCGCGCCAAGGGCATCGCCGATCCGGAATCGCGCGAACAGATCGCCACGCTCGAAAAGAACGCCAACGATTTCGGCATCGAATATCTGAAGATGGACGATATCCGCCAGGGCATCGTGCACATCGTCGGCCCCGAACAGGGCTGGACGGTGCCGGGAACTACCATCGTGTGCGGGGATTCGCACACATCGACCCACGGCGCGTTCGGCTCCATCGCGTTCGGCATCGGTACGTCCGATGTCGAACATGTGCTGGCGACGCAGACGCTCTCGATGCCCAAATCGAAGAACATGCGGGTGACGGTGAACGGCAAGCTGCCCATCGGCGTGACCGCGAAGGACATAGCGCTCGCCATCATTGCCAGGATCGGAACGGCGGGCGGCACGGGTTACGTCATCGAATATGCGGGTGATGCAGTGACCGCGCTTTCCATGGAAGGGCGCATGACCCTTTGCAACATGACCATCGAAGCGGGCGCGCGCGCAGGATTGGTCGCACCCGACGAAACGACATTTGCTTATGTCGCGGGAAAGCCGCGCGCACCGAAGGCCGCCACGTTCGAAGCGGCGGTCAGATATTGGCGCACGCTGAAATCCGACGCGGACGCGAAGTTCGACATGGAGATCGCGCTCGATGCGGCCTCCATTCCGCCGATGGTGACTTGGGGCACAAGCCCGGAACAGGCGTTGCCGGTGACCGACCGCGTTCCCGATCCTGCTGCGGCAACGGATGAAAACCAGCGCGCGGGCATTGAACGTGCGCTAAGCTACATGGATCTGAAACCGGGCACGCCGCTGAAAGAAGTGAAAATCGACCGCGTGTTCATCGGCTCGTGCACCAATGGGCGCATCGAAGACCTGCGTGCCGCCGCCGAGATCGCCAAGGGAAAGAAAGTGGCGGCCCATGTCGGTGCGATGGTGGTTCCCGGTTCGGGCCTCGTGAAGGCGCAGGCCGAGGAAGAAGGTCTCGACGAGATCTTCACCGCCGCGGGTTTCGAATGGCGGGAACCCGGTTGTTCCATGTGCCTGGCGATGAACGCCGATCGGCTGGAGCCCGGCGAGCGCTGCGCCTCCACGTCAAACCGGAACTTTGAAGGACGGCAGGGACGCGGCGGGCGCACCCATCTGATGAGCCCGGCCATGGCGGCAGCCGCCGCTATAGCGGGCCATCTGGCCGACGTTCGGGAATTTCAATAACCGACATTCCTGTCGTTATTGCACCCGCGAAAAGCGCGTCCGGTTTGCCTAAAATGCAAGCAAGCTGGATGCGTTTTCACGAAAAATTCGTGCTGACGCGAAACTCGGTGGCGATTCCATCTGGCATCGTGCGCATGCTTGCGTAAACTCCGGCTCCAGCGCGGGGTGAAATCAAGGAGATTTCGAAAATGGCGCTCGCAATCGAATCCACCAAAGCCGAGGCAGGCCTTCGCCAGATCATGGCGCTCACGGGTCAGGACGATATCGAACAAGTGTTGATGGACGCGCTGGAAGAACGGCTTTCGAGCGCGAAGGCCGAACGCCTGCACGCGGCCGTGCGTGCGACCTGGGAAGGACGCCTGCGTTTCAGCGCGCCCAAACTCGGCACCCATCTCTAGAAGAAGCTCACCGGATCGATATCGACGGCTGTCCGCACCGCATTGGGCAATTTCACGCGCGCGAGCCATGCGCGCATATAAGCCTGCACATCGACATTGCGTTCGGCCTGCACGAGGAGACGCTCCCGCGTCTGTCCGCGCAGCAGATGATAGAAGGCGGGCGTCGGCCCCCACACTTTCACGCCGCGTGCGTGCGGCGCTTCTTTCGCCAGATCGCGACCAGCTTTCTGCACGGCTTCCGCATCGTGGCTGGAAAGGATGATCGCGGCCAATCGCCCATAAGGCGGTGCGGCTGCGCGTTCGCGCCACGAAATTTCCTGCGCGAAGAACGCATCGCGGTCGCCGGCGGCCAGTGCCTTCATCACGACGTCTTCGGGATTGCGCGTCTGCAACAGAACCAGCCCCGGCTTCTCCGCACGGCCTGCGCGACCTGCAACCTGATGCAGCAATTGGAAGGTGCGTTCGCGGGCGCGCATGTCGCCATCGGCGCTGCCCAGATCGGCGTCGACCACGCCCACCAATGTAAGCTCAGGAAAGTGGTGACCCTTGGCCATGATCTGCGTGCCGATGAGCACGTCGATCTCGCGTTTGGCCATGGCGCGGATCGCGGCCTGGGTTTCGTTGGGGCCATGCATCGTGTCGCTTGACGCGATCGCCATGCGCGCCTGCGGAAAGACGCTCGCGAATTCCTCCGCCACACGTTCCACGCCGGGACCACAGGCAATGAAGCTGTTGGCGGCGTTGCATTGCGGACAGGCGGGCGGTGTTTGCGTTTCGTAGCCGCAATGATGGCACATCAGGCGTTTGCGATAGCGATGTTCCACCAGCCAGGCCGAACAATCGCGGCACACCATCTTGTGGCCGCAGGAACCGCACAGCGTGAGCGGCGCATAACCGCGGCGGTTGAGGAACAGCATCGCCTGTTCGCCCTCTTCGAGCGTTCTGGCGATGGCTTCGCGCAGCGGTTCGGACAACCAGGTTCCGGGTTCGGCGCGCGCATGGCGCAAGTCGATCAGCCTGGTTTCCGGCAACAGTGCGTTGCCGTGACGGCGATGCAAGGTAAGGTGTTCATATTTGCCGCTGATCGCGTTCACGTAGCTTTCGATGGAGGGCGTGGCGCTGGAAAGGACGATGGCGCAATCCTCGGATCGGGCGCGCACCACGGCCATGTCGCGGGCGTGATAGATGACGCCGTCTTCCTGTTTGAACGCCTGCTCGTGTTCCTCGTCGACGATGATGAGGCCAAGCTCCTTGAACGGCAGGAACAGCGACGAGCGCGCGCCAACGATCACGCGCGCTTCGCCGTTCATCGCGGCGCGGTAGATGCGCTTTCGTTCCTTTTGGGAGAGATCGGAATGCCATTCCGCCGGGCGCACGCCGAAGCGTGACGCGAAACGATCGAGGAATTGTATGGTCAGCGCGATTTCGGGAAGCAGGACGAGCGTTTGCTTGCCCTGACGCAACGCTTCGGCAATCGCCTCGAAATAGGTTTCGGTCTTGCCCGAGCCCGTCACCCCGTCGAGAAGGTTCGCCGAAAACTTCTGCGCCGATACGGCACTGACCAACGTGTCCGCCGCCTTGCGCTGTTCAGAATTTAATTCGGCGGACACGAAATCGGGATCGGGCGCACGCAAAGGCGCGAATTCCGGCAGCGCGGTTTCGGCGAGCGCGCCGCATTCGATCAGGCCGCGCACCACGGCGGGCGAAACGCCTGCTTCTTCAGCAATCGCCGAGATGCTGCGCGCCAGGCCATCGCCCACGATCTCCAGCACGCGCTGGCGCGAGGGTGTCAGCCGGTGGGGGGCACTTTCGCCCTTCACATAGGCAATGCGGGGGATTTCCGGCGAAAAGGCGGAGGTGGAGCGCAAGGCGAGCGCCAAAACCATGCCGGGAGGCGCCAGCGTGTAGCGCGCCACCCAATCCACGAAGTCGCACAGGCTTTCGGGCAGGCGCGGATACCCTTCGAGCGGTGTGGCGCGCTTGAGCTTGGCGTCGTCCACGCCGCCTTCGGCCTCGCCCCAGACCGCACCCAGGGTTTCGCGCCCGCTCAAGGGTGCGACAACTAGCGTTCCGCGCGGAACGGGACCACACAGCAGCGCGTAATCATAAGCGCCCTTCAAAGGAAGTGGCAAAAGCACCGCCGCGCGCGCGGTTTCGGCTTCAGCTTCGGGCTTTAGGGCAGGCCGGGTCATGGGCTACAATTTCGCCGGACAAATCGATTGGTCAATGAGGACATGAAACTTTTTCTGGACAGTGCAGATCCCAAGGAAATCGCCGAACTGGCCGAAACCGGCCTTGTCGACGGCGTTACCACCAACCCCTCGCTCGCAGCCAAGCAGGGACTCGATATCTTCGATTCGTTGAAAAAGATCTGCGCCGCCGTTCCCGGCCCGATCAGCGCCGAGGTGCTGGCGACCGATACCAATGGCATGATCGCGGAAGGCGAACGCTACGCCAAGATCGCCAAGAACATCACCATCAAGATTCCCATGACATGGGACGGGATGAAAGCCGTGCGCGCGCTGCGCGACCAGGGCTTGATGGTGAACGTCACGCTCTGCTTTTCCGCTGTGCAGGCGATGATGGCGGCGAAGGCGGGCGCCACCTTTATCTCGCCCTTCATCGGGCGCCTGGATGATTGCGGCGAGGACGGCATGCAGCTCATCCGCGACATTCGCCAGATATACGACAATTACGGGTTCAAGACCGAAATCCTTGCCGCCTCCATCCGCAGCGTCAGCCATGTGCGCGAATCCGCGCTTGCAGGCGCCGATGTGGCAACCTTGCCGCCCAACATCTTCAAACAGCTCATCAACCATCCCCTGACCGACAAGGGATTGGCGGCATTCCTGGCCGACGCCAAGAAAGCGAATCTGCGTATCCGCGAGGAATAGATGGCGCGCGGGGGCGAGGAGCTGAAACGCGCCTGGCTTTCGATGCTGGCGCATGAACGCCGCGCCAGCCCCAACACGTTGCGCGCCTATGGGGACGATCTTTCGCGCTTCCTCGGCTTCCTGCACATCCATCTCGGCAGCGCGATCAACGAACGGACGCTTGGCCGTGTGGCCCCTGCCGACATCCGCGCCTTCATCACCGACCGGCGCGCGGACGGATTGGGCGCGCGCGGTGTGCAACGCGCACTCGCTGCGATCAGGAGTTTCTATCGCTGGCTCGCGCGCGAGAGTATTCTCGACAATCCCGCCCCTCGCGCGGTGCGCACGCCGCGCATAAAACGCGGACTGCCACGCCCCTTGAGCGAAACCGACACCGCGCGCGCGCTGGAAGAAGCAGGCGAACACAATGTCGAATGGCTGGCGGCGCGCGACGTGGCGCTGCTCACGCTTCTTTATGGGGCGGGCTTGCGCATCTCCGAAGGGCTAAGCCTCAAGCGCGGCGACGTGCCGTTGGGACGCACGCTCTCGATTTTGGGCAAGGGGCGCAAGGAACGCAGCGTTCCCATTCTGCCCGCCGTTGCCGACGCCATCGCCGATTACAGCGCGAAGATTCCGTTCACCGGCGCGAAGGATACACCGCTGTTCCTTTCGCGACGCGGCAAGCCGATGAGCCCGCGCGAGGCCCAGGCCCTGATGCAGAAATTGCGCGGGCGGTTGGGGCTTTCCGAGAAAGCCACGCCGCATGCGCTACGCCATTCCTTCGCGACCCATCTGCTCGCCAATGGCGGCGACCTCAGAAGCGTGCAGGAATTGCTGGGACACGCCTCGCTGTCGACGACCCAGACCTATACGCAGGTCGAAACCAGTAAGCTGATGGAAATCTACAAGAACGCCCATCCACGCGGGAAAGCGGCTTAGACCGTATCCAGATCTTCTTCTGTATCGCTGTGTTGCGTGATGCGCGCGCCGTGCCAGCTTTTGTCGAGCCAGAGCGCGAAGATCGTTGCGCCCAATCCCATTGCCGACATCAGCAGATAAGTGAGACCACCGAAGGCTGCATAAAGCGGGCCGCTGGCGAAGGTGGCGAGACCCATCACCAATCCCGCCGAGCAGACGGAATAAAGACTCTGCGCGGTGGCGGTGAGGCGCGGCGGAACGGCTTTGAGGATGAAATACATCGCGCCCAGATGCGCGAGCGCGAAGGTGGCGCCGTGCAGGATTTGCGCGACGATCACCAAAGCGAGCGGCGGATCGAAGGCGAGGATTGTCCAGCGCAGCACACAGCCCATGCCGCCCAGCACCAGCAATCGCGTGGCACCGATCGCGCGGAAGACGCGCAACGAAAACGACATCAGCGCGATTTCCGCGAACACGCCGAGCGGCCAGATAATGCCGATCAACGGACCGCTGTAGCCAAGCCGCGTCCAGTGCAGGCCGCCATAGGCATAGTAGAAAGCGTGCGAGCCTTGATCGAGGCTGGCGGCGGCGAGGAAGATCAGGAACACGCGCGAACGCAGAAGCTCGTGGGTTTCGGCGAGCGTTGCGCGCAACCGCGAAGGGAAATCGCCTTTCGGACGGTCGGCGCGCGGCTTGGGCAGCATCATGACGGCCGCGAAATTGAGCATTACGGAGATGGTCAGCCATGGCGCGAGCATGACCAACCCGATGATGCGCTTGGCAAAGCCCGAGAGGATATTGCCTGCCACGAATAGCGAGGACGCCCAAAGCCGCACATGGCCGTAATCGAACTTGTAACGGTCGGCGAGGCGGACGCTTGCGCTTTCGAGCAATGGCGTCACGGCACCGCTGGCGATATTGGCGCAGATCGCGGCGAGGAAAATCCATTTGGGCGCGGAGACGAAAATGAGCGCGCCATAGCCCGCGATCATCACCGCGCAGAGGAACAGCATCATCGAGCGGCGGTCGTTGCGCGCATCGGCGATCATGCCGGTGATGGGGGCGACCACCACGCGCAGCAGCATCGCGCCCGACAGCAGCACGCCGATGGAAACCGCATCGAGGCCTTTCCACGCGAGCCACGCGCCGAAGAAAGGCGTGTAGGCGCCGCCGAACAGGCCCGATGCGCCTTGCGCGAGCGACAGACGGAAAGCGATGCCGCGCAAGCGTCAGATCATCCGGGAAGTGTGAGCGTGCGGCGCGCGGCCATGGCTTTGAGCACGTCCCAGACGGGTCTGGTGTCGGCGCCCGTTTCGTCCAGATGCGCGTGCAGGCGGATGAGGATTTTGCGCAAATGTTCGTTGGAGGCGTTGAGGGCGGAGACGCGCAGCGATTCCTCGCGGGCGGACGCCGCCGTTTCGAGATCGCGGCGCAACCCGGCATCGGCAATCTGGGGGGCCAGCAGCTTGAACAGCGCGCGCATGTCGGCGTTCTCCGAGGCGCGGATGTCGGCGGCGCGGTCATATTCCTGGGCGGACATGAACATCAACGCGGCGACTACCTGCGCCATGCCTTGCCCATATTGCGTGGGGATTTGCGGCGCGTATTCGGATGCGAGCTTGATCGCGGAGAACATCAGTATCTGGTCGGCTTCCGGTTTCATGCGGTCCCCAGACGGTCGGCGAGCACCTTGTTGTGGAAGGCGAGGCAATACCAGCCGGAGAACGCATTCACCGGATCCATGTTGCGACCGTCGGCATATTCGCGCGCGGCGGAAATCCAGATCGCCACGCCCTTGAGGCTTGCGAAGATTTCCCACCAGGCGAGTGCGGCGGTATCGAGCCGGATACCGCTTTCCTTTTGCCAGATGGAAAGCGCTTCCTCGCGCGGGATGGTGCCCGCCGGCCGCGAGGGATCGCCGTGGCTCCATAACGGATCGATAGCCCAGCCGAGGTCTTCCAGCGGATTTCCCAGATGCGCCATTTCCCAATCGAGGATCGCGCGCATGTCGCCGTCCGCGTCGTAGAGGAAATTGCCAGTGCGATAATCGCCATGCACCACGGAAATCTTCGGCGCGGGCGGCGGCGGATTGCGGCGCAGCCAGCGCAACGCTGCGCGCGCGATGGGTTGCGGCTCGCGTTCGTCTTCGTCGATGACTTCCTCCCAGCGGTCCACCTCATGCAACCAACATTTTGCGGGATCGCGTTCGCCTTCGAGGTCGCCAAGCCCCACCTCGTCCACATCGGCGCGCGCGATGCGGCCGAGATTGGCGAAGAACTGCCGGCCGATCTTTTCCCGCAACGGGCCGTAAGGATCGGGCGAGAGGATGGAGCCGACTTGGCAATTCTCGATCTCTTCCATCACGAAGAAGGGACGGTCGAGAATTTCGCTTCCCTCTTCGAGCGCGATGGGCTCCGGCACGGGAAGGCCGAGGGAATGGAACGCGCGATAGGCGCGGAATTCCGTGGCGCGGTCGGTTTCGATCAGGCTGGTCGTCTGGTCGCGGCGCAGGATGAGGCCGCGTTCGATTTCGGTGCCGTCGCGATTGTAGCGGGCACGGAAGCGATAGGTTTCGCGGCTCGCACCGCCCGGGATGCGCGAGAGACTCGCGACTTCCAGATCGGGAATGCCCATCACATTGGCGAGATAGGTTTCCAGCCGTTCGCTCAGATCGTCGCTCATGGCGCGGGATCGAGGATGTGTTTGAAACCGGACGGCGCGTGCGGGCCGATGACGAGCTGTTCGAGAACACCCGCGCCCACGCGCTCGCTTCCGTCGGGCCCCGAAAGTTTGGCGGTGACGAAAGCCTGCACATGCAAGAAGCGAAGATCGTTCTCGTTGACGGTGGCGAGGTCATAAGTGTCGTAACCCACGGCAAGCTCGCCCTTGTATTGGCCATGGCCCCATTCGGGATGACCGTAGCCGATGCCCGACATGTAGAAATTGAAGCGCGGCGAAAGCTCTGCGCGCCATTGGCCGCCTTGCGGATCGCGCGCCTCGATCACCGCGTGTTTGGCATGGCGCGTTCCCGATTTGAAATCGATCTTCGAACCGCACGACGCCATATGGACGGCTTCGGCCTCTTCCAGCTCGCCGATCACCGATGCGGTGTTCCATGGCGAACCATCGGCATTGGCGTTGTTGTGATAGAGCATGAACAGATCGGGGAAATTGAGCGGCGCCCATATCCAGTAGAATTGCGGCGGGCGCGGCGGGGCAACCATCTGCGGATCGGGAAGCCCGATGGGCCGCACGCCCCACGAGCGGTCGCGCGTGCCGAGGAACATCCCCTGGTTGACGTCGATGCGGCGGTTGCCGATCTCGATCTCGCCTTCGTAGAGGCCGTTCTGTGTCAGCCGCGTGTAATCGAGGATGGTGCGCGGACCCTGACGGAAGGTGAAGCGCGGTTCTTCCACCGGCTTTGCGCGCGCATGGAAAGTGAGCTCGGCGCGGATATTGTGTTCGTTGTCGTGCACGCGGATGCGCAGGCGATTGAGCGGCTCCAGCACCTCCACCGAAATCGGGCCGACGCGCGTGTCGAGCCGCTCCATGTTGAGGACGCGCGAGGCGCGCAGATTGTGCTGCACGCCATCCACGACCACGGAGAAGGCTGCGTCCATCACGTTCAGATGCGGATAGACGCCGAGCGCCACCGCGAAGAACACATGGCCGTCGAGCGTGTAGCCGTTGAAGAAGTACCGGTCGTAGAAATTCCGGTCGGTGCCGGACGTGGCGATGGGTTCCGGCAGCTGGTGCACCGGATAGTCGTCGGCCTTGGTGAGCATCGGGCGTTTCCAATATCGTTCGCGAAAGCATGGCGCGCACGCGGGTTGCCCGCAACCGGTGAAAATCCCCGGCAAAACGGGCGTTTACCGCCTTCAATTCGGAGGTTGCGGGGCGCGGCCGCTTTCCGTATGTATCCCCGCCTCGCGAGGGCCGCCTTAGCTCAGCCGGTAGAGCACATCATTCGTAATGATGGGGTCGCGTGTTCGAGTCACGCAGGCGGCACCAGTTTCCAGAACAATTACAACAGCTTACCACGCTTCCGCGCGCTCATGCCTGGAAAATCAGGAGCACGAAGGCGCCAAAAAGGACGATATGGACCGCGCCCTGCAGGACGTTGGTCCGTCCGCTCGCGAAGGTGACGACGCTGACGGCCAAGGTCAGCAGCAACAGCACATTGCTGGCGCCCGAAAGCCCCAAGAAAACGACCCGGCCGGTGAGATGGCTGATCAGCAGCATGACCGGCACAGTGAGGCCGATGGTCGACAGCACCGATCCCAGAAAGATGTTCACCGCCTGTTGCAGCTTGTTGATCATCGCGGCGCGCACCGCACCGATCGCTTCGGGCGTGGCCACGATGATCGCGATGACCACGCCGCCCAAAGCCGCGGGAACATGCAAGGTCTCGATCAGGTAATCGATCGGCTTTGCGAGTTCCTCGGCAAGCACGCCCACCGGGAGCATGTACACGACGAGCAGCAACGCATGGCGCGGCAGCGATGGCCTGTGCGCGGGTGTTTCGTGCGTTTCCGCGATTTCGCCGGCGGAGGTAAAATAGCTGCGATGCCGCCCTGTCTGCACAGCGAGAAACGCGACGTAGAGACCGGCGCACATCAGCGTGAGAAAAAGCTGCTGTGCCTGCGAAAGCGTCGGTCCCGTCGTGGTGACAGTGAAATTCGGCAGGGTCAGGCTCAATACCGCCAGCGGAATGATCACGCCGAGATAGGCGTTGGCGCCCTGCAGATTGTAATGCTGTTCCTTGTGGCGGAACCCACCGATGAGAAGGGATATGCCGGCCATGCCGCCCAGTATGACCATGACGACGGAAAACAGGGTGTCGCGCACGAGCGTCGGGTTGTTCGCGCCGTGTAGCATCACAGCGGAAATGCTCAACACTTCGATGGTGGTGACGGAAAAAGTGAGAACGAGCGTGCCGTAGGGTTCGCCCAACACGTCCGCGATGCCGTCGGCATGGCGCACGACGTTGAGGCACGACCCCAGAACCACCGCGAACAGCCAGATGAAGAGAGCTGTGAGCCACAACGGATTGGAAAGTCCGGCAAACAACAAATCGCCGAACAGCAGAAACAGCGCGGTCGTCAGATAGCTGACGCCGAGAAACCATTCGGCGCGGACGACGCCAGGCGTGATCTGCGGCTTCGCTTCAACGGCTTCCGTTTGATCCATTCCCCATCCCCTGAAGCGGAAAGACTAGCCAATTTCAGGAGAACCCCGAAAATCAGGCTGTTCCGTTATCTGACACACGTGATAGTTGTGTCTCATATAGATGCAGCCAAAGATAGTGAACGGCGGGTAAAATCGTTCTTCTTCAAACGGATAGCTCAGGCATCGCCCTTGCTCCGCCCAACCTGCCCATTCCGCGCGAAGTGGAAGCGGCACATGGGCGGCCACCTCCCCACGCCCCATCGGGTGACCGTTCGTGCAACTGAGACCGGATCGAAAGATCCGGTCTCTTTTTTTCAGCGGGGCAGTTCGCCCGTTGCGAGCCAGCGCGCACATGGCGCGCCCAATTCATTGAGCGCGCGTGCTTCATAGGCATGGCTGTCGTCCGCCGTCAGAAGATCGTGCCAGCGTCCGTTGGTGCCCTTGTTGATGAAGGTCTCGGCGCCACCTTCCCACAACACACCGCCCAGAGGTGCGCTCATCGCGGCATGCGCTTTCATGTAATCGAAAGAGCAATGTTCGACGAGCACCGGCCAGCGGCTCTCCTCGATATCCACGTCGAGGAATTTCGCGATGCGTTTCATCTCGCCGGGAAGATCTTTCTTGAGATTGGCGAAATGCACGAACATCACGTTGGGAAGCTCGCGGATCGCCCACCAGCTCTTCACATTCTCCCAGAACGGCCAGAACGGATAACCGTCGCGCTCCATCCAGCGGCGGAAATAGGGCACGACGTCCAGCGTGCAGCGCTCCATCGGTTCGCCCACCAGGCCGGGCGTTTCGTTGAGCATCTGATACCAAGTGTCGTTTGCGTTCCTGTGGTGATTGTACATGCTCCACACCACGTCGCGTCCGTCGCGGCCCACATAGATGTATTTGGCCTTCGGCGAGAACACGAGCGCATCGACCGGCAGATGGGTCTTGAGGAAGCGGCGGTGCGTTTGACCTTCGAAGGCCGCAAGTTTGATTTCACGCGGCGGCACGCGTAGGTCGAGCCACATCGAGCTTTGCCCGATGGACACATCCTCGGACCCGTTGAAAAGAATTTGCCCCACGATCTGCTGCGTCCATGTCGTGCCCGACTTGGCATAGGTCGAGATCACCACGTCATCGTCGCGGAATTTGAAATCGTTCCACACCGTGGAATCGAAATGGTTGCTTTCGATCTCGCGCAGCTTCTTCGGCCACGCAATCGCCGCTTGTGACATTTTCCCCTCCGTCTGCCGTGGCCCCGATATTGTCACGGGCCGCTTGCGCTTCAAGGGCAGCGTCCGGCGAAGATTTGCCCCTTTTCCGCCCCGAACGTGCTAACCGGTGCGCCATGACCAAGCACAAGACCATCCGGCTGAAGCCGAAATCCGGGCGCCGCGCCAAAGCAGGCGCGCCCTGGATATTTTCCAACGAGATTGACATGACGCCCGACACCAAGGCGTTGCCGCCGGGCACGCTGGTGAACGTGGCGGGCGACGACCGGGTGCTGGGGACGGGCTATTTCAACCCCAAGAGCCTGATCGGCGTGCGCCTGCTCGATGCGGAAAAGGACGCCCCCATCGGCAAGGCGTTCTTCGCCGCGCGACTGGGGCGGGCGCGCGCTTTGCGCGAGGCGCTCTACGACAAGCCGTATTACCGGCTCGTCCATGCCGAAGGCGACGGCTTGCCGGGCCTGACCATCGACCGTTTCGATGATGTCTGTGTGGCGCAGGTCACCACCGCGGGCATGGAAGCGTTGATCGAGCCGATGCTCGAAGCGCTCGACGAGGTTCTTTCGCCGCGCGCCGTTGTCTTGCGCAACGATGCGCCGTCGCGCGCGCTCGAAGGCTTGGACAACTATGTCCGCGCCGGGCGCGGTGAGATTCCGTCGCGCATCGCCATCGAGGAAAACGGGGCGCGCTATTTCGGAGACCTCGCGGGCGGGCAGAAGACCGGCTGGTATTACGACCAGCGCGAACATCGCGCCTTCATGGCGGGCCTTGCGAAAGGCAGAAGCGTGCTCGATGCCTATTGCTACGCGGGCGGGTTCGCGGTGCTAGCGGCGAAAAACGGCGCGAAGGAAACCGTCGGCATCGATTCGTCGCAGAGCGCGCTTTCGCTGGCCGAGGAGGCGGCGGCCGCGAACAAGGCCGCGTGCAGCTTCCTGAAAGCCGATGTTTTCGAAGAACTGGAGCGCCTGATCGTAGCCAAGCAAACCTTCGACATCGTGATTGCCGATCCGCCGCCCTTCGTGAAGGCGCGCAAGGATCTCGAACCGGGCGCGCGGGCCTATCGCAAGCTGGCGAGACTGGCGGCATCGGTCACGGCGAAGAATGGCTTCGTGTTTCTCGCCTCGTGCTCGCACAACATTCCGATGGACCGCTTCGCCGACGAATGCGCGCTCGGCATCCTGCGCACCGGCCGCAAGGCCTCGCTGATCCGGCAGGGCGGCGCGGGCGGCGATCATCCGGTGCATCCGATGCTGCCCGAGACCGCCTATCTCAAAGCGCTGGTGTATGCGCTCGATTAGATCGTGACCTGCGTGCCCAATTCGACCACGCGATTGGGCGGAAGCTGGTAGAACCGCGCGGGCGACAGCGCGCTTTGCGCGAGCAGCATATAAAGCCGCGTGCGCCAGCTTCCGAGCACGGGATGCTCGGCCAGCACCAGCGTTTCATGGCCGATGAAGAACGTCGCCGTGTCGATGTCGATAACGAGACCGTAAGGTCGCGCTTCTTCCAGCGCGCGCGGCACGTCCGGTGTCTCGAAGAAACCGTGATGCACCTGTACCGCGAAGAAGCCCTTGCCCAGCTTTTCGACTTCGATGCGCCGTCCGGGTGGCACGATGGGCGTGTCTTCGACTTCGACATGCATCAGCACGACGCGCTCATGCAGCACCTTGTTGTGCTTGAGATTGTGCAATAGCGCGCCCGGTACCGCATCGTTGCGGGCGGAGAGGAACACCGCCGTGCCCGCCACGCGCGTGGGCGTTTTCTCGGCGCGCTCCATGAAAAGATCGAGCGGCATGGATTCGTTGCGGATGCGCTCGACATGGGCGCGCCGCCCCAGCCGCCACGTCTCCATCACGATGAAGGTGCCGGCCGCGATGGCGAGCGGCAGCCAACCGCCTTCGACGATCTTGAGGCTGTTGGCGAGCAGGAAGGCCAGGTCGATGAAGGCCAGCACGCCGAACACGATAGCCGCACGCTGCACGCCCCATTTCCACTGCCGTGCGGCGACGATGGAGGCGTTGAACGTGTCGATCAGCATCACGCCCGACACTGCGATGCCATAGGCCGCCGCCAGCGCGCCCGATGTGTGGAAGATGAGCACGATCAGCACGACGCCCACCAGCATCACGATGTTCATCATCGGCACGAAGATCTGGCCGTAGTCGGTGGCCGAGGTGTGACGGATTTCCATGCGCGGCAGCTGGCCGAGCTGGACGGCCTGGCGCGTCATCGAGAACACGCCGGAGATCACCGCCTGCGAAGCGATGATGGTGGCGAAGGTCGCCAGGATCACGAAGGGGTAATGCGCCCAGGACGGCGCCAGCGAATAGAACACGATGTCGGCGGAGCGCGGATGCTGCAGGATCATCGCGCCCTGCCCGAAATAATTGAGCAGCAGCGACGGCAGCACGAC